>Ga0209491_10002139_pt1 | contig 36042 bp, 14 predicted proteins | sample BON02_FD_187213 | JGI IMG/M metagenome (GOLD analysis project Ga0209491, IMG submission 187213) | Freshwater microbial communities from Lake Bonney liftoff mats and glacier meltwater in Antarctica - BON-02 (SPAdes) (version 2) | ecosystem: Environmental > Aquatic > Freshwater > Ice > Glacier... | reverse complement strand
ATGGGCGCGCGCGCGCGCCGCGGAGAGAAAGAGAGGAGACGACTGCGCGGGGCTGCCGCGACGCGTCGCTGTCGTTTTCGTTTTGGGGCCCGCTGTCGCTTCTCTTGCCTCGCTCACGCCAAGCCCCCCCCCCCCCCCCCCCCCCAACCAACGAGCCATCAACACACACACAAACAAACAACCACACAGTCCCCGGCGTCGCGTCCCGCCTCAAGACCCACCCCCAGGTGCGCGTCAAGCTGCAGGGCGGCACCCTGCCGCAGGAGCTCGGCGGGCCGCGCTTGCCGCGGCGCACCGAGGCGGTCGCCGACGCGCTCTCGGCCAACGGCCGGCCCAACATCATCGTCATGATGACCGACGACCAGGGGTGGGACGACCTGGCCCTGCACCACAAGCGCATGGGCGCGGGCGAAACCAGTCCCCTGCGCACGCCCCACATGGACCGCTTTTTTAAGCGGGGCACCGAGCTCTCCTCCTTCTACGTGACCCCCATGTGCTCCTCCACCCGCGCGCAGCTGCTGACGGGGCGCGAGTACGCGCGCACGGGCGCCATGTGGATCAACAGCGGGTGGGACTACCTGCACGTGGACGAGACGACCATGGGCGAGGTGTTCGAGGACGCCGGGTACGCGACCAGCAGCTGGGGCAAGTGGCACAACGCCGCCTCGCCGCGCCTCGCGCCCTGGGACCGCGGCTTTCAGCACTCCGTGTATCCGCTCGACTACATCATGCTGGACGCGCCCTTCCGGGTCAACGGCGCGTGGAAGAACACCACGGGGTGGCAGGAGGAGGTGCTGATGGGCGAGTTTCTGGAGTACCTGGACGAGCGCGTGGCGGCGCAGCGGCGGGCGGCAAGAGCGGGCAGCGCCGGCGGCGGCAAGGGCGGCGGCGGCAAGGGCGGCGGCGGGGCGCAGCGGAGCGGCGGCGGCGCCGGCGTTGGCGGCGCCGGCGGCGACGGCAGCGGCCGGCGCCTTCAACAGGCCAACCGCGCCTCCGCCAAGCGCGCTTCCGCCAAGGGCACGGGCGAGGCCGACGCCCGCCCCTTCTTCGCCTACTACGCCCCCTACAGCATCCACGCGGGCCACCGGACGGTCGACCGCAACGGGCCGCGGTGGTCTCGCCCCGCGCCGCGGGCCTACCACGAAAAGTACTACGGCGTCCCGGGTCTCGCGCGCGACACGGCGCAGGTGTGGGGCATGCTCGAGTTCTTCGACCTGCAGTTTGGCAGGCTGCTGACGTGGCTGGACGCGCACCCGCAAGTGCGCGACAACACGTATCTCTTGGTGTTTGGCGACAACGGCCCCGCGCTCTTCGCGTCCGAGGCGACGACGCTCCGCAAGCCCGTGCGCATGCCCTCCGGCATGGCAGGGAGCAAGGGCGGGGTCGCCGAGGGCGGCACGCGCACCCTCTTTGCGGCCGTGGGCCCGGGCGTCCCCGCGGGCGCCGTCCGCAGCACGCCCCTCCGGGTGGACGACGTTTTACCCACGATCGCCGAGCTGGCGGGCGTGGACGCCGTCACCGCGCTGCCGATGACGGGGCGCTCGTTCGCGGCGGTCCTGCGCGCCGACCCCGACGCGGGCCCCGAGGCGGGGGCCACGGACGAGCAGCGGGATCGGGTCACTTTCTCACTCAAGAGCGGGTGCGTGCAGGGCGATTTCCTGCCCGAGCTCGACGGCGCGCGTCGGACGAAAAAGCCGCAGCCGCTGCTCGACTGGGCCTCCGGGCGCAACGGCTCGGGCTGGCAGCGGTGCATGGGCGCGCGCTGGCGGCAGTACAAGTGGCTGGGCGCGGGGGCCGACGGCGAGTCCGGGTCGGACGTCGGCGAGCTGTACCGCTTCGACCTCCCCGAGGGGTGGGCCGAGGCGCGCGGCGGGCTGGCCGGCGGCGTGCCCCCCTCCGGCGGCTCGCACCTCGAGACCGAGCGCACGCGCGTGACGGACGCCGAGCCGGACGTCGCGCGCAAGCTCCGGGACGCCGCGCGCCGGTGGTTCGAGGGCGTGGTCATGGACGAGCCGCACTCGTTCGAGCGCCCGACCCTCTTCATCGGCGATGCGGGCAACGCGAACTGGAACGCGCCGCTCGAGGCGGTCGCCGAGCGCCCGCGCGGCGGCGACGTGCGGATGGTGCCGATGGGCGTCGCCGGGTTCACGCGGGACGGCCAGCGCACGCGCACGCGCGCGCGCGTGACGCGCGCGGGCAACTACGTCGTGCGCGCGACGTACAAGGCCTCGAGGCCCGCGCGCGTGCGCGTGTCGGTTGGGGCGCCGGCCGACATCGACGCGGGCCGGGCGGCGAGCGTCGAGGCGACGCTGCTGGCTAACAACGGCGCGGGCGGGCGCGGAATCCAGACGCTCGGGTCGATCGAGCTGGGCGAGACGCCCATGGGCCAGAGGTGGGAGGTCGAGCTCAAGGTGCTGTCAGGGGCGACGGTCCAAGCAGGGGCAGGGGTGGGGGCGGCGGCGGGCGCGGGGGCCGGCGGCGCCGACGCGAGCGCGCCGCCGCCGCCGCCGCTGTTCGACCCGCTCACCAGCATCGTCTTCCGCCCGCCCGTGCAGGGCAAGGACGGCAGCATCGTCAACGAGATAGACCCGCGCTCGATCGAGATGATGCTCGAGCAGGAGCTCGGGGGCATGCGGCGCGGGGACCAGCAGATGACGGGCGGGGCGGCGGGGGCGTCGCTCGAGGCGCCCGGGCCGGGAGAGAGGCGGCGGTAGGGTTGGCGCGGCGCCCCTTTCTTTTTTTTGCTCTCGCGCCTCGCGTTTCGGATTCGTGTGTTTCTGGCGGGTTCCCTTTTTTCTCGATCTCCCTTTCATCATCCCCTTGCCCGCGCCCGCGTCCCATCGCCACACGTTACAAATGATGGGCGCGGCAGCCGCACGCGCCAACCCACCACGTCGCGTCTTGCGAGGACGCCGAGTTCCTGCAGGCCGCGGCGTCAGACTTCCCCCCTCCCTCCTCCGCCCCTGAAACCGCACACGCACACGGCTCCTCCCCCCTGGACCCCTTTCCCTCGCGTGCGCGTGATCCTCCTTGCCTACCCCGACACCGTGTCCCTGACAACACAACCCCCTCGGCACCCTCAAGTACCATACACACGTAGAAATCGCTCTCTTTTTTTTCTTTCCGCAGGGACGAGGCGAGCGGGCGCGCCGGTGAGGCGCCGGCAAGCGCGGGCGCGAGAGAGACACTTTGTTTCTCCCCTCTTTCGCGCGCGCGCACTGATGCTTGGCGGCGGCCCGGCGCAGCCCCCCCTCTCCCTCTCTCTCGCTCTCCCTCTCTGTGCCCATACACAGCAACAAGTGCCCCATGTTTGAAAGCCCGCCCAAGAAAGATGTAAAGAACCCACAAAGAACTCTCTAAAACGGCGTTCGGGGCGCGACAGCACGCATTTGGGCCGCTGGCAGCCGCAAACGCGGACGTCGGTTGCGCGCGGTCGTCCTTGGAAGCGCGGCGGCGGCGCGCGCTACCAAGGGTTGATGGGGCGTCCGCCCTGCTGCACGGTCATCACCTGTACCTTGACACACTCGAACGCGAGTAGCAATCGTCCTTCTCGGTACGCCCGCCCTGACATTTGGGTGCACCCACTTCCTCTCGATGAATCGATAAAAAAAACAGAGCCACACAAAAAAAGACGCTTCCCCACAGTTTAATCGGAACGCCATGTCGGCGTCCTGGCTGACGCCCAAGCACATGGAGGACGCGACGCGCGTGCTCCGCGGCCTCGGTCTGGTGCTGTCGCAGGCGGCCGCCGCCAGGTGAGCGGGCGGTGAAACGTCGACAGGATTGCGTCCTTTCTCGGGTGACGGATGGATGACGGCGAAGAGAGAGAGAGGGGGGACGAAATCTTCCCGCGCCCGCCAACCCTGGACCGCGCAGCGCGCCGCCGATCCACGGACGTCGCGTAATGGTCGGGTCGGGACCAGCCGGACGATATTGGACGCGCGCGGCCCCGTCTCACGGGGTGTCGCCGATTGAACAAGAGAGTTGTTTGTGCGCGCCGCCGCCGAACGCCGAAGCCGAACGCCGCGAAAGCCACGAACGAAGCCCGACGCCAACCCGCGACGCCCGCCCGCCCCCCAAAAGCCAAAACACAAAACACAAAACACACAACACAAACACAGCCCCTTGGCCGGCCGCCTTGCGTCCGCCGACGTCGACCGCGCCCTCACCGCGGGCGCGGCCCTCCTGCGCGCCGCGGCCTCGACCCACCGCGACGCGACGGGCGCTCTGGCGCCCGTCCTGTCGGCCGCGGCCGCGTCGCTGTCGTCGTCGGCGGCGGCAGCGCGGACGGCGCCGCCCGCGCCCTCGCCGCTGCCGCCCTTTGCGGCGGCGGCCGGCAGCCCGGTCGCCTTTTACCTGTACCCGGAGACGTCGCGGCAGCTGTGGGCCTTTTCTCAGCTGCGGCAGCCGCAGCAGCAGCCGCAGCGCCCGCTGGCCGCCGCGGCGGCGCTGGCGTCGGCGGCGGCGGCGCGGGTCGAGTCGCTCGCGACGCAGGCGGCGCAGGCGGCGGCGGCGCCAGCGGCGGCGCCAGCGGCGGCGACGCCGGCGCCAGCGGCAGCGACGCCGGCGGCAGCGGCGGCGACGCCGGCGGCTGCGGCCGTGGCACCAGCCCCTAGCCCCCCTCCTGGCAGCGCCGCCGCGTCCCCGCGCCCCGGCGGCCTCGAGTGGCCCACGGCGCACGAGTCGCCCTTCACGATGGCTGAGCAAGACGACTTTGGAGGGGCGAGGCGCGCCGCCGGCGCGACAGCGGCCGGCGGCAAGCAGCTGCAGCCGCAGCCGTCGCCGGCGGCCGCAAAGCGCGAGCCTTGGCCGCCGCCGGCCGCCGCCGCCGCCGCTCCTGACGCCGCCGCCGACCCGCAGCAGCAGCAGCCACCGCCGCCGCCCGTCGCCGCCCCTCCGCCCCGGCGCGAGCTGCGCGAGCGCACCGTGCCCACCTCCTCCGTCGCCCGCGCCTGGGGCTTCGCGTCCCTGGGCGCCGCGCTCCTCGCCGGCAGCCTCCGCGACAAGGCCGCACGCGCGCTCGGCGGCGGAGGGAGAGCACGTGCCGCCGACGCCGCCGCCGACGCCGACGCCGACGCCGACGCAGACGCAGAGCAGCAGCAGGCCTCCGCAGGCGGCGGCGCGCCCGAGGTCGCCGCTTCCAAGCAGCAGCAGCCGCAGCGGCAGCAAGGGCAGCAGGCGCCGGACGCCCCCGCCCGCAAGCAGCAGGCCCCCGCGACCCCGGCGGCCCCCGCGTTCAACTTTGCCACCGCATTCGTCAGCGAGTCCAACGCCGAGCGGCTGGCGGCGGCGCTGTGCCGCATGCGCGGCGCGGCGCTCAAGCTCGGGCAGATGGTCTCGATCCAGGACGAAGCCCTGCTGCCGCCCACGCTCGCCAAGGCCCTGGAGCGCGTGCGCGCGGGCGCCGACGTCATGCCGCGCCGCCAGCTGGAGGCGCAGCTCGTGTCGCAGCTGGGCCCGCGGTGGCACGAGCAGGTGAGCGACTTCGACTGGCGGCCGTCGGCGGCCGCGTCCATCGGGCAGGTGCACCGCGCGGTGCTAAAAAAAGACGGCCGGCAGATCGCGATCAAAGTCCAGTACCCGGGCGTGGCGCGCTCGATCGAGTCCGACGTGGACAACCTGATGCGCCTGGTGCGGCTGACGGACGCCCTCCCGCGCGGTCTGTACGTGGACTCGGCGGTGCGCGTGGCCAAGCGCGAGCTGGCGCTCGAGTGCGACTACACGCACGAGGCGGCCGCGCAGGCGCGCTTCAAGCGGCTGGTCGAGCGCGACGCGCGCTTCCTGTCGCCGCCGCCGCTTATTGACTCGTCCTCGTCTTCGTTGTCGTTCTCTTCTCCGTCGTTCATCCGGGGCGGCTTCCACGTCCCCGGCGTGATCACGGAGCTGTGCGCGCCGCAGGTCCTCGCCACCGAGTGGGTGAGCGGCGTCGCCATCGACGCCGTTGCCTCTCTGCCACGCGACGAGCGCGACGACGTGGCCGCCCGCCTGCTGCGCCTGACCCTGCGCGAGCTCTTCTCGTGGCGCTTCATGCAGACCGACCCCAACTGGGGCAACTTCTTGTACGACCGCGACACGGGCACGCTCAACCTGATCGACTTTGGCGCCGCGCGCGCGTTCCCGCAGCCCTTCGTTGACACCTATCTGCAGATGGTGCGCGCGTGCGCCGACCGCGACCGCGCCGGCGTGCTGGCGCACTCGACCTCCCTCGGCTTCCTGACGGGCGACGAGGCGCCCGCCATGCTCGACGCGCACGTCGAGGCCGGATTCGTGGTGGGCGAGCCGTTCGCGGCGGGCGAGAGGGGAGAGGGGGCGGCAGAGGGCGGCGGCGGCGGTGGCGGTTCGGGCGCCGGCGGCCGCGGCCGGATGCACGATTTCGGCGCGCTGGCTGGGATGACCGCGCGCGTGGGCGAGCTCGGGTCGGTGATGCTAAAGCACCGGCTGCGCCCGCCGCCGGACGAGTCCTACTCGCTCCACCGCAAGCTGAGCGGGGCCTTTTTGGCGTGCATGAAGCTGAAAGCGCGCGTGCCGTGCCGGCAGATCTTCCTGGACGAATTTGACGCGCACGACTTTGGCCGGGCGGCGGCAGCGGAGGAGCTGGGCGAGGGGGACGGGGCGGCGGGCGAGGCCGCTGAGGGGCGCAAGGCGGCGGCGGCGTTTGGCTAGGCCCTGACCGTAAGGGTTCTCGTCTTCTCGGCGCGCGCGAGCATTTTCGTTCCGAACAAGAGCGAACGAGTTGTAAAACAGTCTCACGATTTTTGAGCGTTGTTGGTAGAGAGGGGGGAGCATCGTCGCGCGTGCGCAAACCCCCGCTGCCTGTTGTCACCTGCTGCCGGGCGCGCCCTTGGCCGGCGCCAGCGCAGAGCCGCACGAACGTTTGCCCTCCCCCACCCTCGAACGATCTCAAACTCCCAAACGACCAGACACCGCTTCTCGCCTCTCATCATCTCCACCTGAGAGAGAGATGCAAGCGTCGCTCGGCCGCAGCCGCGCGGGCGTCGCGGGCGCAGCAAGCACCGGCCCCTCCCCCTCCCCCTCGCCGCGCCCCCTCCTCCTCTGCTCGCCGCGCGACCTGACGTGGACGATGCAGCAGCGGTGCGCGCGCCTGGCGCACCAGCGGGGCATCCTCTCGGCCGCGCGCCTGGCGGTCGCTGCATCAACAGCGGGGGCCGCAAGCCGGGCGGCCGCGTCGGCGGCCGCGTCGTCGCCCTCGGCCGCCGCCGCCGCGCCCTCGTCGCCGTCGTCGTCGCCGTCGCCGTCGCTGCCTCCGCCCCAACACCAGCAGCAACCGCCGAGCGCCACGCTGGTCGACGCGGCCCAGCGCGCGCGCCTCGCCGCTTTCCTCGACCACCTCCTCGTGACCAACGAGACCATGAACCTCACGGCGGTGCGCGACCGGGACGAGGCGTGGACGCGGCACATCGAGGACTCGCTAGCCCTGCTGCCCGTGATTGAGCGCTGGGCGGCGCCGGGCGCGGCAGCGGCGGCGGCGGCGGCGGCGGTGGCGGGGGGAGCGGCGGCGGGGGGAGCTCCGGCGGCGGCGTGGGCGGCCGGCGGCGCGGGCAGCTTTGGCACGGCAGCAAAAGGGGCGAGAAGGGGCGACGCGAACCGGAGGAGGGGCAAGCAGCAGGCGTCGCCGTCGGCGTGGTTTGAAGAGGAGGAGGAGGAGGACGACGCAAGCGCGAGGACGAGCGACGGTGCCGACGACGCCGCGGCCAACAACGCCGCCGACGAAGACGCCGCCGCCGCGCCGCAAACGGCGGCGGCGGTGGCACTGGCGCCGGCCCCCGCCGCCCATCCCTCCCCGACCGCCCTCCCCTCCCTGCGCCTCATCGACGTCGGCACAGGGCCCGGCCTCCCCGGCATGGTCCTCGCCATCGCCCGCCCCGCCTGGCGCGTCACTTTGCTCGACTCTCTGCGCAAGCGCTGCGACTTCCTGCGCGCGGCGGCCGCCCGGCTCGGCCTCTCCAACGTCGACGTGGTGTGGGCGCGCGCCGAGGACGCCGGGCGCCTCCCCGCGCTCCGGGACGCGCATGACGTGGCCGTGGCGCGCGCCGTGGCCGAGTCGCGCGTCCTGGCGGAGCTGTGCCTGCCGTTCGTGCGGCCGGGCGGCGTCTTCGTCGCCGCAAAGGGCGCCGTCGTGGCGAGCGAGGTCGAGGCGGCCCGGGCTGCGATCGCGGCGCTGTCCGGGCGGCTGGCCGCCGTCGAGACGGTCGAGTCGTTCTACGCCGCCGCCGCCTCGGGGCCGCCGGCTGCTGCTGCTGCTGTCGTTTTGGGGGCGAAGGAGGGGGGGCGAAGAGGGGCGGCGGCGCCGCCCGCGGGCGAGCAGGACGGCGAGGGGGACGACGGCGAGGCAAGAGGGTCGGCGGCGGCGGCGCGAGGTGGGGAGGCGGCGGCCATGCGGCGGACGGCCATCGTCATCGCCAAGGTGGGCGCGACGCCCGCGGCCTACCCCCGCCCGCCCGGGACGCCGAGCAAGAAGCCGCTGTGATCGGTCGATCGTTTTGTTTTGCTTGGTTCTGTGTTTCACGGGGATGTTGATTGTTTATGTATGTGCTCTTCCCTCTCCAATAACTTGCGAACGACGGAAAGGCGAGACGAGCGCCGCCGCCGCTCTTGCGTCGGTCGGTCGGTCCGCCGTCTTGATCGAAACTTTCTCTAAAATCTAAGGGCAGGAAAATCTGCGCATCGCCTTCCTTTAGGCCGACGCCTCGACGACGGGCGCGGGCGCGTCGGCGGCCGCGACCGCGGCTGCAGGCACAGCAGCAGCAGCAGCAGCAGGCGCGGCCGCCGTGTCGCCGCCGCCGCCAGCGCCCGCCTCGGCCTCGTCCGCCGGGGCCGCCGCCGCCGCCGCCGCCGCCGCGCCCTCGCCACCCCCGGCCGCCGCCGCCGCCGCCGCCCCCACCTTCTTGCCCGCCTTGCCCCCGAGCCCCCCCAGCATGCGCCCGTACACCGCGGCCGCCTTGCGGTCCGCCTCCCGCGCCAGCAAGCGCACCCGCCGCTGCAGCGCCAGGACGTCGGCGGACCCCGGGTCGGCGTCCAGCGCCGCGCGGACGTCCCCCTCTGCCTCGACCAGCTCGCCTAGCGCCGCCAGCGCCTGCGCCCGGCGGTACAGCGCCTTGGCGTTGGACGGGTCGGCGTCCAGGGCGCGCGTGGCGGCCTCGCGCGCCAGGGGGTAGTCCTTGGCGCGCAGGGCGGCGGCCGCCTGATTGAGGGCGACGGCCTTTTTTAGGTCGCGCAGCGCCCGGCGGAGCTCGGCGGGCAGCGGCGGCGCCGGCGCCTTGAACGCCTCCGCCGCCGCCTCGTCCGCCGCCGCCGCCTTGTCCTCGCCGCCGTCCAGGGCCATCGGCTCGGGGATCGGGTCGAACGCCGCCGGCCCCGCGCCCGCCTGCGCCTGCTGCACGTCCTCCAGGTCGCGGTCGGTCACCAGCGCCAGCAGCTCGCCCGCCTGCGCGTAGCACTTCAGCGCCGCGCGCACGCCGCCGCCGCCGTACGCGCCGTCGCCGCGCGCCTTCTTGCGCGCCGCCGCCGCCAGCTTGTCTCCCGCGGCCATCTCCCACTGCTCCTTGGATTTGAGGACGGAGACCAGCTCGACGTCGAACGACAGGGGCGCGGCGCCCGGGGGCACGGGCACGCCCAGGGGGGCGTCGGGCCAGCCGGCGGCGCCGTACGCCAGCTCAGCGTCAGTTACGGTGACGACGCAGCGCTCGCCCTCGCGCATCTTCAGGATCGCGTCCTCCAGGCACTCGGGGAGCGGGTGCGGATAGGCTCCCTCGCCCAGCACGACCTCGAGCTCGTCGCCCTCGAGGCGCTCCCAAAAGGGGGCGGGGGGGTCGGCCGTGAGCGCGGCGGGGGCGGCGGCGGCGGAGGCGGCGGCGGCCGGGGCGGCAGCGGCGGCGGCGGAGGCGGCGGCGGCCGGGGCGGCGGCGGCGGCGGCGGGCGGCAGCGTGGCGCGGACGCGCAGGGAGACGCGCGCGCCGTCGTTCGGGCGCTTCCAGCCGTCGACCTCGTTGAGCGTCTTCTTGACGACGCCCGGGCACACCTCCTCGACCTTGTGCACCTCGAGAAGTGTGACGTCGACCTCGGCGAACTCGCAGGCGGCGCCGCCCTCGCCGCCGCCCTTGTCGCCGTCGCCGCCCTCGCAGCCGCCGCCGCCGTCGGCGGCCGACGGCGGAGCGGCGAGCAGCGCCGCCGCCAGCTCTTGGCCGCCGTAGTCTGCGGCGCGGACGCGCAGGACCGCGCGCTCTCCCGGCTTCATCGTGCGCACGGCGCGCGCGAGGCCGCGGCACAGGTGCCCGTCGCGCACGGTGAAGGTGGCGCCGCCCTCGGGCGACGACAGGAGCACGGGGCCCGTGTTCTCGGCCGCCTCGGCCGACGTCGCCTTTTTCTTCTTCTTCTTCTTGTCGGCGGCGCCGGCGGCGCCCGCCTCGCCCGCCTCTCCCTCCGCCCCCTCCTCGACGGCCTCCTCCTCCTCCCCCGAAACGGCAGCCCGCCGCACCTCGTACCGCACGACCACCTCGTCCGCGTCCCCGGGCGTCTGCCACCCCTCCCCCTCGGCCACGACCGTTTTGATCAGGCCTCCGTCGCCCTCGACGTCCTTGACGGAGCGCCACGTCAGCAGCTCCACCTCAAAGTCGAGCGTGGCGCCCGGCGGGATCTTTGGCGGCGAGCCGGCGGCGCCATAGGCGTGCTCGGCCGAGCAAACGAGTAAAGCTTTTTCGCCGCGCTTCATGGTCGCGACCCCCAGGTCCCACCCGCTGATCACCTCGCCCTTTCCCAGGGTGAAGGCGAACGGCTCGCCGCGGTCGCGCGACGAGTCGAACACGTCCTCGGTGCCGTGGAGCTTGCCCACGTAGTGGACGGTCACGTGGTCCAGCCGCTCCGGCTGGTCCCACCCCTCGCCCGGCACCAGCACCTTTTTCTGGACGCCGCCGCCGGGCTGTTTGGAGTTTGTTTGTTTGTGTTTTTTGGTGGTGGGTTTGGTGTTTTGTTGGTGGGTTTTCGAGTTTCGGGCGGGATCCTTGATGGGTTTTGCGGCGGGGTGGTGTTGGAGGCGGCGTCGGGTGGGGGGAGGAAGGGGGCGGGCGGGCAACGACGACGGCGGTCGAAGACGGCGCTCGTTCTTTTTCCTTCGTTGCTTCCGGAGGGTTGGCGGCGGCGGGCGGCGATCGCGTCGCCATCGCGTCCGCCGCGCGCGCCCCTGGACCACTGGCCCGCACACTGGTCGACTAGGCACTCACCACCACGTCCTTGAGCTCCCCGACGGGATACTCCTCGAAGCTCTCATCGGAGGCCGACATTTCTCCTTCCGCTGGGCGTTTCGAGAATCCCGTGGTTTTTGCAAAAGCTTTTTCCTCGCCCTCCTTCTCTCTTTTGAGCTTTGGGTGACTGTGTGGGCGCGGACGCGGGCGTGTGGAGGAAAGACGTGTTGCGCTTTGTGTGTGAGATCGCAGAGTTTGTGTGTTTGTGTGTGTTGTTTGCGGGACGTTAAGCAGGGCGCGTCGCTGCCTGTTTTGTTCACCCCCGCCGTTGCCGCCGCCTCGCCGACCCCCGCTCTCGCTCTCGCCTCGCCCGACGCCCGACGCCGACGCAGACGCTCGAGAGGGTCTTGAGCACCTTGCTTGCTCCGCTGCCTCCCCCTCCCCGTCGATTCAGCACCGCCTTATCGACACACCTCACCACCATCACCATCATCATCACCATCACCCATCATCCACGCGCACCTCGTTGTCCCAAAACCTGAACAGGCGCGCGCCATCGATTGCTCTCCCTCTCGTCGTTCGTCGACACAATAAAAACAGGAGAGCGCAAAAAGGCCGCAGGCCGCGGCCGCGCGCGCCAAGTCGTGGATGGGGCCGAGGTCCTGAAGCCCCGGCATAAGAGCGGGGGCGGCGCTTGAAAGAAGGGGACGGCGGGAAGACAAGATGTCGGGACCTCCTTCCCCGCTCCCCCCTCCTCCCCCAGGAGGAGGAGGCGCGCTCGTCGTCATCGTCGGGCTCTCGGGCAAGACGCTGCAGCTCGACGTGCAGGCCGGCACCAGGTGGGTGTGGTCTCGGTCTCGCGCGCGGCGGGGCCAGCGAGCGACCGCATCTCGTTCTTTTTCCCGTTGTGTTTGGCGCGACGCTCGGAACGGGACGCCGACGGAGGACGGACGCGCGCGTGTGCGCCACCCGCCGCCACCCGACGCCCCAACACCGAACCACCCAAAGCAAAAGCACCCAAAACAAAAACACACACAGGGTCGACGCCCTCCAGGCTGCCCTGGTCGCGTTCACGGGCATCCCCGTCTCGGAGCAGATCGCCGTCGCGTCGGGCGCCCGCCTGGACCCCTCGCAGCCGCTCGCCGCCTACCGCCTGCCGACCGCCGCCTTTCCGCCGCCGCCGCGGGCGCCGCGAGCGCCGCCGCCCGACGCCGACGCCGACGGCCGCGAGAGCGGCGACGGCCGCGAAAGCAAGGACGACGACGAGGACCGCGGCGAGCACCGACGCGACCGCGAACGCGCGCGCGAGGAGGAGCCGCAGGACCGCCCCATCTTTCTGTACCAGCGCCAGTACCTGCGCCCGGGCGCCGACCCCCCGCCCGTCGACCCCCTTCCCCTGGTCGAGCCCCCGCCCCCGTCGACCGCCGCGCTGCCGGCCTCGGCCTCGCCCCGCGCCGCCGCCCGCGCCGCCGTCGCCCTCGCGCCGCCCCCGCCGCCCGGCCTCCCGCCCCACCCGCTGCTCGACCCGCGCCTCGGCGCCGCCGCCGCCCCCCGGCGCGTGCGCGCCCTCCCGCGCCTCGAGCGCGCCTTCGAGGCGCACGCCGACGAGGGGCGCGCCCTGTGGGAGTGCGCGCAGGGACGCCTGCGGACCGCCCGCCGCCTGCTGTCCGAGGGCGAGGCGATGGCGCGGGCGGCCGACGCCGCGCGGCAGAACGTCGAGGCGCACTACCGCGGGGCGGCGGGGCACTACGGCGCGTTCGCCGGGAGGTTTGGGAGGAGGCACGCGCGCCACGCGGCGCTGCTGGCCGAGTACGCGCGGGCCGAGGGGGCGCTGCGCGAGACGGCGCTGCCGGAGGAGCTGCGGGCGCGGCTGGCCGGCGGCGGCGGATCCGGCGGCGGCGGCGGCGGCGGGGCGGCGGCAGGGGCCGGGGCGGGCAGGATGTTCTTGGCTGACCTGGTGGCGCTCGGCGGCGGCGGAGGGGACGCCCAGCAGCAGCAGCAGCAGCCGCAGCAGCACGACGCGGCGGCGGCGGCGGGGGCGCTCCAGCCGCCGCTGCAGCCGCCGTCGTCGGCGGCGTCGTCGGCGATGACGACGACGACGGGCCCACCCCCCCCGTCCTCCCAGCAGCAACAAGAGCAGCAGCAGCAGCAACGATCCGCTCCAGTGGCAGCGGCGGCGGCCGGCCTGCCCGAGCTCCACGCCGCCTGCCGCCGTGCGCACGAGCGCCTGGGCCTGCGCGCCGCCGCCGCCGAGGCCGTCGCGCGCGCGCTGCGGGCGGCGGTCGAGGCGCTGCTGGTGCAGCCGCCGCCCGTCGACCTGAACGCGCTGGCGGCGCGGCTGGGGGATGCGGAGGCCGAGGTGGACGGGCAGGGGTCCGTGGTGCAGGTGCTCGCCAAAGACCTGCGCACGGTGCGCGGGCTGGTCGAGGAGGCGGCGGCGGCGCTCGGCGGCGCCGGCGGCGGCGATGACGACGACGACGACGACGACGACGACGACGAGGGCGACGACGACGAGAGCGACGGCGAGGGGGGCGACGCCGACGCAGCCGAAGACGGCGACTCGAGCGGATTCTCGGACGACGGCGAGCAAGCGGACGACTGCGACGACGACGACGACCACGGCGGAGACGAAGGCGGCGACGCGCCCCAGGAGCGCCGCCGCCGCCGCCGCCGCGCGCGCCGCCGCTTCCGCCGCCGCCGCCGCGCGCTCGTCGACCGCTGCGCGGCCGTCGGCTCGTCCGTCGCCGCCTCGCACGCCGCCGACCTGCTCCCCCGCGCCCGCGACGCCGACGCGCGGCTCGCGCGCCTGTGCGCCGACTGCCACGCCGCCAGGAGCCACATGGCGCGCGACGTGTGCGCGCAGCTGCAGCGCGTCGCCGCGCAGCAGTCTGCCATCCGCGACCTGCGCTCGCGGCTGGCGGGTTTGGACGAGGCGCTGACTAGGCACGCGGCGGCCTTCTCGCGGCTGCGGGCGGTGCACCGCCTGCCGTCGGCGTGGCGCCTGGCCCTGGCCGAGTGCGCGCGGCGCGCGGCGTGGCAGCGGCTGTTCTCGGCGCAGGCGGCGCGGCTCGCGGAGCACATGGCGAGCGCGCGAGGGCGCGAGGCGGCGCGGCGCGACGCCTTTCTGCGGCGGGCCAACGGCGGCGGCGGCGGCGGGGGCGGCGGCGGCGGGGCGGGGGCGGCCGCCGCCGCCGCCGCCGCCGCCGTCCTGCCCGCCGACGTGCTCGCGGCCATGGGCCTGCTGCGCGAGGCGCCGCACTGCGAGGTGCGCGCCCCCGGCGAGGACGCGGCGCTGCTGCCTGTCACGCCCGACGACCTGCGCGCGCTGCTGAGGCAGCTGCCGCCGGTCGGCGCGCGCGGGCGCGAGGCGGCGGCGGCGGCAGAGGCGCTGGCGGCGGCGGCGGCGGCGGACGCCGAAGCAGAAGCGGCGGCGGCGGCGGCGGGGGCAAGGGACGAGGGGGGCCAGCTGCAGCCGCCGTCCCCCTCCGCCCGCGAGCGCCGCGAGGCCGTCGCCCTGGCCGCCGCCGTGGCCGCCGCGTCCATCGCGGCCGAGGAGGACGGGTCGTTGCCGCCCGAGCGCGAGGAGGCGGCGGCGGCGGCGGCCCGGGCCGACGCGGGCGGCGGCGGCGGCGGCGGCGGCGGCGGCGGAAGCGGCGGCGGCGGCGGGCGAGAGGACGACGACGACGAGGTGGGGCGCGAGGAGGAGGCGGCGCTCGCGCGCCTCTCGCTCGAGAACGCGCGCCTGCGCGCCGACCTGGCCGCGGTCGTGGCCGCGTCCGCGGCGCGTGAGTTTGACGCGGTTGGGAGGGCGGCCGGAAGCGGCGGCGGCGGCGCCGGCCGAGGGGGCGCCGGGACCGCCGCCGCCGCCGCCGTCGCCGCCGCCGCCGACGCGCTCCGCCGCGCGGCGGAAAAGGCGCTGCGCGCCGAGGCGCCGGCCGCCGCCGCCGCCGAGGAGCCCCAGTCCTCCGGTCCGGCCTCGTCCGCCGTGAACGTCCCCTCGACGGCCTCCGGCAGGCGCCTGCGCGAGGCGGTGCGGCGCGCCGAGCTGCCGTCGCTGGCCGACGCGGTCGAGGCGGCCGCGGCGGCGGACGAGGCGAGCGCGGTGGGAGCGGCGGGCGCGGGCGTGGGCGCCGACGCGGCCGCGGCGGCGGCCGCCGCCGCCACCGACGCCCTCGCCGCCGCCCTGGACGCCAAGGACGACGTCGTCGCGGAGCTCGAGCGGCGCCTGCGCGCGCAGGCCGAGCGCGCGCGGGCCTACGAGCGGCGCGTGCGGCAGCTCGAGAGGGCGCTCGGCGAGGCCTCCTCGGCGGCCCCGGCCGCTCCGGCGGCGGCGGGCGGCGGCGGCGCTCTCGTCGGCGGCGGCGGCGGCGATCTCGGCGACGGCGGCGGCCGATCGACCAGCGCGTGATTTCCGTCTTTTTGTACATCTGTTTTCCTCCTCGTGCCCTGGCGAGATCGAGGGCAGCGCGCCATTTGCGCGCCTCCCTCGTCCTTTTCTTATGTTTTTCGCGTTCATGAAACTCTTCTTTGTCATCGCGGTGTCCACCCGCCGATCCCGTCGCCGACGAGCGCGCGGCGGCGACGCCTCTTGTCGCTGCATCGCTCACAGAACCACAGACCAATCATTCACATTCTCTTCAACGCTGCCCCACCGACGCCAACATACACGACACCGCGCATCACCTGCGTCGTCGCCCGTCGCACCCGATGCCGCCGTACGGCCAGGAAATGGGGGACGAGTCGCGCGTCATGGACGAGGTGCGTGCTTCTTGCTGCCTCTGTGTCAGTTGACGCACGCGGCGCGCGCGCGCGCGCGTACCAATGCGATGCATACACGCGCTCGCGCTCCAGTCGGCACTCATGCCACTTTGCGCGCCAAGGCGCAAGACGGCGGGCGGCGCATTCAAAAACACCACAGTTGGTTTTTCCCCTCTGGTTTCGCCTCTCTCTCTCCCTCCCTCTCCCACTCCACGACCACCCACCGCCTGTGCCTGACCATCACCCGTCGGAGCCAATCCAAATCCAACGACCCAAACGACAACAGGTCCAGACGACGCTGCGCATGCAGTACGTGCAGGAGTTTTACCAGACCGTGCGCGACAAGTGCTACAAGGTGTGCGTGACGAGTCCCGGGTCGAGCCTGAGCGGAAGCGAGCAGAAGTGCCTCGGGCGGTGCATGGACCGGTATCAGGACGTGAGTGCGGTGGTTTCTTGTCTCTCCTGGGGCGCCGCCGCCGCCGACGACGACGCACGACGACGCCGCTCTCCCGATCCGATCGACTCGCTCGCCCGAGGAACGCCGCGCGCGCGCTCACCCCACGCCTCGCGCTCTCTCTCTCGGTCGCTCGCCGCGAACCGAAACAAAAACAAAACAACACAGGCGACCAACGTGGTGACCAAGGCGGTGCTCAGCCAGCAGGGCATGAACTGATTAATCGCAGGGGCCAGGCTCAATCGAAAAACGAACTAGAAACCAAACGAATCGAATCGGGGGACGTTTTTCGGCGTCAAGTCCCCCAACGCAAAGCCGCCTTTTCCTTCTGGCTGTAGCGCGCCCCCCCCCTTCACCCAAAATAGAAAACACCGCAGCATTTCGTTGCGCCGGCGCCTTTGTCTCGTTGTAACAAAAGCCCTGTCGGCGACCAAACATGCGCGTGTGTGTGCTGCGTTGCAATTATTTAGTGTGTGATTTGCGCGCCCACCGGATCAAAACAACTCGCGAACTCTTCGCCGTCGCACCTGGGGCCTAGGCGGTGCCCGAGTCGTCGCCGGGCCGCGCGGGCCCCGCGCATGGATCGTCCAGATCCACGCGGCGCAGCACGCCGCCCCCGCCCGCCGCCATCACGCCCGCCTCGGCCCCGCGGTGCAGGCCGGCGCAGCGGCGCGCGACGACCGCGCCGAGCCGGCCGCCCGGCGCCGCCGCGAGCGCGCGCAGGGCCCCCGCGAGGTTCGGCTCCGTGTTGCTCTGGAGCGAGAGGCTCGCGAGGCCGCCCGGCAAGGCCCACAGCAGGGCCTCGAGGCAGGCGGCGGGCAAGGGGCCGACGACCTCGAGGTGGTCGAGTCTCGGGAGGTGGACGGGGCGGTCGTGGATCGGAGGGGCGGGCGGCGGGGGCGCCCGGCTTGACGACGCCGCCGCCGCCGCATCCGCCACCGCCGCCGCAAACGACGCCGCCGCCGCCGCCGCCGCCGCAAACGACGCCTGATGGCCGGGCCCCCCCGCTGCCGCTGCCGCAAACGACGCCGCCGCCGCCGCCGCCGCCGCCGCCGCCGCAAACGACGCCTGATGGCCGAGCAGGCCGAGCCCCCCCGCCGCCGCGTCGAGCGCGCGCGCGCGGCGCGTGCGCGCCGCCGCCGCCGCCGCCGTCGCCGCCGGCATCAGCACGCACCCCGCCCACCGCCCGGCCAGCGGGAACGCGCCGAGCAGCGCGCCAAAGGCGACCCAGGCGGGGTCGCCGCGCCGCCGCTGGTCGCGCTGCGGCCGCCGCTCTTCCGCCGGGCCGCTCTGCCCGTACCGCCAGCACTCCAGGTGGTGGGCCACGGCGTCCTGGCCCGCGCCGGCCTGGCTCGGGTCGTACAGGGGCGCGTGCGCGGCCAGCAAGGGCCCGGCGCCCGGCGCAGGCACAAGGCCGACGCGCAGCCGGCGCAGGCGGGGGAGCCGCAGGCCGACCGAGGCCAAGGCGCGCGCCTGGCCCGGCCCGAGCGCCGAGTGCGGCAGCAGCAGCGCCTCGAGGCCCGGGCAGGCGAGCGGGATCGCCTCGATCGCGCACGCCGTGGCGCAGCCGTCGCAGTCGAGCTCGAGGAAGCGCAGCGCGGGAAAGTGGGCGGCCAGAGGGAACACCCAGCGGCTGCAGGCGCGGAGGCGGCGCGCGTGCGCCCGGTACTCGCGGCGCGACTGTTTGAGCCCCAGGCGCGTCACGCCGAGCCAGTCGCGCAAGGCGCGGGGATCGGGCTCGGCGGGCGCCCCCTGCTCCTCCTCGCCGGGCCACATGGCCGCGTCGCCGCCGTCAGCGGCAGGACCAAAGGCAGCAGCAGCAGCAGCAGCGGCAGCAGCAGCAGACCCTTCCCCGCCCGCCGCCGCCGCCTGCGTCCGTCGGGCCTCCTGCCGCGCCGTGTCCCAAGCCACCAGAGCGCTGGCCCAGACGGGCGGCGGCGGCGGCGGCGACGGCGGCGGCGGCAGCCTCAGGCGCAGCCGCCGCACGCTGCGCAGCGCAGGCAGCACGCCTGCCGCCAGCACGTCGAGCGTCTCCCCGCTCCCCGCCTGCCGCTGCTGCTCCGCGGTGAAACCCTGCGCGTGGGCGTGCTCCTGCGCGTCGTGCGGCGCCGGGAAGAAGGCAAACACGTGCGGGGCGCCGCCGGGGTCGACGCCGCCGCCGCCGCCGCCGCCCCACTGGGCGGGCGTGGGGCCGGCGCCGCCGCCCCACCCGCCGCCGTCGCCGCCGCTGTCGCCGACGCCGGTGCCGCCCTCGTCCTCGTCGTCGGCCATCGCCGCCGCCGCGTCCTCCGCCGCCGCCTGCGCCGCCTCATCCGCCTCCGCCACCTCGGCCTGGGTCTGGGCCTGAGCCTGGGCCTGGGCGATGGCGGCCTGGGCGACGGCGGCCAAGTTCTCCGCCACCGTCGCCTGCAACACCGCCGCCATCGCCTCGTCCTCGTCCTCGTCCTCGTCCTCGTCGTCCGCCTCGGCCTCGGCCTGGGCCTGGGCGACGGCGGCCACGTCCGCCTCCACCACCGCCTGCAACGCCAACACCCCGGGCGACGTGCTGGCCCACATCTCCTCGAAGGTCCCCTCGTCGGCCGTGAGACCCTCGTCCTCGGGCTCCGTCGGCGCGTCGCCGGCCTGCGAGTCCTCCCCCTCCTCCGCCTCCGATCCCTCCCCCTCGAACGCGTCGGCGAGGGCCTTCCAGCCCGCGAGCGACGACGGCAGCGGGCGCCCGCGGCGCGGCGGCCACTCGGGCGCCCCGCGGCGCGGCGCGTCTCCGGCCCCCTCCTCTCCCTTTCCCTTGGGCTCGGCGCCCGGGTCGGCGCCGCCGCCACGGACTGACCGCCGCAGCAGCAGCTGCTCCTGCAGCAGCTGCTGCTGCGCCTGCTGCGACTGCTGGTGCACCTGCCGGAGGTGGCGGCGCAGGGGGTCGGCGGCGGCCCGGGGGGCGGGCGGGCGGCGCGGCGGGCTCGGCGGGTCGCGCGCGGGGCCGCACGGGGCGGGGCCGACCAGCACGTCGCCCTCGCGGTACTGGAACTGGCCGCCGCTGTAGGCCGGGAGCGCCTGCTCGCTCGGCCCCCGGGGTCCCTCGATCAGGAGGGGCGGCGCCGGCCGATCAGGGGCCTCCCCCCCGCGCCCGCCGCCGCCGCCGCCGCCGCCGCCGCCGCCGCCACCGCCGCCGCCGCCGCCGCCGCCACAAATGCGCGCGCGCCACTGGGCCAGGAGCCCGCGGCGCGGCGACGGCGCGAGCTCGGGCAGGCGCAGCGCGGCCAGGTACGTCAGCCCCGTGCCGTGCGCGACCGGCTCGGTGGCGGCGAGCACGGCCACGTGCCCGCCGCCGAGCGCGAAGCCCAGGCTCAGGCGGCGGAGGGCGGTGAGCGGACCGACGGCGCGGAGCAGGTCGACGGGCGCCGGGTCGGGCGCCGAGCGGGACCACTCGAGCCGCCAGGACAGCGCCAGGGAGGTGAGGCCCGCGAGATCGCTGATCATGGGCAGATCCATGGCGCTGCCCTGGTGCGAAGGATCCAGGTGCAGCTTCAGGCGGCGCAAGCGGACGACCGACCCGAGCGCGGCGCGCGCCTCGTGCACGGCGGCGAGGGGCTCGGGGGACAGCCACGGCGGCAGGGGGTTGGCCTGCCGGAGGTGGGTGAGGGAGCTCATCCAGGGCGGCGCGAGCGCCTCGGCGGCGGCGGCGGCGGCGGCGGCGGTGGCAGAAGAGGAGGAGGAGGGTCCAGCGTCGTCGCCGCCGCCGCCGCCGCCGCCGCCGTGGACCCCGGCCCGTTGGGCGCGCGGGCGGTCCGGCGGGACGGGCCTGATCCTCCCGCTCCCGCCGCCGTATCCGCGCGCCCCCGGCCCCTCGTCCTCGTCCTCGTCCGTTCCTTCCGAGAAGGCGTCCCCGCCGTCGCACGAGTCGCCCGCGTCGCTGTCGCTCGCCCCGGCGTCCGGCTCGGCGTGCGGATCGGCGGCGACCGGCGGCGGCGGCCCTCGCCCCGCCCGCTCGTCCTCCTCGTCCGCCGCCACCGCCCCCTCGAGCGCCGCCGCGACCGCCGGCAGCAGCAAGCGCACGGGGAGCTCGGCGCGCGACCGCGACAGCCCCCGCCGGGACAGGGCCTCCTCGACCGAGGGGGAGAGGCCGCCGGAGCGCCGCCGCCCGCCCCCGCCGAGCGCCTCGCGCCGCGCAAGGTCGCGCCAGCGCCGCCGCCGCCGCCGGTCGCGCGCCGCCAGCGACGCTTGGAGGTCGTGCTCCGGGCCCACGCACGTTTTCAAAAAGTGGCCGCGGAGCGCCTGGCCGCGGATCCAGTGGGCAAAGCGCGACTCGGCGGGGGTCGCCTCGGCGTAGGCCTCGGGGGCGACGCCCAGGGCCACGGAAAAGGCGGGCGGCGCCCGCCCGCCCGCCGCGACCGCGCGCGCGGCGGCGGCGGCGGCGGCCTCCGCGGCGGCCGCGGCCTCGGGACTCAGCGGCACAACGGGGGTCGACAGCATCCGCAGGAACTGCGCGTGCACCGCGTCGACCCGCCCGGCCAGCCGGCGCAGGTAGCGCGCCGCCAGGTCGCCGCCGCCGCCGCCGCCGAGCTCGAGCGACGTGAGCCGCGGGAGGGCGGCCAGGGCCGCGGCGTCCTCGTCGGCCGCGCGCTGCCGGCCCTCGCCCAGGCACAGCGCGCGCAGGCGGGGCGCGCCCCGCGGCAGCAGTGGCATCGCGCCGGCCCGGACGCCGTGCGCCGCGCGAAGCTCCAGGCGCGTGAGCGACCCCGGGCCGCCGCCCGCCGGGGCGCCCGCGCGGCAGATCGCGCCGACCTCTGCCTCGGAGACAAAGTGGGTCGAGAAGCGGAAAGTCTTCAGGCTCGGGCCGGAGCACATGGCCAGGGTGGCGAGCACGGCCGACAGGTCGTAGGTCGAGTCGAAGGCCGGGCAGAAGGCGCACTTGCCGCGGCTGGCCGACGAGGGGTGGTCGGGCGGGGCGTCCTCGGGCAGGCCGTCGCGCAGGGTGATCGCGCGGACGCCGCCGCCCCTCTTGCCGGCGCCGACGGCGGCGCCGCAGTTGATGCCGGTCCTGCGGATGCCGTTGCCACCGCCGCTGGCGTTTGCGCGGCCGCCGCCGCCTCCACCTGCGTTTCGGCCCCTGCTGTCGACGCCGCCGCCGCCGGCAACGCCGACGCTCGAAGAGGGCGCCGCCGCCGCCGCCGCCGCCGCCGCCGCCGCTGCCGCAGCCGCCGCCAGGGGGCTGGCCACGTTGAGCGCGATCGAGGGAAGCACGTAGGTTGCCTCGTGCAGGGACGCGGGCGACAGGTGCAGCGCGCGCGTGTTGGGAAAGGCGGCGGCGAGGCCGCCCGGGCGGAGGCGGGGCGCCGAGCCCGGAAAGCCGAGCGCGGCCGCGTCGCACGAGTCGCCCGCCGCGAGGCGTAGGCGGGTGGCGCCCAGCGCCCCGACGGGGGCCAGGGCGCGGCAGGTGAGGCGGAGGGCGGCGAGGTGGCGGCGCGCGAGGCGCGGGACCAGCTCCTCCGTCAGGAGGTCCGACGGGAGCGACAGCAGGCGCGACGGCGAGGAGGGGGAGGGGAAGGGGCGACCGGCGGCGGCGGCGGCGGCGGCGGCGCCCGCGCCGGCGGGAGGTACCGCCGTGGGCTGATCCATGGCCGTCCGCCCTTGCCCCTGCCGGAGCGGGTCGAGCGAAGGAAGGACGAGATCGAGCTCTCACCACTGTTGTGGTCCTCTTTGTACGCAAGGGCGAGCCGCGGTTGTCTCCCGTTTCGCGGGGGTGTCGTAATTCGGAAACCGGGTGTCGTAATTCCGTCGGAAACGCGCTTTGTTCTTCCCACGTGTGCTGTGTGCGAAAGGAAAGGATACTGTGCTGATGCCGCGCTTTGCCTCGAGAGGTCGTCCCGGATCGATGAGGAGGGACACGAGAGAGAGAGCGACGCGCTCGTTTAGGGAGGGAAAGCGCGAGTGCGACTCGCTGCGCGCGCGTCGCCCGGCGATCGGAAAAAATGCGCAGGCGGCGCCGGGCGCCAAGGCGTCCTTGAAAACTCGACGCGTTTGCACACAAAACACAAAACACGCCATTCCTCTCTCTCTCTCTACACCTCGCCGCCCTCGGCCGCCGCCCTCGGACGCTTGCCCTCCCGCGCCCCATCCTGGCCACCGCCCCCGGCAGCGCCCCACTTGCCGCCGCCCCCGCGCCCCCCGCCGTTGCCCTTGCCCCGCCGCCTGCCCCTGCCCCCGCCCTCCTGGCGCCGCTGCTCCTTGAACGGCGCCTCCTCGATCCCCATCGCCCCGAGCCCCTCGCGCATGCGCGCCACCAGCTCCCGCACGTCCCACGCTTCCTGCACCCGCAGGTCGTCGCCCACGGCCGTCCGCCGCAGGGCCGTTAGGTGCCCCCCTGTGCCCGCCAGCTCAGCGAGGTCGGCGCCAAGCGTCCGCACGTACGTGCCCTTGCTGACGAGGCAGGCCAGGCGCACGTCGCGCCGGGGGTCGTAAGGGACGGGGGCCTGGCGCTCGGCGCGGTCGCGGCGGCGGGAGCGGCCGGAGGCGGGCGGCGCGGCGGCGGCGGCCGCGTCGTCGGCGGCGGCGGCGGCGGCGGGGGCGGCCTCGCCGTCGGCGCCGCCGCCGCCGGCCTCCCCGCCCGCCTCCTGCTCCTCTTGCTTCCCCTCGCCTCCGCCGCCGCCTCCGCCGTCCTCCTCGGACGACTCGGACGGCGTGCGCGCCCCGCCCCGCTCGTCCCTCCGCGCGCGCCGCTCCGCGTCGCTCGCCTCCGCCTCGGCCGCCGCCGCCGCGCGCGCCACGCGCGCCGCCGCCTGCTCCGCGTCGAGCTCCGCCTCCCGCTCGGCGGACAGAAGCGCGCGGTCGGGGCGCGGCTCGACCGTGAAAGAAACCACGCGCACGGCGCGGGCCGGGCGGGAGGCCTCGGCCCGCGCCGCCGCCTCGCCTCCCTCGCGCGCGAGCTCGTACATGCGCTTGCCGCCGCCCGCGTGCAGCGCGGAGTAGATCGGCGGGCGCTGCATCACATTCTCTCCCGTCAGCGATTCGGCGGCCAAAAGCGCGAGCTGCGCGTCGGTCACGTGCGCCCACCCGCGCAGGTCGTCGGACGCGGGCGTCTCGGCGTCTTGCGACGGGGTGGTCTGCCCCAGGCGCAGCGTGGCGGTGTAGGCCTTGTCGCGGCCCATGTAGGCCTCGATGGACTTGGTGGCCTGCCCCGTGCAGACCACCAGCAGGCCGGTGGCCATGGGATCGAGCGTGCCTGCGTGGCCCACTTTCGTAACCCCCAGGGCCTTGAGGGGCCGCTTGAGGGCGTGGCACACGTCGAAGGAGCTCCAGCCGGGCGGCTTGTCGATCAGGAGGACGGCGTTGGAAAAGGCGGCGCGCAGGTCGGCCGGCAGCGAGGGCGGGGGCAGGAGGGTGGGCGGGGCACGGCCGTTGCTGTGGCGGTGGGGCGGCTTTGCCGCTTCCGGCGTTGGTGTTGTTGTTGTCGCCGCTTCAACGACTGCTGGCGGTCGCGGTGCTGGTGCTGCTGCTGCTGGTGCTGCCGCTGCGGCGGCCGCCGCGTCGCCGTAGAGCGCGTCGAGCTCGTCCATCCCGGCAGCAGCAGAGGAGGCAGAGGCAGAGGCGGCAGAGGCAGCGCGGCGCGACGAGAGCGGCGACTGCCGGACGGGCGATCGCCGGGCGGCGGCGGCGCGCAGCAAGGGGAGGGGGTTGCTGGACGCCGACGACGACGACGACGACGACGCGAGGGCGCGGGCCAGGAGGATCGACGGGCGCGCGCAGGTTCTCGGCGCGGACGTCGCGAGGCGCATCGCCGCGCGGCTTGTGTGGCGGGTGTGGCGAGTGGGGAGGTGGTGTCGGCCGGGCGCTTTTGTGTTTGGTACGCCAAAGGGGGAGGAGGCCGTCCGAGTCGGATCAAGTGTCGTAGAGTCCGGGTGTTGATTGAGCCAGTACTTGAGCGTGATTTGTGAGGACGTGTGTTTGCCGCGATTGAGAGACCAGTCACGGAGGGGCAAAATCGCCAGGAAGTCGCCCTCTCGCAACGATTGCTCCACACACACGCGCACGCGTCGCATACACACACACACACACAGCGCACACTGCTTTCTCACACCAAGCATCGATCAAAGAGAGACAAAGAGAGCGACGTCAACGCAAGCACTTTGGCAAATCACCGCCGACTTTCCCCCCTCTCTCTCTATCTCTCTCGCGCCGCCAAAACACACACCCGCGATGGTCAAGGGCGTGCTCAAGCCGCGCGCCCGCGGCAAGGCCGCGCCGCCCGCCAAGCGCCTCCAGCGCAACCAGCTCGCGCACGTCGACGAGCCGTCGTCCTCGGACGCCGAGGAGGAGCAGCACGGCCGTCTTGACGGCAGGCGCCCGCGCGGCCGCCGCGCCGCCGCCGCCGCCGGCGCCAGCGACGGCGAGGAGGAGGACGAAGAGGAGGCCGTGCTCGGCGTCTCTTCCGACACGGGGAGCGGCTCTGGCTCCTCCCAGAGCGACTCCGAGGAGGACGACGGCTCGCAGGACTCGCAGGAAGAGGACGACAGCGGCGAGGAGGAGGAGGAGGCCGGCGGCGGCGCCGCCGAGGACGGCGACGACGGCGAAGACGAAGACCTCGACGCCCTGATCGCCCGCGGCGGCAAGCGCGGCCGCCTGGCGCAGCAGGCCAAGCACCTCGGCGAGCAGCTGCGCATCGCGCGCGGCGAGCGCGAATCGTCCGACGACGAGGGCGGGGCGGGCGCTAGGCCGCCGTCCCGCCGCGACGCCGGCGCCGCGGCGTGGGGCGCCAACAAGCGCCGCTATTACGGCGACGACGCCGACGACAGCGGCAGCGGCGACGACGATGAGGACGAGGGCGGCGAGGACGCCGACGCGCGCGCCGAGGAGCTCGAGGCGCGGCGGCTGCAGGCCGAGCGCGCGGCGGGGCTGGCGGCCGAGGACTTTGGCCTGTCGGGCGACGGTGACGAGGAGGACGGCGACGGCGACAGCGACGACGGCGACGACAGCGGCGAGGACGAGGGCGGGAAGAGCAAAAAGCGCGCCCCCCACGCCCTCGTGCGAGAGGAGCGCGTCGCCAAGGCCGCGCTCGACGACCTGCCCGACGAGGCCCGCCGCGCCGCCCTCGAGGCCGACGCGCCCGAGCTCCTGGCTCTGCTGGACGAGCTGCGCGGCGCGCTGACCGAGGTGCGCGCGCGCGCGGGCCCCCTGCTGCGCGAGGTTCGCGCGGGAGGGCTGGCCACCGCGGGAGGGCTCTCTTACCTCGAGGCCAAGCACCTGATGCTGACTCAGTACTGCGCCTGCCTGGTCGCCTATCTCTTGCTGCGCGCCGAGGGGCGGGCCGTGCGCGGCCACCCGGTCGTGGCGCGCCTGGTGCAGCTGCGCGCCTACCTCGAGCGCGCGCGCCCGATCGACCGGCGGCTGGCGTACCAGGTGGACAAGCTGCTGCGCGCGACGGCGGCGGCGCGCGCGGCGGACGGGAACGGCGCAAACGGCGGTGGCGCAAAAGGCGCATACGGCGGCGCAAACGGCGGAGACGCTTCGGCGGCGGCGGCGGCGGCGGCGGCGGCGGCGGGCGGGATGCGGCCCAACCCGGCGGCGTTCGTGGGCGCGGGCGCGGGCGAGCCGGCGCCGCGCGGGCAGGGGCAGCAGCAGCAGCAGCGCGGCGGCGAGGACGAGGGCGGCGAGGGCGGCGAGGGCGCCGCCTACCGCCCGCCGCGCCTCAACCCGGCGTCGATGGAGCTCGACGCCGAGGAGGTCGGCCCCGACGGCCTGCCCGTGCGCCGCGCCACCTCGCGCGAGCGCCACGCCCTGCGCGACGCCGCGCGCCGCGCGCGCCGCTCGGCGCTCGTCCAGGAGATGGCGGCCGAGCTGGCAGGCGCGCCGGAGGAGCTCCGCGCCGAGGCGCCGGGGCTCGACGCGTCGGCCGCGCTGCTGGCCGCGCGGCAGCGCATGGAGGCGCGCGAGCGCGCCGAGGAGGAGCTGTTCGCTCGCGTGCCCCTGTCCAAGGCCGAGGCCAAGAAGCTCAGGGCGCAGCAGCGCGCGGGCCTGGCCGGCGCGGGCGGCGCGCTCGACGATTTCGCGGACGAGGTGGCCGACCTGGTCGGATTGGCGGCTTCCTCCTCGGGCGGCGGTGCTGGCGGCGGCGGCGGCGGCGCGGGCGGCGGAGGCATCCTCGGCCGCCTGTCGCAGCGCTTTGGCGCCGACCTGGCCGACCAGGCGGCGGCCGACGGCGGCGCTGCCGGCGGCGCTGCGTCCGGCGGCGGCGGGCGCTCGGGCGACGCCGACCTCTCGCGCCGGCCGACGCTGCACGAGCGGCGCGCGGCGTTCGACGGCGCGGCCGGGCGGAAGGCGGCGCGCCGCTCGCAGGAGGACGAGGAGGCGCCCCCGCCCCTGCGCCCGGGCGCCAAGCGCGGCGCCCTCGCGCCCGGCGCCGAGGAGGACGATTTTTACGCCGCCTCGCGCGCCGCCCGCGACGCCGCCAAGCGCCTCAAAGGCGACGCCGCGCTCGCGCGCCGCGCCGCCGACCGCACCCTGCCCCCCCCTCTCCCCGACGACCGCCAGGCCGACGGCGAGCTGCGCCCCATCACCGACGCCATCCAGCGCAACCGCGGCCTCACGCCCCACCGCCGCCGCGACCTCAAGAACCCGCGCGTCAAGCACCGCGTCAAGCACGCGCAGGCAGAGGTGCGGCGGCGCGGGCAGGTGCAGGGCGTGCGCGAGGCGCCCGGCAGCGGGGGGGGCGGGTACGGGGGCGAGGCGACGGGGATCAAGTCGCGCCTGGCGCGCGGGCGCAAGCTCGGCTAGGTCGGTTGGTCGCTGCCGCATTGTTTCTTGTGTGTGTGTGGGGAGGCGGCGCTGTGTTGTTTGCGCGTGGCGTGCCTTTCCAGAGAAAGAAAGAAAGGAAAGAAAGAAAGAAAGAAAGAAAGGAAAGAAAGACGACGTGTTGCAAAAACGCTAAAGAAACTTTTTTTCGTCGACTTTGAGAAATAATTCTAGGACCGGCACTGGCGTGTGTGTGCGTGTCTTTCTCTCTGTCCCTGTCTCTCTCTCTCTCTCTGTGTCCGCGTTCTCGCCGGGCCTTTTTACTCAGAGACACGCCGCCTGCGCCGCCGGCCCCGCCCCCGCCGCCGCTGCTGCCGCCCCCCCTCCCCCTCCCCCTCCCCCTCCCCCCCCGCCGGCGTCCCCCCTCCACCCCCCGCCCGCCGGCCTCAGCGCGTGCCCCATCAGGCGGCCCCAGCTCGCGTCCATCCGCGGGCTGCCCGACACGTCGATCGACCGCAGCGAGGCGTTGCCCTCGAGCGCCGCGCAGATCAGCTGCGCGCCGGCGTCTGTCACGGCCGTGCCCGCCATCCCCAGGAGCTGCAGCTGCGACCCCGGCGCCGACAGCATGGCCGCCAGGGCCGCGGCCGCGCGGTCGTCGGCCCCCGTGCGCCCGACGTCCAGCTCCACGAGGCCCGAGCCGGCCCCCGCGCGCGCGAGGGACTTTGCGATCGCCTCGACGCCGACGGCGCCGACGCGGCTGCCGGCCACGCTCAGCCACCGGAGCGAGGCGTTGTGCCGCAACGCGCTGGCCAGGGCGATGGCGCCCTTGGGACCGACGGCCGTGTCGGACAGGTCGAGGCGCTCGAGCAGGCAGGGCCTCCGCCGCACAGAGGGACTGGTCCCTAACGCGGCCGCCGCGCCCGGCAAATGGCCGCCGCCGCCGCCGCCGCCGGGCGCGCCGCCGCCAGGCGCGCCGCCGCGCAGCGCCGCCGCCAGCGCCGCCGCGCCCTCGTCGCGGACGGGGTTGCCGGAGAGCACCAGCGTGCGCAGCGAGGCGCCCGCGTGCCCGGACAGGGCGCGCGCCAGGCACGCGGCGCCCAAGGGGCCTACGCGGTTGCCCGAGAGGTCGAGGTGGGCGAGCGCGAGGTCGGGGTTGCCGTCGCGGGCGAGGCCGCCGCCGCGGCCGCGGTTTGCCGCCGCCGCTCCCTCTGCGTCGCCGCCGTCCCCGCCGCCGTCCCCGCCGCCGTCCTTGTCGGCGCCAGTGCCCAGGCACGCAACGACCACCGCGCACACGGCGTCGTCCTCGAGCGCGTTGGACGCCAGGCTCACGGTGTGCACGTACGACGCGTCCGCGAGCACCTCGGCGATCATGCGGCACAGCTTGGGCCCTGGCCGCAGCGCGTCGGCCGCCAGCGCCCGGATGGCGACGGGGCGGCCGCGGCCGTGCAGGCCGCCGAGGTGAGCGGCGGGGGCGGCGGCGGCGGCGGCGGCGGCGGAAGGGGCGGCGGCCGAGGCGTCGTCTGCTCCTGGTGGCGGCGAGAAATTGCCTCCTGCCCCACCCCACGGCCCCGCTGCCGCCGCCCTCTTGCCCCCTTGCACAGGCGACCCCGGCGACGGCGCGAGAGCGGGGACGGCGACGACGACGACCGGCGCCGCGGCGAGCGTCGCCCGCCCCGCGCGCCACGGCGGCGCCGCCGCCACGTCGGCCGCCGACAGGCCCGCCGGCCCCACGCCCGCCGCCAAGGCCGCCTCCATCCTGCGCCGCGCCGCCAGCTCCGCCCGCGTGCTGAACACGTGCACCGCCTTGCGGAGCAGGTGCGCCTTGTGCGCGTCCGACAGGCCGCTGCTGCGACGCTCGCGCACCTGCTGCGTGTAGAAAGCGAACAGGTCGGCGAGCGCCAGCCGCCCGCCAGAGTCCTGCAGCGCGCAGCGGCACCGGAAAAGCCAGTCTCGCACCAGGCTTCCGGGCAGGCGGGCGGCGTGCGAGCGCACGTACAGCAGCGGGAAGCCGTCGCCCGGGTCGTGGGCCCAGGGGTCGACCGCGGACAGGCGCGCGAGCTTCTCGAGCGTGTTGGCGGCGGCCAGGAAGAGGGCCGCGCGCACGTAGCCCTCGTGGGTGGCCAGGCTGCGGAGGTCGCCCAGGCGCTGGAGGTGCTGTCGTTTTTTTTTTTTTTTTTTGTGGTTTGGTGTTTTGTTGTTGTTTGTTTGGTTGGTTGGCTGTTTTGATCGATTGGTTTTTGTTTGTTCCGGGGTCGTGCTTTTGTGTGCCGTCGTCGTCGTTGGGGGAGAGGACGACGGCGGCCGGCTTTGCTGTTTCGCCAAAGGCAGGCCGGGACGCGCGGCGGAGCGCGACGACGACCGATAAAGAAAAAAAATTAATCAACCAAAAAACCAACCAACTCACCGCCTTGAGCTGCTCCACCGCCTCCGCCGCCGTCCTCCCCCCCGCCATCCGGTAGTGCGCCGCCGCCAGCGCCGCCGCCCCCGGCCCCGTGAACAGCAGCGCGCCCGCCGCCACGCGCGCCTCCTCGTACCCGCGGAAGGACAGCTGCGCGCCGCCTTCCAGTATCCGGTTGCCGTGGACTGCGCAGGCCACCAGCTGCACGTCCATCAGGAAGACGTCGAGGACTCGGCCGAGAAAGGCCACCAGGTCGCTGAAGTAGCAGCCGCCCTGGTCGCGCAGGTCGAGCTCGCGGAACATGGCGGCGGCGGTGCAGTAGTGCGACAGGGCGTAGAGCGTGAGCACGGCGAGCGCGGCGGCGCGCTCGGGCGGCGGCGGCGCAAAGACCCAAGAGGAGGAGGCGAGGGCGGCGGCGGCCGGCGGGAGGGACGCGCCGCCACTGCCTTGGCCGCCGCCGCGTCCGCCAATCCCCATCGTCGGGTCCGCCCCTCCTCCTCCTCCCCAATCTCCCGCCTGATCAAAGTGATCATCGTGCCGCAGCGTCACGATCGCCACGCCCAGCATGGTCGCCGTGGCGGTCACGTGCAGCAGCAGCGAGGCCTCGCCCAGCAGCCACAGCGCCCACTCGACCAGGCCGGGCAGCCTGCGGTCCAGTCCGTCGACAGACCACCAGAACAGGCCGCCGAACGGCCTCCACAGGCGCTGCCACTGGTTGCACAGCCAAGAGAGGGCGAGCACGAGGGCCCAGGCGGGCGTGACGATCATGTGCAGGGCGGCCCGCCAGAAGGCGCCGGGCTCAGACGGCGGGCCAAAGCCTGGGCCGAGCCCTTGGGCCATCGCCGCAGCCAGCGCCGTCGCCGCCGCCTGCTCGGCCGACGGCGGCGGCTGCTTGTTTTGTTCTTGCTGATGGTGCTGGCGCCCGCCCCCCTCGCCGCCGCTGCTGCCGCCTCCGAGAGCAAAGGCCGTGGCCATGCGGGCCTTCAGGGCGGCGCGCTGCTCGGCCAGGGCCGCTGCCGCCGTCAGGGCCGCCAGCTTTTTTGAGGCCGCCGCGCGCTTGAGGCCGCCGAGGGGGCCGCCGCCGCTGCCCCCGCCGAGCAGCGAGCGGCGGCTGCTGCCGTTGACGGCGGCATTTTTCGAGGAGTTGGGTAGGGCGGCGGGGTGGCTGGAGGCCGAGTGGACGCGGCCGCTGAGCGCTGGCTCCAGGTCAAAGTCGGCGGGCGCGTCCGGGTCGAGCAGCTCCTCGTCGTCGTCCGCGTCGCCGTCGTCGTCGTCCCTGGCGGCGGTCGCCGTCGAGCGCGCGCCGCGCGTCCGGGACGCCGGCGGCGGCGCCGACGGCGCGCGTCCAGCGCCGCCGCCGCCGCCCTCGTCGTCGCCGTAGCTGGCTCCGCCTCCGTCGTCGTCTTCCAGGCCCAGGGTGGCCGGGCGCGCCAGGGCGGCTCCTCGGCGCGCGCCGGCCCCCTTCATCGCGCCCGCGTTTGTTAGAGGAAGGCTTTCTTGCTCTTGTGTTTTCTCGACGTTGCTTTTTTCGGACGGCGTGTTTTTTCGGCGGCCGAGCGGAGCGAGCGGGCGATCGAGAAGAGGAAACGGCGAACCAAATACAGATAGGAGTTTCTACGTCACGCGTGAGCGGGAGGGTTGCGAAAGGGGCCTTATCACTGTATTCACTGCACAGGACAAGAGAGCTCGCCGTCAGGGACAAGGGGCAAAAGGAAAAGGAGGATTGGAGCGCGAGCAAAATGACGCAAAACGTTGAACCGGCAGTCGTCGTCGTCGGCCGACCCCTCAAAACAAGACGGCGGCGGCGTGCATTGATCAGGCTTCCCATGTTGCTCGTCTCTCGCGCCGCCGAGAGCGCTCCCCTCACGACCCGACGTCACCAACATTCACAAGCAAGCAAAGATGGAGGCCAACGCGAAAGAGGTGAGGGAGGAGCGGGAGAGGAGCAAAGCAACCGAAACCAACCAAAAAAAAACAGAGTCTCTCGCGTGCCCGCGCCCATACGATCCGCGCGCGCCCGCCTCACAGCACCCCCCCGTCCGAACACACATCAACCGACGACAGATGCAAGACCAGGCCGAGCGCGACGAGATGCTCGCCTGGGCCTGCGCCCGCGGGCTCCTGAGCGACGTCGCCGCGCTCGTCTCGCGCGGCGCCGCCGTCAACGGCCGCGACCGCCGCGGCCGGGCGCCCGCCCACTACGCCGCCGCCCGAGCTCACGCCCCCGTGCTCGAGTACCTCGCGGGGCGCGGCGCCGACCTGGAGGCGGAGGACAGCCGGGGCCGCACGCCCGCGCACTACGCGGCGCTGAGCGACGTGGCGGTGGACGCGGCGCTGCGCACGGCGGCCGAGCGGGGCCGCGAGGCGGCGGCGGCGGCGGCAGGGGGCGCGGCGGCAGGGGGCACGGGCGCGGCGGCGGCGGCGGCAGAGGCGGCCGCGTCGGCCGCCGCCGACGCGGGCGGGCCCGACCTGCTCGACGACCGCACAGCCACGCAGCGCGCCCAGGCCGCGGCCCTGGGCGCGCGCGGCAGCGGCGCCGAGGCCGTCGCCCTGCTGGCCAGGCGCGCGCCCGCCTGGCTGCTGGACGCCGCCGACGGCGCCGACGACAGCCCCTTGCACCTGGCCTGCCGCCACGGCGCCGCCGACGCCACGCGCGCGCTTCTGGCGGCCGGGTGCCGCGGCCAGCCGGGCGCGAACAAGCGCGGCCTGACCCCCTTGGGGGAGGCGCTCGCTGGTGGGCACCTGGGCTGCGCGGCGGCGCTCGTGGCGGCGGGCGCGGACGTGTCGGCGCGGATGGGGGATCCGGCGAGAGGGGGCGCGGGCGGAAAAGGCAAGGGCGGAGGCGGCGGCGGCGGCGGCACTGGCGGCGGCGGCAACAGCCGCGGCCCGACCGCGGGGCTGACGCTGCTGCACCTGGCCGCCGCCTCGGGTCAGCCCGACTCGGTGCAGTACCTGCTCGACTGCCTCGGCGCGTCCCCGCTGCTGCTAGAGGACGCCGCCAACGCCGGCGGCGCCACGCCCCTGCACGCGGCGGCGGCGGCGGGCTCCGCCGCCTGCGCTCAGCTGCTGCTGCGCGCGGGCGCGGACTGGCGCGCCGAGGCCGAGGGCGGGCTGAGGGCCGCCGACATGGTGCCGGACGGCCCGCGCGCCGAGGCGCTGCGCGAGGCGCTGCGGACGGGGGACGCGGCGCTGCTCGAGCCGAGGGGGCGGGGCGCGGCGGCGGCGGCGGCGGCGGGCGGCGGCGGCGCCTCGGGGCCGGCGACGGCAGGCGGCGGCGGCGGCGCGGGCGCAAAGCGCGGGCTGGGCGGCTGGATCGGGGGCCTCCTGTCTTCGGCGGCCGGCGGCGGCGGCGTCAAGCTCGCCCCCGCTGCCGCTGCCAAGGAGGCGGTGACGGCAGACCCCATGGCGGCGGAGGCAGAGGGCGGCGGCGGCGGCAGCGGAGCGGTCGCCCCGGCCGACGACAAGGCAGCGGCGGCGGCAAAGACGGCCCCCGCCCCCGCGGCCTCCGACGGAACCAACCCGCCCGCCCCCTCCTCGGCGCCCTCCCCCCCTCCCCCCCGCGCCCCCGCCGCCGCCCGCGCCGCCGCCACCGCCGCCGCCAGCCCCAAAACCCTGCCGGAGCAGGTCGCCGCCCTGCCCACCGAGGCCGAGCGCGCCCGGCGCGTCGAGGCGCTCGCCCGCGGCACGCCCGACGGCGCGCTGGACGCATTGGCGGCGGCCGGCGAGCTGACCGAGGCGCAGGCCGAGGCCCTGCGCGCCCTGCGGCGCGTGGGGCACGTGCTGGTGGCGTCGCGCCTGGTGCGCATGCTGCGGCGCGACGGCGCGTTCCAGGACGACGCGGCGGACCCGGCCGCGCGCCCGGCGCTCGAGACGGTGAGGCGGGCCGTGTCGCGCGCGCAGGCCGCCGGCGCCCGCGCCGCCCAGCTCGCCCCGGGGCCCGAGCGCGCGGCCGCCCTCGAGCTCGCGCGCGCGGCCTCGGCCGCCGCGCGCCTCGCCGAGGACCGCCTGCTCCGAGGGGAGGGCGCGCACCCGGCCGCCGCCGCCGTGTCGCTCAGGCTGCGGGGACTGCACGCCAGGCTGCGCGAGGAGGCCGGGGGCCTGCGCGTGACCCTCGAGGATTTGTTGGTGGCGCCGCCCGCCGCGCTCGCCAAGCCGGGCAGCGCCGAGGCGGCCGAGCTGCGCGCGCGGGCGCTGCGGGACGCGGACGAGCGGGTGGCCGAGTTCGAGAAGGCGGTCGAGGCGGCCAAGGGGCGGGCGGTGGCGGCGATGGCGGTCGGAGCGGGGGGGAGGGGGGGAGAGAAGAAAGCAGAGGAGGCGGCAAACAAGGCAAAGGCGACAGGCGCAGCGGCGGCGGCGGCGGCGGCGGCGGCGGCCCCGCCTCGTCCTCCTCCGGCGCCGGGGAAGGAAAGGGAGCAGCAGCAGCCGCCGCCGCCGTCCGTGGTGATCGAGGAGCTGGGGGACGAGGCGCCGCCGGCGCGCCACCCGCTCGCCGACGCGGCCGCCGCGCTCGTGCGCTCGCCGTCGCCGGACAAGGGCGGCGACAACGACCAGCTGCAGCAGGACGAGAAACGGCGGCCGCGGAAGGCGCCCTCGCCGAAAGAGGACGAGGCCGCCGCCGCCGCCGCCGCCGCCGACGCCGCGTCGCCGCCCTGGCGCGAGCAGCTGTGGGCCTCGTTCCGCGAGAGCAGCCTGCGCGCGGTCAAGGCCGTCGCGATGACGGCGCTGATGGTCCTGCTGCTGTGGGCCACGGGCTTTTTGCCGGGCCAGACGGGCGGGTGGGTGGAGGCGCTCAGGGGCAGGCTGCTGCTCGCCGCGCAGGCGCAGCAGCAGCAAGCGGCGGCGGCGGCGGCGGCGGCGGCGGCGATTTTGGGCGCCGAGCAAGCGGGCGTTGAAGCGGCGGCGGCGGCGGCTGCTGCGCTGCCCCAGGCCGGGCACGACGAGTTTTAGAGCAGGAGGCAATCCGTCGTTGTTTTCCGTTTCGCAGAGGAGTAAAAAGCTGTTCGTTCGTCCGTAACATCATAAATATATTTTTGAGATAAAACGTGCGCGCGCGCGCGAGACAAAACCGCAAATGCCAGAAAAACGGCGCTTGTTGGGGATAACGGGGGCCGTCCAAAAGAGGTCTGCAGCAGCAGCGGCAGCGGCAGCGGGGGGAGGAGCGGGGCGGGAGTAGGCGTCGGAGAGGGCCACGCGACCACACGCTTGCTTGGCGACGAGGCGCCTCTTTTTGTCTCCAAAACACAAGCGCCGCGCCGCGCGCCCGATATTCCTTTTTCGCCGAAGAAAAAAGAAAACCCACTATCCCAAAAACAAAAAACCCACTACCTACCCGAGACCCGCTTCCTTCTCTCTCTTCCATCGTCGTCCTCCTCACTCACGAGAAATAGCCAAAGATCAGGCCCTCCCCGCCCGCGCAGTTGACGAAGAAGGGCGCGAACACGAGCGACTCCACCGCCATCAGCTTGATGAGGATGTTGAGCGAGGGCCCCGAGGTGTCCTTGAGCGGGTCGCCGACCTACGTTTTGTTGGTGTTTATTTTAAGATACATTTTGGTGGTTGGTTTTTTGTACGGGGTCGTGGTTGTTGCGCGTCGTGGCTTGGTTGTGAGCTCGGGAGGGGCGGCGTGCGAAAAATTCCTGGATCGCAAAAAGGGCGGCGCCGCCGGGCGAGCGTGCGAGGGAGAGAAACGCACGACGGCGGCGGCGAGGGGGACAAAAACCCAAAACCCCGAAAACCAAATCAAAGAAGATCCTCTGCGACTCACCGTGTCGCCGATGACCGCGGCCTTGTGCGCGTCGCTCCCCTTGCCGCCCAGCGACCTGGCGTGCTCCGTGGCGCCCGCCTCCACGTACTTCTTGGCGTTGTCCCACGCGCCGCCCGTGTTGCTCATGGAGACGGCCATCTGGACGCCTGTTGGAGTGGTTTTTTTTTCATGTTTTTTTTTTGGACGTGGTTTTTGTGTGGTTTTTCGGAGTTTGTTTGGGGTGGTTTCATGGCAAGAAGGAGACAGTGAGAGAGGCGGTGCTGAAGGCAGGCAACCCAAGAAATCGAGGCGAAACGGTAAGAACAAGGAAGCGGCGTCGCACGATAAAAACGAGAAAAAACAGAACACAAAACGCGAGAGAGAGAACGAGGACGAGGACGCACCGCTGACGAGGCCGCCGGCGAGCACGCCCGCGAGCGCGCGCGTGCCGAAGAGCATGCCGACGACCAAGGGGGTGAGCATGACGAGGCAGCCGGGGGGGATCATCTCGGCCAGCGACGAGGCGGTGGAGATCTCCACGCAGCGCGAGTAGTCGGGGCGCGCGGTGCCCTGACGTTTTTTTTTTTTTTTTTTGGTTTTTTTTTGTTTTGTTTTTGGTTTTTTTTTGGTTTTTTTTTGGTTTTTTTTTGGTTTGTTTTTGGTTTGTTTTTGGTTTGTTTTTGGTTTGTTTTGCTTTGGTTTGTTGGTTTGTTGGTTTGTTGGTTTGTTGGTTTGTTGTTGTTGTTGTTGTTGTTGTTGTTGTTGTTGT
>Ga0209491_10002137_pt1 | contig 36066 bp, 29 predicted proteins | sample BON02_FD_187213 | JGI IMG/M metagenome (GOLD analysis project Ga0209491, IMG submission 187213) | Freshwater microbial communities from Lake Bonney liftoff mats and glacier meltwater in Antarctica - BON-02 (SPAdes) (version 2) | ecosystem: Environmental > Aquatic > Freshwater > Ice > Glacier... | reverse complement strand
CATTTGGCAGGTTATTTATAGACAACTCGGCCTGGAAGGATTAGTTGACGTTAATCAATTTGACAGCTTGCAGTGCCAGTTCTGGCGACGTAAGGCTGCATAAGTAAAGCGAAAACTGCTCACAGTATTAGTAATGAAAGCTTAGTCAGAAGCAGGTTGAGCCAACGTAAACAGACTGGATAGCAGCCCGAGCATTAGCGGTACGTTTCGTAACATAGATGAGGTAGTTTGATGATTAAGTAAAGGGTCAGTTACTGAGGTAGCAATACAACTAATCCTCAGTACAATTTGGTGAAAGTAGCAAGAATTTGAAAATTTAAAGAGGTAAAACTAGCCTAAGCTTGGGTCTTGACGAGGAGAAGGAATCAAATAAAGTATAATATTTCGAAAACAGATGGTATAACAACTAGTTTATCTAATTTTGAGGCTTGGCGATTAAATCCATCAAAACATTTCATGAAGAAACTATTTCTAATCCTGGTAAGTGCAAGCATTGGCTTGCATGGTGTGGCCCAATCAGACCGTTGGCAGCAAAGGGCTAAGTACGAAATGAACATTGATTTCGACACCAAAACCCATCGCTACACCGGTACTCAGAAACTCGTTTACACCAATAACTCCCCCGATACTCTCGATAAGGTTTTTTACCATTTGTACCTAAATGCCTTTCAACCCGGCAGTCAGATGGACGTCCGCTCGCGTACCATCAAAGACCCCGACTCTCGGGTAATGGACCGAATCTATAAGCTTTCGCCCGACGAAACAGGCTACGAGAAAGTAAAGACCCTCAAACATAACGGAAAGGCTGTATCGTACGAAGTAGTTGGTACGATCCTGGAAGTGACTCTGAACGAAAATATACTTCCCAAATCTCAGCATATATTCGAGATGGAATTTGAAGCGCAGGTACCCATTCAGATTCGTAGAACAGGCCGCAACAATAAAGAGGGTATCGACTACTCCATGGCGCAGTGGTACCCCAAGATGAGCGAATACGACTACGAAGGCTGGCATGCCAACCCCTACATCGCCCGTGAATTTTACAGTATTTGGGGAGATTTTGATATAAAAATCACGATGGATGCCTCGTACGTTATTGCGGGTACTGGCTATTTGCAGAATCCAGAAAAAATCGGTCACGGATACAGTAAGAACACCGTGACGCACAAAAAGGGTGATAAGCTTACCTGGCATTTTGTGGCACCGAACGTCCACGATTTCATGTGGGCGGCAGACCCTGACTATAAACACGATATCGTAAAAGTGGACGACAACCTCGATCTACACTTTTTTTACCAAGACGATACTCTGAACTATTGGAAGGAAATGGAGCCCTACGCCGTGCGTTGCTTCAAGATCATGAACGAGCGCTTTGGCCGGTACCCCTACAAACAATACTCCGTAATTCAGGGAGGAGATGGCGGTATGGAATACCCCATGGCTACGTTAATTACCGGCCGGGGAAATCTGCGTTCGCTAGTGGGCGTAACGGTTCACGAATCTATCCATAGCTGGTTTCAGATGCTACTGGGCACCAACGAATCGAAGTACTCCTGGATGGACGAGGGCTTTACGACCTATGCTTCCGGCGAAGTAAACCGTCAGCTTTTCCCTTCCCGCCAGGACCCACACGCCGGTTCGTACAACGCCTACCGTCGTTTGGTAGAATCTGGCCAGGAAGAACCCATGACTACCCACTCGGATCACTACAATACCAACCGGGCGTACAGCTCTGCCGCCTACTCCAAAGGGGCCGTTTTTCTCCATCAACTGAGCTACGTAATTGGCCAAGAAGTATTTGACCGCGGTATGAAGCGGTACTTCAACGAGTGGATTTTTAAGCACCCAAATCCAACGGATCTGAAACGTATCATGGAAAAGGAGTCCGGACTCGAACTTGATTGGTACTTTGAGGACTGGGTAGGTACTACCCGTACCATCGACTACGGTATCAAGGAAGTAGTACCTCAAGGTGAGAAAACGAACATTGTATTGGAGTCGTTGGGGAAAATGCCGATGCCGCTTGACGTGGTAGTGAGCTATGCCGACGGAACGCAGGAAACCTTTTATATCCCACTGGAAATAATGCGCGGCGAGAAAAAAGAAAGCATTAGTGGAAAACGTACGGTGCTTAGCGACTGGCCTTGGGTGTATCCTGAATACGGATTTACGATCAGCCGTCCGGTCAATACGATCCGGCGCGTCGTCATTGATCCGAGCTTTCGTATTGCCGACGTGAACCCAGAAAATAATGTGTACCCTGCGCTAACAGAAATACCAAGACTGATCGGTACTAGTAAGTAGAACACAATCCTACGTAGCTTACCTTTTGAGGTGATAGTTCCGTTGGGGGACTATCACTTCTTTGTTCCAAACATCTTTTTTCATGACTGACGAAGTTTCTCCCCTCATTAAAGTGCTTTCCGCTTTTGGTATTGAGCCAGTATCAGCACCCAGTACATTTGGCTCCGGGCATATTAATAATACCTATTTTATCGAGGGGGTAGCCGAAAAAAAATACGTACTACAAAAAATCAATATTCAGGTCTTTAACAAGCCATGGGCTATTGCCAGGAATATTAAACGAGCATCGGAGTACCTCGCTGAACATCATCCCACGTACCATTTTATTACTCCACTTTCCACTCTCGAAGGCTCTGAGCTTTTCGAGAAAAATAATGAATATTGGAGATTAACCCCCTTTGTACCTAACTCGATCTCCATTGACCAAGCCACTACCCCGGCCCAAACTTACGAAGCCGCCCGGCAATTCGGTCTGCTGGCGCGGAACCTGGACGGGCTCGATATGGGTCCTTTTGAAGCTACCATACCCGGGTTTCATAACCTGACCGGACGGTACAGGCAATTCCGGGAAGCATTAAACGGAGCGGAAAGAGGCAGAAAGGATAATTCCCAAGAGTTAATCGATGCCTTTCTGCTAAAAAACGACATCGTGGAGAAATACGAGAACTTACTGCAAAATCCAGATTTCCCGAATCGTCTGATGCACCACGATACCAAAATCAATAATGTATTGTTAGATACTACAACCCAAAGGGGTATTTGTGTTTGTGATCTTGATACCCTGATGCCCGGTAAAGTGATCTCCGATATCGGGGATATGATCCGGACTGGGGTAAGTCCGGTATCCGAAGAAAGCACCGAGTTTGAGCTGGTGGAAGTACGCCTCGGCTACTACAAAGCGCTAATTGAAGGTTATTTATCCGAGATGAAGCACGTACTTACCCCGACCGAGAAAGAAAACATTATCTTTTCGGGCCCCTTCCTGGTGTATATGCAAGGGCTGCGTTTTTTAACGGACTACCTCAACGGCGATGTTTACTACCCCATCAAGTACCCTGAGCATAACCTGAATCGTGCCCGCAATCAAATGGTACTCTTGGATGACCTATACGATAAACATGAGACTTTACAGCAAATCATTGATGAGGCCATTGCCTGATTAAAGAAACACTTTAAGAGAATCCGCATGCTATCTACAGAACTAATTTCTACCGCAACCGCAGGGTAGTACCTACTCTAAAACCTGGTCCCTGGTACTTACCCCCAATGAATTGCCCCACTAACTCTACCCGGAATAGGCGGGCGATACCGTCTATTCCGTACACTAGTTCGGCATAGTTTGCCAAAGAAGGCGTGGCCAGGTAGTGTACCTGTAGTGTCTCTTTCAAACCCGCCAGACGAATAAAGGGAATCCTGGTAATCAAAAACCGTTGAGTAGACCAAACGGTATGGGCTTGGATGAACCGGGAGGCCGTACTGTACTGGTAGTAAGGTAGCATTCTGAACTCGGTGAGGGCATCGCCAGTCTGCAAAAAGAATTCATTACCCATGAAGTGTCGGAAGTCGGGAAAGTAGATCCGTTTACTAGTCAAGAAGCCACCACCAGTAACCGCATACTGCAACCCACTGCGTGGGCCCGTGTCGAGGTTGTGACGGATACCCCCTTCCAATAAGGTATAGTCGGGAGAAAGCTCATCAACCGGAATTGCTCGCCGGAACCCCGCCGTAAACGTTGGGCCGTTGTTATACCAGTATCGTTTTTGTCCATTCCGAATGGCATACTTTTGCCAAGGGCGCAGGGTAAAGTTTACGTTCCAAAATAAAGCCTGATGAGTAGCAAACCCGGTATTGGCGAGCTCCGTGTTGTCGGGACGATTGGGGGTATAGGCACGGGACTTCCAATCGATAAAAGTCCTCGTATTTTCAAGATTGGATAATTCTGAGCGATTTGCCCATTCCAAACCCGACCGAACCGAAAGAATATCACCCAAATACCGATAGGTATACTCCGCTTTGACAAATTGTTTTTGATATAGTTTTAGAAAATTCTGCTCAAAAAAACAGGTCGTGGTGCTATTCAGTCCGGGAGTAATAGGGTTGTTCAGATTATACTGATACATGTATTCTCCCCCCGAAACCTCCGCACTCCACTTTCGATTGCCAATTTGGCTTTGGATAGTACCACTCAAACGCTCACGACCAATAGCGTAGCGAGCCAACGGTCGAACAGAAAACTGATAATTGTTAGCCAGTCGCTTTTTCCATTCCAAAGCTACATCAAAGACAAAGCCTTCCACGGTGTTGTAAACCAGCGAACTTAGTGGACTTTCAAAGGTTAGGACATTCTTCTTTTTGAATTTATAGGAATGCCCGGTCAGAAGGTGCATTACCTTGAAAGTGGTGGAGTCGTTCTTAGTACTATCCTTTTTTTGTTCCGCCAGCTTCACTACCCGTACGCTATCCTGAATTTTATAGCTCTTGACTTCCAATTGGGTAAGCGGAACAGGGCGTAAAGTCTGCCAATAGGTAGTATCCCGCTTATTGGCTAATGAATCTACACTGATGGAATCCTGCCTCACTACCCGCACATCTTCACCTTCAGCTTTACGCTCTTTCTTTTCCTCCTTTTCGTATTCTTTGATCAGCTTCCTGAAATTCTTGGTTGAGAACTCCTTTTGCTGTTCAATCATTTTTTCCAGATCGGCTTTACGACTTACCAGAGCTTTCGTTTCTTCCTTTTTATGGTCCAATATCACAATATCTTCCCGAAGGTTGGGGTCAACATCCAGCTTCTGGTAGTTCATAGAAACTACGTACTTAAACTCTCCGGCAAAGCCTAAGTACCCACCCTCAATTTCAAACTGCTGATTGATGGGTAACCATACATTTTGAACAGGATTGAACAATTGCCGAACCCTTATTTTTAACCCATTGTAAATAGTCTGCAAATCAAAACTATGGATGGCCCAACGGTCTTCGATAATGTAAATACTACCCCGAAAAACGCTTTCCCCGTAGGCTTTCGGTATTACTTTAATTTTGTTGACAATCTCTCCCCTATCTTCAAAGAAACCTTCGTACTCAAACTTGTAGTAGGCAAATGCTTTGGGCGATAATGGAGTGATCGCATTCGCTACCTCGGGGCTGTAAAAACTAGCCAGAATATATTGATTGGGAGTGGGGGTACTATTATCCAAGCTGTTGCGGGTTGAAAGTACCTTTTGGCTATAATTATTGGGGCGACTGTACGAAATCTGTGTAATGCTCTCATTTAAAAAAGCCTTCCCTTCCTGGACACCTTCTTTCTTCAACCGTTTTTCGAGTAGAAACGGAATCTTGGTGGGTAGAGCGGTACTTCGGGTATAAGCTCGGGCGGTGTAGCTCCGAAGTTGTAGCTGGTGAAACCGTGCTTTGGCAATCGCCCTTCGCATGATACTGTACGCCGGATCTTCTTTTCCTTTACCGACTTGCAATTCACCTAAGTTCAGGGGCTGATCTTCTAACTTTACGTCCACTACTTCGAAATTATCTTTCACGAGCACACTTCGAGTCAGGGTTTTAAAGCCCAAATACTGAAAAACCAATTCGTAGGTGCCGGGAGAAAGTGTTAGTTCATAACGTCCCTCCGCGTTGGCCAAAGTACCGGTGCTAGTACCCTGAACTACGATGCCAGCGTAGGGCAATGCCTCCCCCTGCGTGGTCATTACTCGTCCACGTACCCCACCGGCTTTGGCCGCTCCACCCAGCAAGAAAACAAAAAGTAGTGCGGAAAAAAATCTCATAGCTGTGCTCTTTATATGAATAATCTGTACCTGACTTGTAAACAGCTCGAAATTACGGTGACTTACCAAGAATTTTAAGTATTTGTGATTTACTCCTGAAATCACCTGATGAACCTTCTCTATCAGTACACAAATGGATTTCCTCGATTCAGTATACCAACGATTTGGAAATTTACATGTTGCCGCGTTTTGGCATAATTTTCAAACGAACAATAAAACAAGATTGACGGTTAGTTAAGGGACAAAATTAACTACGATAATTCCATGGAAAAGAAAACTGTCCTTATTACCGGCCCAACCTCAGGTATCGGTAAAATAACCGCTTTTGAACTAGCAAAAAGAAATTACAACCTTATACTTCTGGCCCGCAATCCTAAAAAAGCCGAGGAGCTTCAAAAAGAGATCGGTTCAAAAGCGGAGACCTCCTTCGTAGAATGTGATTTGGCCGATTTAGCATCAGTGGCAAAGGCCATTGAACAGGTCAAAAAAGAGCATAGTAGCATCGACGTTTTACTCAACAATGCCGGTCTGATGATGGACCACGAGGAGTACACCAAGGAGGGGATAGAAATGACATTTGCGGTCAATCACCTCGGTCACTTCTTACTGACCAACGGACTTATTGATTTATTAGCGGCTGGTAAAAAAAGCCGGATCGTTCACGTATCCTCAGAGGCCCACCGAATTGGCAAATTCAGGCTAGACCAACTCGTTCGACCTGACAAATTTAGCAGCTGGGTTACCTATGGTAATTCCAAACTAGCTAATATTTTGTTCTCCAATGAACTAGCCGAGCGACTGAAACCCGTGGGCATTACGTCCAACTCTCTCCACCCCGGCGGAGTGGCTACGAACTTTGCTTCCGAGACATCTGGTTTCTCTAAAATCTTAATGTACTTCGCCCGTCCATTCTTCAAATCGCCCGAAGAAGGCGCCCGTACCAGCATATATCTGGCATCCTCTCCCAAAATAGAAGGAGTCACCCACGAATATTTCAGCGATTTAAAAATCAAAGAAGCAAACAAGGATGCTCAAAGTAAGTTTCTGGCTACCAAGCTATGGCAAATGAGCGAGGAACTTGTTAAGGACTACGCCAAAGCCTGAGCCATATCATCGATTAGGTCATCAATATGCTCCAATCCAACGGAAATTCGTAAGAGATTTGTCGGGGTTAGGGTATCCAGTCCTTCTACCGAAGCCCGATGTTCAATCAGGCTTTCGACGCCTCCCAAACTGGTAGCTTTGGTAAACAATTGTAATCGGTTCAAAAACCGTAGGGCATTTGGTCCATCGCCTTTGATCTGCACGGAAAGCATCCCTCCGGCGTGCGCCATCTGTTGCTGTGCTATTTCATACCCCGGATGGGAAGCTAGTCCGGGGTAGTGCACGCACTCGACCGAACCGTGTTTCTCCAAAAACTCCGCTAGCTGTTGGGCATTAGCGGACTGCTGTCGTACCCGCACGGCCAGGGTTTTTATGCCACGAGCCACCATCCAGCAATCAAACGGGGAAGGTACCGCACCGCCCAACGTTTGAATTTGCCTCGCCCGCGCGGCCAGTTCATTATTTTCTTTGAATATCAGAGCTCCACTCAGTACATCACTATGCCCGCTCAGGTACTTCGTCGTGGAATGCATCACTACATCACAACCAAGGTCTAGAGGGCGTTGAAGTAAGGGAGTTGCCCAGGTGTTATCGCACGCGCTCACTATATTGTGCTCACGGGTCAACGCAGCGATAGCCGCTACATCACACACTTTTAGCATAGGGTTTGAAGGAGTTTCCAGCCAGATCAGCTTCGTTTCTGGACGGATCGCAGCTTCAATTACCTCTAAACTAGTAGTATCCACTTTTGAGAAGGTTAGCCCCCAACTGACAAAAAAATCTTGCAACAGAGAAGGCGTGCCGTAGTAAGCATCATCGGGTACTATGACGTGGTCCCCCGGTTTCAGGCATTGAAACAGCGTCATCGTAGCCGCCTGACCTGATGCAAACGCCATGGCAACCGCTCCTCCTTCGAGGGCGGTCAGGGCGGTTTCTAACTGCTGCCGATTGGGGTTGCCCGCCCGGGCATAGAGGTAGCCGTGGGGTAGCTCATAGTTTTGGTCTCGTTCAAACGTGGTGGAAAAATATAACGGAGACACCACCGCCGCCGCGTTTGAATCCTTAAAATGAGTACTCCTCAGGGCAATAGTTTCGGGCTTCATGAACTAAATCTACGATTGTGAATTGACAAATATGACTAGTAAAACTGGATAATTTTAAAGAAAAAGACGATTTTCTCCGTAAAATAGTGCCACAATTGGAATAGAAATTGTTTTGTTGTAAATTACTTTAAGGAATCGGCAAACCCTTATTTTTACCTTTTATTATTCGCCGATTCATCCTTTATTGAACTAATAATGCCAAGATCTCTTTTCTTCACTACTTCATTACGTACCCTGTTTCTGTGTGCTTCTGTCCTTTTGGTTAGTTACGAGCACGCCTTCGCGTAGGGAATCACGTTTTTACAAACTGACTTCAATCAACTTATTGCGGAAGCGAAAAAACAGAATAAGCTGGCCTTCATTGAGGTGTACCTCACCGGGTGCACTCATTGTGAAGCCTTAGCACCAGCGTTGGAGGAGAAAAAAGTAGGGAATTTTTATAATCAGCAATTTGTGAGCATGAAAATCGAGGCTAATTCCGCGTTAGCTAAATCCATGCAGGAAAAACAAAAACTATATTTCTCTGAATTTCCTCTGCTATTTTATTGCGATACCAACGGAAACCTACTCCATCAAACTACTCCGCTGCACCAGCCAACCCGAGAGCAATATAGTAAGGAAGTAATTAAAAAAGCGAAAGACGCGCAGTCTCCTGCCATCAGTACAAGTGGGTACCCACTCCTGCCATCAGTACAAGTGGGTACCCAACCCATTTTGCGGCGGGAGATCGTGATCCAATTTATCTGATCGATTATGGTAAGTTCACCAAAACTATCCGGGATACGACCCAACTCTACCGGATCAACGAGGAGCTAGCTAAGATATTCAAAGACCCGATAAACCTGGAAAGCCCTTCGGGTTTTTACGTGTTGTCCCGCCTCATCAACGATCTACAAAACCCCATGGCTCGGCACTTTTTTGCTCACCTCGATACGTACAAAACAAAGCATGGACTCAACCCAACTGACGGGAGAAGGGATTTTATACCAGACCCTCTACGGGCAAAGAGGGAATTCACTTCCCTCCGCTGAGGTAATAGCCATTCGGAAAGCCATGGTCAGTTTAGGAAATCCGGCCAATGTTGCCGATAACCGTACTATTCTGAAAGAATTAGAAGCCTATTTTAGAGAAAAAGCCACCGATGCCGCCACGATTCGGTTTGACCAATACCAAACGGTAAATAAGCTGGGTTTGCCGGATTACGCCTACATGGTTCGCTGTTTCAATGAAAATGCTTCAACGGACGCATACGCTGAGAAGCTTATCAGTTGGGTTTATAGAGCCGTTAAAGATCTAAAACCTGCTGATCGCAGTAAAGCAGAAGTAGCCGAGCTATATCGGGAACAGTCGGAAGCCTGCCGACGCATGGGAAAGATCACCGAAGGGAAAAAAGCGGCCGAAACCACCCTAACCATTGCTAAAACGGTGGGGGAAAAGACCAATAGTTTTGATAAACAGCTGGGAAAGTTTTGATGGACCCACTTCTTTGTCATAATTTTTCCTCTGAATTATCCTATTTAGAGTATTTTTCAATAGCTTTGCGATAGTATGCATGCATACGAATATACTATTTAACCTATACCTCCATGGAACTTACCACCCTGCTACTAACCATAGAAAACCATATTGCTCATGTTCGCTTCAACCGACCTGAGCGCGCTAATGCCCTTAACCAACTCGCCTGGGACGAGCTTAAACACGTTTTCGAATCACTCGATGAGAATGAGAATGTGAGGGTGATACTGCTCAGTGGGGAAGGAAGACATTTTTGCTCAGGCATTGACCTCGAACTCCTGATGAGCATTGGTGGCTTAAACAATACGTGTGAAGGGCGAAAGCGGGAACAGCTACGCCGGCAGGTTCTGGCGCTGCAAGCTCCGATCAATGCCATTGAACAATGTAGCAAACCAGTAATCGCCGCTGTTCACGGAGGCTGCATTGGAGGTGCGGTAGATATCATTGCCGCTTGCGACATGCGTTACTCCACCGAAGATGCCTACTTTACCATCCGTGAAATTGACATGGGTATGGTAGCCGATCTCGGTACTTTGCAACGACTCCCCCGCCTGATCCCGGAAGGAATACTACGAGAAATGGCCTACACGGGCAGAAAAGTACACGGCCCCGAAGCGGCGCGGATCGGCTTAGTCAATAAAACTTATGACACTGTTGATTCACTCCATGACGGAGTAAAGGAATTGGCCGGGCAGATTGCTACCAAATCTCCGATTGCCATTCGGGGCACCAAACATATTCTCAACCACGCTCGTGATCATTCGGTGGCGGATGGGCTTAGCTACATGGCGACCTGGAACGCCGCCATGCTGATATCCACCGATCTGGCTGAGGCTTTTCAAGCTACTTTACAAAAGCGTCCGGCCAAGTTTGATAATTAAATTATGAATTAACGGCGATTTTTTGACCTTATTTTAGATAACCTCATCCTTTTACCTAAAAACTAACACCTTACTTATGAACCCTACCCAAGGAATGCTCCGCAATGACGCGCTGCAAGGAAAAACAATTATCGTGACTGGTGGAGGCACCGGCCTTGGAAAATCTATGTCCCAGTACTTTCTGGAACTAGGCGCCAACGTTGTTATTTGTAGCCGAAAAATGTCAGTCATTGACGCCGCCGTGGAAGAACTGCAAGCCGCAACGGGCGGTAATGTAGTAGGAGTAGAGTGTGATGTTCGAAAAACGGATCAGATTGAAAATGTAATTGCACAATCCATCGAGCGCTTTGGGGAGGTGAATGGTATTGTCAACAACTCCGCTGGTAATTTCATCAGCCCAACCGAGAGGCTCTCCTACAAGGCTATGGATGTAATAGTGGATATTGTACTTCGCGGTACCTACTACTTTACTTTGGCTCTTGGCAAATACTGGATTGCAAATAACATCAAGGGTACGGTCTTGAATATTTCTACTACGTACGCCTGGACTGGCTCAGGCTGGGTAGTACCTTCGGCTATGGCAAAAGCCGGAGTATTGGCTATGACCAAATCATTGGCGTTCGAATGGGGCCGGCACGGTATACGTCTCAATGCCGTGGCACCCGGCCCGTTTCCTACCAAAGGTGCCTGGGACCGCTTGTTTCCGGCCGAACTCGCAGAAAAGTTTGCTTTTGAAAACCGTATTCCTTTGAAACGTGTCGGCGATCATCAAGAATTAGCTAACTTAGCGGCTTATTTGATGTCCGATTTTTCTGCTTACGTAACCGGTGAGGTCATTACCATTGACGGAGGAGAAGTGTTGGCAGCCGGACAATTTAATTTCCTGAATGAAGTAACTGAGGAGCAATGGGACACCATCGAAACCCAAATTAAAACCGCAAACCGCAGTAGCAAAAAGGAAGGGTAAACTTTTTTGGGGTATCATTGGGTAAATCCCCTACTCTCTTCGTTACTTGTTAAAGAAGAAGGAAAAACAAGCTATGAAAATCAATTATCTTATACCCTGCTTTATTCTATCAGTAGTTAGCCTCGCCTCCTGTATCTCTACCAAGACAGCGGTAAGAAATTCGGAAGCACAAAGGGCAGCTAATCAACAGTCGATCCCTGAGCCGGCAAACGAGCCTACCTTGGTGGGTGTTACGAGTAAATTTCTGGACAAAGACTCCACTCAGGTACGAGTGTTTGTGTACATAGATGCCGTAAAAGGAGAAAGCTCTATTGATATCGAAGAGTTTAGTAAACTTTATACGCTCAACTACGTCATGTATTCTGACTACGGCACCCGCGATCGGCTGGCCTATGGTAATGTACCCATGACTCTCCAAAATCTTACGGAGGTTGATAAACAGATCGTGGCCCAGTTTGATATCAAAAAGCCAGGTAAAGATTACGGGGTCATGTTGATTGAAATCAGCCAGATTGGTACCCTGAAAAAGGTACTGAATGATTTGCCCATTAGTTTTAAAAATCAGCGTGACAGCGAAAAGTTTGGTGTATTTGAGGGAGGAAAAAATGTGCCGTTACGCCGACATTTTGTTAGTCAGGATCAACCAGTAGAGGTTCACTCACTCAGCGGAAAATCCACCCCATTGTACGTATACTACTATCGGCACGGCTTTGAAGCGGCGCCTTCTCCGATGAATACGGTACCTAAACCGGTGACGAAGAATTTGAAAGTAGATAGTGCTTTTACAATCATGAGTAACCAATCTATTTCATTTTCTAAAGAAGGGCTCTATTTTATTTTATCCGATACCACTCAGTCCGAGGGCATGGGAGTTTTGGTAACGGACGACCGCTACCCCAAGCTTACCCAGCCAGAAAAACTTACTGAGCCCCTGCTGTACATGAGTACCAACCAGGAGGTTAAGGAAATAGAAGCTGCGCGTGATGAAAAAAAAGCTCTGGATAAATTTTGGCTGTCGTTGATGAATGGTAACCCCGAGCTCGCCCAGCAGGTCATACGCTATTATTACCAGCGCGTTGAAGATGCTAACCGACTATTTACTAGCTACAAAGAAGGTTGGAAAACGGATAAAGGCATGATATTTATTATCTTGGGGCCTCCCGATAGGGTACAACGAAGTAAGGACAAAGAAGTGTGGGTGTATGACCAAAAGGCCAACGCCACAAACGTTAATTTTACATTTAATAAAAGAACAAATCAATTTGTGGATGATCATTATGAACTGGTACGCTACGTAGAGTATCAGCCCATTTGGTATCCCGTAGTAGAAGCATGGAGAAACGGCGCTATCCGGTAAGACAGACCCCCTCAATTCCCAAAGCCGACATGGTCTTTGGTGTACAGTCCGTTATGGAAACCCTTCGTTCGGGTAAGGAAATAGAGCGCTTATTAATACAAAAAGACCAGGTATTCCCTGAGCTTCAAAAACTCGCAGTTGAGCTACAAATACCTCTTGCCAAAGTACCGATAGAAAAACTGAACCGGATTACTCGTAAAAACCATCAAGGAGTAATTTGCTTCGTTTCCCCGATTCGATACGTGCCGGTACATAATGTGCTAACCCAAGTATTTGAAGAAGGGCAAACTCCCCTATTCCTGATGCTTGACCGGGTTACGGATGTTCGAAACTTTGGAGCTATTGCTCGAACGGCCGAATGCGCCGGAGCTCAGGCCTTACTGGTACCATTCAAGGGAGGAGCTCAGGTAAACTCAGACGCCATGAAGACCTCTTCGGGTGCGCTCAACTATCTGCCCGTTAGCCGTGAAGGCAGTATTCTCGATACCCTTCACTACCTGCGTGACAGTGGTTTACAAGTTGTCGCCTGCACCGAAAAAGGGGAAGACAACCTGTATGATGTCGATTTTACAGTACCTACGGTCGTTATCATGGGTTCAGAAGAAGACGGAATATCCGAGCAACTGCTAAAACTATCCGATCATAAGGTTCGTATACCTTTACTTGGACAAGTTGAATCGTTAAACGTTTCGGCGGCTACGGCCGTAGTCATGTACGAGGCCGTGAGGCAACGCCAAAAAAAATAGACACAAATCACACAAGAAAAAGCCGGGACGAATAATTCATCCCGGCTTTTATGCATTCAACCTAACCAAATCGTACGTAAAGAACTTAATGTTTGTTCTGCGCAAATTTAAGTTCTTTACGTTTAGATTCTAGAAGAAAACTACCTCTTTGAGATAGGTAGTTTTACCTGGTTTTGCTGAGAAAAATAAAACATCCCCTATTCTATATCACTTAGTGAATGGTTTGGTCTTCTCCCAATACTCTTTTTACTTTGTGTGCAGCTTAAATGAAACATAAATACCTTATCCGAACTTACTACACGGACCGGATATCATTTTAAACATCACAATAAATTCTTACACACAACGCAAAAAAATTTACTAAACATGAATGCAAAAAAATTTACCGGCGAAGAAGGAACATTAATTTCCTCCTCCAAGGCAGCTACTTTTACCAAGAGCTTTCGCGAAAAGAAAGAGAAGGAGCATAAAAAGCCAAATACATACACTGAGGCGCAATTCTTTGGCAACAGTAAGCTTAAAAAACTGATGGAAAAAGAAGGGTGTGTTGGTCTTCGCTTCTACTTCGGGGCTTTTACCGGCACGGAGTTCGAGGATCAACTCGTAGTAGTTGCCGTAGACGCCGATGGAAAGGATTTGACAAGTACCCGGATAGGGCTAAAGGATATGCCCCTAGGAGATGATGATGCCCTGGTAGGTGGACCAGTTTGTCCCCATGAATGCAATCCATAAGTAAGAATTCAACCCCATGGTCTACCTCGAATTCATTAATAAATTTACAGTATCTAGTCTTGCGGTATTTGTAATCCTTATACCGCTTATCCTATCACTCTCCTCTTATTCTTATCTCGATAAGGCTTTTCGGCTATTGCTAACATTCCTTTGCATCGATCTAATCATCGGTCTGTGGATGTTCCATCTGGCAGCCTACCGAAGTAATAATATATTACTCCTAAATATCTTCGTACCGATGCGTTATATGCTTTTGGGGGGGATGTTCATTCACTACTTTCACTCCAATAGAAACAGGCAGATAATTTTTTTTTCTATCATTGCTTTTATCCCTTTTACAATCATAGACGTCTATACGAGTAATGAAAATCTGGTGGACCTGCACAATCACATGGTTGGACGATATTCACAAGTAGTTGAAAGTGTACTAATGATTCTTTGGGTATTACTTTACTTTTATGAAATAATAAAATCAATGGTAGTGAAAAATATAACTAGCTACCCGTTCTTTTGGGTATGCGCCGGACTACTTTTTTTCTATTCTGGTAATATATTTTTCTTCCCCTTCTGGTATTTCATGAATAAATGGGAGAATGATTTAAAATTAGGGTTGATTGAAAAGATTCCCTACGCGGTAGAGATCGTTTCTTTGTTATTATTTACAATTGGAATATGGAATATGCGCGTACAGCATGCAAGAACTGAATCCTGAACAAATACGCTGGGCCGTTTTAATTGCCTGTTTGGCCATGCTCATCATGGCTGTTTTTGTCATAACGTTTGTTATCTACTACCAAAAAAAACAGCTGCAACAACAGAAGCAGATGAGGGATGTAGAGAAGGAATACCAACGCATATTGCTTGAAACCGCATTAAACTCGGAAGAAGCTGAACGTCGACGCATTGCCCAAGACCTGCACGATGACATTGGCACCATGCTATCGTTAACCAAATTGAGTCTCAATCAGCATAGAAAAAACAGTAATCAGCAAACTAAGGATGCTGATCCGGCTCTTCAAAAAGTGCAGTCACTATTGGAAGACACCATCGTACAGGTAAGGCGTATTACCCGCGATTTGGTACCTACTACACTTGAACACTTTGGTCTCGTTGCAGCTATCGAGGAGTTTATGAACCGTTTAGAAAATACCGAAACCTTGATGCTACAGTTTCAATGTGAATCAGATTTTATTCCCCGCCAACCAAAAAAGGTAGAACTAGCACTCTATCGTATTATGCAGGAATTGGTCAACAATGCCATAAAACATTCCCGCTGTGATCATATTAGTGTGTGCTTGGATGTAAAAAAAGGTATGCTTCAACTTCGCGTTATTGACAATGGTTTGGGATTTGATGCTCCCCAAACCAAAACTAGCCTCCAAGGTGGGCTTGGGCTTCGGAATATTGAGAGTAGACTGAGCGTTATTAACGGATCGGTACAGTATCCAGATACAAAGGGTGATGGATTTGAGGCCGAGGTACTAGTACCTATTGACAAAGAATACAACAAAGAGGGTACTAGTAATGAGTACCCGCCGTTGAAAGCACACCTTTAATTTGTGGAGAAATACCAAAAAACAGGCTATTTGATATAGCTATCAAAAAATACACTATTCCACATGAAAACGATAAAACTTGCTATTGCCGACGATCACGAGCTCTTCCGAAAGGGGTTTATGGCCATGCTAAGCGGTATTCCCGACTTTGAATTTGTCTTGGAAGCAGCAAATGGTCAGGAATTACTGGATAATTTACCAACCTGTACCCCAGATATTGTTCTTATGGACCTCCAAATGCCGGTTATGGATGGCATGAAGGCCTCCGAATTGCTGATCGAAAAGTACCCGGACATAAAAGTGATTGTGATATCCATGTACGACGAGGATCGTTTCGTCCTACACATGTTAGAAAAAGGAGTGCATGGCTACCTTTTAAAAGACACCTCACCTGACGAAGTGGAAAAGGCGATCAGGCAGGTAAACAATGAGGGACACTATTTTAATAATTTCGTTTCCCTGGTAATGCACCGGAAAATGATTAACCGCCCCTCCAATAAACAACCTTTTTTTGCCAACTCAACTAGCGTTGGCCTCTCCAACCGCGAACAAGAAGTACTTCTACTCCTCTGCGATGGGCTTTCAACTTCCGAAATCAGCGAAAAGTTATTTATCAGTGGGCGCACGGTAGAAGGTCACCGACTACGTATCTTAGAAAAAACAGGAACAAAAAGTACCGCTGCGGCCGTGGCTTTTGCTTACAAGAATCATCTCATTTGAAAACCCTGGTAATTTTACTAGTTCTACTTGTAGGTTTTTCCTGTGTTTCTACAAAACTAAAATAGGGTTTAGGAAGGTAACGCTTCTTGGAAGCTAGGATTTTCGGAAAGCATTCCAAACGGAGGCTACATCTTTGTAGCAAATGACAAGAAAGTATAGTGATCCGGCTTCGGAGATGCCCACTATTTATTGAAAGTAAAGGTAGTACCTATTGGTTTCCGGTGGATAATTATGGAGTAATGTAAATCAATGATGCTGTGCTTATTTCGGACAATAACAATAGAGCTATCGGCTTACACTTATCGGCTAATAGCTCTATTTTTATTTAGATAATGGTCAACCTACTTGTAGGCAATGACAGAAAGCCGACCGCTACTTCCTCTTGTAATAATTAAGCGTTACCTGACTTGCCGTGCGTCTTTCGCTCAAAGTATAGTACCCACCCATTTCTTTGTCGAAGCAAATAGCTTCTCCCTGAGGTTCTAGCTCATAGGGCAGTGTTTTCAGAGAGGATTGGAGTAACGTTTGCCCGATGGTCTCCCCTTCTTTGCGTCTCCAGTAGTAAATAGCAGCGTAGGTCTTCACCACGATCTCTTTCCCGTCTGCGGCGATATCGCCCCCCGTAGCAATTAAAACCGATGGAATCAGCCCGATTAATTCAGCGGTAATTACTCCATCGACTGATTGAGGATAAGGAATCCGATATAGATTTGTTTTGTTAAACTCTTTCGAAACAACAAAAAGATCCTTGGTCACCGGGTCAAAAAGCAGGGTTTCTGCGTCGCGTGGCCCATCCGGGTAGCGGAAGGTAATTTTACTAATTGATGCGGGATCGAAGCTGCCATCAATGCTCTTCAATTCTGGCATCCTATAAATGAAATTGGAAGTTACAGTAGGGTTAGCGTCGTTATTCCCAATATCACCAAGATATAAATAACTTATCCCCTCCACCGGTCCGGCACCAATGGCTATGTCTTCCCAGTCTCGATTAGTAATATCACCAGGAACGTAGCCACGAATTTGTTTTCCGTCTTTACTCACGAGAAAAAGCTTTGTGGCATCACCTGCATCCTCATGGGTCCATAAATACCCCTCTAAATTTAGGCTTTCTACAATGCCAGATACCTCATCAATTTGATGTGGAGCAATAGGTACTCTGGTCGGTATATTCTCGAAAATATCACTTCGTTCTCCGTTAGAACCCGGCTCAATAGGACCGTTTTCCCAACAGGAGGATAAACAAAAAAACAGAAGTAAAGGCAGAGACGAATAGTACTTAATTGATTTCATGGAATATACAACACGGTAGATTTATCAAAAATACGTACTTTTGAGTATTCTCTTCCTAAAAACAAGTACAAAATAGAATTAATACCATTTTATGTTACGAACACACAACTGTGGTGAATTACGCACAGATCATATAAATCAAGAAGTTACTTTATGTGGATGGGTTCAGCGGGTACGCGATAAAGGCGGTATGCTTTGGATTGATCTAAGAGACCGCTACGGAATAACTCAGCTACTTTTTGAAGAAGGAAATACTAGTGCTGAGTTATTAGAAAGCATCAGAACCCTAGGGCGTGAGTTTGTCATTAGCGCTTCCGGGCAAGTCATTGAGCGTTATTCGAAAAACGATAAAATCCCTACCGGTGCTATTGAAGTACGTGTTTCGGAACTTTCTATCCTCAATCCTGCCAAACTCCCTCCCTTTCTCATTGAAGACGAAACCGACGGTGGTGATGATATCCGGATGAAGTATCGTTATCTCGATCTACGTCGTAATCCCGTTCGTAAAAACTTAGAATTACGCCATCAGGTAGCAAGGCACACCCGCAACTACCTCGACAATCTCAATTTTATTGAGGTAGAGACCCCCGTTTTAATCAAATCAACGCCCGAAGGTGCCCGCGATTTTGTGGTCCCAAGTCGGATGAATCCCGGGGAGTTTTACGCTCTTCCCCAGTCACCTCAGACCTTCAAGCAGCTATTGATGGTTTCGGGCTTTGACCGGTACTATCAGATTGTAAAATGTTTCCGCGACGAAGACCTCCGCGCCGACCGTCAGCCTGAATTTACACAGATCGACTGCGAAATGTCATTCGTCACGCAAGAAGATATCCTCAATACCTTCGAAGGACTCATTCGTAATTTGTTTAAAAACGTCAAGAATATAGATCTCCCCGAAGTTCCCCGGATGACGTACGCCGATGCCATGCGTCGGTATGGCTCTGACAAACCCGATATTCGATTTGGCATGGAGTTCGTGGAATTGAAAAGTGCTGACGTTGACCTGACTTCCGGAAAAGATTTTGTGGTATTCGACTCGGCCGAACTCGTGGTGGGTGTTTGTGCTACCGGTTGTGCGCCCTACACCCGAAAGCAAATTGATGAACTAACGGAATGGATTAAACGCCCACAGATTGGCGCGAAAGGATTGATCTATTTCCGCTACAATGAGGATGGGAGCATTAAGTCGTCCGTTGATAAATTCTACGATGAAGCTACCCTTCGGCAATGGGCCAAGGCATTGAATGCCAAACCCGGTGATTTGGTACTATTAATCTCGGGAGAAGCCGACAAGGCTCGTAAACAGCTCAACGAGCTTCGTCTCGAAATGGGTACTCGTCTTGGTCTTCGTAAAGCAGACGACTACCGTGTACTATGGGTCGTTGACTTCCCCTTGTTGGAGTACGGTGAAGACGAAACTACCCCGGGCGGAGGTCGTTGGTACGCCATGCACCATCCCTTCACGAGCCCCAAACCCGAAGATATACAGCTACTAACTACCGATCCCGGAAAGGTCCGCGCTAATGCCTACGATATGGTGATCAACGGCGTAGAAGTGGGCGGTGGTTCGGTTAGGATCTTCCAAAAAGCGTTGCAACAACAAATGTTCGGAATCCTTGGGTTTAGTCCGGAGGAAGCCCAAGAACAATTTGGATTCCTACTCAATGCCTTTGAGTTTGGTGCGCCCCCGCACGCAGGTATTGCCTTTGGCTTTGACCGTCTTTGTTCTCTCTTCGGTGGAGTCGATTCCATCCGTGACTTCATCGCCTTCCCCAAGAATAATTCCGGCCGTGATGTGATGATCGATTCACCTTCCGTAATTTCGGAAGCACAGTTAAAGGAGTTGGGGATTGGGGTAAGGTAGGAGGTTAATTTTACCGTTTAATAAATTCCATTTCTTCGTTATGTACAATTCAAGCGCATAAAAGAGCTGGTAAAAATAAAATTCATTATATTTGGTGCGGATTTTGCCAAATAGTCAAGTAGTGGCAAGCTGTCTACAACACTTTTTATAGTATACATGGTATCTCGATTCAAACGCAATTCTGGCCGTTTCTTACTGTTGGCCGCCGTGCTTATCTTTGGAAGTTTCACCTCTTTTAGCCAGCAAGTTGATCCCAAATCGGTAAGTAATGATCAACTCCTTCAATACTATCAGCAAGCCAAAGCAAGTGGCCTGAGCGATATGCAAATTGAACAGGCGGCCATGGCCAAGGGGTATACTTTGAGTGATCTATCCCAATTAAGGCAGCGCCTCACGCAAGCGCAAAATCCAGCGAGTACATCAGGCTCCAAACGCGACACCGTAGAGGTAACCCGCCAACAAGAGCCTGTCCCAGCTAGCCCAATCACCAAGCCAACCACCTCGGTTCAACCAGAAAAACCAACTATTTTTGGTAGTAAATTCTTCAATGATGCATTTATCACCTTTGAGCCAAATTTGAGGCTTGCTACCCCTAAGGACTACATACTGGGCCCAGATGATGAATTATTGGTTGATATCTACGGAAATGCGGTAGATAATTTACGGCTAAAGGTCAGCCCGGATGGCACGGTGAAGATGATTAACCTTGCACCTCTGTACATCAATGGCCTGACCATCGAACAAGCTTCCGAACGGATAATCAGCCGACTTCGGCAGGCTTATTCAGGTCTTAACCTCCCGGGAAGTAGCACAAAGGCGACTATTACATTGAGCGGAGTGCGGAGTATTAAAGTAATGATTACTGGATCAGTTAACCGCCCCGGAACCTATACGGTTTCATCCCTTGCCACGGCCTTCAATGCGTTATACCTTTCGGGTGGACCAAACGAAATTGGGTCATTCCGTAAAATAGAGGTCATCCGCAATAATAATGTGATCCGTAAAATTGATATTTACAGCTTTTTAGTAAATGCCGATTTAAAGGATAACGTATCTCTTCGTGATCAAGATATCATCCTGATTTATCCCTACGAAACCCGGGTAACGCTAAATGGAGAAATGAAATATACCGGAAGGTTTGAATTAAAGCCAGGGGAGACATTCAAGGACCTTCTGTATTACGCCGGTGGATTTACCGAGGAAGCCTACACGGCCAGCATAAACTACCAACGAAACACGGGCAAAGAACTCCGGGTAGGTGCCATTAATCCCGAGGACTTCGGTACTTTCAATCCAAAAAGCGGCGATGTCTTCACGGTGGGAAAAACACTTGATCGATTTGAAAACCGCGTGGAGATTCAAGGAGCTGTGTACCGCCCAGGCAACTACGCGTTGGATGAGTCGGTAAAAACCATTAAAAATTTAATTCTTAAAGCGGAAGGGTTGCGGGGGAATGCTTTTCTTAACCGCGCCCTGATTAGCCGCGAACAGGAAAATTTGGAACCCCTGCTAATTTCCTTTGATTTAGGAAAACTCATGCGCGGCGAAATAGCCGATATTCCTTTGAAACGACAGGACGAAATAACAATTAAAACCGTTCAGGACATGCGGGAGAGCTATACGGTTAGTATTTCGGGGGCTGTGCAAAATCCCGGATCATTTGGTTACGGTGATAGCATGAGCGTTTCGGATTTGATTTACCTGGCCGGGGGCTACACCGAAGCCGCTATCCCCTACCGGGTGGAAGTAGCACGTCGGATCAAGGAAGATACCGTTGGACTCCCCTCCTCCCAAAATATCGTGATCTATACTTTTGACGTTGACAAAAACCTGAAACAACTGGGTGAAAATAGAAAATTCCGCCTGAAACCATTCGATATTATTTTCGTACGTACTTCTCCTCGCTATGAGGTACAGCGAACAGTGGCTATTCAAGGGGAAGTACTCTATCCTGGTACCTACTCGATTATTGATAACAACGATCGTATCAGTGACCTTCTTCAAAGAGCAGGTGGCCTACAACCAGAAGCCTACCTAGCTGCGGCAAGGTTCAGGAGGGATAAGCAACTTGTAGGAATTGATTTGGAGAGAATCATCCAACAAACCAATATACCGGGGAATCTCCAACTATTAGATGGAGACTCTATACTAATTCCGCGCATTACTGAATTAGTTCGTTTGAATGGTCAGATCCTTAACCCTTCGGTTGTTAACTTTGATTATACTTATAACTTTAAGGATTATATTTCAGAAGCCGGGGGCTTTACTGATAAGGCCCGTCGTCGTCGGATTTACGTAACCTACGCCAACGGGCGGATTGCTCGTACCCGGAAAGTTTTCGGCTTTGATGTGTACCCAAAAATTGAGCGTGGGGCAACGATTACCGTTCCGGCCAAGGAAGTGAATGAGAATCGTCCAAAGACAAGTCCAGCGGAAAGAGCAGCCATAATTTCGGTGTTGGGGACACTAATTATAACCATGATTCGGCTATTTTAGCTTACTTAAATTCAATAAATCATACCATTCGGTAAAAATATAATTTAATGAGTATCGAAAATTCTGGCAATCAACTGCCTAATGATAGTTTTGATTCAGACGAAGTCATCGAAATCTCTATCCGCGATATAGTAGCTTTTGTAAACAAATATTGGCGACCATTATTATTAATTGGGGTAGTATCGGGCGGGATTGGCTTTGGGCTATCCTTTACAACACCTGAGGAGTTTACGTCTTCCGCTAAATTATTACCTGAATATTCAGCTGATCTCAAGGGAGGTAATTTAGGGGCGTTGGCTAGTCTTGCTGGCGTTTCGTTAGGAGATAATAGTGACGCCATCCGGCCAGACCTCTATCCAGATATTTTACAAAGCCGGCCCTTCCTGCTTCAATTACTTACTACCCCTTTACCCACCGAGGCGGATACCTTGGCATTACTTACTATTATGCTCGGGGACGACGAAATTCAACCCTTTACAAAATCCCAAATAGCGAGGGCAGATACCGTATTAACGCTTACCAAAGAACAAGAGGCTGTGTTTGAAAACATAGCAAAACGAATTTCGGCCTCCAACGACAAGTTGACCGGTGTATTAACGATCGAGGTTGAACTACCGGACCCGGTTATGGCGGCCTCTGCCACTAATCTTGCGGTAAATTACTTAAAAACCTTTGTGGCGGCCTACCGGACCACCAAGGAAAGCGATAAGGTTCGGTTTCTTCAGAAACAACTTTCTGAATCCAAGGGACGCTACCAAAGATCCGAATATGCACTCAATGCCTACCGAGATCGAAACCAAAACACCTTTAGCAACGTAGCCCGAATTGAGGAGCAACGGCTCCAAAGTGACTATTTACAAGCTCAGACCATCTACAATGGATTAACCCAACAGTTAGAAGCAGCCCGCCTGCAACTGCAAGAAGATTCCCCCGTTCTAAAAATACTTGAGCCGCCGATGGTTGCGAACAAAAAGAGCAAGCCTAAGCGTCTTTTTTATGCCATAGGATTTGGAATAGTAGGAGGTTTTATTGCTTTGACCTTCATCCTCTTCAAAAAAGAGAGAATTCAAGAAAAGCTATTCTAAGTCAAACAATTTTGACTACCATTTGATAATAAAATACTTTGCATCTCATAGAAAGTGAGCATCTTGGTAATATAATTGAGAAAGATAAAAACTTAAACATACCATGTGACTATGAATACGAAATCTACCTTACTACTTCTCCTGCTCGGCGTTACGTCAGGGGCGATGGCGCAAAATCAGATAACCACTCCGACTGGGCAGCCCCTTCTCATTGGGAATCAGGGGATCCGACATGCGACTTTGACGAGTGTATCCGCTACTCAAACAACAAACAATGGAAAAGTGCTAGCCTTGGACGGCACGGGGAATTTTATTTTGGCTCCTGACAATGGCGGACAATGGACCAATAATGCCGCTAACATATCTTTTACAACCGGTAACGTTGGCATTGGCACCAATGCCCCGCTCCAACGCCTTCATGTGAACGGCGATATAAACGTACCAACGGGTAATGGTTTAAGGATCAATAATTTGATACAATTTAAGCAAATCGGCACTCTTAACAGCATTGCCATTGGCAACCGTGCTGGTGTCAGCGCTAATACCACCAATGCCGATGATAACATACTCATTGGTTTTGACGCCGGTCTTGTGACTAACTCACCTTATAATACGTTCATAGGGACCAGAGCGGGATGGAAAAACACGACCGGAGGCTACAACACATTTATTGGACGAGATGCTGGTAGAAATAATTTGACCGGAACAAGAAATCTATTCTTTGGGGTAAGTTCTGGGTTTACAAATAATGGTAATGATAACGTATTTATTGGATATTTTGCTGGCTACAAAAATTCGACTGGTTTTAATAATTTTTTTGCCGGAACTAACGCAGGGTACAACAATACGACCGGAGAAAATAATTTAATGTTTGGACGTGATGCCGGTTTCAATAATACCGAAGGTAGTAGGAACACTTTATTAGGCTTGGGGGCTGGTGCAAGAATCGTCACTGGAAATAACAACACATTTATAGGTTTTGGAGCGAATTCAATTGGAGCTAATGCTAGTACAATTACAAACTCTGTGGCCATAGGAGCAAGTGCACTTGTTTCTGCTAGTAATAGCATTATATTAGGTAGCACTGGAACTGGAGCTAGGGTAGGCATTGGTAATACAGCACCCTCCGCTCGCCTTCACGTAACAGCAGGTGGGAGCACATCCACCGGTGTACGTTTTGAGAATTTACCTAATGCCACGGGTTCCATTTTTAAGCTGTACGTAGACGCCAACGGAAATGTCATGAAAAGTTCAACCGCCGGAGCCCGCGAAGGTTCTGACCTGCCCGACGGTTTTTGGAGCGTTACACCCGACGAACACCTAATTAATACCAATGCCGGGGGTATTATTCTGGGCAGCGGAATTGCATCTACCCCCAAGGGATATAAACTATACGTGGCCGAAGGAATCCTGACCGAAAAGGTAAAGGTCGCCATCCAAAATACGGACGATTGGTCAGATAAAGTATTCGCCGATACCTACCGATTGCGCTCGTTGAGCGAAGTAGAAGCGTTTATTAACAAAAACAAGCACCTCCCCGACGTCCCATCTGCCACCGAAGTAGTAGAAAAAGGCGTGGACGTGGGCAAGATGGACGCCCTTTTACTACAAAAAATCGAAGAACTTACGCTTTACATGATCGAACTGAAAAAATCGAACGAGCAGTTGCGAAAAGAACTAAACGAATTGAAGAAATAATTCCGTTTACTAATTTTCTGCAAGGTTGATCAGGTTTATACCCTATCAACCTTGTTTTTTGTCGAATGTGACGTAAATTTGAACGACAGTATTAAGTAAAATATCCATTAATTCTTCATGACATTAGATCTCAACGGTAAATCGATTTTGATAACCGGGGGCACCGGGTCACTTGGCAAAGCCCTAACGAAGACCATTCTTGGCAATTGGCCCCAAGTGAATCGGTTGGTTATTTACTCCCGCGATGAACAAAAACAGTTTCAGATGGCCCAAGACTACCCGGCTCATCAATATCCGCAAATTCGATTCTTTATTGGTGACGTACGTGATTATGACCGGCTAAAAAGAGCCATGCAGGGCATTGATTATGTGATCCATACCGCCGCCATGAAGCACGTGCACATCGCCGAATATAATCCCGATGAATGCGTTAAGACAAACATCGGCGGTGCTGACAACGTCATTAAAGCCTCCTTAGAAACGGATGTCACCAACGTAGTAGCCTTGTCAACGGATAAAGCCTGCGCACCCATTAATCTGTACGGGGCTACCAAACTGACCTCCGACAAGTTATTCGTGGCGGCCAACAACATCAAAGGCAAGAAAAAAATCAAATTCTCGGTGGTACGCTACGGCAACGTAATGGGCTCCAATGGTTCTGTCATCCCATTCTTTTTAAACAAGCGAAAGGAAGGTATCCTCCCTATCACGGTCGACACCATGACTCGCTTCAATATTTCTCTTCAAGGTGGAGTTGACATGGTTCTCTACGCATTGCAAGCGGCGTGGGGCGGTGAAATCTTTGTGCCGAAAATCCCCTCCTACCGGATCATGGATGTTGCCGAGGCGATTGGGCCGGAATGCGAACACCGGGTAATCGGGATCAGGCCCGGAGAGAAGATCCACGAAGAAATGATCACGGCTTCCGATTCCTTCTTCACCTACGATTTGGGCAGATATTACGCTATTCTCCCCCAAACGCCCGCTTGGAACGTTGACGACTTTATCCAATCCAACAAAGCCGTTCTTGTTCCTTCCGGCTTTGCTTACTCCTCCGGAGATAACAGCGAGTGGGAAACGGTTGATACCCTACGGGAGCTAGTTAAAACACACATCGACCCTACATTCGTAGCCTGATTTATGAGCACTTCAATCCCTTATGGCAAACAAAACATTACCCCCGAAGATATTGAAGCGGTAGTGCAAGCTTTGCAGGCCGATTTTCTTACGCAAGGTCCTCGGATAAATGCGTTTGAAGCGCAGTTTGCCGAGTACGTCGGAGCAAAATACGCCGTGGCCGTTGCTAATGGGACGGCTGCACTTCACCTTTGCGCCCTTGCCTTGGAAGTAAAACCCGGGCAGAAGGTGATCACCACGCCCATCACCTTTGCTGCCTCCGCTAATTGCGTTCGCTACTGCGGGGGTGAGGTAGTTTTTGTTGATATTGATCCTGAAACCTACTTGCTTGACATCCATAAGGTAAGGGCCTTGTTAGAGAGTGCACCACAAGGCACCTACCAAGGTATAATCCCCGTAGATTTCGCCGGTCGTGCCGTTGACCTTGAAGCCTTCCGGTTGCTTGCCAATGAATATAACCTATGGATTATCGAGGACTCCTGCCACGCTCCGGGCGGCTACTTCATCGACAGCGTGGGTAATCAGCAAAATTGCGGAAACGGAAAGTTTGCCGATTTGGCTATTTTCTCGTTCCACCCGGTGAAACATATTGCCTGCGGGGAAGGAGGAATGATCACTACCAACGACAAGACTCTGTACGAAAAGTTGCTCCGATTGCGCACACACGGCATCACCCGCGACGTCGACCTGTTCAAGAACAGCGTTGAGCTAGCCGGCGGAAAAGGCGACACCTATCCCGGTTGGTACATGGAGATGCAGGAATTGGGCTACAACTACCGACTCACTGATTTCCAGGCCGCCTTGGGTATCAGCCAATTATCAAGGGCAGAGACAGGCATGCAACGCCGTCGGGAAATCGCAACTATGTACCAAGTGGCTTTTCAAAACCTTCCTTTCATCAAGGGACAATCAGGAAGTATAGGGGGTCATGCCTACCATTTGTATATCCTAGAAGTAGAAGACCGGTTGGGACTGTATGAGTATCTACGAACAAAAAATATTTATACCCAAATTCATTATATCCCGACCCACCTGATGCCATACTATCAGGAATTGGGTTGGAAAATCAACGATATGCCTCAGGCAGAAAGTTACTACGCGAAATGTATTAGTTTGCCTATGTTTCCAACCCTCACAACCGTTGAGCAAGAATTTGTTATTCAACAGGTGAAAGCGTTCTATCATGGCTAATTTGTGCGTTATTCCGGCACGGGGAGGCAGTAAGCGTATTCCCAGAAAAAATATCAAAGACTTCCTTGGGAAACCCATCATCGCCTATTCCATTGAAGTGGCATTACAATCAGGGCTCTTTGACGAAGTGATGGTTTCGACCGACGATGAAGAAATAGCTGAAATAGCGGAGAAATATGGTGCCAAAGTACCGTTTATGCGGTCCACAGAAAATGCCTCCGACTTTGCCACTACACGCGTCGTGCTTATTGAAGTTGTCGATTCCTATAAAATACAAGGTAAACAATTTGACTATATCTGTTGCCTATATCCCACAGCTTCACTAACCTTCATATCTGACCTTATTGAGGGGTTTGATTTATTAACTTCAGGTGGATTTGATACTATATTGCCGATTGTAGCATTTAGTTATCCTATTCAACGATCGTTAGTACTTGAAGATAGTAAAATAAAAATGGCTCATCACGAATTTGTACACACACGCTCGCAGGATTTACCAGTTCGGTATCACGATGCGGGACAGTGGTGTTGGATTCGTTACACAAGCCTAATGCAGTCAATAAGTTTGTTTACCCCTAATTCAGGAGCAATTATATTAGATGAGTTACGTGTGCAGGATATTGATAACGAAACAGACTGGAAACTAGCCGAGTTGAAATATGCGTTATTAAATTATCCTCCACAAGTAAAAGAATAGTCAAGTGAAGTAATTCACTTGACTATTCTAAATGACTGTAACGTATCCATCATATAGTGAAGCCAACGAACAATCATTGTAAAAATATAAAACTCTAGAATAAGTAAAACAAGATCACTATTTTAGGGAGATAGTAGCAAAACTTATCATTTGAGTAGACCAAATAGCTATTATTTGGTCTAAATAAAAATACATGAAAATATATGATTGAAAAAATAACGAAATTTTGGGGAATGATATTTTAAATTAAATACTATGAATATTAATGAAGTTGTTGTAAACAAATTTGGTTTTCACCAATTACTTAAAATACCTTCTCAGGAAGAATTGAACGAATTTTATGCTAACAAATATTATCAGGATAATAATGCTTTATATTTGCATGAGTATTCCGAAGGTGAGCTATGTTACTTAAATAATAAAATTATACAAAAGGCAATTATTATCAATCAATTGATGAAACCAAAAGCTGAAAAACCTACTTTTTTAGATGTAGGTTGTGGCGAAGGTTTCACCCTCTCATATTTTCATAGGCAGGGATGGGAAGTACTGGGAATAGATTTCAGTGAATATGGTTGTAAACAACATAATCCTGAAATGCTTCCATTTTTTCAAGCAGGAGATATTTATGCAAAGCTTGAAAAAATACTTAATGATGAAAAAAAATACGACTGTATTTGGCTGGATAATGTGTTAGAACATGTGCGCGATCCTGAAGATTTGATGACTAAGCTCCAACAACTTGCCCATGAAGGCACGGTGTTGGTCATTGAAGTTCCCAATGATTTCTCAGTATTGCAGAATAAACTGCTCGAAGAAGGAAAGATTGATCGTCCTTTTTGGGTAGTAAGTCCTGATCATATCTCTTATTTTAATCATAATGGATTGGAGAATTTAGCCAACGCCTGCGGTTGGAAAAACAAATACTCTATTGCAGATTTCCCAATAGATTTTAATCTAGCCAATCCTCTGGCCAATTATGTAATGCAGAAAGAAACCGGTAAAGGAGCTCATGCACAAAGGCTTTTCGTTGATACAATGATGCATAATATTTCTCCTGATCTTACGAATCAATATTATCAAGTCTTGGCGCAGTTGGGGCTTGGACGTCAAATTAGTGTATTTTTAATGACTAAATAGGGATATATGAGTGAAATTAAGGTATTAGGCGGGTCAACAGAGAAAGAGAAATCAAACCGGAATTTTATTGTTGACCAATTAAAACATACGCCCATTCCGGATCAGGAACTGATTTTCAATTTGGGATTGTACATGAATCGTCAGAGTCTTTCCAGGCTTTTGTTTATGACCGAATTGTACCGTAAGATTATAGATGTTCATGGCGTTATTATGGAATTTGGGGTGCGTTGGGGACAGAATTTAGCACTCTTTTCATCGCTTCGGGGCATGCTGGAGCCCTACAATTACAACCGTAAAATCATTGGATTTGACACCTTTCAAGGTTTTCCATCGGTTGACGAGAAAGACGGAGACAAGGTGAGTAAGGGTGATTATTCGGTTAGTAGTGGTTATAAGGAAATTCTTGAAGGCATTCTTGCTTACCATGAATCCGAAAGTCCCATTCCGCATAAGCGAAAATTTGAATTGATACAAGGCGATGCAACTGTAACAATCTATGAATATTTAAAAAAGAATCCGGAAACTATTGTGTCATTTGCATATTTTGATTTTGATATTGATATGCCTACGAAGGTATGCCTTGAAGCGATTTTACCTAGACTTACTAAGGGTAGTATCATTGCATTTGACGAACTAAACTGTCCTGAATTTCCTGGCGAAACATTAGCAGCAATGGAAGTTTTAGGGTTATCGAAATATGCTATTAAACGAAGTACATTAAATCCCCTTATCTCTTATCTAATTATTGAATGATGACAGGCCCCATTTTACATTACACATGCTTAAATGAGGTTTTTTTTGCCTTTCGAGAATACAGTATATGTAGTATTAGAGAACAGGATATTATGCTAATCAAAGACTGGCGAAATCTACAAATTGATATCCTCCGCCAGCAAAGTCATATTTCCATAGATGAGCAGATAAATTATTTCAATACTTATATCTGGCCTACGTTTGCATTAAAACAGCCTAAACAGATTTTAATGAGTTTTATATATAAAAATAAATTAATTGGTTATGGTGGTTTAGTGCATATTTCTTGGGAAGATAAACGATGTGAACTATCATTCTTACTAAATCCTGAGAGGCATGAGTCCTTGCAGTATGACGCAGATTTTTCTGCGTTTATAACATTAATGAAGGTGATGGCATTTAAAGACTTAAATTTTCATCGGATATTTACTGAAACCTTTAATATCAGGGATTGGCATATTTCTATTTTAGAAAAGAATGGATTTGTGAGAGAAGGTGTTTTGAAAGATCATGTTATCATAAATGGTCAATACGTAGACTCAATAATTAATGCTTGTTTAGACAATGAAAACATTAGAAAATAAAAAAATATTTGTAAGTGGTGGTGCGGGTGTTATTGGTCAGGAATTGATCACAAAGCTCCACGTACTAGGTGCCCAAGTATTAGTAGGTGATCTTAAACCAAAACCAAAACAATTCCCTATTTCGGTTCAATACATTCAGGGAGATTTGAATTACCTTACACATGAAGTATTAAATGAATTTTCTCCTGAGATTTTCATTCATTTAGCAGCCACCTTTGAAAGGTCTACTGAGACGTATTCTTTTTGGGAGGAAAATTTTTGGCATAATGTGCGATTAAGTCATCATCTAGCCACTTTAACCAAAGACTTGAATAGCGTTAAAAAAATTATTAATGCATCCAGTTACTTAATTTACGATCCATCATTATATAGTTTTAACCAAGCTCAGAAGTCTCCTTACTCCTTAAAGGAAACTGATCCGATATATCCGCGCAATCTGACCGGAATGGCCAAATTAGCGCATGAAATAGAATTAAGATTCTTACAAAACTTTAACGAAAATCAAAAGTCTTATATTAACGCACGTATTTACCGGGGTTATGGCAAAGGATCACGGTGTGTGATTTCACGTTGGATTAAAGCTTTATTAAACGATGAAGATATTACAGTTTATCATAAAGAAGGGATATTTGATTATATCTACGCCAGAGATACTGCCGAAGGACTCATACAATTAGCTGCACACCCTTCTGCCAGCGGCATTATCAATCTAGGGACAGGACAATCCCGAAGAGTTTCAGATGTTGTGGAAGTACTCAAGGCCCATTTCCCCAGTTTAAAATATAGTGAACACGATGCAGAAATTCCCTTTGAAGCATCTCAGGCAGACGTTACATTACTCAAATCTCTAACAAATTGGCAACCAATAATCAGACTCGAAGATGCAATTCCTGAAATAATTGAGCATGAGCGATTGAATCATGAAGAGAACTTGATACAAAGAAATGTAATACTCACTTCGGTCTCTAGAAAAGTTTCCATGATACATGCAATTAAAAATGCAGCTCAGAAATCTGGTCAGGAAATTAAACTTATTGGCGCGGATGCAAACAAGAATTGTTTGGGAAAATATTTTACTGATGATTTTTGGGAGATGCCTCGGTTAAATTCATTAAACGCACCATTACTGATTGACTATTGCAAGCAAAAAAACATTAGAGCTATTGTTCCCAGCAGAGATCAGGAATTACCATTCTTTGCTAACATCAAAGCACAATTATTGAGCGAAGGAATAAATATCATGATTTCAGACAGCGATACAGTAAATATCTGTCTGGATAAGCACTTGTTTTATAAAAAGCTACAGGCAAAAGGTTTTCCCGTCATACCCACTTTCATCACTTCGCCTGAACCTTCGCTCAGTAATCGATGGGTAGTAAAGGAACGTTTTGGAGCAGGTTCGGCCGGATTGGCAATAAATGTAGCGTACGATGAAGCGTTGTCCTTTGCTACCAAATTAGAGTCGCCCATTTTTCAACCTTATATATCAGGAAAAGAATACAGCGTTGATACGTATGCAACTAAATCTGGAAAGATTAAAGGTATCATCTGCCGCTCAAGGGATTTAGTAGTTTCCGGCGAATCACAAATTACGACGACCCTACGGCATCCACAAATGGAAGAACTAGTGCATAACATGCTTAGCACGTTTACCTTCTACGGCCATGCAATATTTCAGCTAATAGAAGATGCTGAAGGCCAATTACACATTATAGAATGCAATCCTAGATTTGGGGGTGCTTCTACGCTTGCAATCGCCGCTGGACTTGATTCGTTTTATTGGTTTCTGCTTGAAAGTCAGGGCGAAAACATAGATAATTATCCATTTGTTCGTCCTACTCATGAAATAAAGCAGATAAGAGCCATGTCAGATACTATTATTTCCGTATAATAAATGGCCTTTTTCAACACTCAATTTTGCAAACAATATGGTTGTTGAGTTATTAATTCTTTACCAGGCACTGCAACATCGTTTGTAGGAGTTAGCCATGCCTCAGGAAAAAAAATCAAGAGGTGAGTCATCAATCATTAGCATTTTCACCACAATTGTGAAATTCAAGCGGTGTTCCAATATCAAAGCCTGTCAGATTTAAAAATGGCAAAACAGAAAATAGGCTGGTAGCGCTCTTTAAATCTAATTAATTTAATAAGAAAAAACCTCCGAAAGGTCAATATGCAATTCAAGACTGTTATTTTTGATTTAGATGATACACTGTATCGAGAACTTAGTTTTGTAGAAAGCGGATTTAGTGTGGTAGCCGATTATCTAGTCGAAATAAATACACGAAATGAATCCAAGGAGTTTATCTTATCCTATATGCTGGATACTTTCGAAAAAAAAGGGCGGGGAAGAGTATTCAACGATGCTTTAAAATGGTTGAATTTGGATGTAGACAAGTATTTAAGTACACTAATTTATTTGTATCGTAACCATATTCCCTCTAAGATTGAACTTGATTTTGAAATGAAAGTATTGGTCGACATGCTAATCTCGAATAAAATTAAGCTTGGAATTATCACAGATGGTACTTATGTGACTCAAAAAAATAAAACAGATGTTTTGCTACGGGGTATTCCCTATTCCTGTATCATTCACACTGACACTCTAGGACAACAAGGCTGGAAACCTTCGAGTGAACCCTTCAAAATTGTGATGAATTTACTAAATACCCATCCCAAGGATTCTGTATATGTGGGCGACAATCCGGTAAAAGATTTCATTGGAGCACGGATTATAGGAATGAAAACTATTTGGTGGAATCCTGAAAACATGAAGTATGATTTTCCAGATACTTTATGTAATCCTGATTATATAGCAAAAGGCATAAATAATTTATATCAAATATTATTAAACTAATTAGCATGAAACAAGAAATTAATATTGGAAGCGCCCGGATCGGCACTAATCAACCTGTTTTTATTATTGCCGAACTTTCGGCGAATCATAATCAGAACTTGAATGTCGCTATTGAGACAATCAAAGCTGCTAAAAGAGTAGGTGCAGATGCAATAAAATTGCAAACATATACAGCCGATACCATAACAATTGATTCACGAGAGCCTGATTTCAAACTAACTCAAGGAACTATATGGGATGGTATGTATTTGTATGATTTATATAAAGAAGCCTACACCCCGTGGGAATGGCATGAAACCTTGTTCAACGCAGCTCAGGAAGAAGGGTTGATCTGCTTTTCGTCTCCTTTTGACAAGACCGCCGTAGATTTCTTAGAAAGTCTGAATACACCTGCCTACAAAATAGCATCCTTCGAAATTACCGACATCCCTTTAATTGAATACGTGGCTTCCAAGGGCAAACCAGTTATTATATCCACGGGTATTGCCACTCAGGAGGATATTGAATTGGCCCTAGATGCTTGCCAAAGAATGGGTAATACGGATATTGCAATACTAAAATGCACATCAAGTTATCCGGCCCCCATTGAAGAAGCCAACATGGTGATGGTAAAGGATATGGCCGAGCGGTTTGGGGTAATCACGGGCCTATCTGACCATACTATGGGGATTACCGTACCAGTGGTAGCTACTTGCTTCGGGGCAAGAATTATTGAGAAACATTTTATACTCGATCGTTCTATCGGAGGGCCAGATGCTTCTTTTTCTATGAATGAAGCAGAGTTTGGTACTATGGTTAAAGCCGTGCGGGAAGCCGAAAGAGCCTTAGGAACCGTTGATTACAGCTTAACAGCTAAGCAACTAAAAGGTAAAGACTTCAGCCGTTCGCTATATGTGGTGCAAGACATACAAGCCGGAGAAATGATCACCGAGGAAAATGTACGAAGTATACGTCCAGGATTTGGTCTACATCCAAAATACTACCGCGACGTTTTGCATAAAAAGGCAAAGGTTGCCCTGGCAAAAGGAACACGCCTGAGTTTTGATGTAGTAGACTAATTTTCCAATCATACTCCGCTAATCAGTACCCCACCTCCCTTTTGGGAATAGTTTAGCTGTATTAAACTTTGATTAAAAACTCAATCTTCAATTTAGCGATTAGGGCATTAACCATAGGCAGTAAATTTTTGCTGATTATGTACATGGCACACGTGCTACCCACCTCTGAATTGGGGATTTACGGGCTTTTTACCGCTAGTGTAAACTACACGCTCTATTTGGTTGGACTTGATTATTATACGTATACTACCCGCGAGTTAGTTTCACAGCCAACCAATACTTGGGCGCCGCTCCTTCGTGATCAACTGCTCTTCTATGTATTAACCTACACGCTATCCTTCCCAATTTTACTTTTAGTATTTAGCTCCGGCTTATTACCTTGGAACTTGGCTATTTGGTTTTTTGCCATGGTCGCAATTGAACATTTCTCCCAAGAGATTTACCGAATAATGGTGATTATACAGAAGCCCGTCTTGGCTAATATTCTCTCGTTCTTACGCCTTGGTGCTTGGGTCTACGCTGTACTCGTTGTTTTTCATTATACTTCGTTCACCAAGAGCCTCGAAGTTATATGGTGGGGGTGGGCCCTCGGTGGTTTCTCGAGTATCGTGATTGGCCTTTTTGTGCTTCGAGCAAGTATTAATTGGGATCAACTACGTTCAATTCCCATCAATTGGCAGGCTATGTACCGGGGCAGTAAATCCTCGATTCGTTTTTTAATCGCGACTTTATCCCTGCGAGCGGTATTCACCCTTGACCGTTATGTTTTACAAGAGTACACTTCGATCACGGAAGTTGGAATTTACTCCTTCTACATGAGCATCGCTACAAGTATGCAATCCTTTTTGGATGCAGGGGTCATTATTTTTAGCTACCCCAAGGTGGTGGGGGCCTATCAGTCAGGGGACTATGTAAACTATATAAAATTTAGAAACCAAATGCGAATATCAGTCCTTGGCTGGGTGATGGCCCTGAGTATCGGGGTATCTTTGATCATTCAGCCGCTGGTTAAACTCATTGAAAAAGAGGCATTTTTGGATCACCTATCCGTATTTTATTGGTTGGTAGCTACCATAGGCTTACTTGGCTTGAGCAATCTGCCGCACTACGAATTGTACGCACAGCGAAAAGATAAAGCCATTATTTTATCCGCGTGTTGGGCCTTGCTCAGTTTTCTCGGGAGTATTACATTTTTGGCTCCTCGGTGGGGAATGGAAGGCGTAGCTATTTCGCTCTTCGTTTCTATGGCTGTACTCTATTTTTCAAAATTTTTGTATACATTAGGCTTGAATAGCAAAAGGTTAAGTTTTTAACTCATTGCTTACTGTACCCTACTAAAATGAAAGGATTAAATGGGAAAATCGGATTTTTGTAGTTCCTCAACAACAAATCTCCTTTTTTCCCATGAAGCAGAGCCTCATCGACGAAATTACGAAAGTTCTAAAAAGA
>Ga0209491_10002134_pt1 | contig 36095 bp, 31 predicted proteins | sample BON02_FD_187213 | JGI IMG/M metagenome (GOLD analysis project Ga0209491, IMG submission 187213) | Freshwater microbial communities from Lake Bonney liftoff mats and glacier meltwater in Antarctica - BON-02 (SPAdes) (version 2) | ecosystem: Environmental > Aquatic > Freshwater > Ice > Glacier... | reverse complement strand
TCCGTACTATCCAACTTGTCAAAGAACTCACCGACACGACCGCCACAAAGACGGGGCTGACGGTGTCGACGACCATAAACGCCAAGACTTACGCCACCAAGAGGCCGCTTGACCACAACTTCAAAAACGACATGGGTCGCTACATCACTTTTGATGAGAAAATACCCAAATGGAATTACCTGATCAAGCCCGGAAATTGACCATCTTATTTTTTAATCATTCCTAAGCCATTTTTTTGACTAAATTAACAATACAAACTAATTATGCCTTAGTACTTATTGTAGTAAAGTATTGCGTACAATAGGGTCCTAAACTGAAAACGTCCCTCTCCCAACTCTAGCCAAATTTGTTCCGGTCACACAATAATATTGTGACTATGACTTATATCTCCGTACAAAATGCATAATTGCATACCAGATAGGTCCGGACATGAGCATACATAGTAAAAATGAAGATTAACAATAACCCACTTGTTTCAGTAATCTGTACCGCTTTTAACCATGAAAGCTTCATTGAGAAAGCATTGAATTCGGTAGTGAATCAATCGTATGAGTTTGTGGAGCTCATCGTGATTGATAATGCGAGTACTGATACCACAAAGGAAATAATTAAGGAGTTCGGTAGAAAGTACCCATTCATAAAAAGCATCTTAAACAGTACCAACAGGGGCCTTTGTAAGGCCTTCAACCAAGGCTTGGCGGTGGCAACAGGCGAGTACGTTATAGACCTGTCGGGGGATGATGTTTTACTTCCTGACCGCATTGAAAAGCAGGTTGCTTTTTTTAAGGAATTACCTGACGACTTCGGGGTTATTTTTTCGAATGCTCAGTATGTAAGCGCCAAAGGGCGGCTAATGAACTATCATTATGAGGTTGATAAACAGGGAAAGGCTAAATCTAAGGTACCATCAGGTGATGTGTACCGTTGTATTTTAGAATATTATTTCATCTGTACACCCACCATGATGATGCGTCGCTTTATCTTGAACCGCTTGGGAGGGTACGACGAATCGCTGACGTATGAAGATTTTGATTTTTGGTTACGGTCTTCAATACTTTGTAAGTATTCTTATCAGGATGAAGTACTGACCCACAAACGTGTCGTGAATAATTCGCTTTCATCACTAGTCTTCAAACCGGGTAGCGGTATGCTCGAATCTACCTACGCCGTTTGTAACAAAGCCTATGATCTGAACCGTAACCAGGAAGATTTCGAAGTGTTGGCCAAACGTATACGGACTTTCATTCGAAAATGCCTCTATGCGCAGGAATTTGAGTTGGGTATACGTTTCAGGAAGCTGCTCAATTACATCGAAGACCCAGGCCTTACTACTGATTTTATTGTCCTCCTTTGTCGTATGCGTCTGCCGGTCAATCGTTTATATCGTTTCTACCTCACAAAACGTCTAAAATATCTCACAAAAAGGGAGGATTTTAAGGTAAATTTTGTTCTTTTGGAGTAGAGAATATTATTGAACTCACCAGCAATGTCCGCAGAACTTCTTCGAATATACCCCGATAACCCCGATGAACGTAGAATCAGAAAGGTTGCTGAATGCCTGCGAAACGGTGGACTCGTGATCTATCCCACGGATACAGTGTATGGCCTCGGTTGTGATATCCATAATACTAGGGCGATTGAAAAGATAGCCCGAATTAAAGGAATCAAGCCGCAGAAAAACGATTTCTCATTTATTTGTTATGACTTAAGCCACATTGCTGATTATGCCAGGGTAAGTAATGTTGCGTTCAAATTAATGAAGAAAACGTTGCCAGGGCCATTTACCTTCATTCTTGAAGCCAATAATAATGTTCCCAAAATTCTGAATACCAACAAGAAAACGGTGGGTATTAGGGTGCCGGATAACACTATTCCTCGCTATGTTGTGCGTGAGTTGGGGAACCCCATCATCACTACCTCTATCAAGGATGAAGACGAGGTAATTGAATACTCAACAGACCCCGAGTTGATTTTTGAGAAGTTTCAGCATTTAGTAGACATTATTATTGATGGTGGTTACGGAGGAAATGTAGGTTCTACCATCATCGATGCTACAACGGATGAGTTTGAAGTAGTCAGGGCTGGTTTAGGAGAAATTTCTACCTTTCTGTAAAATTCAAGATTGCACCAACAGAAGAGAAAAGTTGGTAATAGACAAACTCTTCAATAATTTCTTATGATTTTTTTGATATTGTGCCACACCTTTACCATATTTGGTAATGACTGATCTTTGGTTGCCAAGTAAAGCGGTGGTGGGCCATTCCGAAGTAGTAATAGAACTGCATCACCTACCTTGCTTTGATTATTTTGCCTGCCTCTTGCAATACAATACGATCCGATTAGAGGCTTGTGAAAACTTTCCAAAGCAAACCTACCGAAATCGGTGTTACGTACTAACTGCCAATAAGGTAGATGTACTAACTATTCCGGTTAAAAATAGTCGTAAGAAAATTCGGATAAAAGATATCCAAATTGACTATAACCAGTCTTGGATAAAACGACATTGGGGGTGCCTCCAATCAGCATACGGCAAATCCCCTTATTTTGAACACTATTATCGTGACCTGGAAACGATTTATTTGAGAAAGCCGACGTTTCTATTCGACTTTAATCTCGAACTGCTGACATTATGTCTTAAAAACCTAGGCATTAAAAAAAGAATAGAGTACACTTTGTCATACACCGTAGACGTTGATATCACACAATTTGACGCAAAATTAGTGGTAAATGATAAAAAAAAAGGGGAAAGTGCAGTATTTTGTAATACCATCCCTTATTACCAAACCTTTGGCAATGATTTTGTACCAAATTTAAGTATCATTGACTTATTGTTTAATAAAGGTCCCGAGGCTCGGAAAGTATTGTTGGAGTCGATACAGGTCTCTCAGGAGCATAAATTGAACAAAGCAGCACAGTAATCCGTTACAATTATTAAATAAGACACTATAATTTTCCTGCTTATACATGGAAGCGAAATTTTCAAATCGAGTAAAAGAAGTGATATCACTGAGCCGGGAGGAAGCACTCCGTCTTGGTCATGATTTCATTGGAGCAGAACATTTATTGTTAGGAATGATCCGGGAAGGTGATGGCGTGGCCATCGGCTTACTCAAAAAACTGGGTGTTTCTCTTGAAGAGGTTCGATTGACAATCGAACAGGCAACCAAAGGATCAGCCACTAATAATGTCAAAAATCTGCAAAATATCCCGTTGACACGCCAATCAGAGAAAGTACTTAAAATTACTTATCTGGAAGCTAAAATATTTAAAAGCCCATTGATCGGAACGGAACATCTGTTACTATCTATTCTCCGTGACGAGGATAATGTAGCTACTCAAATCCTTCACCGTTTCAACGTGAATTATGAGGTGATTAAGGAAATGCTGGAATATCAGTCTTCCGGTACCACTCCTCGTATGGGATCAGATACCGACGATGGCGATGAAGATCCCCGTTCAGGAATGTTCGGAGGCGGTTCATCGTCCGGTAAAGAATCAAAAGGTGCAGAAAAGTCACGTACCCCCGTTCTTGACAACTTTGGTAGAGACCTTACCAAACTTGCCGAGGTAGGTAAGCTTGACCCAATCGTTGGCCGAGAGAAAGAGATTGAGCGAGTTGCTCAGATTCTGAGCCGTCGGAAAAAGAATAATCCCATTTTGATCGGTGAGCCCGGAGTTGGAAAAACTGCCATAGCCGAAGGCTTAGCCTTGCGCATCGTTCAGAAAAAAGTATCTCGGGTCTTATTCGGGAAACGGGTTGTGACCTTAGATCTCGCATCTCTGGTGGCGGGTACTAAATACCGTGGTCAGTTTGAGGAAAGAATGAAAGCTGTGATGAATGAACTTGAAAAATCACCAGATGTCATTTTATTCATTGACGAGCTACATACGATCGTTGGAGCGGGAGGAGCGTCAGGGTCACTCGATGCATCTAATATGTTTAAGCCGGCACTCGCCAGGGGCGAAATCCAATGTATTGGAGCTACTACCCTTGATGAGTATCGCCAGTACATTGAAAAGGATGGTGCCTTAGCACGTCGATTCCAGATGGTTATGGTAGATGCGACTTCGGTAGAAGAAACTATTCAGATTCTGGAAAATATTAAAGATAAGTACGAGGAACATCACCACGTAAATTACACACCCGAAGCATTAATTTCGGCGGTAAAGCTTTCCGAACGTTACATAACGGACCGCTTTTTACCCGACAAGGCCATTGATGTAATGGACGAAGTTGGTGCCCGTGTTCACATTAGTAACATCACTGTTCCGGAAGACATACTGAAACTTGAAGATCAAATCGAGAATATCAAGCAGGAGAAAAACCGGGTGGTGAAAAGCCAGAAATATGAAGAAGCGGCTCAACTGCGCGATCGTGAAAAGAAATTGATTGATCAGTTGGATCGGGCCAAGCAGTTATGGGAAGAGGAAACAAAGCAGAAGCGTTATACAGTATCGGAGCAAAACGTAGCCGAGGTAGTGGCGATGATGACCGGAATTCCGGTGATGAATGTTTCTCTGGATGAAGGTAAGAAGTTACTCAGTATGGCAGACGAGCTTAAAGCTAAGGTTATCGGACAAGATCCACCGATCGAAAAGCTTGTGAAAGCTATTCAGCGTACCCGCGTTGGATTGAAAGACCCAAAAAAGCCAATTGGTTCCTTTATTTTCTTGGGCCCAACTGGTGTTGGTAAAACCGAACTTGCCAAGGTGCTTGCTACTTACTTGTTTGACAAGGACGACGCTTTGGTGCGGATTGACATGAGTGAGTACATGGAGAAGTTTAGTGTATCTCGCTTAGTTGGAGCGCCTCCCGGCTACGTTGGATACGAAGAAGGCGGTCAGTTAACCGAGAAAATTCGACGTAAGCCATACAGCGTAATATTGCTTGACGAAATTGAAAAAGCCCATCCTGATGTTTACAATATCCTGTTACAGGTTTTGGACGATGGTATCTTGACTGATGGACTTGGACGTAGAGTTGATTTCCGTAACACAATCATCATCATGACGTCCAATATTGGGGCTCGTGATTTGAAGGACTTTGGAAGCGGAATTGGGTTCTCAACGAAGGCTAAGGCAGACAATGTGGACGAAATTATGCGTAATACCATCCAAAGTGCTTTACGCAAAGCGTTCTCACCCGAATTCCTAAATCGTTTGGACGATGTGATTGTGTTCAACTCATTGCAACGTGAGGACTTACATAGAATCATTGATATTTCGCTCAACAAATTGTTCAGTCGTGTGAAGGGTCTAGGTTATGAGATCGAACTTACCGTTACAGCCAAAGATTTTCTGTCAGAAAAAGGGTATGATCCACAGTATGGTGCAAGGCCACTTAATAGAGCGATTCAGAAATATCTCGAAGATCCGGTTGCGGAAGAGATTCTGAAAGGCGAACTTAAAGATGGTGATGTGCTCATTGCTGACCATGACGGAACCTCTGAGCAGCTAACTATCACGGTTAGAAAAAAAGAAGAAGAAGTTATAAAATAATAAGGTTTGTATTCGTTAAAAAAGTAAAAAGACTGTTCGGGAGAATAGTCTTTTTACTTTTTTAACGAATACAGTTGATTCAACAGCTATTCTCTGAAATAAATAGCCTTGTATTTGACGTTTAAAAGTAGAATAATAACCATGAGCCAGATATATTACGTTAAATACTGAGTAAATGTCCGAAACAACTGAAATTGAAGAGGAGGAAGGAGGAAAAACAAACGAGTGGAGGAATAATAGGCCGGGAGATATTAATTACTCTTCCCGAAAGCCTTGGTGGCTGGTGGTTCTCATTATTTTAGGTCTGCTTGCTTTTGGGATATATATCAAAAAAATAAATACAACTGAATCAGCTCAGAAAGAAGGCTTTTGGGCTTTTTTAACCAGTAACAACGAAAACTTCAACGTATTATCAGACTCTCTTACTACCGTTATGGATACTTCGGAAACCTGGGAGGGGATAAACTCTGGACCTATCCCAAATGAGGTATTTCCAGATATTATCACGGTGGTAGACGAGTGGGGGACTCCTCCAATAAACCAAAGCAATGGACCAGAAGTGTTGGATAATCCCAAAGATGCTTCACCAGATCCAAATCCATTAGAATCTGTAAAGGCCACCGGGGAAACAACCTATTATATTATTGCCGGGGAGTTCGAAGATAAACTGACAGCTAATAAGAGGATGCAGGAGATTCGTCAGGGAAATTATCCCGCGAAGATTATTGAACCTACTGGTCAGAATGCTATGTATCGGGTGGTAGCAGGTGAATATAAAAATCAGACAGCCGCTCAATCAAAGGCGGAGGCTCTTGGGTTTATTCTGGAAATAAAGACCCGGGTCGAAAAAAAAGAAAACTAAGAACTCACCGTTTTAATTCGGTTTTCTGAAAGCCTTTTGGAACGGTTGTACCATTTGACCGACAAAATCTTTCGGAAAGTTTTCTCCAGCTGGTAAACCTATCGGTAGGTATTCGTTATCATGTGGCCAATGATTGGTTCTGAAAACAAAATCCCAGATACTTAGTGTAATTCCGTAATTAGAACCCCGTGGATGAGTTGGGGGTAAATGCTTGGCGTGATGCCACAAGTGCATTTGGGGCCCGTTAAGAAAGTACTTCACTGGGCCCAAGGGTATATACAAATTAGCATGCCCGAGTTGACCAGTTACCAATGTGAAAATATGAACAATGAAAAAGTCATCAATACCGAAGCCGATCATGGCTAATGGTACATACTCCAAAGTTCGGTAGATGATATTCTCCATAAAGTGGTAGCGAAGAAGTGCCGAAAACCCCATTTCATCCACGCTATGGTGCACTTTATGAAACTCCCACATCCAGGGAACATGGTGCAACATGCGATGAATATTCCATTGCATAAAATCCCGAACAACAAAAATGAGTACTAATTGAACCCAAGTAGGTAGACTTGCTACTTGAAATGCAATAATATTGGTGATTCCAAACAGCCCAAGGAAATCACCAAATAATTGTACGCCCAGCATCGAAAGAGCATTGTAGACTACGAGGGAGAATAGAAAGTAATTCCAGATTAGGTAGAATGAGTCCATCCAAAAACCCTGTCGAATAGCAGGCTGATTTTTGCGCCACGGGAAAAAAACCTCCAGCAGCCAAATAGCCAAGGATGCTCCCACCAGCCAATAGAAGTAGTTGTGCCATCCAGGAGTAAGAATTTCATAAACTAAGTAGTTCCAATACCCTGAGTAGGCACCAGCAATGGTACTAACATACTTTTCCATTATAACACCTCTGAATAGTTAATTGTTACTAAATAAGAGCCAAACGTATAGGCAAAAAAAAGGACGAAAAGAATGGCCGTAATGCCAATCACCAAAACCTAGGTATCGACTTGCAGCGGTGTTTGGTCTTCGCTATCACTTTCCTTTGATTTCTTAAAGCGTACAATGAAGTAGCCAATCGTATAAGCAACTACAAGAAAAAGTGAAATACCGAAAATTATCCGTGCCATCAGGTAAAGGTCAGGTATTTTTGACTTCCATTATAGGGTATGAATCAAATCTGTATGTGTTTTGTTTTATGGTCGTTTCTGAAATAGGGGGGAGTAGGGCCAATTATCGATCAATTTTGTTCACATTACCCCAATCTCTTATCTTTGTCAACTTAAATCAGAATCTAACATTCAACTGTACGCTTGCTCTGTGAAGTCACGGGTTCGCATAACAAGGATTCATTACTCATGAAATTATTAGAAAATAAGGTTGCTCTGGTTACCGGAGCTTCGCGCGGAATTGGTCGCGCTATTGCGTTGCGTTTTGCTCAGGAAGGGGCAAATGTCGCTTTCACATTTTTATCAAGTGTAGAAAAAGGGCAGGCCCTAGTAGCTGAACTTGAAGAGTTTGGAGTAAAAGCTAAGGGGTACCGATCTGATGCCTCAGATTTTAAAGCAGCTGACGAGTTGATTACTGATGTAGTAGCTGATTTTGGGCGCCTTGATGTGCTGGTCAATAATGCGGGAGTAACCCGTGATGGCCTCCTGATGCGCATGAGCGAGGAACAGTGGGATGAGGTTATTAATATCAATTTGAAATCGGTATTTAATCTGACCAAGGCGGCTACCAAATCTATGATTCGGGCCAAGAGTGGCTCAATCATTAATATTACTTCGATCGTTGGAATCCGGGGGAATGCCGGACAGGCTAACTATGCTGCTTCAAAAGCCGGTATAATCGGGTTTACAAAATCAGTTGCCCTTGAATTAGGCTCGCGTAATATTCGGTCAAATGCCGTTGCGCCTGGATTTATTGAGACGGAAATGACGGGTGCTCTGGAAGGAAAAGCAATGGAAGAATGGAAGCAGTCGATTCCATTAAAGCGCGGCGGACAACCTGAGGAGGTAGCCGACGCTTGTGTATTCCTGGGATCAGACATGGCACGCTACATTACTGGGCAGGTATTGCAGGTAGACGGTGGTATGCTTACCTAGAAGCGACTTGAATGATTAGTAGTTAATGAAAACAGAAGAGGTTGTGAGTTTTGTAACAATTTCCTCTGTTTTTATTGGCGAGGAAGAATTTATTCCTCATCCAAAACCATTCATAGGGTTTTACACGTTATGGTTGTATCTTGGCCGATACCAACCTAAAACCTACCATCAGAGACCTACGCTTCGTCCATGCGATCCGAACTTTTTCTACAATCTTCCCCTTGGTTTCTTGTACTTTGTCTATTGGCCGGTTCGGCCTATTCTTATTTTTTGTACAAGCCAGAGCCTTCGTGGGGTAAGAGACTAAATATTATTCTTGCGATACTCCGTGGAACCCTCGTTTCGCTGCTATGTTTTCTATTGTTAGCTCCTTTGGTTCGCACCATTCAAACTACCACCGATAAGGCAAAGGTGGTATTAGCCATCGATAACTCAATTTCCATTGGGGCAAACGGTGCCAAATCCATACCTTTCTTGGAAGAAGCTCGCCAAAAATTAATAGATGAGGGATACGAAGTAAGCGTTCAGACCCTCAATGAAGGTAAGGTGATAGTGGAGTTGGACTCAATAAAGTTCGATCAGTCGTCAACAGACCTATCTTCGATGCTTAGTACTATCCGTAGTAATTTCGAAGGTCAGAATCTCACGGATGTGATTCTATTCTCGGATGGAATTGTTAACAAAGGATTATCTCCCGTGTACAATAGCTTTCCATTCAAGGTCACTACGGTAGCGGTCGGAGATACAATACCCAATAAAGATATTCAGATACGTAGCGTTACCGCTAACCGCGTTGCCTACATGGGTAATGATTTTCCGGTGCGGGTAGATATCACTGCCAATGGACTAGCTGGCGGAAGTACAACGGTTTCCTTAAAACAAAACGGAAGGGTCATTGCTACTCAAAATGTGGTGGTAGACCGGAGCGACTACTTTCAGTCATTTATCTTTACTACCTCTTCTAATCAAAAGGGCGTTCAACATTATACCGTTGAAGTAGGGCCTTTGTCCGGTGAGTATTCACGGACCAACAATAGTCGGGAAGTATACATTGACATTATTGATGGTAAGGAAAAAATACTTCTTTTGGGACTTAGCCCCCATCCGGATATCAAGGCCCTTCGATATATCATTGAGCAAAATGAAAACTATGAGCTAGATGTTAAATTATTAACCGTTGGTAATAATTTAAATGAAATCACGGAGAAAGCCTATGACTTGATTATCCTGCATCAGCTACCTGATGCTCAGGGTGCGGGTAATGAGCTGGTTCGTAGCCTTCTTACCAAGAATACGCCTGTTTTCTTTATTCTGGGAAATCAATCCTCCATCGGAAATGCCAGTAGCATCAACCGTGCCGCCCAGATTGCCGCCAACCCAGGTCAACTTGATAAAGTAACGGGCATATTTAATTCGTCCTTCCAACTATTAAACCTGGACATTGAGAGATTATCGATCTTGGAAAAACTACCGCCACTATCAGTTCCATTTGGCGAATACCGGCTTACAGCTGGCAGCGAAGTGATATTGTACCAACGGGTAGGAAATGTGCCAACCACCAAGCCACTTCTGGTTATCAACACCGCTGCCGAGAGGAAAGTGGCTTTGCTGGTAGGAGAAGGGCTCTGGCAATGGCGACAGGAGGAGTTTGCTCTCACCGAAAAACAGGATATTACGGATGAGTTATTTCAAAAAGTAATTCAACTACTTTCGGTCAAAGAAGACAAACGTAAGTTTAGAGTATATCCAATTAACTCAGAGTTTGACGCCAACGAAAGGGTTACGTTTCAGACTGAGATTTACAACGATATCTACGAAAAAATATACGGGCAAGAAGTTCGACTCGATATTACCAATGAAAAAGGTGTCGTACAGAATTACACCTATACTCACAGTGCGGAAAAGCCACGTTTTGAAATAAGTGGATTACCCGAGGGCGTATATCGTTACCGTGCATCAACGACCTTGCGTTCTGGACCGGAACAGGTTACCGGGCAGTTTGTGGTACGAAATGCCAACCTGGAAGTTCAGAATACCACGGCTGATTTTGGCTTGCTGCGTGAATTAGCCCAGCGTACCGGCGGACAGTTTACTCAGCCCAATACGTTGGATGGCCTGGTACTCGGGATGATCAATAATCGCCCTCCGGATCGGCTTGATAGCTCCGAGCAAATGGCCGAATTGATTCAGCTGAAATGGTTGTTCTTCCTGCTTTTATTATTACTTACTATTGAATGGGGACTCCGTAAGTACAGCGGTAGTTATTAATGAGCTTATTAAGAAAAGTACTCCTTTTTATTCTTGGGAGTTTATGGGTAATACCCGTTTCTGCATCCTCCCAAACTGATCCCGATTCCATTGAGGTAGTCAGGCCAAACTACCGTTTATTACACGGGATGTTTGCAGTTCAGTCTGTTCTCTATGTGGGTAGTTTATATGGTTTGAGTAAAACTTGGTATAATAACCCATTCACTAACTTCACGGTTGCTGACGATACTCATGAGTGGAAACAGATTGATAAGGTCGGGCACCTGTATACTTCCTACCAGATTAGCCGTCATACGGCAGCACTATATCGAAAAACGGGAGTCAGCCGGAAACAAGCCATCTTATACGGAGCTATTTCAGGTTTTTTCTTTCAAACTCCAATCGAGATTTTGGACGGATTTTCGCCTGATTACGGATTTTCACCCGGCGACATGGTTGCGAATCTTACTGGTTCAGTATTGTTTGTGGGGCAGTCATTTTTGTGGGATGAACAACGAATACAACCCAAGTTTTCCACTCATTTTACAAATTATGCCCGGGTTCGTCCTGAACTTTTGGGTAATAGTAAGTCAGAGCAGTGGTTAAAAGATTACAACGGACAGACCTATTGGTTCTCATTTAGTCCCCGATCCTTCCTTCCAGGTTCCAAATGGCCGAAGTGGCTATGCCTTTCTGTTGGCTACGGAATTGAAAATATGGTAGCCGCGGAAACAAGCAAAAGTGTAGAAATAGGGTACGAGCCCTACCGGCAGTATTATCTTTCACTTGATATTGACTTTACTAAGATCAAAACCCGTTCTAAATTTGTTAAGAATATAGCCTTCATGGTCAATACACTCAAAATTCCTGCCCCAGCATTTGAGTTTTCAAAGAATGGAGTCAACTTTCGTCCGTTCTATTTTTAATGGCTTACCTGGATTCCGGGCAAAATTATTATCACCTAGGAAGAAAACCCCTTACAACACAAGATGAATATTGGAGATAAAGTACGTTTAGTACACGAAAAAGAAGAAGGAATTGTTTACCGGTTTTTAACCGGAAATATTGTGGAAGTTGAAATTGAAGATGGATTTCGAATTCAGGTCCTGCAAAAAGAGCTGGTACTGATTTCGCCCATGGAAGGTGAGCGTTTACTTCGAAATGAGAAAAAAGAAAAGACTCAAACACCAATCCAGAGCCGTTCTACGGCACCCTTTTCTCAGAAGGGGATTTTTCTCTCCTTTGTTCCGGTGAATGATCGTGAACTAACGGTACAATTGATCAATAATTCAGACTGGGTGTTACCTTTTGTTGCCTACAAAGAGCACGAAGGAAAGCAAACTGGGTTGGCAGGGGGGGCATTAGAGCCAAGAACGAACCGGAAACTGACGGAGGTGTTCATGAAAGACTTTGAACAATGGCCAACCTTTGATATTCAGGTGCTTTATTATAGAGACGGAAATGGAGAAATAAAACAACCGTTTCAAAAACGAATGAAGTGCAGGGCTCAGTCTTTCTACAAGCGAAAGCAGCAGACCCCGGTTCTGAATAAGGAGGGCTATGTATACCAATTGGATGAGGAGGGAGTTGTAATACCCACCGCTACTCGTATAATTTCTGCGGCCGAAATCAGGGAAAGGATGCTATCACCTGAGGTGGCCGAGGAGGGTCCTCTAAGAGTTGAAAAACCGCAGCCAATTGTAGACCTACACATAGAAATATTGAATAAAGATCATAGTAGTATGGCAAAATCTGAAAAGTTATCTTTGCAGATAAAAACATTTGAGCAAAAACTGGAAAATGCCATTGCGGCTGGTTTAGACGAAATAACTTTCATTCATGGGTCCGGAAATGGAGTTCTCCGAGACGAACTTCATCGTAGGTTAGGTAAAGAACAACACGTGCAGTACTTCAAGGATGCGCAAAAAGAGAAGTTTGGTTATGGTGCTACCTTAGTAAAGATCAAGTAAAAAGATGAGTCTTCACTTCAATACCTGTGTTAAAATTTCCTGGAGCTTTGTTTGTTTATTTTTATTGGCTCAGTGTACTCCCCAAGGTACGAAACAACCGAAAGCACCGCAGGAAACATACCTTTATTCCGACATGCAAATTCAGGATGAAAAACATTTGTCAGTAGTCAACATACCGTTGGAAATGCCCATTTCTGAGCTTGAAAAGCAAATTAATACGCAGATAAACGGACTTATCTACGATGATAATAGCTATGAAAATGACGGTAATGATAACCTGAAAGCCAAAGTATGGAAATTGAGCCCAATAAAAATACAGGCAATTGATTCTACCTTTTTGTTTGATGTACCACTAAAAATTTGGGTAAGTGCTGGCTACAAGGTTAGCCCGTTGGGCATAACAATGTCGGGTTATAAGGATACTGAGTTTTCTATCCGTATCCGGTTTGTATCTAAGATTAGTGTTACCCCCGACTGGCGGCTGGTAACAACAACCTTTGTTGATAGTTACGATTGGATCACAGAACCGGTAATCAAGGTGGCTGGGTTCAACATTCCCATTAAATCAATGGTGAGCCGCACTCTAAGCCGTAACTACGAATCGATAACCAAGACAATTGATAAGCAGGTAGAAGAAAGTATCGAATTGAAAAAGTACGTTCGACAGGCTTGGGATTTAGCCAGAACGCCATTTTTGATGTCAGATGAGTACAAGACGTGGTTGGTTGTAGTGCCCACTGGCATGGTAATGACGCCTCTAACTGTACGAAATAGGATATTGAGAACTACGATTGGTATCAGGGGATATACCCAAACTGTAACGTCTTTCGAAAAACCCGAAATTAGGGGAAATAATAACCTACCCCCCTTACAAGTTGTTGATAAAATTCCCGTGGAGTTTAGGGTTGGACTCATTAGTACCATTACCTACAAAGAGGCTTCTCGTATGGCTAGGGAGAGTTTTATTGGTGAAAAGTTCAGTAGCGGGAAGTATTCCGTCGAGGTGACAAGTATTGATTTATTCGGGCAAAATGAAAACCTGGTGATTAAAGCAGGCTTGAAAGGGAGCCTGAATGGAGTCATCTATATGAAAGGCAAACCTCATTATGATCCGGATACTAAAAACCTCTCGCTAAAAAGTTTGGATTATGATCTAGAGACCCGGAACGTGATTTTAAAAACAGCCGGTTGGCTACTGCAAAGTAAATTTAGTAAAATGATGGAGAAACAATTCGTTTTCTCGATGGGAGAGCAAATTTCAGAAGCACAAAAAACAGTACAGAGTACCCTCACAAACAACACATTGGCCAAGGGTATAGTATTGAATGGCACGCTAAAAGAGTTAACACCTGATAAGGTATACCTAACTCCCGAGCATATTTACTCGGTAGTTTTTGCAACCGGACAAGTAACTTTACGAATAGAAGGGCTGCAATAAGCCCAAATAATAATGTGAATACTCATAACCCGTTCACGTATATTTCTGTTTTTTATAGTATATTAGCTTCAAATCAAAGCAAAGTATTTCTTAGCTTTGTAGCGAACCGGAAATTGATAAGCTGTCCTATCGCTTTGATTTTACATTAAAGAGGAAAGTCCGGGCAGTACAGGGCGCCGTACTTCCTAACGGGAAGGCAACAAGTGGGAAACGATTTGTTGACAGCTAGTGCCACAGAAAATATACCGCCTGGCATAATTTTTTATGAAAGGTAAGGGTGAAAAGGTGGAGTAAGAGCCCACCGTCTCGTCAGCGATGACCAGAGCGAGGTAAACCTTACGGACTGAAAGACCAAATAGGTACCAAATCAGAAGCGGCCCGTTTCGGTTTCGACTCGTTTGAAACGTTGGTACGGGTAGGTCGTTGGAGACGTTGGGTAACCAAAGTCCTAGATAAATGATAGGAGTTTCGAGTAACATCGAGATAACAGAACCCGGCTTACAGGCTTATCTATTTTCGGATTTTCAATGCTTTTTTAAATTTTCAGAATTATTGAACCACATAACATAAAAGGTGTTTCCTCATGAAGAAGAAAAATCTCTACTACATCACATTGATTACCTTGGGGCTTTTTGCTACCTCGTCTTATGGACAGAATCGTTCTTACGAAGGCCCCAACAAGATGAACACTTGGTCCATTACGGGTTATGGTGGAATCACTCGTTTCTTTGGCGATCTTTCGCAGTATGATTTCCAAAGAGGCGAAAAAGAAAATGTTACAGGTGGGTCCGGCCTATCTATTAACAAGCAGATTTCCCCCTTGTTTGGTATCCAGATTACCGGATGGAACGGAAGTTTGGCTGGTTCGAAGAGGAATGTAGTTAGTTCGATCACCGGAAATGTGCAAAACGTATATTTCAAAAGTCCATCGTTTGTTCAGGCAACGTTGGAAGGTACTGCTAACTTGAATCGCTTGCTATTTGGATTCGATAAGCTCCGTCGCTGGAAGTTTGATGCACATGCCGGCTTTGGTATAATGTACTTCCATAGCGATGTTTATGATATGGCTACTGATCGTTTACTTCTTTCTACTAACACAGAAGGTGGATCCAAAGCGGGTACTTGGTATAGAAACGGTACGATTTACACTCGTGAGTGGGTAGTACCCATGGGATTGGCTATTCATTACGAGATTTCTCCGCGCATCGACTTAGGGCTTGATTTTGTAATAAATCACGTAAACACGGAGAAACTTGACCTTACTGCCAGCGATTTGACTGATTATGCAAGTTCAACTGGAATTTTTGGTTTTGTGAAGGGTGATTCTAAATTAGACAAATGGGGATACGGTGCCATTGGTCTTACCTATAAACTAGGAAAGAATGCAGTAAGTCCTAAAAATGGTAAGTACGATGCCTCATCGGGACGTTACCATTTACGTTGGGCAGATCCCAAAGCACTTGTACCACTACCCTATAATCCTACCATGACTGATGCAGATTCAATTGCGAGAAGTAACATGCCCAAAGCAATTGACCCGCGGTTGTATTCTGATTCGGATGGTGATGGTGTAGCTGATCTATTCGATAAAGAGCCGAATACACCGGCCGGAAGTGTAGTATCTGGTTCTGGCGTTGCAATTGACTTGGAAAAATATATTTTTGATGCCATAAAAAATAACCTGCCCAAGGACGAATGTGAAGCTTTGTTTAGTAATATTGAATTTGATACTGATAAGTCCACGATCCGCAGTGCTTCCCAGCAAAACTTGGATAAGGTAGTTGAACTACTCAACATGCGTCCAAATTGTCGTATTGTACTAGTTGGACATGCCGATGCTCGCGCTTCTTATGGCTATAATATGAACTTGTCAAAACGTCGTGTGGAAGCAGCCAAGCGCTATTTGATCCGTGCCGGATTAGCTGACCCTAGCCGGTTGTTAGTAGAATACTTTGGCGAGTACCGCCCACTGGCTGAAAATGCTACTCCTGAGGGCTTACAGTCAAACCGTCGCGTGGAAATTAAGATTCTGCCTTCCAATACTCTTCGTTCTAACTATCCTGCTGGATTTAAGAGATAATAGTGATAATATTTGTAAAAAAGGGGTGATACTTCTCAGTACCACCCCTTTTTTTTGGTAAAAGAATAAAAATAACAGAAAAGATAATTAAATTTGCACCCTGTTTAACCCGAGGGACGAGTTCCCTCATTTAAAACAATTCATTCAGATGGCTGTTAAAATTAGATTATCGCGTCGTGGACGCAAAAAAAATGCGATGTATGACATCGTGGTAGCAGACGCGCGAGCTCCTCGTGATGGTCGCTTTATCGAGAAGATTGGTACTTATAATCCAAATCAAAATCCTGCAAGTGTACTCCTACAAGCTGACCGTGCAGTTGATTGGTTGTTAAAAGGAGCACAGCCCACAGATACGGCTCGTTCTATTTTACACCACGAAGGAGTAATGCTACTTAAGCACCTTCAGGTAGGAGTTATCAAAGGAGCGATCACTCAGGAAGTAGCGGACGCACGCTTCGAAGAGTGGAAGAACATGAAAGGCGATAAAGTTGCTTCTCAAACAGCTTCCCTAAGCGACAAGAAATCAGCTGAAAAAGAGCAGAAACTTGAAGCTGAACGTAAAGTGAATCAGGCTCGCTTTGATGCAATCGTTAAGAAGAATACTCCTCCTGCCGAAGAAGCTCCCGTAGTTGAAGAAACAGCTGCGGTAGTTGAAGAAATAGCTGCGGTAGTTGAAGAGGTGGCTCCGATAGTTGAAGAAACAGCTCTGGTAGTTGAAGAAACAGCTCTGGTAGTTGAAGAAACAGCTCTGGTAGTTGAAGAAATAGCTCTGGTAGTTGAAGAAACAGCTCTGGTAGTTGAAGAAACAGCTCTGGTAGTTGAAGAAACAGCTCCGGTAGTTGAAGAAACAGCTCCGGTAGTTGAAGAAACAGTCGAAGAAGTAAAAGCTCCCGCTACGGAAGGTTCAACCGAAGAAAAAGCAGCTGAATAATATACAGAAGTACGTATAATCATAAGCTACAATCATGAGTCTGTCGGTTTTCCGTACAGACTCATGGTCATTTTAGGCATTTATAGAAATAGTAATTTTTAAAGTATACCACTTTGACACAGGATCAATGCTATTTGCTCGGATATATCGTGAAAAGTCACGGTACAAAGGGGCAGCTTATGTTTTATCTGGACGTTGACTATCCGGAGGATTACGAAGACTTGGAGTCTGTATTTGTAGAAATAAAAGGGGAATTGGTGCCCTATTTTGTGGAGAACTTTAATCTTCAAAAACAAAGTAGGGCCATTGTGCAGCTTGAAGAAGTTGATACGATGGAGAAGGCGCAATCCTTAGTAGGTAGTCCCCTCCATATGCCATTGGATACCCTCGAAGAATTGGAAGATGACCAGTTTTACTACCACGAGATAAAGGGATTTGAAGTAATTGATGAACACCGTGGTCGCCTTGGAGTAGTCAAAGAAGTGTATTCGGTTTCTACCCAGAACCTCCTTGTCCTTGACCACAACGGGATTGAAGTATTAATCCCGATTGTGGAGGATATCGTGTTGAAAGCCGACCGGAAAAAAAATCAGGTTTTGGTGAACTTACCGGACGGACTCTTGGAGGTATATACCGACACTGCGAAAAATAATGAACCTGACGACCGAGATGAGAATTGATATTCTTTCGGTGGTACCGAAGCTAATGGAAAGCTATTTTGCTCATTCAATTTTGAAAAGAGCAAGTGATAAAGGATTAGTAGAAGTGCACTTGCATGATATTAGAGACTACTCCGTGGATAAACACCGGCGGGTCGACGATTACGCTTTTGGTGGTGGAGCCGGAATGGTATTACAAATAGAACCCATTGCTAGTTGTATTCGAAAATTACAGTCAGAGCGAGCCTACGATGAAGTAATTTATCTTACACCCGACGGTGAGCGCCTCGCGCAAAGAGCAGTAAATCAACTTTCTCTGAAAACTAATCTTATAATGCTTTGTGGGCATTATAAGGGCGTTGATCAGCGAGTTAGAGATCTGTTCGTTTCCCGAGAAATCAGCATTGGTGATTATGTACTTTCGGGCGGTGAGCTCGCCGCTTCGGTGCTTGCCGACGCAATTATACGCCTGATTCCGGGTGTACTGAATGACGAAACCTCCGCTCTGACCGACTCTTTTCAGGATGATTTGCTCGCCCCTCCGGTGTACACTCGTCCGGCGGAGTTTGAAGGTAAAGGAGTGCCGGAGATCTTGCTATCTGGTCACGAGGCCAACATTGAAAAGTGGCGGATGGAGCAATCAATTGCCCTTACCAGACAAAAGCGACCAGATTTATTACAATAAAAAATGGGGCATTGAAAAGATACTTCAGTGCCCCGTTTGAACGGTTTAAAAATCCAAATTACAGTTGAGCCATTCATCGTCAAAGCGAGTCCCGTATTTACGGTAAAAACCAACCGCAGAGGTGTTCCAATCGAGTACTTGCCACATCATTCCCGTACATTTAGAGTCGTGACCGGCTTTCACAACGGCATCAAAAAGGAGTTTCCCGATACCATTTCCGCGTATAGACTCCGTAATCACAATATCTTCCAGATACAGGCGCTTGCCCTTCCAGGTTGAATAGCGGAAGTAATATAGGGCCAGACCAACAATTACACCATCTGATTCGGCAATTGCAAAATCATAAAGATTTTCGTCGTAGTCATGGTTCATTCGGTCAACGGTATTTGAAACCTGATCAAGAGCCTTCTCGTAGATTGCTAATTCCTTTACCAGTTCAAATACGGAAGGTATATCTTCGCGCTTACCTTGGCGGGTTATAATATTCATGAGGTAGGATGTTTAAGGTAGAAAATGTATTGATTAGGGTGATGAATAATTTTTATTGGTACTGCACGTAGTTTTCCCATTTGGCGAGTACTCCGGTAAAATCTTTCGGTAGTTCTGCTTCAAATTGCATCCATTCTTTAGTGGCCGGATGCACCACCCCCAACGATTTCGCGTGTAGCGCTTGCCGGGGCATCAGTTTGAAACAATTCTCTACAAATGCCTTATAGTTTCCGTTGATGGTACCCCGCAGTATCCGGTCACCGCCATAGGTACTATCACTAAACAACGGATGCCCCAGGTACTTCATGTGCGCTCGAATCTGGTGCGTTCGGCCGGTCTCTAGATTACATTTAACCAGTGAAACATACCGCATTCTTTTTAATACTTCATAATGGGTAACAGCGTGTTTACCCTGGCTACCGTCAGGAAATACATCCATAACCCGGCGATCTTTGGCACTACGGCCGATGTGTCCTTCAATCGTTCCTTTATCTTCTTTGGGTTCTCCCCATACTATTGCGTAATAAGTACGTTCAATTGAATGGTCAAAAAACTGTTTCGACAAGTGTGTCATACCGTATTCACTACGGGCAATAACTAAAAGTCCGGAGGTGTCTTTATCTATCCGGTGTACTAGTCCGGGTCGGATCTCTCCATTACGGCTAGTAGGTAGGTGCTGAAAGTGATACACTAAAGCGTTTACCAAAGTACCTGACCAGTTTCCAAAGGCAGGATGGACTACCATGCCGGCGGGTTTGTTCACAATAGTTATCTCATCATCTTCGTAGATGATGGTTAAAGGGATATTTTCTGGAATGATCTCAGTGTCACGCGGCGGTTGTGGTAGTGATAACGTGATAATATCCAGAGGCTTAACCTTGTAGCTGGCCTTGGTAGCTTTATCGTTTACTTTTATCGCCTCTATTTCAATACCACTCTGTATCTTTGTTCGGGTAGCGTTGGGTACGTGCAGGCTTAGATACTTGTCGAGCCGCATAGGGCCTTGCCCCTTATCCGTTACAATCCGGTAGTGTTCGTATAAATCCTCTTCCTCCTCGTTGGGGTCTTGATCCGTTTCTAACATTGATTTTTTGTGTAGTAATGGGCTTCCTTTTACATGATCCCGATCCTTCACGGCCCATAGATAAATCTTGCTACAATAATACCGAAAAATACGTGGACTTATTAACTCCGACTCTTCCTACCCCATTAGAGCCTCTGGTCGATACCATAACCAAAGGCGCAGGAGTACGACTATTTATTAAGCGGGATGACTTAATTCACCCGCAAGTATCCGGTAATAAGTGGCGGAAATTAAAGTACAATCTGATTGAGGCCGGTCAAAATGGTGTAAGTACTATCTTGACCTTTGGGGGAGCACGTTCGAATCATCTATATGCCACTGCTGCGGCAGGTAATGCACTGGGCATTAAGACGATTGGGGTAGTTCGGGGTGAGGAATATAACCAAAAATATACGGATACATTACTCTTCTGCAAGCAGCAGGGGATGCAATTGATTGGTATTAGTAGGGAAGAATACCGGCAGAGAAACGATTATGAATTCATCCAGCACTTGAAAAATGAGCACGGAAACCCCCTCGTGATACCAGAAGGAGGGACTACCCGGCTTTCTTTACCGGGGGTGGCAGAAATGGTATATGAAACGACCATTCAATTAAATGGCAAACCAGATTATTACGCAGTTGCTGCTGGTACGGGCGGAACAGCCGCTGGTATTCTTAAAACAGGGGCAACCGTATTGGCATTTTCTGCATTGAAAGGTGGTAGTTTTTTAGAAGATGAGATTCTTACGTTGGTAAATGAGCCGTGGGGACAAGAAAAGCTTCGACTATTTACGGAGTATCATCACGGTAGGTATGCCCGGCATACACCGGAACTTCTTCAATTCATGCAATCGTTTGAGCAGGAGCATAGATTGCTACTTGAACACGTATATACGGGAAAAATGCTTTTTGGTCTCTACGACCTTATGAAGAAAGGGTACTTTTCAAAAGGTAGTTCCATAGTGGCGGTCCATACAGGAGGGCTTCAAGGGCGCTCCCATGATCAATAAAAAAGGCGGTTGAATCGAGTTCAACCGCCTTTTTAGTATTTGTTTTAGAGTAGTATTAACCAACACTACCTTCCAAACTAATTTCAAGTAATTTCTGAGCTTCAACGGCAAATTCCATGGGAAGTTGATTTAAAACCTCCTTGGCGTATCCGTTAACAATCAAGGCTACTGCTTGCTCCGTGGGTATGCCACGTTGATTACAATAGAAGAGTATATCCTCTCCAATTTTTGATGTAGTAGCCTCATGCTCTACCGTGGCAGTTGGGTTGCTAACCTCAATGTAGGGGAAAGTATGCGCTCCGCAACGATCTCCTAACAGGAGTGAATCACACTGAGAGAAATTACGTGCATTATCGGCGCGTTTAAGCACCTCCACCAAACCACGGTATGAATTATGACTTTTCCCGGCCGAGATACCTTTGGAAACAATACGACTTTTGGTATTCTTACCGATATGGATCATCTTAGTTCCGGTATCGGCTTGTTGCATGTTGTTGGTCACGGCAACAGAATAGAATTCACCGATGGAGTTGTCACCTTTTAATATCACAGAAGGATACTTCCAAGTAATTGCGGAACCGGTTTCTACCTGCGTCCAAGAAATTTTGGAATTGGCACCGTCACAAAGGCCACGTTTTGTTACGAAATTATAAATACCACCCTTTCCATTCTTATCGCCGGGATACCAGTTTTGAACGGTGGAGTACTTAACCTCTGCACCTTCGTGGGTAAATATTTCCACTACCGCAGCATGTAATTGATTTTCGTCACGCATTGGGGCGGTACAACCTTCCAAATAACTCACGTAGCTTCCTTCGTCGGCAATGACCAAAGTTCTCTCAAATTGACCAGTACCGGAAGCGTTTATCCGGAAATAGGTGGAAAGTTCCATGGGGCAACGAACGCCCTTAGGAATGTATACGAATGATCCGTCAGAAAACACAGCCGAGTTTAATCCAGCGTAAAAGTTGTCTTTGGGAGGTATTACCGATCCTAGGTATTTTTTTACAAGATCAGGCTGCTCACGAATTGCTTCGCTAATCGAACAGAAAATAATTCCTTTCTCTCTCAGGGATTCCTTGAAGGTTGTAAAAACTGATTCGGAGTCCATCACTGCGTCAACAGCCACGTTCGATAGACGCTTTTGCTCGTCTAATGAAATTCCCAAACGTTCAAATGTATCGCGTAATTCCGGATCGATATCATCAAGGCTAGCTACTTCCTTCTTTTTCTTGGGAGCAGAATAATACTTGATTGCCTGAAGGTCAATTTTTGGATAATGAACATTGGGCCAAGTTGGCTCTTTCATTTTTATCCACGAACGATAAGACTTCAAACGCCATTCCAACATCCACTCAGGCTCGTTCTTTTTCGCGGAAATAAAACGTACTATATCTTCATTCAGACCGGGAGGGGCTTCATCAGCTTCAATATTGGTGACAAACCCGTACTTATATTCGGAACTGGTGATTTCTTCTAATAATTCTACTTCTTTGCTCATAATACTGTATGTTACCTTATAAGGATACAATCAGATAACAACTGAAAGTCGGGTTCAGTTTGATGATTTGTACAAAAATATAGAAAAATTCTAAATAAGCCCACCTATCCACCCAATTATACCCTGCGAAACCGCTTTTTTATGCCCCAATGATGGTTTTCAGGGCTTTTCTATTTCTATACCCAAAACAATTAATAGTATTTTTCAGAGATTAGGTAGTTCGTGACGTAGTCATGAATCCCCTGTTCCAGGGTATGGAACGGTTTGTTGTACCCAATGGAGCGGAGTTTACTCATATTGGCCTGGGTAAAATATTGATATTTATCACGAATGTCTGCGGGGGTATCAATAAAATCGATTTTAGGTTCTAATTGTAAACCCTGGAACGTATTGTTGACTAAGTCCTTAAACGTACGAGCTTGTCCACTCCCTAAGTTGTAGATACCCGAGTTTTGACGGTGGTGCATAAGGAAAGAACAAACTTCCACCACGTCTTTTACATAAACGAAATCCCGCATTTGCTCACCATCCTTAAAGTCGGGGTGATGAGATCGAAAAAGTTTCATACCTCCCGTTTTTTGGATTTGATGAAACGCATGAAAGATCACGGAAGCCATCCGGGACTTGTGGTATTCGTTCGGGCCGTAAACATTAAAGAATTTTAAACCAGCCCAGAAAAATGGTTTTTTCTCTTGTTGAAGGGCCCAAATATCAAAGTCGTTCTTGGATTCTCCGTAGGGATTCAGCGGTTTTAACTCAGGAATAAGAGCCTCGTTATCCTCGTAACCAAGTTCGCCAAGACCGTAAGTAGCCGCAGACGAGGCATACACTAAGGGTATATGGTACTCAACGCATCGGTTCCATATCTCTTTGGAGTAGTTGATGTTGAGTTCTTCAAAAATGGCGTAGTCAAACTCAGTGGTATCCGTACGGGCCCCTATGTGGAAGATAAACTCCACATCGTCTTTATTTTTATCTAACCAAGAGAAAAACTCAGAGCGTTCTACCTGCTCCTGAATTGATTTATTTTTGAGATTATTGAGCTTCTCTATTTTGGAAAAATCGTCGACCGCTACGATAAACGAAAACCCTTCCTGGTTTAGTTTACTTATGAGACAACTGCCAATAAAGCCGGCCGCACCCGTTACAACTATCATAATCTAGTAAATCTATACGTATATTCTGTTAAAATGAATGCGTAAAGTTAGAATAAATCTTACATCCTAACTAATCGTCAAATAGGTAAAAAGTAGGATTTTGTTTAGTTGATTTCCCTAAAAACTACGAAACTACCGGAACAAGATGTAATTTTGTGGCATAATGATCGCAAAGAACAGTATGATTTACGCTACCCGCAAAGAACATTTCAACGCAGCCCACCGTCTCCATAATCCCAAGTGGTCGGAGGAGAAGAATCGGGAGGTATTTGGCCCTTGCGCCAACATCAATTACCATGGCCATAACTTTGAACTCATAGTGACAGTGAAGGGTGTGCCTGACCCAGAGACGGGGTTCGTTATAGATTTGAAGGTATTGGGTGATCTCATTAAGTTGGAAGTTATTGAAAAGGTTGATCATAAAAACCTTAACCTTGACGTAGATTTTATGCAAGGGAAAATGGCATCTTGCGAAATCTTTGTTATGGAAATATGGAAAATATTAGCCCCGGTTATTCAGCAAACCGCCCCAAATGCCTATCTACATTACATCAAGCTTATTGAAACTCCCAGGAACTTTGTAGAATATTACGGCGAATAACCAAAACTGGACCATCCACCTCCCACCTTGACTCTATGAAATACTATCTGATTGCCGGAGAAAGGTCTGGTGACTTACATGGTTCAAACCTGATGAAAGGAATCAAAATGCATGATTCCGAATCTCAGTTTAGAGCCTGGGGGGGCGATTTAATGCAGAAAGAAGGTGCTACTCTGGTAACTCACTACACGGATATGGCTTTTATGGGCTTTCTGGAAGTAGTGAAAAATATTAGTATCATTCTGGGTTTCTTCAAGAAATGCAAGAAAGATTTGCTCGCCTACCAACCAGATGCTTTAATACTCATAGACTATCCGGGATTTAACCTTAGAATGGCCGCTTATGCTAAGAAGAACGGCATAAGGGTGTTCTATTACATATCACCTAAGGTGTGGGCCTGGAATCAAAAGCGTGCCTTAAAAATTAAGGCCTCGGTTGATTACATGTTTGTGATTTTCCCCTTTGAAGTAGAATTCTATCGAAAGTTTGATTGTGAGGTCACCTACGTGGGTAACCCGCTCATGGATGCAATCCAAAATTTTTCCCCTAATCCTGCCTACAAGGTTGACCATGGTTTTGAGCAAAAAAGAATCATTGCGTTGTTACCCGGTAGCCGCAAGCAAGAAGTAGTTAGTATGCTTGAAACAATGCTGAGTATCCGATCTTTTTTCTCTGGGTTTGAATTCGTTATAGCAGGTGTAAATAGTTTACCAAAGTCAATGTATCAAAACTATACCTTCCTTCCTAATGTAACGGTGGTGTACGAGTCTACCTATGACTTGTTGACTATCGCTGAGGCTGCGTTGGTGGCATCGGGCACGGCTACGCTTGAAACGGCTCTTTTTTCGGTTCCACAGGTGGTTTGCTACCGTACCAGCGGAGTATCATTTGCCATTGCTAAACGTCTGATCAAAGTACCTTTTATTTCTCTGGTCAATCTGATCATGGGAAGAGAAACCGTCCGGGAGTTGATTCAGGAAGATTTCTCTTCGGAGAACCTCATTTCAGAGTTGGTCGCAATTCTTCCTAACGGTGATAAACACACTGCACTAATAAAGGATTATAAAACACTAAAAGCACTTGTGGGAGAAGCCGGGGCCTCTGAGCGCACAGGCTCGGATATTGTGGGGCTATTATCCTGAAATTAATGACTATTGGGTTGGATCAGGTAGGTTGCTTTATCCATGGACTTTAATGCGATGCCTGCACCTCTAACCACCATTCTTAACGGATCTGGGGCTGTACGAACCTTCAGTTTTGTTTTTTGGGAAAGCCGTAGTGCTAAGCCTTGGAGCAACGCTCCACCACCCGTTAGATACATGCCTCTTTGGTAGATATCACCAGCCAACTCTGGGGGCATTACCTCTAATAGTTTCATGACCGATTCTTCAATCTTTGTGATTGATTTGTCAAGTGCATGCGCAATCTCAGATTGGGTGATAATAATTTGCTTAGGAATACCGGTCAACAAGTCCCTGCCCATCACGTGATACTCCGATACAGATTCAGGTAAGTCAATGAGCGCGGCACCAATGGTACATTTGATCCGTTCGGCGGTAGGTTGTCCAATCAACAAATTACGTTCGTGACGGATGTATTGTTCAATGTCAGCGTCGAAGGTGTTGCCTGCCACTCTGATCGATTGGTCACAAATAATACCACTTGACGCTATTAGAGCGATTTCGGTAGTGCCGCCTCCAATGTCAATAATCATATTCCCCTCTGGTGCTTCAATATTCAAACCTATTCCGATTGCTGCGGCAAGAGGTTCATGGAGCAGGAATAGTTTTCGGGCCCCCAATGATTCCGCAGAACCTTCCACTGCTCGCTTTTCTACTTCGGTTATTCCAGAGGGTATAGTGACAATCATTTGAAAAAACGGCTTAATGAAACTCCGCTTAAACCCAACCATCGCCATCATTCCCCTGATCATGTGTTCAGCACCAAAGTAGTCAGCAATAACACCTCCTTGTAAGGGGCGTACTGTTCTTATTTTATCATGCGTTTTACCTTCCATTTGCATGGCTAAGCGTCCAACGGCAATTACTTTATTTGATGCCCGGTCGAATGCTACTACCGAAGGTTCGTCAACGACAACTTCATCGTTATGGATAATCAGGAAATTAGCAGTTCCTAAGTCAATCGCTATATTCTGGCTCATAGTTGTACCTCAGTAAATGTGTAGACTTGGATATAAAAATCACGCTCCTTGAATGTGCCAAGGAGGATTAAGTGGTAGAAAAAGAATAGAGGCTTAAAGGCGTTGAGGAACTTCAATCACATGCCTTTGCTGGCGCATTCGGAGTTGTTCTAACCGGATATCAACACTTCACCTTACCTTTCTACACTAATTAATCCGGTCTTCTAATGGAATTATACGTCAAAGATAAAACGATAAAGAAGAATAGGAACTACCGATTGGTAGTATATTTTCAATTTTCAGGAAGTGACTGTAGCTTTCAATCGTCGGGATAGGACCGAGTCTATAAATTATTAGTTTTTAGCGGGAAGTGGGATCTGGCCAGTTTTGGCATATTCCTTCAGCCATGTTTTTTTTGGCCCCTCAATGGTTAGGTAAAAATCGTAAATGATCTTCATATCTTTCTGGAAATTACCAGTCAGGTAAATAGGGTCGTTAATAACGAAGGCCTTTCTGGGATAATCAAATCCAATCAAAATGAGGGGAATGTTGACTTTTAAGGCAATATAATAAAACCCGGTTTTTAATTTTACTACATCACTTCGGGTACCCTCAGGTGCAATGGCTATGTGCATGCGCTCATGTTTCTGGAAGGTATTGGCCACTGCCTCTACTTGGTTTTGGGCCTTACCTCGGTCGAGGGGAAAGCCACCGAGTGCCTTAAATATCCACCCTGAATACCATTGAAATAACTCTTTCTTTGCCAAGAAACCAACATCAAATTTGATCTGAGCCCGAGCTCCTACCGACATAATAAGATCCCAATTGGAGTTGTGAGGAGCTCCAAGCCATATGGCTTTGGCTATGGAATAGGGAGGGTTACCCAGAGCTTTCCACCCAAGAAAACGAAATATAAACGCGAATAAGGGTGAAAGCATAGAAGGGTGGGTAAGGTTATGTAGTATTCGGAACTAACCGAATACTACATAACCAAGCTTAAAGAACAATAAAAGGTTTCGGGCTGAAACACAGAATAAATACCACAACAGCTAACCAGCCGAGTAAGATTCGTCCTGTCCCTAGGGGTTCATTTTCAACAGTTTCGGGATGATATACCCCGAGGAATCGACCTAATAAAAAGACGAACGGAAGAAAACCCGGATATCCTTCTGTCGCAGGGAGTAAATAAGACACGGTAAATTGAGTGATAACGATTCCGAGACTGATCACCAGAGCGTTCCGCGGGTTATCGCTTGTGCGTCTTAGACAGATATAGAGAAAATAGATATAAAAACCTAGATACCCCAATAAAGAATAAAAATCCTCGTCGTTGGGCGTCGAAAATTCATTGGCTTTAAATAATCCCAGTCCGGAATAAAAAGCAAAAATGACAAATAAAATGGGAGCAACGATGTTGAATTTTTTCTTACCGATAAGCCCGTAAAGTACGTGCCCTCCGTCTAACTGCCCGATCGGTATGAGATTCAGAGAGGTGAAAAACAAGGCCATATAACCCGCAAAAATGACCGGATAATGAATCATTTCGTAGGGATGAGGCAGCCGCGCTGGATCGGCGATGTAAGTCTTGAACCACCAGAATAGAATATTATCCCCCAGAGCAATTGCTCCCTCCAGTTTCTCATACACAAATTGGGGGTAGTTAAGTCCGTAGGTAGCATATTCGGGGTGGATGGTAAAAATATACTCGGGCGGTGGTAGGTGAGTAAAGCCGTACCAAAGTATCGTGATAGCAGCCACAAAACCAGCCATGGGACCGGCAATACCGATGTCAAAAAATTTAAGCCGTGACTTGACAACCGAGGTAATCCGGATGAAAGCACCCATCGTCCCAATGCTCTGGGTAATGCCAAACCACAAGGGGATGTAGTAGGGGAGAGTAACCTCTACCTGGTGCGCCTTGGCTGTGAAATAATGGCCGAATTCGTGAACCGTCAGTATGAAGAGAAAAGGGATCGAAAACTGGAACCCTTCAAGAAATTCAGGCCAACCCAACGGTTTTTCTACAAAAATAAAGCTGTTCCCGTAAATCCACTCAGCACCGGCGAGTGTGGTTGTTATAATGGTAGCAATAAAAAGTGCCGCTTGTATAAGGTACGTGCGTTGTTTAGTTAGCATATTCATGGAGATAGTCCAGAATAGACAACGGTTTCTGGACGTGGATAGTTTGGATGCCCAATTCACCGGCAGCCTTTATGTTGTCTGCGTTATCGTCAAGAAATAAAGTTTGTTCTGCTACTAGATTAGCTTCTTCCAATACCCGCTCGTAGATGGTGGGGTGTGGTTTCATAACTCCCATTTCGTACGAGAGGAAAAGCTTTTCAAAAAGTACATCCAACTTTTCAACTCCAGTGGTTTGGTGCAGAATTTGGTTAACCGCCTCTACGTGGATGCTACTTGTATTGGAGAGTAGGAATAACCGATAGTTGGAGCCAAGAAGCTTAATTAACTCAACTCTTTGGGGAGGAATATCAAGTAAAAGAGCATTCCAGGCGGTATCAATGGTTTGGTCATCCCAATTGGGGTGGCCCAGAATGTTTTTTAGGTAGGCTCTGAATTCTATTTCACTGAGTTGACCGGTTTCAAACTGCCCGAATACGTTGGCTTCCTTAAAGAGCTGAATCACCTCGTTGATGTCTCGGTTTGCCAAGGCGGCAAAGCTATGGGCGGCCCGGGGTACGTCAATGTTTATAATGACGTCTCCTAGGTCGAACACGATGTTTTTAATTTTCTCTTTCACGAAAGAATCATTCAATAACCACTCCCATGGAGCAAAATTTATCGATACGCTGACTGATACGTTGCTCTGGTGTGAGCTTGGAAAGTTCAGCGATGGTTTCTGTGATAACCTTTTTTAAGCCTAGGGCCATTATTTCATGTTCTAGGTGAGCACCACCAAGTGGCTCAGGTATAATACCATCAATCAGCTTGTTTTCCTTCATGTCTTTGGCGGTAAGTTTCAAGGCTTCCGCCGCCTGTTCTTTATAATCCCAACTTCTCCATAGAATAGAAGAGCAGGACTCAGGTGAAATTACGGAGTACCATGTATTTTCCAGCATCAAAACACGGTCACCGATGGCGATACCCAAGGCTCCACCCGACGCACCTTCACCAATGATGATGCAAATAACGGGTACTTTAAGCATGAACATTTCTTTCAGGTTGCGGGCAATTGCTTCTCCCTGACCACGCTCTTCGGCTTCAAGACCGGGAAAAGCACCGGGAGTATCAATAAGGGTAACAATGGGGCGGTTGAATTTTTCCGCCAACTTCATCAAACGAAGTGCTTTACGGTATCCTTCGGGATTAGGCATTCCGAAGTTCCGGTGTTGGCGTTGCTTGGTGTTTCTTCCCTTTTGCTGACCAATGAGCATAACACCCTGGCCATCAATGTTGGCGAAACCGCCAATAATGGCCGGATCGTCGCGTATCTGACGGTCGCCGTGTAATTCAATAAACTCGTTGCACATCAACTTGATATAGTCGAGGGTGTAGGGGCGATCTGGGTGCCGCGACAGCTGTACGCGTTGCCAGCGGGTAAGGTTATCAAATATTTCTTTACGAAGGCGGTCAATACCGTTTTCAAGAGCTGCTGTAGCCGTCGAGACGTCTACATTACTTCCTTCGGCCAGCCGCTTCATATCGGCTAGTTTTGTTTCTAATTCGGCAATTGGTTTTTCAAAATCGAGATAAGTTCTCATAATCTTAGGGTAGTCCTTATGCAATATTATAGTTCAAAACTTTGGCCACGTTCGGGTATCTCTACCTGCCCGTATCCGTGTTGATTTAGTACATCTTTAAACTCTCTCATACTTTGAGCCTCTCCGTGGATAAGAAATAGATTTTTTAGTTGTTCAGAATTCTGCATTTTAACAAAATTCAACAAATCGTTCTGGTCTCCGTGACCGCTAAATACGTCAATTTTTTCAATATTAGCCAAGACTGACTTTTTCTCGCCCTTGATGGTAATGGTATCCTGTCCGTTGAGGAGTCGCCATCCCAATGTGTTTTCAGAAGCATAACCAATCATCAGAATTGTCGCATAGGGATTCTCGATATTGGCCGCTACGTGATGTTCGATTCGACCGCCTTGGACCATTCCGGAAGACGAAATAATGATGCAGGGTTCGCTGTAATTGGAGATTGCCCGGCTGGCGTCGCTGCTTTCGATATAGATCAGATTTTCGAAGTCAAAAAGCATTTCATTTGCTTCCTTAAACTCCCTGGCTTCGCGGTTGAGCATGCGAGAGTATTTCTGATACACCTTGGTGCTTCCAAAACTCAACGGACTATCAGAAAACACTTTTAGCGGAGGTAAGTTATGGTCAACGTACAGTTTGTTGAGGGTGTACAACAACGCTTGGGTACGGCCTACACTAAATGTTGGGATGATCAAACGGCCTGGTATGTCCACGCAAGTTCGCTGGATCACCTCAGAAAGTGCCTCCTCCGGGGAGCGGGTATCTTCATGGAGGCGGTTGCCGTAGGTACTTTCGCAAATGAGGTAGTCTACCTGAGGAACCGGTTGGGGATCAACTAGTAGAGGATAATTTTTCCGTCCCAGGTCACCCGAAAAACAGAGCGTTTTCTTTTTTCCGTCTACATCCCGAACATCTACCAGAATATGCGCAGCACCAAGAAGGTGCCCTGCCGGAATGTAGGTGACGGTTACTCGGTCAGTAATGCGGTATTTTTGGCCAAAGGCTACCGGGAAAAAGTTTTCCATCGCATCCTTAACCTGCTTTTCCAGAAACAAATCTCTCGGAATATCCTTGACCAGTTTACCTTTTTTCTTTTTATTAGAAGACATTCCATTGGCGGTATTCAAGCGCTTCTGATGGAGCATGGCCGAATTCTGAAGTAGCAGCCCGGTCAATGAATAGGTAGGCTCAGTGCAGACCACCTGTCCTTCAAAACCTTCCTTGTATAAATTAGGGATGTTTCCGGAGTGATCAATGTGGGCGTGAGTCAGTAATACCGTGTTTACTAGGGTTGGGTCAAACGGGAAAACACTTTTTTGTTCGTCGTAGAGAGCCTTTTTTTGTTTCTCATCCAGGTCAAAGTTGGCTCCACAGTCAATCAGAATACGGTAATCGTCCACTTCTAGCAGGTACATACTACCAGTAACTTGTTGTGTGGCTCCCCAAAATGTTAATTTCATATTAATAATATGCAGTGAATAATCTTCTTCTTGCGTGTAGTTTTTTGTATTAAGCCTAACTCAATGGCATCGTGTATGTTGCTGATAACATTGATATACTCCCGCTCAATAGCAAGCGTGAAATTTGATTTTGTGATCAAGCGCCTGAGAAACGGTTAACAACCCAAGGTGTTAAGTAGCTGATAGCTATTAGATTACAGCTGCTATTTTTTGTAAATATTTGATATAGAGAATATTAGCCATTTTTTTGATTAAATGTAATAATACAAACTAATTATGCCTTAGTACTTACTTTTGTTAAAACCTTGGTACATCAAACAGCAAAAGTACCAAAAAAGAAAGCACGATCATTCATTGTTTATTTTCAAGACCCAAGAAAATGTTACAAAGTTCAGGTGTACGTCCCCGATGGATGGATAGGAAGCATAACCCATTCTACGGTATATGTTGTTTATTGGTACTGTGTTTTTCGATAAAAGCCCAATCGATTGATCAGGTAGCCTTGGACCGTTTATCGGACCAACTCCTTGAATTACAAAACTCTGAACTTATGCGTAACGGTACTGTTGGTTTTAGTGTGCAATCAACTAGTTCTAACAAGTCAGTTTTAGGTCTTAATGAGGAGTTATCCTTGCCGTCAGCTTCAACGTTAAAATTGGTCTCAACGGCCACGGTACTTTCTCTGATGAGCGGCGATTATACCTATACCACTTTTTTGGAATATGATGGTCGGGTCTCACGAGATACCCTTTTTGGAAACTTATACCTACGCGGAACGGGAGATCCTTCGCTCGGAAGTAGCCGTTTTAAAGGCTATTCCGACAGTAATGAGTTACTGGATCGGTGGGCGGAGGCGGTTCGTCGGGCCGGGATTCGCCATGTTACGGGGCAGGTTATAGCAGATCCAACCATCTTTGATGAAAGCAGCGTAGCAGATACCTGGATTTGGGGCGATTTAGGTAATTACTACGGTGCGGGAGTTCAGGGACTTAATTTTAATGAAAACCTATACCGGGTCTTTTTCAAGGCAGGCCAAAACGTAGGCGATCCTACCGAGTTTATCAAATTACAGCCGTCGTTTCCTTACCTCGAAATAATTAATCGGGTTCGTACCGGCGAAGCTGGTTCCGGAGATCAAGTGTATATTTTTGCCAGTCCATTGGGACGAGAAATACTCCTAACGGGTACCGTACCTAGGGGTGCCTTCTCATTCCCCGTGAAAGGTGCACTTCCTAATCCGGCGTTTGCCACCGCCTATTGGCTTACTGAGGCATTGCGCTCGAATGCGGTGGGAATTAGTGGTTTGCCGGGCGTGCAGCTTTCTTCGCTGTCCCTAAGCCGGGAGAGGATTGTTCTGGATCGGTACTACTCTCCCTCGCTCCGTGATTTATGCCAGCAAACCAACTGGTGGAGTATTAATCTCTACGCTGATTCATTTCTTAAACTAGCCGGAATACGCATTGACGGGAAGTCGAACTTTGACAGCGCCGCCAAAGCAGTCGCGGAGTATTGGCGCGAACGGGGTGCTGATACCCGGGGCTTTTTCATTCGGGATGGGAGTGGCTTATCACCAGCGGGTTCATTGACTGCTGCGAATTTAAGTGATATCTTAAGGCAGGCTACCCGTGAAAAAACATTTCCTGACTTTTACCAAAGTATAGCCGTTCTGGGACAAACCGGCACGGTCAGAAATATGGGGAAAGGTACAAGAGCCGCCGGCAACGTACGCGCCAAAAGCGGCTCGATTGACGGAACCCGCGCCTATGCGGGGTATGTTACAGCTCGTTCGGGTGAATTATTAAGCTTCGCCATCATCGCCCACAAGTACTCCCCCAGCGAAAGCCGTTTAATGGGGCAAGAACTTGCAAAAATATTGGTGCTTTTGGGAGAATTATAGTTTAAAGGAGGAAGGTGAGGAGGAAAGGAAAAGAGGGAAGTGACACAGTTTACTTTCCACTCCCTGCTCGGCACCTCCCTTTCATCCACTCGTCCTTTCCTCCTCCCCTTCTCCTTTATTTCACTGTCTCAATTACCAAATTATGATTGGTATATATGCATAAATCCGCGGCAATGTTTAAGCCTTCCCGCACAATTTCCTCGGCAGATAGTTGGGGTGCGTGCTTTTTGAGGGCCGCCGCTGCCGATAGGGCATAGTTGCCGCCCGAACCAATAGAAGCAATGCCATTCTCTGGTTCGAGTACATCCCCGGTACCGGAAATAACCAAAATTTCATCTTTATTGGCGGTGATCATCATAGCTTCAAGCTTCCGCAAATAACGGTCAGTACGCCAGTCTTTGGCGAGTTCAATAGCCGCCCGCTTCATATTTCCGCCGTAGGCGTTGAGTTTTTCTTCAAACTTTTCCAGCAACGAAAATGCGTCGGCGGTTGAGCCAGCAAACCCAACTAATATCTTCCCACCCTGCAAAGAGCGTATTTTCTTTACATTACTCTTTGCAACGGTATTTCCCATAGTTGCCTGTCCGTCGGCACCCAAGGCTACGGTGCCATTATGTACTATTCCAAGGACGGTGGTCGCGTGTATTTTTTCCATGAACTTTATAAATGTGAAATTAAAAAATCGGGCAATTTGTGCCTGAGAAAACGTTAGGCTAAATCGTAAGTATAACTAGAAACTGAACCGTAACGTTCAGCTGAGAGCCTGACCATTTACTGCCAAAATTGTACTTTATATTAGGTAGGAAAGAAAGCAGCGGATTGAGCCAGGATTTCATTCAACACCAATGGGGGTTGGATTTTAGGTAGGTTGTTCGTTTACAGGTGCAAATAAAACTTTGAATTCTCATTTTTTTGCCCAGTTTTGTGATTTCCTTCTCTCCTGAAAAGCAGTTAATTCATTCTTCCCTTTTCTATTTATGTCATTATTTAAGCCCCACCTGAATTTCTCCCAAATCATCAATATGAACTTTGGATTTTTTGGCCTTCAATATAGTTTTGGCTTGCAACAGGCTAACATGAGTCCTATTTATTCCTATTTAGGTGCGGAAGAAAGTAGTTTGCCTTTACTATGGTTAGCCGGGCCCATGACGGGTTTGATTGTCCAACCCATTATTGGAGCCGTCAGCGATAAAACAATCACCAGGTGGGGCCGTCGGACACCTTATTTTTTGGTGGGGGCCATTTTTTGTAGCCTTGCCTTATTTGCCATGCCTTTCAGTAGCAGTATCTGGATGGCGGCCAGTATTCTGTGGATTCTCGACGCCGCAAATAACGTTACCCAGGAACCCTACCGCGCGTTTGTTAGTGACAAACTTGACCCAAAACAGCACTCCTTGGGCTTCCTGACCCAAAGCGCCTTTACCGGGCTCGGGCAGACCTTATCTTACCTTACTCCCTTTTTGCTCATTAATTTTCTGGCGTATTCAGAAGATGCCAAAGTGGGCCGGATACCTACTACTACCTTCATTGCGTTCATGATTGGTGGTTTTGTGTCTATTGGTTCGATTCTCTGGACTTTGAAAACAACCAAAGAAATCCCGCTCACCGAGGACGAAAAAGATAAAATCAGGAGTTCACCGCACGGTGTGAGCTCCACGCTCAAAGAAATCGGGGACGCAATCAAAGACATGCCTCGTACCATGAAACTCATGGGGCCGATGATGCTATTTAGCTGGTACGCCATGTTTATTTACTGGCAGTACATTGCTAAGTGCCTCTCGAAGTCCCTTTATGGTACCGTGGATGCTGAAAACCCATTGTTTCGGAAAGCGGAGTTATTGGTTGGTCCGTTAGGAGCGTTCTACAACGCGATTGCGTTTTTTGCGGCGTTCGGCCTTGCCTATCTGGCCCGGAAGTACAGCCCCAAGTGCCTGCATAGTATTTGTTTGATGCTGGCCGGAATAGGGCTTTTAAGTATTCCCTACATCAAGAATCAAAGTTTATTATTTATTCCGATGATTGGCATGGGCGTTTCCTGGGCTAGTATGATGGGGAATCCGTATACCATGTTGGCGAGTAGTATTCCGGCCGATCGTACGGGGGTATATATGGGCATTTTCAATATGTTTATTGTAATACCGATGCTGTTGGAAACTTTCACCATCCCGATGTACTACAAATCTTGGCTGAGGAATGACCCGGTACACGCCATTATTTTGGCGGGTATTCTACTTATTCTGGCTTCCTTATCTACGCTTTTAATCAAATTTGAAAGACCCGAGGGGCCAATCGTTATTCCGGCGGGAGCGGGGCATTGAAGCTTTTTTAGAGTGATAAAAAAATAATGGAGAGACGCCCTAAACTATTGGTTTAGAGCGTTTTTTTTATTATTATCGGGAGACATTTTAACCATGCCTTTCATACGATGAAACACACCATTTTTAGTGCTTTGGCAGTACTGATCCTGCTTTCTTCTTGTCAGAAAAAAGTCGAGGATGACGTCTCAGAAGGAAAAAGAATAGGACTTTCGCAAAACTGAAATTTTATTAACTTATGGGATGAAAACAACGCGCGAACTT
>Ga0209491_10002133_pt1 | contig 36102 bp, 32 predicted proteins | sample BON02_FD_187213 | JGI IMG/M metagenome (GOLD analysis project Ga0209491, IMG submission 187213) | Freshwater microbial communities from Lake Bonney liftoff mats and glacier meltwater in Antarctica - BON-02 (SPAdes) (version 2) | ecosystem: Environmental > Aquatic > Freshwater > Ice > Glacier... | reverse complement strand
CATGGACGCCTCTAATATCATCAAACCAGCTCTTTCCCGCGGAGAGATGCAGTGCATTGGCGCGACAACCCTGAACGAATATCGGAAATACATTGAGAAAGATTCCGCCTTGGAACGTCGTTTTCAAACCGTCAAAGTCGAAGCGCCTAGCGTCGAACAGACGGTGTTGATCCTCAAGGGACTTCGTCCTAAATACGAAGCGCACCACAAGGCCAGGATCACCGATGAGGCGCTCGAGTCTGCGGCCAAACTTTCTGATCGCTATTTGACCGGACGCTTCCTACCCGACAAGGCGATTGACGTGATGGACGAGGCGGGATCCCGGGCGCGCATCGCCTCCATGACCCGCCCACCCAATGTGAAGGAGATCGAAGCGGAGATCGAATCGATCCGGGAGGAAAAAGAAGTCGCCATTAAGGCGCAGGATTTTGAAAAAGCCGCCTCCCTCCGTGACGGTGAGAAACAGACTAAAGACCGGCTCGATGGAATTTTGTCCGAATGGCGGACCAACAAGGAAGAAAAAGAAGTCGTGGTCACCGATGACGACATCATGGCCGTCATTTCCAAGTGGACCGGAGTCCCTCTGTCCCGGATGGAGCAGAAGGAGACCCTGAAACTTCTGGCCATGGAAGACGATTTGAAGGGCCGGGTCATCGGCCAAGACGAAGCCGTCATTGCCATCAGCAAGGCGCTCCGGCGGTCGCGGGCAGATCTCAAAGATCCCCGTCGCCCCATCGGTTCGTTTGTCTTCCTCGGCCCGACCGGGGTGGGGAAAACCTTCCTTGCCCGCACTTTAGCGGAATTTATTTTTGGCGACAGCGATGCCCTCATCCAAATCGACATGTCGGAATACATGGAAAAATTCACGGCCTCCCGGCTGATTGGATCGCCTCCCGGCTATGTGGGGTACGAGGAAGGCGGACAACTCTCGGAAGCGGTGCGCCGGCGTCCGTATTCAGTCGTGCTCTTCGACGAAATCGAAAAAGCGCATCCCGATGTGATGCACCTTTTGCTCCAGATCCTGGAGGAAGGGACGGTCACGGATTCGCTGGGCCGGAAGATCGATTTCCGGAATACAATCATCATCATGACCTCAAACGTGGGGGCGGAGTTGATCAAAAAGCAAACCTCGCTCGGCTTCGGAGCGATCAATGAGGCTCACTCGCATGACTCCATGCGGACCAAGATCCTCGACGAGACGAAGCGGGTCTTCAAACCCGAGTTCCTCAATCGCTTGGATGACATCATCGTCTTCCACACTTTGACGAAACCGGATCTGGTCACCATCGTGGACCTCGAAATTGCCAAGGTCGTCGAGCGAATCAAGAGCCGGAATATCCATCTGACTCTCGATCCGTCTGCCACGGAGTTCCTCATCGAAAAGGGATATGATCCCGAATACGGAGCCCGTCCGATGCGCCGTGCGGTCGAGCGGCACATGGAAGATCCCATTGCGGAGGAATTGCTTCGCGGACTGATCAAGCCTGGCGACACCGTGACGGTGAAACGCGATGGCGAGAAGTTGGGGTTTGTTTCCCATTCCCGGGAAGAAGAACCCAGCGAGGCGACCACGAATTAGCGGGTGGACCCCGGGCCAAGCCGAGCCGAGTAGAGCGGGAGGGCGAACCTCCCGGTGAGCCTTTGGGTTGATTGTGGCTCGGCAGGAGCGTTGATTGAAAGCCTGGCCGTTCTTACAGATCCGTTGCAGCGCCTTGTGGCTCAGATCTCCGCAAAGCTCCGGTTGCCCTCTCGGAAAGTCTTTGTCGTCATTCGAGGCAGTGTGTGCTTTCCCTGCCGTCTTTGGAATTCGATCAGCCGTTTTTCCTGTCGAAATCAATGGTCTCAACCTCACCAGCCAAAATATCTTCCTCAAGCAGGGTAAGATATTTTTGAAGCTCCGCGCGAAATTTGGGATTTGCCGGGCTTGCATTCGAACCGATGGGGTCATTCTTGCCCCGGTAGAAGAGGAGAAACAAATCACTCTCAGCTACGGCAAGGAGATAAATTACGCGTTTTGGACCCATTTTTGAGGTTCCGTAGGTTTTGAGTAAACGCGTCCCGGTCGGAAGTCCCGATCCGCTCAACGAAGTTGCCAAAGTTAGGATGGCCGTGCGGCGAAGCACCGCGACATCTTCGGCGGTAATTTTGCCACCGAATTCCCGTTTGCATATTCGGCGGGAGAGAACGATCTGCATTTTGTTGGGGTCTTAGGGCTTGCGTGCCTTCCATGCCGTCGCCACGCCGTCCATCCGGGCCTGGGTTTCCTCGTCAACCGCGATCACTTCCACGGTTTTCGGACCCGCGTCGAGCGCAAAGGGAATGCTGCGTGTTTGCACGATCTTGGTCAGATACAGTCGAACCGCGGTGGGTAGATCGAGACCAATGGCCGCCAAAACCGAATCGGCTTCATGGCGCAACTCTTCAGGCAGACGAACTTGTAGTGTTTTCATGTTAAAATGATTGGAAACGTAATGATATTGTAATAATCTGTCGGTGTCAAATTTTTGGAAAACCCGGTCCGGTTTTGTCGATTCACGTCGGCAATGAAAAGGCCTCCTGACGATCACTGGCTCGCTCAAAACTAGGCGAGCAGGTCCTTAAGAGCCTGCTGGCCGCCCGCCCTCATGCCCGCGCATTGGTGGTGTCCACCATCAATAATTGGGATGCCAGAGAAATGGCGGAGAAATTGGAAGGAACCGTAGGGCCCGACCTCCAATTCATTCGGTTGAATGGAACGATCATCGGTGGGTTGATCGGTATGGCTATTCACGGCGGGTTTGCCTTGCTGGGCCGATGAGTGCGATCTAACTCGGCGGTATGAATACCTCTTCGCAGGGGCCCTCATCCTCTTTGCGGCGATGGCCATGACGGTAACCGCTGTCATTCTGCTCCTCGGGCAACCCAAAATGTGGCTGGAAGCATTTCGGAAGGGAAAAGGAAAATGAACTCTGGACGGATGGGTTTGGAGTTTTGACGCCCCGTTTTCCCGGCTTGCGTCGGAATTCCTCCGCAGAAATCAGTTGGGGCTTTTCATCTGACGGATCGTCACTTTAACGTGGAGCCGTGACTTCAGACACTCTCACTGCTCAGGAAACCAACCGCGTCGAATCCGACTCCATGGGACCGATCCCGGTGCCCAATGATCGCTATTGGGGCGCGCAAACCGCGCGTTCATTGATCCATTTTGATATTGGTGAGGACGTGAAACCGCCCGAGTTGATCCGCGCGCTGGGGATTTTGAAGAAGTCTTGTGCCATGGCCAATCGGGACCTGGGCAAGCTGGAGGCCTCCAAATGCGACCTCATCACCCAGGCTGCCGACGAGGTCATTGCCGGCACGCTCAATGACCATTTTCCGCTCCGGATCTGGCAGACTGGGAGCGGGACCCAAAGCAACATGAACGCCAATGAGGTTATTGCCAACCGGGCCATCGAGATGGCGGGCGGGGTCTTGGGTTCAAAAAAACCCGTCCATCCCAACGACGACGTCAACATGTCGCAGTCTTCCAACGACACTTTTCCCACCGCCATGAATATTGCGGCGGCTTGCGAAGTCGTTTCCCGTCTCCTGCCCTCCGTACGGGGACTGCGCGACACCTTGGATGCCAAGGCCCGGGAGTTTTCCGATATCGTCAAAATCGGGCGAACCCATTTGCAAGATGCCACCCCTCTGACCCTCGGACAGGAATTTTCCGGCTATGTCGCTTTGCTTGATCAGGACCTCGTCCGGGTCGAGCACTCGCTTGCCGGCCTCTATGCCTTGGCCATCGGGGGCACCGCGGTGGGCACCGGGTTGAACTCGCATCCGGAATTTGGCGACCGGGCGGCGGCGCATATTGCCTCCGAAACCGGGCTGCCTTTCGTGGCGGCCTCGAACAAATTTGCGGCGCTTTCCGCCCACAACGAATTTGTGTTTGCCAGTGGGGCGCTCAAGAGCTTGGCCTGTTCCGTGATGAAGATCGCTAACGATATCCGCTGGCTGGCTTCGGGACCTCGTTGCGGATTGGGTGAATTGACCATTCCGGAAAATGAACCCGGTTCTTCCATCATGCCGGGGAAAGTGAATCCCACCCAATGCGAGTCGCTTACCATGGTGGCCGTTCAAGTGATGGGGAACGATGCCGCCATTGGCTTCGCCGGATCGCAGGGCAACTTTGAGCTCAATGTCTTTAAGCCCCTGATCATCTTTAATTTCCTCAACTCGGTCCGCTTGCTGGCCGATGGCTGTGAATCGTTCAATGCCCATTGTGCCGTCGGCATCGAGCCCAATCGGGAGCGGATCGCCGGGTATGTGAGGGATTCCCTCATGCTCGTGACCGCCCTCAATCCCCATATCGGCTACGACAAGGCAGCCGAGATCGCCAAAAAGGCACACAAAGAGGGGACCGGCTTGAAAGAGGCCGCCCTGGCCCTTGGACACCTCACTTCCGAGGAGTTTGACCAATGGGTTCAAGCGGAAGAAATGACTCATCCCTGAATTAATTCAGGCCTGAAGCGAAATAATTAATGACAGGCGGGGCGGCGGGAACGAAAATTGTCTCCGTTCGTCCTGATGTGTTTTCTGGACCCGGATGCCGAGGTCTGATCTCGGAAAAAACCTGACCAATGAAAAAAGCCACTTTGAAAACCACCAAAACCACCCAATCGCTTTATGATCCCGCCCACGAACATGATTCGTGCGGGGTCGGGTTTGTCGCGCAGGTCAATGGGCGCCGCTCGAACCGCATCCTTCGTATGGGCCTGCGGTCGATTTGCAATTTGATGCATCGCGGCGCTCTCGATGCTGATGCCAAGACCGGTGATGGGGCCGGGGTCATGACCCAGATTCCTTATAAACTCCTTGTGCCGGAAGTTCTTCGGATGGGACACACCCTTTACCAGGAGAGTGACCTCGGGATCGGGGTGATGTTTCTACCGCATGACAATGCCTATGCCCAGGCCCGGGCCAAGGCCATCACTCAAGAAGTACTCGAAAAACGGGAACTCTTCCTCTTCGGCTGGCGAGAAGTGCCTATCAATTTGCGTGTTCTGGGCGAAAAAGCCCAAACCACCCTTCCTCGGATCGAGCAGGTTCTCATCGGGAAGCCCTGGGGGATGACGGACGACGACTACGAACGGCGGTTGTTTTTGGCTCGAAACGAGATTGAGGACATCGCTGCGGCGGACAAGATCCAGAATTTCTACATTCCGTCTTTTTCGCACCGGACGATCGTTTACAAGGGGCTTTTGGTCTCGTCATCGCTGGAGAAATTTTATCCAGATTTGTCCAATCCGGACTACGAAACCTCGCTTTGCGTTTACCACCAGCGCTACAGCACAAACACCTTTCCAAAATGGCCGTTGGCCCAGCCGGTTCGGATGCTGGCTCATAATGGCGAGATTAATACGGTCCAGGGCAATCGCAATTGGACCAGTGCCCGCGAGGCCGAACTGCAAGCCGATTTCTGGGGCGCGGACATGGAGCTGATCAAGCCGATCATCCAGCCGGGCGGGTCGGATTCCTCCAGTCTCGACAACTTGCTGGAAATGCTGACCATGAGCGGCCGCAGCATCCTCCATTCCATGACGATGTTGGTCCCGCCAGCCTGGCGTTCGGACCAGAGGATTTCCAAGGAAGTTGCCGATTTTTATGAATACCATCGCTGTCTTTGCGAGCCTTGGGATGGTCCGGCCGCGCTGTGTTTCACCGACGGTCTGACCGTGGGGGCCTCGCTCGACCGGAATGGTCTCCGGCCAGCCCGTTACAAACTGAGCGATGATGGAGTTTTTTGTCTCGGATCCGAAGTGGGGATCTCCGGGATGGAACTATCCACTGTCGTGGAAATGGGACGTCTTGCTCCCGGCGAAATGATTGCGGTGGATACGGTGAGCGGGAAACTTCTGCGCGATGCCGACATCAAAGCCGGCCTGGCTGCCCGTCAACCCTATGGGGAATGGCTGAAGGCCAATATCGTTCGTTTTGACGCGGTCACGGCGGAGGAATTGTCCGAGCCGGAAGGCGATCTCGACATTTTGGGACTGACCCAGCAGCAGATTGCCTTCGGGTACTCGGCCGAAGAACTCGAGATGATTTTGAAGCCCATGTTCCGCGATGGTGCGGAGCCGGTGGGTTCCATGGGCGACGATACCCCGCTGGCAGTTCTCTCGCTCCAGCCGCGGTTGCTTTATACCTACTTCAAGCAGCACTTTGCTCAGGTCACGAATCCGCCGATCGACCCCATCCGCGAGAAGTTGGTTATGTCGCTCTACACCGTGATCGGTCGCCGGGGCAACCTGCTCTCCGAATCGCCGGAACATTGTCGGCAGGTCATGCTGGATTCACCCATCCTCCTCAATGCGGACGTGGAGAAACTTCGAGCCATCGGGGGAGATTTTCCCGCCACCGATGTAGCTTGTCTCTGGCCGGCCGCAGAAGGTCCGGAGGGCTTGGCCCACGCTGTCGAGCGCATTTGTGCCGAGGTGGAAAAGGCTGTCGATGCGGGGACCCGGATCATTATTCTCTCGGATCGGGGAGTTGATTCGGCCCAAGTTTCGGTGCCAATGTTGTTGGCCATGGGTGCGGTTCATCATCACCTTCGGGTGGTGGGCAAGCGGATGCGCGCCAGCGTGGTTTGCGAAACCGCCGAGGCCCGTGATGTCCATCAGGTGGCCTGCCTGATCGGATACGGTGCCAGTTGCGTCAATCCCTACCTTGCCTTTGAAGCTATTCGGGAGTTGATCGACAAAGGCAAGCTGGAGGAAAAGTTTTCGTCCTTGGCCTTGAATTACAAGACGGCCTTGGAAAATGGCTTGCTCAAAATCATGTCGAAAATGGGCATCTCGGTCGTGAGCAGCTACCGGGGGGCCCAAGTTTTCGAAGCGATTGGGATTTCCACCAAGTTGGTTGACCAGTGTTTCACCGGGACCGATACCCAGATTCAGGGCGTTGGTTTTACAGAAATCGCGACCGAGAGCCTGACCCGTCACACCATGGCGTTTTCTGGCGAAGTGCCGGTCGAGGCGGGCAAGTTGGCCGATCCGGGCGTCTATCGTTTCCGCCGCGGCGGCGAACTTCACGCCGTCACCCCACCGGTGATTCAGAGTTTCCATGCCTACGTCGGCATTAAGGGGGCGGACAAGGCGGGCAAGGCGGAGGACTACAAAAAGTATGTCGATGCCGTCTTGTCTAATCGTCCTCATTCGCTCCGTAACATGATGGAAATGTCTCCAGCCTCATCCGGACCGGTGCCGATCGAGGAAGTCGAACCCATTGAAGAGATTCGCCGTCGTTTCACCACGGCAGGGATGTCCCTGGGGGCGTTGAGTCCCGAGGCCCACGAAACCTTAGCCATCGCTATGAACCGGATTGGTGGAAAATCCAATAGCGGGGAGGGCGGCGAGGATGCCGCCCGTTTCAAACGCCGAGAAAATGGAGACTGGGCCAATAGTGCGATCAAACAAATTGCCAGCGGGCGATTCGGAGTCACGGCGGCCTATTTGGCCAGCGCCAAGGAAATTGAAATCAAGATGGCCCAGGGAGCCAAGCCCGGCGAAGGCGGGCAACTTCCCGGCCACAAGGTCAGTGCCTACATCGCCAAGCTGCGTCATGCCGTTGAAGGCGTGACCCTCATCTCCCCGCCGCCGCACCATGACATCTATTCGATCGAGGATTTGGCCCAGTTGATTTATGATCTCAAGCAGGTCAATCCTCGGGCTCGGGTCTGTGTGAAATTGGTCGCGGAAGCCGGGGTGGGGACCATCGCGGCCGGGGTGGCCAAGGCGCACGCCGATATTATTCTGGTCAGTGGCCACGAAGGTGGCACGGGAGCCTCTCCGCTCAGCTCGGTCAAAAACGCCGGTGGCGCCTGGGAAATGGGCGTGGCCGAGGCCCACCAGGTCCTCATGCTGAATGGACTCCGCAACCGGGTCACCCTGCGAACCGACGGCGGAATGCGCACCGGTGAAGATATTGTCTATGCGGCCTTATTGGGCGCGGAGGAATATAACTTCGGCACAGCGGCCATCATTGCCACCGGTTGCGTCTATGTCCGACAGTGTCATCTCAACACCTGCCCGGTGGGAGTCGCCACCTTGGATGACCGCCTCCGGGCCAAGTTCAAAGGGAAGCCGGAATACGTGGTCAATTTTTTCAATGCCGTCGCCGGCGAAGTCCGCGAGATCATGGCCCGCCTCGGGTTCCGCACCATCAACGAAATGGTCGGGCAAACTTCCTGTCTCCAGCAGCGGGTACTGCCGGATCATCCTAAGGCCAATACCCTGGATTTGAGCCGTCTCCTCGTCGATGTGGCCAAAGACGATCCCACCGCGCCACGGCATGCGACCCGTTCCCGCAATGACGGACCGGAAGACCGCACCTTGGACGACCTCATTCTCCAAGATGCTCGCGATGCCATCAACGACAGTCATCCCGTCACTCTGTCCTACAAGGTGACCAACGTGAACCGCTCTGTTGGGACCCAGGTCTCGGGGGAAATCGGCTACCAACATGGGGCCGCAGGCTTGCCCGCAGGCACCTTGAATTTGAATTTCTCTGGCAGTTGTGGCCAGAGTTTTGGAGCCTTTCTCACCCCAGGGGTGCGTCTGGCCCTCACCGGCGAGGCGAACGACTATGTTGGCAAAGGCATGAGCGGCGGGGAGATTATTCTCAAAGCCATCTCGCCACGGAAATACATTCCTCAGGACTGCATTATCCTAGGAAACACCGTCATGTATGGAGCCACCGGAGGCAGTCTCTTCGCCAATGGGCGGGGCGGCGAACGCTTCTGTGTCCGGAATTCCGGCGGCACGGCTGTGGTTGAGGGCGTGGGCGACCATTGCTGCGAATACATGACGAACGGAACCGTAGTGGTCCTCGGACCGACGGGGAAAAACTTTGGTGCCGGGATGACGGGTGGTGTCGCTTTTGTGCTCGATCAGGAAAATGCCTTCCTCGAGCGCTACAACCCGCAGCTCATTACGCCGGAACGTCTCTCCCATGAGAGCGACATTGCGAAGCTGAAGGACTTGATCGGACGCCATCTCGAACTGACCGAGAGCGATCTCGCCAAGGAGATTCTCGGCGACTGGTCGAAATTTGCCGATCAATTTTGGAAAGTCTGCCCGACGGTTCCTGCGGCAAAGAGCGCGGTCGAAAAAGATGATGACGACGGCGAAGAGTCCGATGGAAACGTCATCAACGAGAACGTGACCGCTTCGAAATAGGTTCGGACCTCCTGATCCCGGGGAATCGCGATGAGTCGATGTTGGAGTTCCGCCTTCAGGCGGCTCGGGGTTCGGACCGGCTAAAGCCGGGACTCCGTGCGGGCGGGGCATCGGTTTTCCTCGCCCCATCTTGTGATCCGGGTGACCTTAGGATGTCTGAGGTTAGCCGACCTTATTTTTTCCTGTGTCTGACCGTTTTCGTCAGTGGGCGTTTTGTTCCGGCCCAGGCCGCGCTGACTTCCGCGGTCCCGGCATCCCGGCGGGGTGGATATATGAGCCGCGTAACCTGCCCCCGGGATTTTTGCTCGGGCTTGGCGGCCATTCTAGCGGGAGCGGTGGTGGAACTCACTCCGGAAGGACTCCTGCACGTCGATCGCGTGGGATGGCTGGCAGCGGTGGTCAGTTTGATCAGCATTTGGTTGATCAGGCGGGTCCGGAATGTCTCGGAGGTTGAGGCCGTCCGGACGCCCGCAGCTCCCTGAAGACTTATTTCGGATCGGCGACGAAGAGGGTGTGGGCCGCCCGTTTGGCATGGACATACGCTTTGGCGGGGACCACTTGGACGTCGAAACCTGATTTGCCGAGTCTCTTGGCAAACGCGGGATCGGGGCTTGCGGACCAGAAGACGACTCGGCCGCCCGGTTTGAGCGCGCGGGTGATGGCGGTGAGCCCCCGGCGGTCATAGAGTCGTTGGTTGTCTTTTTGCACCATGGAAGTGGGACCATTGTCCACATCGAGAAGGATAGCGTGGTAGCTCGCCGCAGGCGCTTTCGCAATGAGGGCGAAGACGTCGCCGATGATGATTCGGGTGCGACGGTCCTCCATGCTGGCACCATTGACCTCATGGAGGAAGGTGCGATTCCATTCCTCCACTTCTGGCAAAAGTTCAGCCACATGGACCTCGGCATCGCCTCGGACGAGGGCAAGTGTTTGTTCGAGGGTGTATCCAAAACCTAATCCGCCAATGAGGACCCGGACTTGGGGTTCTTTGCACAGGTTCACACACCCCAGACGGGCCATTTCCCGTTCGGACTCGGGCGCATTGGTGGCCATGAGGGGCTCGCGGTTGATTCGCAAATAATAATGGGTGTCTTTGTGATGAAGACTGAGTTCGGTCCCGTCGGGGGTCGTGACTTGGGCAAGAGTGATAAGCGGTTTCATAGTAAGCAAAAAAGTCAGGCGGCGTGGCGGGCGAACCATTGAGCGAGGAGGGGGCGCAAGGTGCGGTTTTCGGTCACCTCGTAGCGGGTCGGAAAGTGGGCCGCGGTACGGACAAAAAGGTCTTTCTCCGTGGTCAGGGCATTGTAGATCGCGAATTGCCCGGGCGGAGGGACGGCCGGATCAAATGTGGCCGCCGCGACGAAGATAGGAATTTTGATCTGCCGGGCGGCAATGGCGGCATCGAAATAGGCGAGGACATCCATAATTTTCGGATGTTGCGGCAAATATTGGCGCACCGCTTCGCCGCTGCCGACGCAGGGGAGTTGCACTCTGAGAGGATGATTGCCGAAGCTGGGGATATCGAGAAATCCGCTTCGGAATCGATCGTCCCATGGCAGGGCCAAGGCCCCGATCCCGCCGCCAAAACTTCCCCCATAATAACGAAGGTTGGACTTCGCTTCCGGGCAGAGAGCGAGCAACGCCGAGGCGGCGCCCCAAAGGTCGGCCGTCGAGCCTCGGTGGGAATAGGTTTCTCGGTGGGCGATACCGTGAAGAACATGCGCGGAGGCTTCCCCCGGAATCTCGGGATGACGGGAAAGGTCAAATCCCCGGGCGCAGGGAAAAATGGCCGGAGCGGCCGGTCCCGGCAATTCATACTCTGGGCCGGAGCGGCCGCCATATCCATGTCCAACGACCCACCCGCCGCAACTGGGCGAGGGGACTCGTGGTCGGGTGAGCCAGGCCCCGATGCGGACGCCGTCCAAAGAGTCGAAGGCCACTTCAAAAAGCTGATAATCCTCGTGAGGGCAGGGGATCTCCCGGCTGGTCAAATTGAGATCGACTTGGCGGGAGTGCTCATAGGTCAATTGCCAAAAGCTGGGGAAATCCGCCGGTTCGGGGGGGATGCCCACGCTTCGTAATTGATCCAAATCGTATCCGTAGGTCGGATCGAAAGGGAAATCGTGGCGAAGATTGGGTTCTGGCATGTCGGGTGGCAGTAGAGCGCCGTCGCCGTCTCGTCGAAAGAACTTTCTCAGGAGCTCAATGGAACTTGCGGGGAGTGGGCGCTTGATGGAAGAGTGGGCAATGAACGCATTTTTTCAGGATCTGGGGCGGACGGTCTTAGCGCGGTGGAAACGGGTTGATTTCTCGTTGCCCGAGTTTCCCATCATCGCCCAGGAAGCATTGGAAAAATTGCCGCCCGCCGAGCATGTGGATTTGCGGGAGTTCCTCTGTGAGTTTCTCCGCAATGACGAGCAGCCCATGCAAACCGACTCGGGATTCGGCCAACCGGAGTTGGTTGTGTATGACCATCCCCGATTTTATATTCAGGTTCTCTTTTGGCTGGATGGAACCACCGCCATTCATCAGCACGAGTTCTCCGGCGCCTTTCATGTCATGGCCGGATCGAGCATCCACGCTCATTTCAATTTTGAAAACTTGCACCCCATCAACCCGCACTTTCGGGTGGGCGATGTGCGGATGAAGACGGTCGAACTTTTGGAGACGGGTCGCACCGTGCCGGTCTTCTCGGGTCCGGAGGGGATTCATTCGCTTTTCCATTTGGAAACGCCTTCGGTCACCGTGGTGGTGCGGACGCAAAATGATCCAGGCACCGGACCGCAGTTTAATTATCTGCCTCCGCATGTGGCCGTGGATCCGGATTTTAGTGATGCCCTGACGACACGGCGGAAACAGTTGCTCGATGTGTTGGAAATGAGCGGAGATTCGGCTTATCCAGAATTGGTTCGGGAGATGCTGAACGAGTTGGATTTCGAACGCGGCTTCTACATTTTGCAACATTGCCGGCCCCACCTCTACAGTTTGTGTCTCTGGAATGAGATGCTGGATCTCTTTGCCTCCCGCCATGGCGAGCGGGCCTCCGGCGTGGCGGCGAGCTTGGAGGAAGCGGCCCGCCGGGATGAGATTAAGGAATTGCGGAGCTCGATCACCGCACCGGAGCTTCGATTTTTTCTTGCCCTGTTGCTCAATGCTCCCGCTCGGACGGATTTTCTCGCCTTAGTGAAACAGAGGTTTTCCGACATGCCGCCCACGAAAACCGTGATGAGTTGGGTGGAGGAATTCGTGGCAGTTGACGAATTCGGGATCTGCATTCTTGATGCCCGCTTCCCCGAGGAACTGGATGTTCCGGAAGAGGAGCAGCCTGAGGTGATGCTGATGGCCTTCCAGTATTTTCTCGAAGAAGGAGGCGATCTTCCTGCCGGGCTGAGTTCGTTCTCCGCCAGTGAGCAGAAAATGCTACGCGCCGCGTTCGAGTCATCGAGCCTCGGGATTTTGCTCGCTTGAGGCTAGAGGCGGCAGTTGATGATTGAGCGTTGATGGTTGAGAGAAAGAAAATGAGCAACTTTCCACTGCGCGATTTCAAATGATTGGACCAAGACCAATCGGATAATGTCCGGGCCGCGGCCAAGATCATTCCCAGAAAGCCGATCGTGGCGGAGGTGGGGCTGTTGTTTCCCAAGTGAGGAAAGATCAGGCGAACGCGGTCTCACCGTGGGGGCGAGTCTTCCCGGCGTCCCGGGGGCAGGAGGACGGCGCCTTTCACCAGACGGCAGAATTCTTTTTTGCTAATCTGGTGATGGGTCCCATCGCAACTGGTGGGATCGAGGAAGGACTTGTATCCGACTTCTTTCCGGTTCAAGTGGATGATGCGAAGGTATTCACCGCCAGCTTGCCAGGTTTGGTTTTGTTGGAGTTTCATGAAAAAGAAGCGGAATGGGGCTTGGTCGGGGCGGCGGTGTTGGTTCAAAGAAAAGCCGAGGGGAATCATGGGGAAGTTCTTATGGGAAACAAGCCGGGAAACCGGGATTTATCGAATGTGTCTATTTCGGTGGACGCTCGGGTCCGACGCAATGGCGGTAGCATCGAAAGTGGGGGCGCAGATATTGAACTGTGCCATTTTTAGCGGCATTGTGGCGCAATAGATGGTTTCTTATGCGCCAGAGTGGCCCAAATAGCAGAAATGCCGCATTTACGAGATCTTCATAAAACGCTTTTTATTAGGCAGTAATGAGATTTTCATTCATTCGGTATAACTCTTGCTTAAAGAATGGCTGAGGAAATTAAGAATTATGTCAAAGATTTTAGGAATTGATTTGGGCACCACAAACTCCTGCATGGCAGTGATGGAAGGTGGAGAGCCGGTTGTATTGGAAAACTCGGAAGGGGCCCGGACCACACCATCGGTCGTCGCGTTCACCAAGAGCGGGGAACGCATTGTTGGCCAAGCCGCCAAGCGGCAAGCTATCACCAACCCGGAGAACACCGTTTTTTCGGTCAAGCGCTTCATGGGTCGGAAGTTTTCCGAAGTGAGCGATGAGCAAAAGCGGGTGCCATACAAAGTAGTCGAAGCGGCCAATGGCGACGCGCACATCGAAGTGGATGTCAACGGAGAGAAAAAGCGCTTCAGCCCACCGGAAGTGGCTGCGATGATTTTGGGCAAACTCAAGGCGGATGCCGAATCCAAGCTCGGTGAGAAAATCACCCAAGCCGTCATCACCGTGCCTGCCTATTTCAACGATTCACAACGGAATGCGACCAAGGACGCCGGAAAAATTGCCGGCCTGGAAGTTCTCCGTATCATCAACGAACCAACGGCGGCCTCGCTTGCTTATGGACTCGACAAAAAAGCGGATGAGAAAATCGCGGTTTACGATTTGGGTGGCGGAACCTTTGATATCTGCGCCCTGGAAATTGGCGACGGGGTCTTTCAGGTCGCGGCCACCAATGGCGACACCCATCTGGGCGGAGACGACTGGGACAATCGCCTGATGGACTGGATCATCGATGAATTCAAGAAAGATTCCGGCATCGATCTGAGCAAGCAGCCGGATGCGGTCCAACGAATCAAGGAGGAGGCGGAAAAAGCCAAAATTGCCCTTTCGTCCACCCAAGAATTTGAAATCAACCTGCCGTTCGTGACTGCGGATCAAAGTGGCCCCAAGCACATTCAGAAAAAACTCACCCGGTCGAAGCTCGAGCAACTGACGGATGACCTTTTCGAACGAACGATCAAGCCAGTCAACGATTGCTTGAGTGATGCCAAGTGGACGGCCAGTTCGATCGACGAACTCGTTCTCGTCGGTGGCATGACACGTATGCCCAAAGTGATTGAGACCGCCCACAAGTTGGTCGGCAAGGAACCCCACAAGGGAGTCAACCCCGACGAAGTGGTGGCCATTGGTGCCGGCATTCAAGGCGGTGTGCTGGCGGGCGACGTCAAGGACGTGCTTCTGCTCGACGTGACGCCCCTCTCCCTCGCGATTGAAACCGCCGGCGGCATCGCCACGGCCATGATCCCTCGCAACACCACCATCCCGAGTCGAAAGTCGCAGATTTTCTCGACCTATGCGGACAACCAGCCCGGCGTGGAAATCAAAGTTTTGCAGGGTGAGCGTCCGCTCAGCCGCGACAATAAACAGCTGGGTACCTTCCATCTCGACGGAATTCCACCGGCTCCCCGGGGGACGCCTCAAATCGAAGTGACCTTCGACATCGATGCGAATGGCATCCTCAATGTCTCGGCCAAGGATATTGGAAGCGGCAAGGAGCAAAAAATCTCCATCACCGGATCAAGCGGTCTGACCAAGGACGAAGTGGATCGGATGCAAAAAGAAGCTGAAAGCCACGCCGCCGAAGACAACAAAGCCAAGGAATCGATCGAACTTCGTAACAACGCCGACAGCTTGGCCTATCAGTCCGAGAAGCAAGTCACCGAACTGGGCGACAAAATCGACGAAGACAAAAAGAAGACGCTGGAAGAGGCCATTGCCAAAGTCCGCGAAGCCCTCAAGGGCAGCGACAACGATGCGCTCAAAACTGCCTTCGACGAACTCCAGACCAAGTCTCAGGAGATCAGTGCAGAAATTTACAAAAAAGCCGCCGAGGCTCAGGGCCAACCTGGAGCCGAAGGCGCCGGGGGACCTCCTCCGGAGGGAGCCGTCCCGAAAGAAGCGGCCAAAGATGCCGACGTCGTGGACGCCGAATTTGAGATGGTCGATGAGGACAAGAAGAAAGACTGATTCTGAGAAGTCCTTGAACTCGAATTCGATTTAGAAACCAATTTAGCAAAACTTCCCGGCTCCACTTTTGGAGCAGGGAATTGTTAAAAACCAAACCAAACCAACACAAAGGAGAAAAGCCGACTATGGCCAGTGTAAACATCAAACCTCTCGGCGACCGGGTGCTCGTGCAGCCGCTCGAAGAGCAGGAAGTCAAAAAAGGCGGAATCATTATTCCCGATACTGCCAAGGAAAAACCCCAGGAGGGGAAAGTTGTCGCTTTGGGAACCGGCAAACGTGATGAGGACGGAAAACTCATCGAGTTCACCGTGAAAAAAGGGGACAAAGTCCTCATTTCCAAATACGGCGGAACTGAAGTCAAATTCGACGGCGAAAGCTATCTGATCATGCGTGAGGACGACATCCTCGGCATCCTCGGCTAATCCGTCTCAACACTTAAAACTTAGAACTTAAATACTATGGCAGCCAAACAACTCTTATTTGACGAATCCGCCCGGCACGCATTGCTGCGCGGCGTCGAAAAACTGGCCCGCACCGTCAAGGCGACTCTCGGGCCGTCCGGACGTAACGTCATCCTCGACAAAAAATTCGGCAGTCCGACCATCACCAAAGATGGTGTCACTGTCGCTAAGGAGATCGAGCTCGAATGCCCTTATGAAAATATGGGTGCTCAGCTCGTTCGCGAAGTCGCGAGCAAGACCTCCGACATCGCCGGTGACGGCACCACGACGGCCACTGTTCTCGCTGAAGCGATTTATCGCGAAGGCCTCAAGAACGTGACCGCCGGAGCCAATCCGACCAGCCTCCAACGGGGCATCACCAAGGCCGTGGCCGCGATCACCGAAGAACTTGCCAAGATCAGTAAAAAGGTCAAGGACAGCTCGGAAATCGCCCAAGTCGCAACCGTTTCCGCTAACTGGGACGTCACCATCGGCTCGATCATTGCTGATGCGATGGACAAAGTCGGCAAAGACGGCACCATCACGGTGGAAGAAGCCAAATCGATCGAAACTACTCTCGACGTCGTCGAGGGCATGCAGTTCGATAAGGGCTATCTTTCCCCTTACTTCGTCACCAATGCGGAGAGCCTCGAAGTCAACTTCGACAGCGCTTACATCCTCATTTTTGAGAAGAAGATCAGCAATCTCAAGGATATGCTGCCTCTGCTCGAGAAAGTGGCCAAGAGCGGTAAGCCGTTCCTGATCATTGCGGAAGACGTCGAAGGCGAAGCCCTCGCGACTCTCGTGGTGAACAAGCTTCGTGGCACTCTGCAAATCGTTGCCGTTAAGGCTCCTGGTTTCGGAGATCGTCGCAAGGCCATGCTCGAGGACATCGCTGTTCTCACCGGCGGGCGTTGCATCAGCGAAGACCTCGGCATCAAGTTGGAAAACCTCACCCTCGAAGACCTCGGCCAAGCCAAGCGCATCATCGTGGACAAGGAAAACACCACCATCATCGAAGGCGAAGGCAAGAACTCCGACATCCAAGGCCGGGTCAATCAGATCCGCCGTCAAATCGAAGAGACCACTTCCGATTACGATCGTGAGAAGCTCCAAGAGCGTCTCGCCAAACTCGCTGGTGGCGTTGCCGTCATCAATGTGGGTGCTGCGACCGAAACCGAGATGAAAGAGAAAAAAGCCCGCGTCGAAGACGCCCTCCATGCGACCCGTGCGGCCGTTGAAGAAGGGATTGTTCCCGGCGGTGGCGTTGCGCTCGTGCGTGCCCAAAAGGCCCTCGATCGTCTCGTTCTCGAAGGTGATGAATCCATTGGCGTCGCCATCGTGCGTCGCGCCATTGAGGAGCCTCTCCGGACCCTGGCGAACAACGCCGGCAAGGAAGGTGCGATCATCGTGCAAGAAGTCAAAAAACGCAAAGGCAACGAAGGCTACAACGTCGCGACCGACACCTACGAAGACCTCGTGAAGGCCGGCGTGGTCGATCCGACCAAAGTGACCCGCAGTGCGCTGCAAAATGCTGCATCCATCAGTGGATTGCTCCTGACCACCGAGGCGCTCGTCACCGAGCTCCCTGAAAAGGACAAAGCTCCCGCCATGGGTGGCGGCGGCGACATGGGTGGAATGGGCGGCATGGGTGGAATGGGCGGCTACTAAGCCCCTTCACCTCGCTCAACGCGAAACTCAACCGAACAGCCGGGTCCGCAAGGACCCGGCTGTTTCTTTTGGGGGGAAAGACGAAAAATTCTCATCTTCCTCGCTTGCCAAGTGGCTGGGAACACCTTACTCTGCGCATTCCTTTCCAAGGGCTGGATAGCTCAGTTGGTAGAGCAGAGGACTGAAAATCCTCGTGTCGGGGGTTCGATTCCCTCTCCAGCCACCTTCCCGAATCCTCGCTGAACCGTTTAAGTGAAGCTTCTGCGAGTAATTTTAAAAATGGTGGGATTTAGACCAAACAATGGGGATGAGGTCAGTTTGTTGGATTATGGTTAGCCGCATTGAGCGATGACGCGCAAGCGGTAATTGTAGAAGTTTCTAAAGCCGTAAGCGCGGCGTTGAATGAGCTTCATCTTTCTGTGGAAGCCTTCGGTGATGCCGTTATTTTTTGTAAAGCGCCACATGGTGACGAGAGCGTCTCGCCACGAGTGGAGCGTTTTGGCCAAGCGGACGAGGGGCTCGAACGCGCTGAGCCGGAGTTCATCAATCAGGGCAATGAGGTGGCGGATATGGCCGCGACAGGCACGGGCAGTCTGGTGTTTGAGGCGGAGCAACTCCCAGAGTTCAGGCATTTTGTCATAGATGGCTCGAAGAGCAGGTTGACTCTGGAGGAGGTCCTGAAGCCGAGCCGACTGCCGAGGGTTGAGCCTTGAGGGATGTCGGCGAAGAAGCGCGAGGTTGTTGATGGCAAACTGTCCCATCTGGATCATGAACCCGAAGATGCCCGCAAACGTCCCGCGCTCGGTGCGCCGGAACCAGGCCGCGTTCATCTTGATCATACCGGGCGCGCCGAAGGATTGGACGTAGCCGTTCATCAGCCAGATCGCGGCGAAGGTGGTAAACGTTCCCGCGAAGGACGCGAAGCCGAAGATGAGGTTGATCGCGATCGTGCCAACCGCGCCGATGAGCATGGCGACCTTGCCGCCAATGCGGTCGGTGAGGAGGCCGTTCACGAGTTGCCCGGTGCCGTAGGCGATGGACCAAGCGCTGAGCATCCCGGTGATCTGAAATGTCGTGAAACCGAATTCTTCCACCAGACCGGGCGTGGCAAAGCGGAAGTTGTAGCGGCACATGTAGTAGGACGCGTAGAGGAGGCCGATGAGGCCCCAGTTCAAACCGCGTCGCGCTCGGAATCCGCGGGGATAGGGGCTGTTCGAGGGGAGGTCGGACACTCGGCAACCCTAGCGCGAGCCGAATTTTGACAAAGTAAATATTTTTGTTCATAGGCTTCATTCCGGGGCAGCACTTGAAATGTGGCACTCTGCGCTCCAAGGGGTCCGCATGAACAGGCAAGGTCTCCTCAGCAGTTCACGCGTCTATCTTTCGGGTCCCCTGGATTTCGTGGCCTCGCGCGCCGACGAGAAGAAGCTTGGGTGGCGCAACCGGGTGGGGGATTTTCTTCGCGAACTGGGTTCGACGGTCTTCGACCCCTGGTTTAAGCCAGCGGTGCGGGGGCTGGAGGATGTCAACACGCTCGACACCCGGGAACTGGTAAGCCGGACAGGGGACGTGTTTGATGGCACCTGTGCCGTCCTCTTGGCACCGGATATTTTCGTCAGTTTCGATTTCCGCCAACGCACTCTCGCGGAAAAAGTCGACTTCATGTTCTGGCCGCCGCGGAACTGGAGTGAGTCTTTCCTGCTGTCGCAGCTTGCCTGCCACCACGATTCGCCTATTCCTTGGGGATGGCAGGGAAAATTCGGCTGGATGTCGCCTTGGTCGGGCAGGGCGTGTTTCCCTCGCGGGAAAAGGCGCGCCGCGCCATCATGGCGGCATGGATCTCTTCCGCGGGACGACCGCTCGACAAGCCGGGCTTGTTGGTGGATCCCAAGGCGGTCTTTGACGTGAAGGCGGGCGAGAAATTTGTTGGTCGGGGAGGATTAAAGCTGGAGGAGGCCTTGAAGGAATTTAGCATCGTGGTGCAGGACCGAGTGGCTTTGGACGTGGGGGCTTCGACCGGAGGGTTCACCGACTGTCTGCTCCAGGCGGGTGCGGCCAAGGTCCATGCCATCGATGTGGGCAAGGGACAACTCGATTGGAAATTGCGTCAGGATCCCCGGGTCATCGTGAAAGAGGGATTAAATGCGCGGTATCTGGTGGGCGAAGACATCGGAGAGTTGGTGGATATTTGTGTGGCCGATGTGAGTTTTATTTCGTTGACGTTGATTTTGTCCGCTGTGTTTGCCTTACTCAAATCCGACGCCGACATGATCACCCTGATTAAACCGCAATTTGAACTGACCCCGGACAAGGTGGGGCGGGGAGGCGTTGTGCGTGAGACTCGCTATCACGAAGAGGCGGTGGAGCGGATCCGCGCCTTTGTGGCGGCAGCCGGGCATCGTTGGATGGGGGTGATTCCGTCACCGATCAAAGGCCGGGAAGGCAATATCGAGTTTTTGGCTCATATCAAGCCATGACTGCAGATTTGGCGCTCAGCACTCTCGACGCATGATTGGACTCATTGCCCATTCCGAAAAAGCCGACGCCCGCATGGCGGTGGCAGCCATGATGAAGGAATTGCGAGCCAACGATATCGCCTTCGAGTTGGAAGCGAACACGGCCGCCTTGGTCGGTCGCAAATCGCAACGGGACGAACGAGCCCTCGCCGCCGAGTCCGATTTGTTGGTGGTGATGGGGGGCGACGGCACAATTCTTCGGGTGGTCCATAAATTGGGTCCAACGCTTCGCCCCATCCTAGGAGTGAATATCGGTTCCTTGGGCTTTCTCACCTGCGTGGGCGTGGCTGAGATCTCTCAGGCCGTGGCGAGCATCGTGCGGCGGGATTATGTGGTGAGTCCTCGTGCGTTGCTGCAGGCCGAGCTCAGCCCGGTCAATGGCCGCGGGGCGAAGATGCAAGGGCTCAACGACGTTGTCCTCAGCCGGGGTGAGCGGTCCCAGTTGGTCAAGATCGAGGTGCGCATTGATGGGGAGGAGTTGACTGACTACAATGCCGATGGATTGATCGTGGCGACACCGACCGGATCGACGGCTTATTCATTGTCCGCCGGTGGGCCTGTGTTGATGCCGGATTCCGGAGCTTTTGTGGTGACGCCGATTTGCCCGCACGTGCTGACCAATCGTTCCACCGTGGTGAGCGACGGCTCGGTCATTGAGGCGCGGCTGGTGGTGCCGGAGAAGGAAGTCTTTGTCACGGTGGACGGTCGGGCCGCCCGAGCCATGCGGGTCGGAGATGTCCTCCGAATTTCCAAAAGCGACAGGACCCTGCCGCTGGTGACCCTGCCGGGGCGATCATTTCCCAAAGTGCTTCGACAGAAATTGAAATGGAGTGGAAGTAATGTCTAATGAGTAAAAATAACCAGTCCGCCGCACCGCAGAACCCGCCGGGGAAAGCTTCCAGGGATCCATTTTTGCCATGACGTCCATTTCGGAGATTCTCGAACACCGTCATATTCGGCTCCAATTGGATGCCGCCAATGAAGCGGAGGCCGTCTTGGAGGTGTTGTCCACGTTAGATGGCGATCGCCGGGTAAAAAGTTTTGCGAGCTTGAGCGACGCGGTCAATGCTCGTGATGCCGCCGGGATCGTCGAAAACGGGTGCGGGATCTGCATTGCCCACGGCCGGACCGAAACGGTCTCCTCGCTGGTCATGGCCGCAGGCCGATCGGTTGGGGGAGTGCCCGCGCGAGAAGGCAGCGGCTTGGTGAAGTTGTTTTTTGTGGTCGGGATTCCCTCCGCATTCAGTTCAGATTATTTGCGTGTTGTTGGTGCGATTGCCCGGATTTGCCGCGACCGGCATCAGCTCAATCGACTGCTGGCGGCAAAAACCACCCGGAATTTTTTCGAGCTGCTCGTGGCCGGAGAGGTGAAGTTGTAAAGCGGACGCGTTCCTGATTAATTGGAGAACAAATGGCACTACTTGAAGTTAAAGACCTCCGGGTTTGGTTTCCCGTTTTTGGAGGATTGTTGCGTCGCCGGGTGGGGGAGATCAAGGCGGTGGATGGTGTCAGTTTCACCGTCGAAAGTGGTCAGACGGTCGGTTTGGTTGGCGAAAGCGGCAGCGGAAAAACGACCATAGGGCGCGCGCTATTGAAATTGGAACCCGCCACCTCCGGCGAGGTCTGGTTTGACGGTGAGAGTATCTTGCCGCTGCGGGAATCGGAGTTTCGCCCCTTGCGGCGGGAAATGCAGATGATCTTTCAGGATCCCTTCGGCTCCCTCAATCCCCGGATGACCTGCGGTGAGATCATTGGCGAGGCTCTGGAGATTCATTTTTCCTCGATGACCCGCCCGGATCGACGAGCCCGCGTGGCGGAACTGCTGGACCAGGTCGGCCTCACTCGGGAAGCGATGACCAAGTATCCCCATGAATTCAGTGGCGGACAGCGGCAGCGGATCGGCATTGCCCGGGCCTTGGCGGTGAAGCCCCGTTTCATCGTTTGTGACGAACCAGTCAGCGCCCTCGACGTCAGCGTCCAAGGCCAAATCGTCAACCTGCTGATGGACTTGCAGGCGGAATTTGGGATCTCCTACCTTTTCATTGCCCACGACCTCGCGGTGGTCGAGCACATTAGCGACTTTGTCCTTGTGATGCACCACGGGAAAATCGTGGAGGCGGCTTCGGCCGGGGACATTTATGGGGCGCCGCAGCACGAATACACAAAAACGCTGCTGGCCGCCGTGCCTCAGCTCGCTTAAAAGGTGGGCAGAATGCAGATTGTTGAAGTCAGAATTGAAGCGCAAACGGGCCCGACGGGCAGAAGAAAAGCCCGCGTAATGGCCGGAGCCTGATTTTTTTATGCATCCCTGGCTCCGCAAGTTCTTCGGTATGAATTGGATTTTGTTCGCGACCATGGTCGCGCTCCAAGCCTATGGCATTTATGCGATTTACAGCGCCACTTGGGTGCGGAATGAGAATTATTGGTACCTGCAGCTGATCTGGATGTTCTTAAGTCTGCCGGTCTATTTTATTGTTTCACTCATCGACTATCGGTGGGTGCGTTGGGGGTGCATTCCTCTATACGTGATTAGCGTGGGTGGTCTTGTGGCGACCATGTTTTTTGGCGTGAAACGTTATGGCGCCAAAAGTTGGATCGATTTTGGGGTGATGAATTTCCAACCTTCGCAGCTGGCGATTGTGGCCGGCGTCTTGGGGTTGGGGGTATTTTTGGAAATCTCGCGAAAAATGCAACCGCTCTGGCGGATCATGATTTGCGGGGCCATCGTTGCGGTCCCGTGGTGTCTGATCCTCATCCAGCCTGATCTCGGCTCCTGCATCGTTTGGGTTCCCTTGTTGTTGGCCATGATGTTCATCGGGGGCATCCCCAAGCGATGGTTGATCTCCATGATTATCATTGGGCTGGCGGTCATCCCGCTGGTGGTGAATTTTGGGCTGCAGCCCTACCAGTATGCCCGGATTACGACGTTTATAAATCCAGATTTGGATCCCAAAGGAGCAGGCTGGAATATTAATCAATCCCTCATTGCGATTGGCTCAGGGGGATTTTATGGCAAGGGATTTAAGGCCCCCAATACCCAGAACGAATTGGGATTTCTGCCGTCCACCATCGTTCACAATGACTTTATTTTCTCTGTTATGGGAGAACAACACGGCTTTTTCGGGGGGGTGATCTTGCTGGCAGTTTTCGCCCTCCTCTTTGTTCTCATGCTGTACGTCGCTCTAGAGGCCCGGGATAATTTGGGACGGCTCCTCGCCGTAGGCATCGTCATGTTGCTCTTCACGCATACCTTTATGAATATTGGGATGACCATTTCGGTCACGCCCATCACGGGGCTTCCCCTTCCCTTTGTCAGCTACGGAGGATCATTTCTCATGATTACTCTGTTCAGTATGGGGCTCCTTCAGAGCGTTTGGATCCACCGAAAAACGCTGCGCGAGTGACGCGCGCTTCGCCGCGAGTGAAAGTGAAAAGGGGGGAGCGAGTGGCCGGCGAGTTTTTTTCCAATCCGCAATCCGCAATCCGCAATCGGCTCACGCCTTCACGCGTTCGATTTGGGCTCCGAGGGAATTGAGTTTGTCGTCGATGCTCTCGTATCCGCGGTCGATGTGATAAACGCGGTTGATCTCGGTCGTGCCTTCGGCCCGCAGTCCCGCCAGGAGGAGGGCAGCGGAAGCGCGCAAATCGCTGGCCATGACCGGGGCTCCGCTCAATTTGGGTACGCCGGTGATGACGGCGGTGGCTCCTTCCAGTTCGATGTGGGCCCCCATTCGTTTGAGTTCCGCCACGTGCATGTAGCGTTGGGGGAAGACGTTTTCTGTGATTGCGCTGATGCCTTCGGTGGTGGCAAGCAAGGCGCAAAGCTGGGCCTGCATGTCGGTGGGGAAGCCGGGATAGGGTTGGGTTTCCAACTTGAGCGGATGGCGGACACCGCCGGTTTTGAGCGTGACTGAGTTGCTCGTGGTGGCAATTTCGAATCCGGCCCGGGCGAGGGGATCGAGAAGCGCCTTGAGGTGTCGGGGGTCCACCCGGTTTACGGTCACTTCCTTACCGATGATGGCGGCCGCGACGAGAAAGGTGCCGGCTTCGATCCGGTCTGGAATGACGGCATGTTCGGCTCCATGGAGTTCTTTAACGCCTTCCACGATGATTCGGCGGGTGCCAGCGCCCTCGATTTTGGCTCCCATCTTGATGAGAAAGTTGGCCAAATCTTCGACTTCGGGTTCTTCGGCGGCTCCGTCGATTACGGTCGTGCCGTCGGCCAGCACCGCGGCCATCATAACATTGCCGGTCCCGAGAACGGTGGAACCAAATTTCCCCTGCAGGTTGATGGTGGCTCCCCGGAGCCTGGGCGCGAGGACCTTGACATTGCCGGCTTGGACCAAAACCGCCGCTCCGAGAGCTTCAAAACCGCGAAGATGCAGGTCGATCGGGCGGTCGCCGATGATGCAACCGCCGGGCAGGGACACCGTGGCTTCTTTTTCCCGGCCCAAGAGCGGGCCCAGGATGCAGACCGAGGCGCGCATTTTTCGCACAATATCGTAGGGGGCATTGGTGACGACTTTCTCCGCTTTCACAGTCACCGTGCCGCTGGCGCGTTCCACCTCGCAGCCGAGTTCGCTCAAAATCGTAAGCATGTAGTGGATGTCGCTCAAATCCGGCACTCGGGAAATGATGCATTCTTCCTTGGTTAAAAGGGCCGCTGCCAAAATTGGGAGCGCCGAATTTTTTGAGCCGCTGATGCGCACCGAGCCATTCAAGGTGGCACCGCCGTGAACGATGATTTTATCCATAAATTGCCATCACAAACCGTTCGTTGGCTTGATAATCTTTGTGAACTGAGATGTCGCGATAATTGTGCGTCCGGAGGTCGCCGGCGACGGCACCGCTTTGGTCGTGTCCGATTTCCAGGACGAGGAGGCCGCCGGGTTTGAGAAAGGGCGGCGCGAGGCGAATGAGGCGCTCGACGAGCACGAGTCCATCCGGTCCGCCATCAAGTGCGGAGAGGGGATCATGTTGGACTTCGCGGGAGAGGGGGGCGATGTCGGACGAGGCGATATAAGGCAGATTCGCCACGATGCGGTCAAAGGTCGGCCCGGGAGCCGGCAAAAGGTCGCACTCTTGAAAATCGGGAGGGATCTCCGGGGTGAGGCGGAGGACATTTTCGCCTGCCAAGGCGAGGGCGGCGCGCGAGATCTCCGTCGCGGTGATCCGGGCCGAAGGGCGTTCCAAAGCCAGAGTGAGAGCAATGACCCCGGAGCCGGTGCCGACATCGAGGGCGGTGTCAAACGGGCCTTGGGCCAGGACGAGTTCGATAAGTTGCTCCGTCTCAGGCCGCGGGATTAACCCCCGGGCGTCGCAAAGAAACGAACGCCCAAAAAAATCGACTGTGCCCAAAAGGTGTTGCAGGGGCTTGCCGGTCCCGCGTTCGCGAATCAAGTCCCGGAGTGGAGCGCGATCAGCATCGGAGAGCGGACGGTCAAATTGCAGATAGAGATCAAGGCGCTTTTTTCCCAACACATGGGCCAAAAGGTGCTCGGCGTTGAGGCGGGGGCTTTCGACCCCATGCTTCTCCAAGTACCCGGTGGCGGCGGTGAGAGTTTCCAGTACGGTCATTTGACGATTTCCTGCCCAGCGGCCGTCCTGCCACCGAAGGCTCAGGGATGGACTCGAGGCGGCGCGGCCTTAAGCGGTTTGGAAATAGGGCAGGGAGTCGGCGACGCTTTTGATTTGAGGCAATCCTTCGACGAGATCAGCAATGGCGTCCCATTTCCCTCCCACGAGGACTTCGCGGGCATGGCCAGGCAACCGGGCCGGAAAATCCATGTCCGCCGCCGTCACTTTTTCTTCCAGAAGATCCAAGGTCACCATCAAATCCGGGGCGGCAGCGACCAATCCGCTGAGAGCCTGAATGTCTGCCTTGCTCATCACCGCGCAGGGGATGCCCAGCGTGGTGGAATTACCAAAGAAGATCTCGGCGAAACTCTCCGCCAGGATGGCGCGAAAACCGAACCGATAAAGTGCCTGCGGGGCATGCTCGCGGGAGCTTCCACAGCCAAAATTGGAACCGGAAAGAAGAATTTGCCATCCGCCGGTGCGAGGGGCATTGAGCGGATGTTTCTTCTCCGTGCCGTCGGGATGTTTACGCTCATCGCGGAACGCGTATTCGCCCAGTCCCTCAAAAGTGACACACTTCATAAACCGGGCCGGGATGATTCGATCCGTGTCGATATCTTCTCCGGGAACGTAAACCGCGTGTCCAGTCACCTGAGTTATTTTATCAAGTTTCATAGTAAATATATCTGTTAATTAGTTTAAGGTGAACACATCGCGTGCATCACAAATTGTCCCAGTGATGGCGGCGGCGGCCACCATGAGCGGACTCATGAGAATCGTCCGACCGGTCGGGCTGCCTTGGCGGCCTTTGAAGTTTCGGTTGCTGGAACTGGCACAAAGTTGGTCGCCGACCAACTGGTCGGGGTTCATTCCGAGGCACATTGAACAGCCGGCGCCGCGCCATTCGAAGCCGGCGTCGCGGAAGATCGTGGCCAGCCCCATCTGCTCGGCGATTTGCGCCACCCCTTGGGAACCGGGAACGACAATTGCTTTGACGCTGCTCTTGACCTTTTTGCCTTTGAGGTAGCGGGCGACCTCGCTCAAATCGCTGAGACGGCCATTGGTGCAACTGCCGAGGAAGGCGACATCCACCTTGGTGCCCTTAATGGGTTCTCCAGCTCGGAGATGCATATGGATAAGGGCCTCTTCGGCCGTGGCCCGGTCTTTTTCCGGCAACTCGCTGACGACGGGGATATTTTCGTCGATAAAGATGGCTTGGCCGGGATTGATACCCCAGGTGACCGTCGGGGCAATATCGCCCGCCTGGTAGGTGATGATATCATCATAGTGCGCAGCGGGATCCGAGGCGAAGGATTGCCAGCGGATGACGGCGGCGTCCCAATCTGCGCCCTGCGGAGAATAGGGACGTCCTTTCAGATAGTCGAAAGTGATTTGGTCCGGATTGACGTAGCCGACGCGGGCTCCGCCTTCGATCGACATGTTGCAAACCGTCATGCGCTCTTCCTGGGTAAAGGCGTCGAATGTTGATCCGCCATATTCATAGGCATAACCGAGCCCGCCATTCACTCCGAGCTTGCGGATGATATGGAGGATGACGTCCTTGGCATAAACGCCGGGGGCGAGTTTGCCCTCCACGTTGATGCGGCGAACCTTGGGTTTATGGATGGCCATCGTTTGGGTGGCGAGGACGTCGCGGACTTGGCTGGTGCCGATTCCGAAGGCAATCGCGCCAAACGCTCCGTGGGTGGACGTGTGGGAATCTCCGCAGGCGATAGTCGTGCCGGGCTGAGTGATCCCCTGTTCGGGGCCAACAATGTGGACGATGCCCTGTTTACCGGAGGGAAGATCGAAAAACGTCACCCCGGACTCTTGGCAGTTTTTCCGGAGGGCCTTGATCATTTCATCGGCCAGCGGATCGGAAAATGGCTCTTCCCGTTCGTCGGTGGGAACGATGTGATCGACGGTGGCGAAGGTTCGTTGCGGATAGAGGACCTTCAGACCCAAATCCCGCAACATTCCAAAGGCCTGTGGGCTGGTGACCTCATGAATGAGATGCGTCCCGATGAGGAGCTGGGTGGCTCCGTTTGGCAAGGTCCGCACATTGTGTGCTTCCCATACTTTGTCCAATAATGTCTTGCTCATACTTGTGTGATCTTTGCGCCTAGGGGGGACGGTGGATCATCGACGGAACCCGGGCGGAGCGCAAGTTCCTTGTCAATTTGATCGTCCTGAGCAAGAATTCTCAGGTAACCTCAGCACTCCACCCCATGCCTACTGACAATCCAGATAACTGGTACCTTAAAAAACACGAAAACGGGGAGGTTTTTGGTCCGATCCCTTTGGAAAAAATTCGGGAATGGGCCCACAGCGCGCAGGTAAATTCTCAGGACCTGTTGTCGAGTGACAATGTGATCTGGACCCAGGCACCGATGATTCCTCAGATGGAAATGGATTGGTTGGTGGAGGTCAATGAAGACCTCCTCTACGGACCGACGACGGCAGAAACTTTGTTGGAATTCCATCAGTTGGGCGAAATTTCCTCCGAGACGACGATCATTAATTGCCGCACCGCCAAGTCCCTGCCCTTGGGAGAAGCCGGATTTTATTCCGCGCCGGAGCGCGAGCCCGAGGAAGAACAAATTCCCGCTACGCCCTTGATGAAGATGCTCCAAAAGTCCGGTCGGGGGAGCCTCCGGGTGAACCTGCAAAATCGGGTGCGAGAATTGGAATTGGCGCTCTTGGACAAACGACGCAAGCTCATGGAGGCGGAACGTTCCATCCTCCTGCTGGAGGCCAAAGTCAAAACCCTGGAGAATCGGATTCGCGACTTCAGCGGGTTTAAGAAATCCTAAGCCGAAGAAGGCTGCGGCGGCCAAATAAAATCCTTATCATGAATCGTTCCTTTACCCCTTTTGCAGAGAAGATGGAGCGGGCCGGAGTGAATCCCGCCGCCATTCGAGCCTTCGAGTCCTCGTATCGCCTGGAAACCTCCAACCTGTCGGGACTGTTGTCCGAGTTGTCCATTAAGTCGGTGCAAGATTTGCCTCAGTATGCGGACATCGTTTCGGAGGCCGATCCGGCCGGGGACAAAGCATTGCTGGCGAAAACCGTCTTGCTCAAACTCAATGGCGGTCTCGGGACCGGCATGGGATTGGAGAAGGCGAAATCCCTCTTGCCGGTCCGCGGAGAAGATACCTTTCTCGATCTGATTGTCCGGCAGGTTCTGGCTGTTCGCAAACAAACCGGATCTCCCTTGCGATTCGTCATCCTCAATAGTTTCAGCACCAGCGCAGACACCTTGGAACACCTGGCCCGCTATCCGGAGTTGGGCGATCCCAAAAGCTTGGAGTTGATGCAAAACAAAGTGCCCAAGATTGACGCTGCGACCTTGATGCCCGTCTCCTGGCCGGCGGATCCGGCCTTGGAATGGTGCCCGCCGGGACATGGCGACCTTTATTCCGCCCTCCTCGGATCCGGCCTCTTGCAAGAGCTCATCGACGCGGGGTTTCGTTATTTGTTTGTAAGCAATTCCGACAATCTGGGAGCGGCCCTCGATCCCTCCATCCTCCGTTGGTTTGCCGCTTCCGACCGCCCATTTCTTATGGAAGTGACCGCCCGCACCGCCGCCGACCGGAAGGGGGGCCACCTGGCCATCCGCTCCGACGACGGGCAATTAGTTTTGCGGGAATTAGCCCAGTGCCCGGAAGAAGATTTGGAAGCTTTTCAGGACATCTCCCGCCACCGCTATTTTAATACCAATAACCTCTGGCTTCGGCTCGACCATCTGGACGAAGCGCTGAAAGCGAATGGCGGCTTGTTACCCTTGCCTGTGATTCGCAACCAAAAGACGGTTGATCCCCGCGATCAAAAATCCTCGGCAGTCATCCAATTGGAAACGGCCATGGGTGCGGCCATTGAATGCTTTGAGGGAGCTGGTGCGCTCGCCGTGCCGAGATCACGCTTTGCCCCGGTGAAAACCACGGCTGATCTCCTGGCTTTGCGCTCCGATGCCTATCGGATCACCGAGGATGGCCGGGTGGAACTGGCCCCCGAGCGGAACGGCATTCCGCCCGAGATTGTCTTGGGTCCTTCGTACAAGCTCGTCGATCAACTCGATGCGGCCCTGGAGGACGGCATTCCCTCGCTCGTCAATTGCCGGCGCCTCGAGGTGCGGGGACCTGTGAAGTTTTCCGCCGCCGATTGCTTTTCCGGCGAGGTCGTTTTAGAATAATCGCCATGGCGCCACGGAGGGAATGCACCTGGGTTTTTTCGGGGGGCAAGTGCCACTTTGCCCTCAGCAGAAGTTGCCCGTGAGCGCGTCTCCGAGTTCACGCTCAATCAAATGCTCTTTGCAACCGGATGGCGCGAAGCTGGGGAGCCAGCCGTTCTGCCATAATGGCAAACCCATGGCTGGTGGGGTGGACCCCATCCACAGTGGCCCCGCTCAATCCCCCCGGGAGCAGCCCATAACCATCGATGAAGTGAATGGCGCGGTCGCCGCCGGCTTTTTTCTCCAAATAGACCGTCATCCCAATATCGCGTTTCCGATCAATGCGGTCGCGCGCCTCCGCACCGCGAAGGCGTTGGTCGTAGCCCGGATTCCCCACCAAGACGAGCGGGGTGGTGGGATGTTTTTCCCGAAGGAGACGAATGAACTCCGGGAGGACCTTGTCGAGAGTCTCCACAACGGCATTGGCCTGAAAATCGAGAATAAACATCTCGGCATCCACCTTACGGATCAGGAGGGCGACTTCGGGCTCGCCACGACCACTGCCGGAAAACCCAAAATTGATCACTTCGGTGTCCAAGAGACGACCCACCGTGGAGACAAAATCGCTTCCCGCCGTGCTCGCGCAACCGCCTTGGGTAATAGATGTGCCGTAGAAAAAGATTGGCTTGCTCCCTTTGGGCGCCGGGACGGCGGACACCTTGGCCCCGGAAGAGAACCCGAGCGCAAGGGATTCTAATTTTTTGTACAGCGGAAGATAAAGACGGTATTCCCGGCGGACCTTAGGCCCGTTCTCGATGAGGGCGCGTGTGAACGACACTTCAGTTTGACTGGGAATCGCCGTTCCGGCTGGGACCCACACTGAACCATCTCGAAAATAGAGTTCCGCCCCAGCCATCCCGGTGGCCGGCATGTGGTTCATTTGTGCCGTGTCCTCGACAGTCATTCGAACCGACAAATCAGAGGTGGTGGCAAAGAAGGAGAGAAACCCGCTCGAAGGTTGATGCGAGAGAGATTGAACCGCCTCAGAAAGGCCGGCGACCATCCGATCTGGCAGTCGCCGGAAGTTCTTGTGCTTCTGATTCTCCGCCGCCCAAGCGAAACCCCGGAGGGCCAGCCTCCGATCAAAGGCATCGATCCATTGGAGCGATTGTTTCCCGGTGGAAGCTTTGAAATTTTTGTCGATATCTTCGACGCAGACTTTCCGTGTTTTGACCATAGGCGCTTTGTTGCGGAGAGGGCGAAAAATGACAATGCCAAAATTTCGGGTCAGCGCCTTGGAGAGACCTACTGGAAATAGGGCAGAACCATCGAGTGGCCAAGTGGCCTGAGAAGGCGTTCGTCCGGCTTGCCGCCAGCCAAGGCTCTGATACCGTTTCGCCGATGAAGGCACTTCTCCTTACGAATGAGTATCCCCCCCATATTTATGGCGGGGCGGGTGTCCATGTCCAATATCTGAGTCGGGAGTTGGCCAAACTCATGGAAGTGGAAGTCCGTTGCTTTGGCGATCAGGATCTTCCTGACGGCAATCCAGAGGTCCTTGGATTGAGCGTTGACCAGAAAAAATATACCTGCCCGCAACCCTTGCGCTCCGTCTTTGGAGCCCTCCAACTGGGACTGGATGCCAATACGATCAATATTTCGTCGGACTTAGTTCATTGTCACACGTGGTATGCGTACTGGGGCGGGATCTTGGCCAAATTGAATTACGGGATTCCTCTGGTGGTGACCGTTCATTCGCTGGAGCCGTTGCGGCCCTGGAAGCGGGAGCAACTCGGTGGAGGGTATGATTTCACCTGCTGGCTGGAGCGCACCGCCCTAGAGATGGCCGATGCCGTCATTGCAGTCTCCGAGGAAACCAAGCGGGACGTGCAGCGCCTCTTCCAAGTCCCGGATGAAAGGTTGCATGTCATTTATAATGGCATCGATCTGGAGGAATATCAGGCCGTCTCCACCCAGGAGGTCCTCGAGCGGTTCGGCATCGATCCCGAGAAACCCTATGTGCTCTTTCTCGGTCGGATCTCTCGCCAAAAAGGGATTGTTTATTTGGTCAATGCCATCCGCCATCTCGATCCAGAGTTTCAGATCGTACTCTGCGCCGGGGCCCCAGACACCCCGGAAATCGCCGCTGAAATGCAAGCCGCGGTTGAGAAGGCCGGACGTGAACGGACTGGGATCATTTGGATCGAAGAAATGGTTGATGTCCGGACTAAGGTCGAACTTTATAGCCATGCCGCCGTCTTCGTTTGCCCGTCCATTTACGAGCCTTTTGGGATCATTAATCTGGAGGCGATGGCCTGCGGAGTCCCCGTGGTCGCGAGCGCGGTGGGGGGAATTAAAGAGGTCGTCGCGGATGGCGAGACGGGAACCTTAGTTCAACTTGAGCAAATGGCCATGGCCCCCTTCGAGGCGTCCGATTCTAACCGTTTCTCCCGAGATCTCGCCGCGGCAATCAATGCTCTAATGGCTGATCCGGACAAGAGGAAAGCTTTTGGAGCCGCGGGACGGCGTCGGGTGGAAGAGATCTTTGGCTGGGACGCCATTGCCAGAAAAACAGAGCAACTGTACAAGTCAGTTGTTTATAAACAACAGTAGGATAAGTGTAATTTTTATGAAATTTGTAGATCAAGTCAGAGTGTTCGGAAAAGCGGGTGATGGCGGCAATGGGTGTGCGAGTTTCCGCCGAGAAAAGTATGTTCCACGCGGCGGTCCCAGCGGCGGGGATGGCGGCGATGGGGGGCATGTTATTTTAAAGGCCGATGTGCATACTGACAACTTAGTCTCTTTGTACTTTGAGCCGCATCGCCGGGCCGAGCGCGGAGCCCACGGGATGGGCAAGGACATGCATGGGCGGAATGGAAAGTCGACGATTGTGAAGGTTCCGGTCGGAACCCTGATCTATCGCCTGCCGGAAAGATTTAGACCCCGGGATGCCAATGAGGCCTGGGCCGCCGAGGAAGCGGGGGAAGTTCTTGAGGAGCGGGCGGACAAAAAGGAGCCCTTGGATTTGCGGGTTCTCGAACCCTTGGCGGACTTAGCCGCGCCGGATTCGGAATTTGTACTTTGTGCCGGCGGGAAAGGCGGCAAAGGGAATACCCATTTCAAATCATCGACCAATCGGGCTCCCCGGCGCACGACGGACGGAGACCCCGGCGAAGAGAGTTGGTTTGCCTTGGAGTTGCAAACCATCGCGGATGTTGGGTTGGTCGGCTATCCCAATGCGGGCAAAAGCACTCTCTTAGGGAAGATTTCGGCCGCCCACCCGAAGGTGGCATCTTATCCCTTCACGACTTTGAATCCAGTCGTCGGGGTGGTCGACGTGGGCTCTTATGACCGGGCCACTGTGGCGGATATTCCGGGTTTGATCGAAGGGGCGCATGAGAACCGGGGGCTGGGGCATGAGTTCCTTCGTCACATCGTCCGATGCAAGGTTCTCTTGTTTGTTTTGGATATGGCTGGAAGCGAAGGTCGGGATCCGGTGACGGATTTTCAAACCCTGCGGACCGAATTGAAGCTCTATGATCCCACTCTGACGGCTCGTCCCTATGCCGTCGTGGCCAACAAAATGGACCTGGACGGGGCGGAGGAAAATCTGCAGGCGTTCCAAAATCGGTTCCCCAAGGCGAGGGTTCTGCCGGTCAGCGCAGAGAGTGGAGAGAAGCTCGAAGGCGTCATCGAGGTTTTGGCCGATGCCATTCAATTGCGGAACACGGTCTCTGGAACCCTGGAAGTTGAGGGCCAGGACGTCCCGGTTGTCCCGGCAGGAGAATCGGACTTAGTTGATGGGGGGGCGGCGAGCGAGACGGAGGAATCGGGTCCTTCCCAGTCCACGATCTGACTTATCAATCGGTCGTTATTCGGGACGAATGAGCAAGTGGGCACGAAGACCGCAGATCTGCGCAAGATCCCCAAAGTGACCGCCGAAAGTCGTCAGGATGACTTGGTGGGGAATGCCGACGACGGCGATAAGTAAATCCATCGACGGGAGGTTAAGCCCTTCATCTCGGGGTTTGGCGGCCAACTCGGAGGTTTCGCGCCAGAGCGTTGATGGCGTTGTCAGGAGAGGCATCGTCTCAAGCCTGCGCAGGAGCAGAAGGCGTTTGCACCGGGAGACTCCTTGGAGGAGTTCGAAGCGCACTTACTCCGCCAGCTCCCGGCGACGTTTCAGCAATCGGTAGTGCAGAAAGCATTCTCCTCCGATGGATTCCATTTTGAGGAGTCGGGCTTGACGGGATTCCGGGAGAAAGTCACCCGGCTGGCCGGTGAGGGTGGGAGCCTTAGCTCCGCCGAAAATGCAGGGAGCCCAGGTGAGGTGGAGTTCGTCGATGGCGTCAATTTCCAGGAGAGCCCGAAAAAGGGTCGGTCCGCCTTCGCAGATTAGGATGCGGAAGCCATAGTCCTTTCGCAAAATGGCCAAGAGGGTCTGCAGCGGAACCGTTTTCGTCTCAAAAATCCAGAGATCGGCTCGTCGGGACAATTTAGCCCGGGTGCTCTCGGGCATGCGTTCGGTGGTAAAAACCAGAGGCGGAGCTGGCGGATTGAAAAAAGGTTTTCCCTCCGGATCGATCAGGCCACGATTGCTGGCGATGACCGGGCGCGGTTCAGCCGTTTGTCCGCGAGCCAAGCGTTGACGTTGAAGGTCCGGAACCAGGAGCCGCATCGCCATGTGATCTGCTTTGACGGTGGAAGCCCCGACGAGGAGAGCATCCCCCCGGGACCGAATTTCCAACAACCGACGTTTGTCTTCCGCGCTGGTAAATCCAGTAGGAGTGCCCTTGCGAGTGGAGACCTTGCCATCTGCGGTGAGAGCAAAATTGGCGATGACACGAGGGCGAAGCATGAAAATGAAGTATAAAAGCGGAAAGCGGAAAGCGGAAGGCGGAAAACCCTGCGCGGAAGCGCATCCCAAAAGGAACTACAAAATGTTTAGCTGGGAAGCAAAACGGCAACCGAAGCGAAACGGAGTACAGTGGCTTGTGGGGGGCTGAGCCTACGCCGTCCCTGCGCGCACGACGGTTGGGGGGATAAGGCCTGCCGATTCGCAGGTTCCGCGCCGCCCCATCATTTTTTAGCGAGGGGCCCCGGCCTCTCAGGCGGCGGCTTTTTTGAACTCGAACACGTTGATAGGAGGAATGTTCAGGGGGCAATATTCGCGTCCGGCGAGTTCAAAAAGATGCTTGTGGCCGCACAATTGGTTCGAGACCTGATAGGTGATGAAGCGGCTATCCGGCCGCATCGAATCGGCGATATTTTTGAGGATCTTGTTGCGGGTCTGTTCTTCGATGACAAGGAAGGGAAGGCCGGAAACGATGTAGTCGCAGTGCGTGTGTCCGAGTTCAAGCAAGGTTTCCGGGAGATGCTGGGCATCGGTGTGCAGTACGGTCACGCGAGAATCTGCGGCGAAATATTTTCTCAGATGTTTGGCAAATTCCTCGTCCAACTCGAAGAGGATGAGTCGGGACTCTGGGTCCATGCGTTTGACGATCTGGCGGGTGTGGCAACCTTCACCTGGCCCGAGTTCCACCACCACTCGGGGTTTAGAGAAATCGATGCGTTTGGCAGTCTGACGGGTAAGAAATGGCGAACTTGGCACGACGTAACCAACTCGCAGCGGATTGGCCAGGACACGTTTGAAGAATAACAGGCTCATGGACGAAAGAAAGTGGGGCTGAGGACGGGCCGCGTCAATCTTCGAGGACGGCATTTTTAAGTCCTCGATTCTGAACGGGTGCCGGGAGAGTTGATGGAAAGGTCTGCGCCCCCCACTTCGGTAACATCCCTTGGCGCGATCGGGCCGGACCAGGAAAGCCGCTTGCGAACTGAACCGTGAAATCCGGAAACGAATCCACCAGTTGGATTTTGAAATCAGGGAAGGAATCGACGATCTGCCAGCGACCGGGCCGATCGGGAAAATTTTCCACCGTTTGTACCCGCAGATCAGGAAAGCTGGTCACGACCTTTACTTTGTAATCTGGAAATGAGGTAACCAACTGGATCCGGCCGTGGATTTTTGAAACATCCACTTTTTTGTCTGCTGCGGCCAGTGAGGGGAGGAGGCCAGTACTTATGGCCAGAAAGGCGATAATGACGATGGAAAGCGTGAGGAAAATTCGTGATGTCATGGCAGTTAAACGACCGAGGGCGGAAAACATTTAGAAAATCCGATTTGACCTTCTGGTGCAATCCCGCTTTATTGCTGACTCTCTTGCAGCCGTAGCTCAATTGGATAGAGCATCTGATTACGGATCAGAAGGTTGGGGGTTCGATCCCCTCCGGCTGCACGCCCATCATTATCAACGACTTATG
>Ga0209491_10002128_pt1 | contig 36175 bp, 29 predicted proteins | sample BON02_FD_187213 | JGI IMG/M metagenome (GOLD analysis project Ga0209491, IMG submission 187213) | Freshwater microbial communities from Lake Bonney liftoff mats and glacier meltwater in Antarctica - BON-02 (SPAdes) (version 2) | ecosystem: Environmental > Aquatic > Freshwater > Ice > Glacier... | reverse complement strand
ACGCCGGGCTCGCCCAGCAAACTGGCAATGACTTTGCGGGTCTCATTGCCTTCTACGGCGATGCTCATCCAAGCGCGTATGTCGTTGGGCTCAACATCTGGGCGCAAGCGCACGCTGTAGCCCACCACCACGCCATCGTCTTCTAAGCGAACCATGCGGTTGCTGACCGTGCCGCGCGACACACCCAACTTGGTGGCCAACTGGGCCACGCTGGCACGTGCGTTGTGGCGCAACAAGCCTATGAGTTTGCGGTCTACATCATCCATATATGAGTCATATCGTCAATCAATTATGTCATTTTGCAACATATTTAGCATATAAGCAGCATTATTGACTATTTCAATTGTCACCCATCCACGACACACTGGAAACACCAACACACAGCCCACCTGACATAGATCGCCACATGACACAGCCAGCCTTACACAACGCTCACCTACCCACCTTGTTTTTAAGCAGCGACGACATTGCCGCCGTGGTAACAGCCAGGGGCTTGGGGGCGGTCATAGCCGGCGTAGCAACCTGCATAGAGCAAGACTTTGTGCGCTGGGAGGATTTTGACAAATCGCCCAGATTGGCCAACCACTCCAAACAAGGCGTGATTGAGCTCATGCCCGTTTCTGACGACACCACCTACAGCGTGAAGTACGTCAACGGCCACCCTAAGAATTTCATGACTGGTTTGCCCACCGTCATGGCCTTTGGTTGCTTGGCGCGCGTTGACACGGGTGCACCCACCTTGGTCAGCGAGCTCACACTTACCACGGCCATTCGCACGGCCGCCACCTCGGCCTTGGTCGCCAAACACGTGGCGCGCCCAGACAGCACAACCATGGCCATTATTGGCAACGGAGCGCAAAGCGAGTTTCAGTGCTTGGGCTTTGCCCACATGCTGGGTATTCACATGTTCCGCTTGTTTGACGTTGATGCGACAGCCAGCCACAAGTTAGCTAGGCACTTGGCGAACGCGGGCTTGCTCGCCACAATTTGCGACAGCGCTGCGCAGGCATGTGAAAGCGCTGACATTGTGACCACAGTGACCGCCGACAAAACCAACGCACTCATCATTACCCCGGGCATGTTGGCTGCAGGCACGCACTTGAACGCCGTGGGTGGCGACTGCCCAGGCAAAACTGAAATTCATCCCCAGGTGCTGGCCAGCGGCCCCGTGTTTGTCGAGTTTGAGCCCCAAACACGGGTTGAAGGCGATATTCAGATGCTGGACCCAGACTTTGCCGTGACCGAGTTGTGGCGTGTTTTCAAAGGCGAGGCTACAGGACGCACACATCCTGCACAAATCACTGTTTTTGACTCCGTGGGCTTTGCCCTAGAGGACTTCAGCGCCATGCGCTACATGGGCCAAGCGGCCCACGACCTGGGCCTTGGCCAATCGCTTGCCTTGATACCGGCTTTGGCCGACCCTAAAAACTTGTTTGCGTTGCTGGAACAACCACACCAACGGCGTGGCCCAAGCCTAGTGGCGCTTGACACTTATAAGATGGGCTCTTCAGCATTGCACATGCCAGTGCCAGTGCCTGTGCCTGTGCCTGTGCCTGTGCCATCGACATCACCCACCACCCAAGGCCGATCATGATTGCAAACAACTGCCAGGGCGTCAGCCTGATAGGTGCGCCTACAGACATTGGCGCCAGCACACGCGGAGCCAGCATGGGGCCGGAGGCCTTGCGCGTGGCGGGCATTGTTCAAGCCATCGCCAATTTCGGTATAGACGTGCACGACACTGGCAACCTGAATGGGCCGCCCAACCCGTTTGTAAGTCCTGTCGACGGCTACCGCCACCTGGCTGAAGTGGCGCAGTGGAACCAGTTGTTGCACGACGCGGTGTTCAACGCGCTGCAAGTCCAGCGCATGCCCGTGGTCTTGGGCGGCGACCACTGCTTGGGCATTGGTTCGGTCAGCGCCGTGGCCAAACACTGCAAGGCCACCGGCAAGCACCTGCGTGTGCTGTGGCTAGACGCCCACGCCGACTTCAACACCGCCAGCCTCACCCCCAGCGGCAACATACACGGCATGCCCGTCGCCTGCTTGTGCGGCCAAGGCCCAGCTGAGCTGGTGGACATGGGAGGCCCTGGCCACCGCTTGAACCCCAAAGACTTGCGCCAAGTGGGCATCCGCAGCGTAGACGAAGGCGAAAAACGCTTGGTCGCCGAGATGGGCATTGACGTCTTTGACATGCGATTCATTGACGAGCACGGCATGCGTCACGCCATGGAAATGGCCTTGGCCCTCATGGATGACAACACCCACCTGCACGTGAGCCTAGACGTAGACTTCTTAGACCCAGACATTGCACCAGGTGTGGCAACCACGGTGCGCGGCGGCCCCAACTACCGCGAAGCCCAACTGTGTATGGAAATGATTGCAGACACAGGGCGCTTGAGTTCCATGGACATTGTGGAACTCAACCCCGCGCTGGACGTGCGCAACCAGACCGCAGAACTCGCCGTTGACTTGATAGAAAGCTTGTTTGGAAAGAGCACGCTGATGCGCAAACGCAGCTAATGCCTTACTGGTCACCCAAGATCGCCACGCCAAGGGGAAACCACTAGCCGTTGCCCCGTAGAATGTTTATCTTTGCTGGATTCATTTATTCACTCCCATGGAGATTGTTCTTATGTTTAAAAAATCATTGTTGTTAGGTGCCTTGGCGCTGGGTTTGTCACTTGGTGCTGTCGCCAAAGACTGGAAAGAAATCCGGGTAGCCATTGACCCCACCTACAAGCCATTCACATACAAAACAGATGACGGCAAGCCCACTGGCTTCGACGTCGACATTGCACAGGCGCTGTGCGACTTGAACAAAGTCAAGTGTGTGTTTGTTGAACAAATATGGGACGGCATGATTCCTGGGCTGCAAGCCCGCAAATACGACGCCATCATCTCGTCTATGTCCATCACGCCAGACCGCATGAAAGTGGTGGCGTTCACAGGCAAGTACTACAACACACCGTCACAAATCATTGTGAAAAATGACATCAAAACCGACGGTTCTGCAGCCAGCCTAAAAGGTAAAAAATTGGGCGTGTTAAAGGGTTCAACCCAAGAGAAATACGCCAAAGGCGAACTGGCTGGTGCTGGCGTTGAGATCATCGCCTACGAGGCACAAGACCAAGTTTATTTGGACATCAAGGCTGGCCGCTTAGACGGCACAGTCGCTGACGTTGTTGAAGTTAAAGGCGGCTTTTTGGACACCCCAGACGGCAAAGACTACGTGTTTGTTGGCAAGCCACTGGGCAAATTCGTGAATTACTTTGGTGATGGTGCTGGTATTGCTGTTCGCAAGCAAGACACAGACTTACGCACCATGTTGGACAAGGGCATCACCAGCCTGCGCACCAACGGCACATGGCAAACAATCAACGACAAATACTTCGCCGGCACCAGCGTGTGGGGCGACTGATGTCGGTCGGTCACAACGCCTGGCTGACGCTCACCAGCTTGCCAAGCGTCTAATGACTACAAAGCCTGCTAGCGCCACTTGGACTAGCAGGCTTTTCTCTTCAAACAAGCGCGCGCCACCAGCCACGGCTCGCTGAACCGCATGCCACACGACCACAGATTGACATACATTCAATGACCGCCGGTTACTTCTACAGCATCCTCGAGGGCTCCTTGTTGTCCATACAAGTGGCATTGGGTGCATTGGTGGTTGCCGTTGTCCTGGGCTTGGCTGGCGCTGCTGCCAAGCTGTCAACCCATCAACCACTGGTGTGGCTGGGCACTATTTACTCCACCATCATTCGCGGCATTCCTGATTTGGTGCTGATGTTGTTGATTTTTTATGGCGGCCAAATCGGTTTAAACGTCATGCTGGAGTCCATGGGCTACATGGACTACGTTGAGATCAACCCCTTTGCCGCAGGCCTTATGACGATTGGCTTTATTTACGGCGCTTACATGACAGAGACCTTTCGGGGCGCCATCATGGCCATCCCAACGGGTCAGGCCGAAGCCGGCTTGGCCTACGGCATGGGCCAGACGCGTGTGTTTTTCACCATCGTATTGCCGCAAATGGTGCGTTTGGCGCTGCCCGGCTTTACCAACAACTGGCTGGTGCTCATCAAGGCCACTGCATTGGTGTCTATTTTGGGCTTGCCAGACATGACCTACTTGGCCAAACAAGCTGGCGCGGCCGCCCGCGGCCAAACACCCAATGCGCCGTTGCTGTTTATGGCTTTCGCCGCTGTTATTTACTTGGTCTTCACCACTGTGTCGTTGGTCGCATTGCGCCAGCTCGAAAAGCGTTACACCATGGGTGTCAAGCGCGGTAATTTCTAAGTTCGGCCGAGTCCTTTAAGCCTCACACAGCATGCAATTCGACGTCATATTTACCCCAGATTCTTTGCGCTTATTTGGTGCTGGCTTGGTAGGCACGCTGCAGATTTTGATTGCCTGTTTACTCATTGGTGGCGCGTTGGCGCTGCCCATGACACTCATGCGCGTGTCACAACACTGGTGGGTAAGAGGCCCCGTGTGGCTGTTCACCTACGTGGTGCGTGGTACGCCGCTGCTGATTCAGGTCTACATCATTTACTACGGTGTGGCGCAGCTTGACTGGATTCAAAGCCGCTGGGACGACTCATGGCCATGGACTGGCTTTAAGGACCCCTTTATGTGCGCGGTGCTGGCCTTCTCCATGAACACCTGCGCTTACACAGTAGAGATGTTGGCCGGCGGTATTCGCGACATCAACGCAGGCGAGATTGAGGCCGCCCATGCCATGGGTCTGTCCAAGTGGCAAACACTTGCCCGTATCGTGCTGCCCTCTGCCATGCGCCGCACGCTGCCGGCTTACTCCAATGAGGTCATCATGATGCTGCACAGCACCTCGCTGGCGAGCACTGTCCCTGCTGTGTTTGACATCACTGGTGCGGCGCGCAGCATTTACTCAGACTTTTACTTGCCCTTTGAAGCCTTCATCACAGCAGGCTTGATTTACTTGGTGCTTACTTTTACCTTGGTGGGCCTATTTAGGCTGGCAGAAAACCACTGGTTGGCTTACCTCAAGCCTCGCGGACGCTGAAGGAGACACCGTGCACACACAGACACACCACCTGACGAGTCCCGCCACGGGCACACAGCGCACGCTGCACAGCCTGCATTTTGGCCAAACGGGGCATGGCCAAAAAATTTATATTCAAGCCAGCTTGCACGCCGATGAACTGCCAGGCATGTTGGTGGCCCACCACTTACGCGGCTTGCTGACAACGCTAGAGGACGAGGGCCAACTGCTTGGTGAAGTGGTGTTGGTGCCCATCGCCAACCCGATTGGCTTAGACCAAACGGTGATGTTCACCCAACTGGGCCGGTTTGAGCTGGCCAGTGGTGAAAATTTCAACCGCCACTACCCCGACTTTGCCAACGCCATTGTCGACACGGTAGCGCCCTTGCTCACCCAAGATGCTGGCCACAACCGCGAGGTGATTCGCGCTGCCATGCGTGAATGGCTGTCGCAGCAGCCCACAGTCACCGAACTGGCCAGCCTGCGCAACACGCTGATGCGCTTGGCCTGCGACGCAGACGTGGTGCTGGACTTGCACTGCGACTTTGAAGCCGCCATGCATGTGTATGTGGAGACGCCTTATTTAGAGCAAGTGCAACCCTTGGCGCAAACCTTGGGCGCACGTGCCGTGCTATGGGCACAAAGCGACTCGCCCACACTGTGCTTTGACGAGGCACTGAGCGGCGTGTGGTGGCGACTGCGCCAACGCTTGCACAACCACCCCATTCCCTTGGCGTGCATGGCCAGCACCATAGAGCTGCGCGGCCAAACCGATGTGAACCATGTCCAAGCCCATGCCGATGCCCAAGCAATCGTTGATTTTTTAATTCACCGCCAGGTGATCGTTGGTACAACCAGCTTGCCTGTAGCCCAGTGTGAGGCCACGCCTCTGGCAGGCTCGCAAACCCTGTACGCACCGCATGCCGGTGTGATCAGTTACCACGCTGAACCCGGGCAGCTGTTGACAGTCGGCGACGTGGTGGCCGACATCGTGTGTCCTGCCACGGCACTGGTCACACCAGTGTTGGCTGAAGTCGATGGCGTGTTGTACGCCAGGCATATCGTGCGCTGGGCCTGCAGCGGTATGGACATAGGCAAAATCGCAGGTGCGACAGCCTTTAAAACGGGGCCCCTGCTGAGCGCCTAAGCAACTGTTTACCGGACTGAACACATGAGCCAACCTACTACAGAACAACTGGTCGTGAGCGACCTACACAAACGCTACGGCGACAACGAGGTACTGAAAGGTGTGTCGCTGTCAGCCCATGCCGGCGACGTCATCAGCATCATTGGCTCAAGCGGCTCAGGCAAGTCCACATTTTTACGCTGCATCAATTTACTTGAGCGCCCGCACATTGGCACTATCACCCTCAACGGTGAAACGCTCAAACTGGCCGCGGCCAAAGACGGCATGCTGAATGCCACCGACAAAAAACAGCTGCAACTGTTTCGCGCCAAATTGGCCATGGTGTTTCAGCACTTTAATTTGTGGGCGCACTTAAACGTGCTCGACAACATCACCGAGGCACCTATCCATGTGCTGGGCTTGTCCAAAGCGCAGGCGCGCGAACGTGCACGACACTACCTCAACAAAGTAGGCCTGTCAGGCGCAGAAGACAAGTACCCCGCTCACATGTCAGGTGGGCAGCAGCAGCGCGTGGCCATTGCCCGCGCTTTGGCTATGGAGCCTGCCGTGATGTTGTTTGACGAGCCCACCTCCGCGTTGGATCCAGAGCTGGTGGGAGAGGTGCTGCGCGTCATGCGCGGCCTGGCCGACGAGGGGCGCACCATGGTGGTGGTCACGCACGAAATGGGCTTTGCCAAAGAGGTGTCCAACAAAGTGATGTTTTTGCACCAAGGTGTCGTTGAGGAGGCTGGCGACCCCAAGGTGGTGCTCAACCACCCCACCAGCGAGCGCTTGCAACAGTTTTTAGCGGGAAGCCTCAAATAAGCATGTCCATGCGCACGCTTGCCAGCTTGCTGCGCACCTACTCTGTAGGTGAAGTTGCGCAACACCCTTGGCGAACACTGACCGCCACAATGACCATCGCACTGGGCGTGGCGTTGGCGCTGGCCGTGCACCTCATCAACGCCTCTGCACTTGCAGAGTTCAGCCGCGCCAGCGACCAAGCCGCACGCAACACGCAAGGCCTGCTCAGTGGCGAGCCCATGTGGTGGCTGCGCAGCAGCGCCAACGCACCCATACCGTCAGACGTGCTGATGCACATCAGCACACAAGCAGGCGTGTCGCACGTGTTGCCCGTGGTCGAGGCCAACGTGGCAGTGCGTACAAACAGCGCGCCCATCACTGTGCAACTGCGAGGTGTGGATGCCTTGGCGCAAGCCCAACTGGGATTGAACTGGGTGCCCATGGCACACCACAATGCCGACGGCGACAGGCTGGATCTATTTGCACCCGACGCTGTGTTCATCAACGCCGCCGCCGCCAACCTGTTGGGCCAGCCCACGCCATCGGTCTTACAACTGCAAGTGGGCACTGTGTGGCACAACTTGCGCGTTGCCGGCACAGTTAAAGGGGGCCGTCAAGCCACCTTGGTCATGGACATTGCAGCTGCGCAGCAACTGCTGTCCCTTGACGATGGTCTGACACGCATTGGCATCAACACCGCTGTCAACACCGCACAGCCTGAGACCGCCAAGCAACTCATGACGCAGTGGGGTTTAGACGCCAGTGTGTATATTCAAGCGCCTGAGCAAGAAGCCAGTCGCCTCATCAACATGACGCGCGCCTACCGCGTGAACTTGAGCGTGCTGGCATTGGTCGCCTTGTTCACAGGTGCTTTTTTGGTCTTTTCAGTGTTGTCGCTCAGTGTGGCCAAACGCTTGCCGCAGTTTGCATTGCTGGGTGTGTTGGGTTGCACACCGCGCATGCGCATGGCATTGGTGTTGGCCGAGGCCTGTGTGCTGGGCTTGGTGGGGAGCCTGCTCGGTGTGTTGTTGGCCATTGGCTTGGCCAGCTTGGCGCTGCATGTACTCAACGGCGATTTGGGCGGCGGCATGCTGGCCAGCCGTGAACCCGTGCTGCAGCTGTGGGCCAACGTTGGCGCGGTGGTGGGTTTTATGGCCTTGGGCACTGCCGCCACTTTGTTTGGCGCCTGGTGGCCTGCACGCAGTGTGGCCAACGTGGCACCCGCCATTGCAATTAAAGGCCTGTATGTTGAAAAGGCACACAACAACCAACAGCAATGGTGGTGGGGTGTGGCACTGTTGGCAAGCAGCGCGCTGGCCATCAACGCGCCCCCCATCTGGGACATGCCGCTGGGCGCTTACATTGGCATTGGCTTGCTGCTGGTAGGTGGCTTGGTGTGTTTGCCCGTGGTGGTGGCGTGGCTGTTGGCGCACACGCCGCAGCGGCTGTACCAGCGCATGCTGCCCATGTTGGCGCTCACCCGCGCGCAGCGCATACCCTATGCAGGCACTGTGGCCATCAGTGGTGTGGTGGCCAGCTTGGCATTGGCTGTGGCCTTGACTGTGATGGTCTCTAGCTTCAGAGGCTCAGTCACGCAGTGGCTAGACACCATCCTGCCGGCAGACATGTACTTGCGCGCTTCTGCACCCAACAGCTCAACAGACACCCGTGCTTTCAACCCACAGTTTGTGGACCAGCTGCGCCAGCAACAGGACGTGAAACGCGCCAGCATTCAGCACACAAGCCTCCTCACCTTAGACCCCAACCAGCCGCAAGTTGCACTCATTGCCCGCGACTTGCAACTAGACGCTAGCGGCTGGCCGCTGGACTTGCCTGCGGCGCCCATGATGACCAACGCCGGCCGCGTTGTTGCACCTGGCGCAAACCACTACCCTGTGTGGGTCAGTGAGGCTCTACGAGACACCTACGGCTTGTCGGTTGGTCAGCCCTTTGGGCAGTTGTTTGCGCGTACAACCCACTCCAGACAACCCAACGACACCAGTCAACACCCGTATGTTGCAGGCATATGGCGAGACTACGCCAGGCAAAGTGGCAGCATCGTCGTGCATTGGGATGACCTTACCAACACCAACATCACGCCTGCCATCTCAGACATTGCCATCACATTTGCATCTGACCAAGAGGACACACCAGCTGTGTTGAAGGGGCTGCAATCTACCATCAGAGCGCTGTACAGCAGCACGCATGACAACGCACCAAGCACCGAATTAAACATGGCCACCACTGGCGATATACGCGCCCAGTCGCTGCGCATCTTTGACCGCAGCTTTGCCGTCACACAGTGGCTGCAGCTGGTGGCCATTGGCATTGGCTTGTTTGGTGTAGCCGCCAGCGTCAGTGCACAAGTGTTGGCCAGACAACGCGAGTTTGGCCTGCTGGCCCACCTTGGGCTTGAGCCGCGCCAGGTTCAAGGTTTGGTCACTACAGAAGCTTTGCTGTGGAGCTCGGTAGCAGCTGTTGTGGGTCTGCTGCTGGGCTTGGTGGTCAGTGCGGTGCTGGTGTTTGTGGTCAACCCGCAAAGCTTCCACTGGACCATGGATTGGCAACTACCCCCCTGGCGTTTAGCCGGTTTATGCGCCGCTGTGGTGGTGTGCGGCACGCTTACCAGCGCATGGGTGGCCAGACGTGCACTGTCCATGCAAGCGGTTCAAACGGTGAAGCAAGATTGGTAGGCCCACGATTGACACACACACGATGACCAAGCACATGAACCACAACGCCATCAGACCCAGCCAGGCCATCAACCGGCGACAACTGTTGCGAAGCGCAGCGGCGCAGCTGGCGCTTGGTGCTGGTGTGGGCTGTGGGCTTGGACCACACAACGCGGCCTGGGCACAGCTGTCAACCGATGGGCTGGTATTCCCACGTGACTTGGGCTCACACAACAACTTTGACATTGAGTGGTGGTACCTCACAGGCTATGTGGAGGTGGCGGGCAGCGCCACACCCCTAGGGCTGCAAGTGACTTTCTTCAGAAAACGCATTGCCAGCAACGCCGAACTGACACAACAACTGGCCGCCAAACACCTGGTATTTGCCCATGCCGCACTGGCCATACCGCCTGGCGCCGATGGGTATACCGGCCAGCTTCGCCACAGCCAACGAACCGCCAGGTGGAACGGGCACACACAGCGCCCCAGCAACGTGCAAGTCACCGATAACAGAGCTTACCCGGGCGCTTGGGCCAGCACCGAGTTGATGGACGTCGGCATTGCCAATGCTGATGGCACTTGGCACATGAGCAGCACCACAGACAAGCAATTCACCGCCAACGCGCACAGCACGGGTGACCACAAAAATGGCATACACACAGGCGGGTTTAACGTGTCGGTTCTTGCCAGTGCATCACAACCACCCATCTTGCAAGGCAACAAAGGCTTGTCGCAAAAAGGACCCGCGCAGCGCGACACCAGTTGGTACACCACGCACCCACAACTGCAACTGCGCGCCAAGCTCGATATAGACGGCGTGAGCCACGCACTCACAGGGCGCGGTTGGCTAGACCACGAGTGGAGCCATGGGTTCATGCCCGAAGGGGCAGCAGGTTGGGACTGGGTCGGCTTTAACTTTGATGACGGTACCGCCCTGACAGCCTTTCAGCTGCGCGATACGCAGCAACAGACACTGTGGGCTGGCGGGTCCCACCGCACGGTGCAAGGGCAGCTGCGCACCTACAAGCCGGCCGATGTTGTATTTATTCCTGGCGACATGTGGCAAAGCCCGCGAACCGGTATCAAATACCCAGTAGGATGGCGCCTCAACACACCACTTGGTGCGTTTGATGTTCAACCCGTTATGCCCGACCAAGAGCTGGACAGCCGACAAAGTACTGGCACTGTGTATTGGGAAGGCTTGTGCGGCTTGCACAACGCACAAGGCCACCGCGTGGCTTGGGGTTATCTTGAGATGACCGGCTACGGCCAATCGATTCGTTTATAAATACCATTTCAGGCACCAGACACAAGCGCACCGCTTTATGACCACCCCTACCCCGACCAGAACCCAAGGCTTGCTGTCGCTCAGCCCATTTATCAAGCCCTACCGTTGGCAGGTTGGCTTTGCGCTGCTGATGTTGTTGGCCGCCGCAGCCGCCACGCTGGTATTTCCCACCGCGCTGCGCAAACTCATAGACGGTGGCTTAAGCAGCACCAGTGGCAACAACCCGCAAGACATAGCGTGGTACTTCGCGATGTTATTCGGCGTGGCCGTGGCATTGGCCTTGTTTTCGGGCGCGCGGTTTTTTATGGTGAGTTGGCTGGGCGAGCGCATAACAGCCGATATTCGCCAAGCTGTTTACGCGCGGGTGCTCAACCAAAGCCCACAGTTTTTTGAACAAACACCCACTGGCGATGTGCTGTCCCGCTTGAGCGCTGACACCACCTTGGTGCAAACCGTGGTGGGCTCATCACTGAGCATGGGCCTGCGCAACGCTGTGATGGGACTTGGCGCTTTGGGCATGCTGGTGTGGCACCACCCGCTCATGATGGCCCAGGTCTGCGTCGGTTTGTTGCTGGTGATAGCGCCTAGTATGTGGATGGGCAGGCGCGTGCGCCGCCTATCACGCGACAGCCAAGACCGTGTGGCCGATGCCAGCGCGCTGGCCAGTGAGGTGTTGAATGCCATCACAGTGGTTCAAAGCTATACCGCGCAAGGCCGAGAGGCCTCGCGTTTTGAGCACTCGACCAACGCGGCTTTTCGCTCGGCTATTCGCCGCTCTACCGCGCGCTCAGCATTGGTTACATTTGTGATGGTTACCACCAGTGCGGCCTTGCTATGGGGCTTGTACATGGGCACGCTAGCCGTGTTGGCTGGGACGCTCAGCCCAGGCGAGCTTGGACAAACTGTGTTGTATGTGATTATTTTGGCCGGTGCCTTTGCAGTGCTGGGCGAAGTGAGTGGTGACTTGTTGCGCGCTGCCGGAGCCAGTGAGCGCCTCATTGAATTGCTGCACATGCCCAGTCACATCCAAGAGGCCACGCACACACAACCACTCAAACCCAGCCATCAAGGATTGGATGTGCAATTGATCAACGTGCAGTTTGCCTACCCATCCCGTCTAGAGATGCCCGCTCTACACGGTATCAACCTGCACATCAAGGCCGGCACAACTGTTGCACTGGTGGGCGCCAGTGGGGCGGGTAAAACCACCATCATGCAACTGCTGCAACGTTTTTATGACACGCAAGACGGCAGCATATTGCTACAAGGTACATCCATTAAAACCTTGGCTTTAACGGACTTGCGCACCCACGTTGGTGTGGTGCCACAAGAGCCCGTGGTGTTTGCCGCATCAGCTCTAGACAACATCCGCTATGGCCGTCCAGACGCCACCAACGACGAGGTGGTTGCCGCGGCCAAAGCGGCCTACGCACACGACTTCATCATGGCCTTGCCCATGGGCTACGAAACCTTCATGGGAGAGCGTGGTGTGCGCCTGTCTGGCGGTCAACGCCAGCGCTTGGCCATTGCCCGTGCCATGCTGAAAAATGCACCTCTGCTGCTGCTTGATGAAGCGACCAGCGCACTCGATACGCACAGCGAACAAATGGTGCAAGCCGCCCTAGACCGCGCCATGCAAGGCCGCACCACCATTGTGGTGGCGCACCGTTTGTCAACCGTACAACGCGCCGACAGCATTGTGGTGATTGCTGGCGGACACATTGTGGAGCAAGGCAAGCACCACGAGTTATTGGCTCGCAACGGGGCTTACGCGGCATTGGCACAGGCACAGTTTGGTCAGGAAGCGCCGGCTGTTGAACCTGCGCTGACCTAGTACGACCTACTGGTTTTACCCGCCAGCAACCAACGCAGCAATCGCCTCACCCACATCATGGGTGGTGGCTGAACCACCCAGATCTGGGGTGTGCGGACCTGTACGCAGCACGTCCTCCACAGCTTTCAAAATGGCATCGTGGGCGGCCTGTTCACCTAAGAACTCCAGCATCAAAGCGGCGCTCCAAATCATGGCAATAGGGTTGGCAATGCCCTTGCCAACAATGTCTGGCGCAGAACCATGAACGGGCTCAAACAGCGATGGGAATTGTCGTTCAGGGTTGAGATTGGCAGATGGTGCCAAGCCAATGGTGCCGGTGGTTGCCGGACCCAAATCAGACAAAATATCACCAAACAAATTACTGGCGACCACCACGCTAAAGCGGTCTGGCTGCAACACAAAGCGTGCCGACAAAATATCAATGTGTTGCTTGTCAGTCACCACATCTGGGTAGTCTTGACCCACCACATCTGCGCGTTTGTCCCACCACGGCATGCTCACGGCGATGCCGTTGCTCTTGGTTGCAATGGTGAGGTGCTTTCGCTCGCGCTTGCGCGCTTCTTCGAAGGCGTAGCGCAGCACACGGTCCGTACCCACGCGTGAAAACACAGACTCTTGTATGACAATTTCCCGCTCAGTGCCCTCGAACATCACACCACCCAACGCGGTGTACTCACCCTCCGTGTTTTCACGCACCACCAAGTAGTCAATGTCACCTGGCTTGCGTCCAGCCAACGGACACGTCACGCCTTCAAACAAGCGCACAGGACGCAAGTTAACGTATTGGTCAAACTCGCGCCTGAACTTGAGCAACGAGCCCCACAGTGATACATGGTCAGGCACCGTCGCTGGCCAACCCACTGCGCCAAACAACAAGGCATCAGAAGTGCTTAATTGCGCCTTCCAGTCATCGGGCATCATCTGACCGTGCGCTTGGTAGTAATCACAACTTGCCCACGCAATAGGCAACAAACTGAGCTCAAAGCCAAAGCGCTTGGCGGCAACTTCCAACACCGCCAATGCGGGTGGCATAACCTCTTGGCCGATGCCGTCGCCGGGAATAACGGCAATGTGATGGGTGCGTGTGGTCATAGTGGTGGTAAAAAATGCTGCTTGTACAAGCTGGTATTTTAATCGCATAGCCTGCAGCCATTGGCCCCTACCAGTGCCGCCTGCCATGCCCGACACTAGCGCTGTGTCGCGCAACCTTGCCAGTCACCGAGGACCTAGGGAAGACACCAGACATGACACGTTACGCCAAGGAGATGGCTGCACAGGTGTCACATGCGTGCAACAACACTTGGGCATTCATGCGTAATGTAGGTGACTGATTTGTTCCCTCCTGCCACGCATGAGCAACAACTTGCGTTGAAAAACAGTTCAAGCACACACGCTGTGGCGTCACATACAGAAAGCAATAGCCGTTATGAGTTCAGATATCCCGGTATACATGGTGGTCAACCTGACCGTACAAGACGCTGCTGCATACAGAAACTATGAAAAAGGTTTTTTCGCCATTCTCAAACGATACGGTGGTGAGTTCCTCACCTTTGATGATGCGCACATCACCTTAGAAGGTAGCAAGCCACCAAACGGACGAATGATTATTTTTAAGTTCCCCTCAGAGGAACAGGCCACCAGCTGGTATGCAGACCCTGAGTACCAAACGCTCAGCGAATTCCGCCGTCAAGGCACACAACTTGAATACCTAACCCTGCTACACGGTTTACCAGCGCGCGCGTAACCCATTAGGCAAGCGTCACACGGGGGTGTCAACATGGTCGGTTGTCTCACACAATCGCCCAACAACAAACCCCTGTGTTGGGTCATAGGTGCTAGCGCCTGCGCAGTCGCAGGCTACAGTCAGTTTCTATGAGCAATAGTGTCTGTATGTTGTTCATGATGCACGTCAATAATCCATAAACCATCCGATGAAATCTCCTACTGCTACAACCCCTTCTTGGCTGAGCGCACACCCTGTTTTGGTCGCCATAGGACTTGCGTTGGGTACCAGCTTAGGAGCCAGTTTGGCGCGTTTCTCATACGCGCTGTTTGTCCCAACTATGCGCGACGACCTGAACTGGTCGTACACCATATTGGGCAGCATGAACACCGCGCACGCCATGGGCTATTGTGTGGGAGCGATCACGCTGTCTATGGTGATAAAGCGCTTTTCGTCTTGGGTTGCCTTCACGGCGGGGGGTGTTTTAACCAGTATTTTCTTGGGTATGTGCGGCCTCTTTACTGACCCTGGTGCCATCGGCTTGTTGCGGTTTTTATCGGGCTTTACCAGTGCATCTGTGTTTGCAGGCGGTACGGTATTGATCGCACAATTGGCCAGCTTTCACCCCAAACGCTCTGGGCTGTTGCTGGGTATTTACTACGCAGGTGGTGGCTTTGGCATGGTTGTTTCGGCCTTCTTGGTGCCCATGTCGTTAAGTCTCGCGGCGCAATGGGGCATGCCACACACGTGGCAACTGGGCTGGTTTGCCATTGGCCTGACAGGCTTGCTCATGACGCTGTTGATGTGGTTGCCGAGCGTGTCTGTGCCCAAATCACCGCCACGTGCCAAGAGCGATGACAGCACGCCCGTTAAGCTGTATGCCAAAGTAGCCGCCGGCTACTTTTGCTTTGGCATGGGCTATATCGGCTACATCACATTCATCATGTCTATGCTGCGAGAACTGGGGTGGCACAACGCCAGCCTGACTTGGTTTTACGTCACCATGGGTGTGTTTGGTATGTTCAGCGCGCAAATTTGGGCCAAAGCTTTGGACACATTCAAAGGTGGTGAATGCTTGGCCATCATCAACGCACTGATGGCGTTGTCGTGTCTGATACCTGGCTACTTGGCGTCTCAAAGTGGTGACAGCCAAGCCGCCTTGAGTGTGCCGTTTATTTATTTGTCTGGGGTTATTTTCGGCGGATGTGTCGCAACCGCTGTGGCATCAACCACCTCATTCATCAAGCACAATTTGCCACAAAGCCAGTGGATTGGGGCCATCACTGTGTTCACCAGCATTTTTGCTGTGGGCCAAATTGTGGGCCCCTCATTGACTGGCTGGGTATCCGATAGAGCCGGCACGCTGTCCAGCGGGTTTTTAGTGTCTGCTGGTATTTTGTTGCTAGGTTCTGTGCTGGCGCTGTGGCAAAAGCCACTGCAAATGCGTCACACAGCCAGCCACATGGGCAGTGGTCACTGAACACTTGGCTTGATACGCGTGATTATGTTGGGCAGCAGGTAACAAGTGTTCAGTATTTCAAAGCGGTGCTTTTACCCCAAAACACGCGGTATGCGAATACCGTGTAGCCAACAATGACTGGCAACACCACCACTGTTCCGTAAAAAATAACCATCAGTGCCTCTGGACTGCTGGCGGCTTGCCAGATACTGAGTTCATCAACCACCAGCCAAGGGAAAAGGCTGTAAGCCAAACCATAAAAAGCCAGCAAAAAGATGCCCACTGTGCACGCAAAGGGTACGGCTACGCCGTACTCGTTTCCTTGCGCCAAGCGCACGGGAAGGCGTTTGAGGCTGCGCGCCATCACCACAAACAAAGCCAGTGTGACCGCTGGAATGGGTATCAGCATGACCACATTGGGGAAGCTGAACCATTTGTCAAAGATTCGCTCACTCACCCACGGTGTTGCCAATGAAATAGCGGCCACACCTGCGCCTGTTAGCCACAAGCTGGCTTGCGCCCAGCGTACGGCTTTAAGTTGCAACACACCTTCGGATTTCATAATCAACCACCCCGAACCCAACAAACAATAGGCGGCGACCAAACACAAACCAATCAATGCGCTGAATAACTGGCTGGCCCAATGTGTTTCGAAACCAGTGACCAAGTGACCCAGCATGAAGCCTTGTGACCAACCGGCCAACAGCGAGCCTGTGTAAAACAGCTTGTCCCACATCGGCTTGTGCTCTGCGCGGGCCTTGACCCTGAATTCAAAGGCCACACCTCGCAGGGTTAGCGCCACCAGCATCAATGCCACTGGCAAGTACAGTGACCCCAGTATCAGGCCATGTGCGGCGGGAAAAGCCACCAACAAAATGCCCACACCCAGCACCAACCAGGTTTCGTTGGCATCCCAAAAAGGGCCAATGCTGGCGATCATGCTGTCTTTTTGTGCCTCATTGTCGGCTCTGCGCAGCAGCACGCCAACACCCAGGTCGTAACCGTCCATGATGACGTAGGCCAGCATGGCCAGCGCCATGACCAGCACAAACACAATGGGCAGCCAGCCTGCAGGTGTTGACAAGTCAGGCATGACAAGCGCGGTTGTTGCATTAAGCATGGGTGACCTCCACATGCATGTTCGCTGGCGCGCCCTTGCGGGCTAGGTGAAACAACACACTGATGTAAGCGAACAGCAAACCAGCGTAGAGCGTGACGTAAGTGACCAAGGTAAACAATATATTGCTCGCAGGCACCTCAGATGCAGCTTGCGCCGCAGTCAACACACCGTATACCAACCAGGGTTGCCGCCCAATTTCAGTCACGTACCAACCTGCTACCAGCGCCACCCAACCTGAAAACGTCATGGCCACCAACACGCGCAACAACCAGGTCTTTGGCACTCCCACGTCACGGTTGCTGCGGCGCATTTGCCACACACTCAACCAACTGACGGCCAACATCAACAAGCCTGTAGCCACCATGATGCGGAAAGCAAAAAACACAGGTGCAACGGGCGGGCTTTTGTCGCCAAACGCTTTGATGCCTTTCACCTCCCCGTTGATGTCGTGGGTGAGGTACAGCGACGCCAGCTTGGGAATGGCGATCTCAAACTTGTTGCTTTGCGTGGCCTTGTCCGGTATGGCGAACAACACGGCGGGCGCGCCTTGTTGCGTGTCCCAAATACCTTCCATCGCGGCTACTTTGGCTGGCTGGTGCTCTAGCGTGTTCAAACCGTGCAAGTCACCCACCACAATTTGCAATGGAATAACAGCAGCTGCTATGTACAAGCCAGTACGCAATGAGGCTCTGACCGCCAAGCCGCTGTCACCGCGCAGCCACCGGTAGGCTGACAGGCCTGCCAACAGGAACGCTACGGTCAAGCCTGAGGCCAACATCATGTGCGAGAACCGGTAGGGAAACGATGGGTTAAATATGACTTCTAACCAGCTGGTCACATGCGCTTGCCCGTCGATCATGACAAAGCCAGTGGGCGTGTGCATCCAGGAGTTGAGCGCCAGTATCCAAAAAGCCGACAACGTTGTACCTCCAGCTACCAACAATGTAGCGGTGGTGTGGACCCGTTCGCTGACGCGCCCGCGGCCAAACAACATAATCCCCAGCATGGTGGCTTCTAAGAAGAAAGCGGTGAGCACCTCATACGCTAGCAACGGGCCAGCCACGTTGCCCACCGTGTTCATGAAGCCTGGCCAGTTGGTGCCAAATTGGAAGCTCATGGTGATACCGCTGACCACACCAAGAGCGAATGTGAGCGCAAATACCTTGACCCAAAACTGGTAGGCCTCCATCCAATGGTCTAAGCCAGTGGCAATAAAACGTGTTTTGAAAAACAGCAGTACCCACCCCATACCGATGGTGATGGTTGGAAAGAGAATGTGAAAGGTAATGTTGGCGGCAAACTGCATGCGCGCCAACATGAGGGGGTCAAAGTTGTCCATGACTATTTCCAGTAAACGCTTGTTGAACGCGTTGTTTAACGAGCATCAATTTTTGTACGTTGGTGCCCATCTTCATCAAACTGGCCAGCGTGGCTGAGTCCATTTTTTGCATCTCGTCTAACCAGTCGGTCATCATTTCAATAAAGCCATGCATGAGCTTCATGCGCTCTTGGGCATGGATGTCGGCGGGCTCTGTCGGCGTCTCCATCAAGGCATCACGCAGCATGCTCAAGGTGGGGTCGATTTCTCGTTTTCGCCGCTCGTTGGCCAGTGTTCGAAAAATAGCCCATACGTCCTCAGGTGCCTGAAAATACTCCCGCCTGTCATTGGGCAGGTGCATGAGCTTGACCAAATTCCATGACTGCAACTCTTTCAGGCCCATGCTCACGTTGGAGCGTGAAAACCCCAAAGCCTCACCCACATCGTCTGCATTCAACGGCTTGGACGATACATACAGGAGGGCGTAGATTTGCCCTACGGTGCGATTGATACCCCAGCGACTGCCCATTTCGCCGAAATGCATGACGAACTGCTGCGTGAGTGGCGGTAGATTCATGGGGTGTGTCCAAGTAGTCGTTAATTTCTGAAGTTTCAGTCTTTACTGAAATTACAGTATACGCTCAAATACTAGTAGAAACCCTTATTTTTATCACAAGCCTCCACATCGTAAAAACTACGACGTCGATCCGCTAGCCTAAGGTTTCGCAGCACCACATCAACCATCAGCTAGGTGACATCGGCCACGTTGATCGCCAGCGAGCTACTCACAAGGCGAGGCAGACCTCTCTCTCGGCAAACCTGTTGCACCTGATGAACGCGTGCTGGTGCTCAAAAGTTTGGCCAGGCGCGTGCTGGAACAAACCGATGACACTGTGTGGTTGATGTGCGCAACTGAAGCACGCCATTATTTGTATATGAATAACTTTTATTTAATCGATATCGTTAAAGAACAACCGCAATCGCTGTACATTGTTATAGTGGTCTTTGGCCAATGGATTGGCGACAATAGACTACGCACAGGGGCAAGTTATCACTATCACAACCACCATTGCTGCAGTTCAGCCAGAAGAACACGAAGACATGGATGAACCCTGGTGTGTCCCGGTGGTCCAAAGACCTGCCATCACATCTAAAATTCGCCGCTACACACCAAGCAGCGACCGCATCGGCACACCACCTACTCAAGCTGAAGCCTCGCCAACAGAGCCCAGCGAAGTTGTCAAACCCAACCCGGTTCATCAGCACTGATTAGACGAACAGGCAGGGTTCAGAGGCCCTTGAAATAGCCATTGTGTGCGTTGCAGGCCATCAAGCCGCTGTATGTGCAAGGGCGGCCTCACTGCCCATAAAGTTTTTACACAAGGTTGCGCTGGCTAGGCTGGCATGTGTTTCTGACAGCTGTGCGGCCAAGTCGCCATGGCCTTCATTGATGGCATGGGCGATGGCGTGGTGCTCACCCCAGATGCCATCGCGCCCTGCACTGTGCTGAAGCACGGCGCCCATGATGCGTCGCACATGTATCCAATGGCTCTGTGATGCTTCTAATATGTAGGCATTGCCAGAGGCCTGATAAATAGCGCTGTGAAACGCCATATCGGCTTCAATCAACACACGGACGTCGTCCCCTGCCGCCGCCTCACGTCCCGCCTCGATCAACGAATTGGGTATGTTGGCGCCAGCAGCCGCAGCAAGCCTGGCAGCCAAAGCGTCCATCGCACCACGTACTTGGTACAACTGCCCTATGCGCGAAGGGTCTAACTGTGTAACGAGCAAGCCCCTGCCAGGGGCATCTTCTAACAAACCATCTTTTTTCAGCAAACGCAGTGCTTGCAGCACTGGCGAACGCGAGACATTGAGTTGCTCGGCCAGGTCTTCTTGGGTGATGCGCTCACCTGGGGCAAGCTTGCCTGAGCTGATGGCATCCAGCAGTGTTTTGTAGACCTCGTCGACATAGTCCGTGCGACAAGGGATCTTGGCTAAGATCAATTCAAGCTCCTGTTATTCATGGTGCATAGCTTAAAGCCTATGTCTGAGCACAACGAACCTGTCTTAAGTCAACATGTCAGGCTGGGTGGCGACCAAATGGTCATATATAGACTGAAAATGCAGCCAGCCAATGTATTCTGACCCTACATGCTCACGGCTGTAGCGGGCTTTATCTGGCGGCACCAATACCGGCTTGTGACCCGAGGCCTCCACCAACATCTGCTGCTTGCAGCAGCGCTCAAGGGCTATAAACCAAAATGCTGCTGCTTCAATGCTGTGCCGACTGGCGGTTAGCAAACCATGGTTTTGGTGAATGGCAGCCTTCACGCCTGTAAACCAGTCGCAGACTGCAAGGCCCGCTTTTTCTTCAACTGCCACCTGCCCCGCCTCATCTTTAATAACCACATGGTCTTCAAAAAAAGCCGCCGCATCCTGCGAAATAGGCTCTAGTGGGCGACCCAACGCCGCAAACGCGGTGCCGTACACCGTATGGGCGTGGCACATGGCAACAATGTCTGGGTGTGCCTCATGCACCGCACCATGCAACACAAAACCAGCGCGGTTGATGGCATGGCGACCCTCTACAACACGGCCCTTGTGGTCAGCCAAAATCAGGTTGGACACCTTGACTTGGGCAAAATGCACACACATGGGGTTGGTCCAATACAGCTCTGGATGCTCTGGGTCACGTATGGTGAGGTGACCCGCAAACCCATAATCAAACTTCTCCAGCGCAAAGGCGCGACAAGCAGCAACCAGCCTCTGCTTGAGGTGCAACCGCTCAGACTCTACATTTTTGAAGGTCGGCTTTGTCGGAAAAATTACACCTGCTTGCGTCGGCTCATAGATTGAAGGCTTGCTGTGCGCGGGCGCTGTTGTAGGGGCGTTATGCATGTTGATGGCTCCAGTTCATTAAAGATCGAGTGTGAGGGTTGGGCTCAGTGCGCGTGACACGCACAGGGTCAGGCATGTCTTTTTGTCGTCATCGCTCAAAATATAGTCGTGGTGGTCTACCTCACCATCGAGGTAGTCCACCTTGCACGTGCCACACAAACCAGACAGGCATGAGGTTGGCACCCGCCGCCCTGCCAACTCGAGGGCACGGACAATGGTTTCATCTGGGCCAACCGTAATTCTCTCGCCACTTTTCGTCAAAATAACATCAAAGCTGCCCGCGAGCGTCGCAACAGACGCGCTGTCAGGGGCTTTGAAGTACTCGGTGTGCACATGGCCAGTTGGCCAATGGGCACTAGATGCCGCGCAAGCCTTCATAAAACCTGCGGGGCCACAGAAGTACACATGTGTGCCCACCGCGTGGCTGTGCAGCAGCTTGGCGATGTCTAACCCCTGGCTTGTGTCGCCGTTGTCGTAGTGGAAGTGCAATCTATCTGGCGGCACCAAGGCCAGTAACTCAGCTGAAAAGGCGGCGTGTTGCGCACTGCGCGCGCAGTAATGCAGCTCAAAAGAGGCACCTTGGTGGACGAGCTCATGCGCCATAGATTTAAGTGGGGTGATGCCAATACCACCCGCCAACAACACCGTGTGCTTGGCCTGTGTGGCCATGGCAAATACGTGACGCAACGGCCCCACGGTTAGCAACTGCCCCACGCGCACGTGCTCGTGCATGGCAATAGACCCACCTGTGCTCTTGGCTTTGGGCTCTTTCAAAACCCCCAACAGCCAATGAGACCGATCGCGCGGGTCACTGGCCAACGAGTAGGCGCGAACAAGCCCGCCTGGGGCCAGCACATCCACGTGCGCACCTGGTTCAAACACCGGCAGGTCATGGCCATCGGGATCGGCTAATTCGTAAGACACAATGCCATGCGCTTGCAACCGAATACCACGGACTTGTAGCTGCCAGACTTGCGTAAGTGGTGGCGTTGTTGGCAGCTTGTCTGACGCAATCATGCATGCCTCTTCTCAAGCACAGCTTGTTGCAGCAATGCCATTTTTGACTTGACGAAATCCGTACGTGCTTGCCCTCTTAAGGATTCGGATTCGCTGATGATGGCGACCACTTGCTTGGCCAAGAAACGCCTCAGCGTAACCTCTTCCTGCGTGGTTCTGCCAACGGGCAGGTCAAACACATTGCCCGAGCAATAGCTGTTGGGTTGTGAGCCACAATCGCGCAGCCACTGTGCAAATTGCTCTGGCCCAGCTTGTGGGTTGCTGCCTCGCACGGCATCGCGCAACAGCTTGCGAAACATGTACAAGCCCGCATCAAATTTGGTTGGGTTTTCTAATGCATGGATTGCAATAGGACGCTGGCTTACCATGGCTTCGTAATCACCTGGCGCGTATTGGCAGTCTTTGTAGTTGTCTCTTGCGCGGTGGTCTGCAGGAATGGGCGGTATGTCGTCTAACTTGTAGTGCCCAAACCGCTCTGGTCGGCGCATGGCCACTTGGCCCTCTAAGAAATCAATGGCCTCATAACCCACCATACCTTTGTCACCCACACCGCGGGTATCAATGCCTGGCCCCATCACACGCCAACCCAGCATTTTGCTGTTGGTGTCGTCCACGGGTACCGTCCAGCGAATCATGTGAAAACGGCTGAAGTGTTTCTTTTTCTTGCCATCTTCTGAGGTGTAGGCATGCAAACTCAAATTTGGCAACACTTGATGCTGCACGCGAATGAACATGTGGTCTGTGTCTGATCGCCTGGCACCCGAACCAGCCAAGCCACGCCCACCTTGCACAGGCACAAAATGCATGTCAGGCGGGACCTCCATGGAGGCAGCGCCCACCTCGTCAAATGTGGTGCCTTGAAAATGCTCACCCGTCACCTGTTGCTTGGCATGCAATGCCATGGTGTGGTAATTGTCAGCTGAGTTGTCTTGAACTTGCAACCAATTGCAATGCTCGAAATTGCTGTAAGGCACCAACTCGTCACCATCTTCGACCGTAAAGTTACCCTCCCATTCGGGGAAAGGTGGCTCTTGGTCTGGGGGCCCCATGTATGCGAATACAAGGCCATGCAACTCAAATGCTTTGTAAGCGCCTTGGCGAATAGAGCAGCGGTAGCGCTCGCCCTCCTCCTCCTCGCCTTGCGGAAACGGCACACGCAAACAAGTGCCATCAACGTCGAACACCATGCCGTGGTAACAACAAGAAATGCCACGCGTTTGAATCTTGCCGTATTCCAGCGAGGCACCTCTGTGTACACAGTGCGCGTGCAGCAACCCAATTTGGCCAGAACCATCTCGAAATGCCACCAACTCTTCGCCCATGATCATCAAGAATCTTGGCGTGTCGGTGAGCTCAATGGACATGCAAACAGGATGCCAAAACCTGCGCATGTACTCCCCTAGGGGAGTTCCAGCCCCAGTCTCTGTGAGTTCTGGGTCATGGCCTGACACCTTGTTTGTGTAGTAGCCCCCAAATGGCTGCAGTTTCTTTTCAATGGGCGCAGCCGATTGGGCTGTCGTGTCGTGTGTGGTCATTGGGGCGCTCCTGAAGCTGGTCAATTATTGTCTACTGAACTCTGTATACAGAGTTTAAAGGCAGCTGCACGCTGCGGTCACTGGGGATAACCCGCAGTGCTTGGCAGCGGCCACGCCTACTTTTAGCGCCCCGCGCGACCAGCCACCGGCAGGTGTCGGGTGCTGAAGACCTTGGTCGTCAAGCGGTCATGCCACCAAACGAATCGGCTCCAGTGCGTCGCCTTGGGGCAAGATACGACCAATGATGGCCGTGTGTGTGTAGCCCAGCGCTTGCAGCGCTGTCACGCAGGCCTGCACGTGGTCGCCAGGTACGCTGGCCAACAAACCACCTGCTGTTTGTGGGTCAAATAGCAGTGGGTAGCTGGGATGCTGGGCAAACTCAGCCTGGTTGCTCAAAGCCCGACGCAACCGCACATTGGCCGGCTGCAAGGAACTGAGAATACCCGCAGCCACCGTCTCAAGCGCACCGTCTAACAACGGCAGGCTAGACAGGCTTATCTGGGCATCCACACCCGATGGTCGCGTCATTTCCACCAAATGACCTAGCAAACCAAAGCCTGTGAGGTCGGTGCAAGCCGTGGCGCCGTGTGCACGCAGACATTGCGCGCCCAATTGATTGGACTGAATCATCGATTGCAAGGCGGCATCAATCCAACGACCACGCGCCTTCAAACTGGCGTGCGCAGCAAACAACGTACCTGTACCAATCGGCTTGGTCAGTACCAGCACATCACCGGCTTGCATACCACCTTTGCGCATCAAGGCTTCTAAGTCGTCGTCAATCAGGCCGTTGATGGCAAAGCCCAATGCCAGCTCTTGACCCTCGCCAGTGTGCCCACCCACCAAGGCGCAACCAGCCGCATTTAATACCTCAACAGCGCCGCTCATCATTTGCAACAACAAGTCTTCGACCTTGGCCTCTAGGCCAGGCGGCACGGTGGCAACGGCCGTGGCCGATTGGGCTTGCGCGCCCATGGCAAAAATATCGCCAAGCGCGTGGTTGGCGGCTATCTTGCCAAAGATATAGGGGTCATCAACAAATGCACGGAAAAAGTCAACCGAATGCACCATGGCTTTGCCAGGCGGTACGCGCACCACGGCGGCATCGTCGGGCGCGTGCAGGCCAACCAGCACGTCGTCACGCTGAATCACTTGCAAGCCGCCCAAGGCACGCGACAACACATTGGCCCCTACCTTGGCACCACAACCGCCACAGCGCATGGCCATGGCAGAAATGGCTTGCAGCGACTCATCGGCACTGAGCGCCAAGCCCATGGCGGCTGAACGGGTGCTTGAGTGGGCCATGTTGTTGGACATGTCAGGAAACTCAGAGAACTTGCGCATAAAGCGCCGGTCAATCCAATCCTTCCAGCGCCACACCCACTGACCAGAGAAGCCCAGCGCACCGCGTGAGGCAACTGCGTAGGCATCGCCTGTACTGATGAGCGCCAGCCATCCACGCTGGGGGTGGTAGGGCTTTAGCGGCTTGTCTTGCACGGAGCGGCGCAAGTTGTCTGCCAACGGGCGGCTCTGACGCACCGCAAACACGCCGGCTTTGGGCAACGCGTGGTTGTTCATAGAGGCAATGTCGCCAGCCGCAAAAACGTGCGGGTCGTTGGTGCACTGCAAGCAGTCATTGACCACCAAGAAACCGCTGGCATCCAACGCCAACCCTGTATCGCGTAGCCACAGCGCACCACCAGCCTGCGTGACCCAAATGGTTTCGTCTACGGCCACCACGTCGCCGTTGGCGCAATGCAGCTGACCGGCATCAACCTGGGTCACTTGGCCATTGACATGAACGGTGACACCGCGCGCAGCAAGCACCATTGCAAACCGCTTGCGCACCCGCGCGTTGTGCGTGGGCAAGATGCAAGGGTCGGCGCTGAAGAGATGAAATTGAAGTGCCTGGGGGTCACGTCCCATGTCTTTAAGTTCACGGTGCAACCGGTGCTGCATAGCCAGCAGCAGCTCAACCCCACCAGCGCCGGCACCCACCACAGCGATGCGAAGCGGGCCTTGCGTGTGTTGCTGCACCCGCGCTAACAGCGCCAACCAGCGCTGGTTGAACTGGTGAATGGGCTTCACCGCAACCGCGTGTTGTTCAGCACCTGCTACGCCGCCAAGCTGCGGCGTGGAGCCAATGTTGATAGACAACCGGTCATAAGGTACTGGCGGTCGATTGGCGCACAACACGTGTTTGTTATAACGATCTATGCCAACCACGGTATCGCGGTACAGCCGCGCGCCAGCAAAAACGGCCAATTTACCCAAGTCAATGTGCACGTCGTCATAACTGTAATGGCCGGCCACATAGCCTGGCAGCATGCCAGAGTAAGGCGTGTGCACGTCGGTGCAAATTAAGGTCAAACGCACGCCAGGCATGGGTTGCATGGCAAAGCGTTTGAGTACGCCCACATGGCTGTGGCCGCCACCCACCAAAACGATATCACGGGCTATAGGCTGACTGGGTGTTTGCATGCGTTGTTTGGTTGTTTGGAATTGTCTTGCAGCTCGTCCAAGAGATGCAGCAGTGCTGCTCTTTCAGCTTGCTGGGCGAACAGCGGCGCACGTGCCCCGCATTGCATGTGTAAGTGGCTGTACAGCGGGTCAGTGCCACGGTTGTCGCAGCGGCGCAGAAGTTGTACAAGTTGCTGCGCATCATCCCAGTCAAAGTAACCCAAGTAATCAGCGCCCAACATACCCACATTGCCAGCGATGCGCGAGGCTAACACAGGTGTACCAGAGCGCACAGCCTCCATCAGCACGTGCGCACCGCCTTCCATGGCACTGGTATGAACCAGCACATGGGCTTGCTGGATACGACGGCGGGTTTGGGCATGCGTCAGGGCCCCAAGCCAACGGTAGTTCAGGCACTGAGCGGCCGTTGTTTGGGCTTGCTCGCCCAAAGTAACATCCAGCGAAGCACCTATATGGTCAATACAAATAGTGCCATTTGGCGCAAGCAGCTGCGCTGCATTGAAGAGCGTTTGCGGTGACTTCTCTTGGCGCAAGTGCCCGACCATCAGGGCGCGCAAGTGGCGGCTGGTTTTAGGCAGCGTCTGGCGGGCACTGGTAGACTGAAAAATGACGCGGGTTTTGTTGCGCAGCGCTGGCGGCAAAGCCTCAGCACCGAGCTCTTGGAGAACCACCAAGCACTGGGCCACATGCAGAGAACTTTGCGCGGCTTCATCACTGTGAATGTCACGGTACAAGTCTGTGCCAGTCAACACCACAGCCAACGCAGGTGACAGGGTCTGCTCTGAGCGCATGCGAGACCAAGCGGCAATGGCAGCAGCAGATTTGCGCGCATGCAAAGCCAACATGGCAACATCAGCGCCAGCCTCGGGCCCGTCAGGCCAATGCGACGCAATGCGCACCTGATAACGCGGTTGTAACAATTGTTGCCAGCGCCTCGCTGTTTGCCAATTGCCATTGTTGGCATCGGCTAGGGCTGGACTGATAATGACAACCTGTTGTTTCATAACTTGGACTGATTATGTCACTCACACCAATTCCCCTCAGTGTTTCATGGCACCCTGCCGTTCAAGCCCGCACGTCTGATGCGGCCACATTGGGGGGGTTGCTGGGCGCCAGCCGGTCGCGCACGCTGGCTCTCATAGACTGCTTTGATGCTGCGCTAGGTGCCGACATTGGGGTGCCCCTGCACCCACATTACAACCCACCCATTTGGGAACTGGGCCACGTCGGCTGGTTCCAAAACCACTGGGTACGACGCAACGTACAACGCGCAAACGGTACACGCTACGACCCTGCGCTGGCCATGGCTCAGCGTGCAGCCATTGCGCACGATGCACAGGCCGATGCCGATGCAGTTGCAGATGCCCTGTACGACTCCAGCCTTGTGGGCCACACCAGCCGTTGGGACTTGCCACTGCCAAGCCTAGCGCAGACACGCCACCAGTTGAACGCTGGGCTACAACACACACTTGAGTTGCTGGCGCAATGCCCACATAGCGATGACGCTTTGTATGTTTACCGCTTGGCGCTGTTCCATGAGGACATGCACAGCGAGGCGGCGGTGAACACCGCGCAAACGCTGGGCATACCGGTTGACCCGTCACTTATAACGGCAGCTCAACACGCCCCACCACACCAAGCCTTGCAGTTGCATCTCCCTGCTTGCCGCTGGCAACTGGGCAACACGCAACCAGGATTCTCCTTTGACAACGAGCTTGGCGGCCACGACGTTGTGTTGCCCAGCTTCAAGATCGACACACAAGCCGTCAACTGGGACAAGTTTCTGCCATTCATTGAGGACGATGGCTATGCCAACCCCAGGTGGTGGTCTGAAGAGGGCTGGCAATGGCGCACCACGCATGCACACGCCATGCCACGGTACCTGCGCAACGCAGGGCTGGACGGTGGGTGGCAATGCCAGCGGTTTGGCCAATGGCATGCCTTGGACAAACAGGCCAGCGCAACACACCTCAATTTGTTTGAAGTGCAGGCATGGTGCCTGTGGGCGGGGGTGCAGTTGCCCACGGAGGCGCAGTGGGAATGCGCCGCTGTGACACAACCGGATTTTGTTTGGGGCAACGTGTGGGAATGGACAGCCAGCAAGTTTGAGCCTTACCCGGGGTTTGTGTCTCACCCTTACCAAGACTACTCACAACCGTGGTTTAACAGCCGCCAGGTATTGCGAGGCGCCAGCCTTGCCACCACCGAACGCATGGCACACCCGCTGTACCGCAACTTTTTTGAACCAGCTCGGAATGACTTACTGTCAGGTTTCCGCACCTGTTTACCGACTTAAGCGTGCGCCCACATCACTGCAAAACGGCCCTGCTCTGGTGTGTCTGCATCAGTCCACACCGTCGGCACACTGAAACCAGCCTGTTGCAACAAGGCACTGAACCCTGCCACGGTCCATTTGTACGAGCTCTCGGTATGCACGCACTCGCCTTGCGCAAAGTGACGTTCTCCACCTGACCATTGCACACGCACCGCTCGACGGGCTTGCACATGCATTTCCACGCGAGACAATTCGCTGTTAAAACGCGCCAAGTGGACCCAGTCAGGCAGCAGAAAGTCGCTGCCACACAAGCGGTTGACGTGTACCAACAGATTGCGGTTGAACGCAGCAGTCACGCCCAGCGCATCGTCGTAGGCTGCCTCCAACTCAGCAGCGTCTTTAAGCAAATCGACACCAATGAGCAAACCACTGCCCGACGATTGGGCACAGACGGCATGCACCTGACGCAGGAAAGCAAGTGCTTGGTCGGGCGTGAAATTACCGATGCTAGAGCCCGGATAGAAAAATACCTTAGGCCCGTCAGCTGGGGCTCCAACTTCAGCGGGCAGCGCCAGTGTGTGTGAAAAGTCTTGGCCCACTCCCAACATATCCAACGTCGGGTAACGGCGCTGCAACTGGTCCAATGCCTCGCGCAGGTAATCAACCGATATGTCCACCGCCACGTAACGGCGAGGCAACAAGCTATCAAACAACCTCGCAGCCTTGGCGCAATTGCCCGCACCTAAATCGATCAACGTGGCGTGGGATGGCACGCTGCGAGCAATGGCGTGTCCATGCACCCGCACTATGTCTGCCTCGGTGCGTGTCGGGTAGTACTCTGGCAATTCGGTGATGGCATCAAACAGCCGAGAACCCAACGCGTCATACAAAAACTTGGGGGCAATCCAAGCTGCCCCAGCCTGCCCGTTGTGGGTCAGACCGCGCAACAACTCTTGGCGAACGGACGCCGCTTGCGGCTGGTACAACTGGACGAACAAAGGGGTTTTCATAGGCAATTTATGTGGGCTAAAGCAAATCATAACGCCTGACCGGATGTGCAGGGGTAAACGATCTGCGTTGTAATGTGAGGTTGTTTGTATGTCCTATTACATCTTTAACCAAAGTCACTCTCCCTATGTCTCTTCTGCCCAATGTGCCTTCACTGAAGTCAATCCTCGCCGGCACAGCGCTGTGCGTGCTTGGCTTCATGACGTCGTCTTTACATGCCCAGCAGGTTTTTAAAATAACGGCCATTCCCGACGAGTCACCCACTGAACTGGCACGCAAAGCGGCGCCCCTGATCAGTTACCTTGAGCAAAAGCTCGGCATGGCCGTTGAATTCACGCCTGTATCTGACTATGCAGCCTCGGTTGAAGCCTTGGCGAACAAGCAGGTTGATTTGGCCTGGTTTGGCGGTTTTACATTTGTGCAAGCCTCGGTTCGATCTGGCGGCAAAGCCGTACCTTTGGTGCAGCGTGCAGAAGATGAGCAGTTTCGCTCGGTCTTCATCACGTCCAACCCAGCCATCAACACGCTGGTTGATATCAAGGGACGCACACTGAGCTTCGGTTCGCCGTCCAGCACATCCGGACATTTGATGCCGCGCAGCGCGTTGCTGGATGTCAACATCAACCCAGATAAAGACCTCAAACGCGTTGCCTATTCAGGCGCGCATGACGCCACTATCGCAGCTGTTGCTGCAGGCAAAGTTGACGCGGGTGCGCTCAACATATCGGTGTGGGAAAAGTTTGTAGCTGAAAAGAAAGTTGACACATCGAAGGTTCGCGTGATTTTCACAACGCCGCCCTACTTCGATTACAACTGGACGGTTCACGCCGATATGCCTATCGCCCTGCAACAAAAATTGACTCAAGCATTCTTGGATCTCAGCTCGGACAACGCTGAAGGCAAGGAAGTACTTGCACTGCAACGCGCAACGCGATTTGTGCCGACCGCGGCGGCCAACTACAAGGGCATAGAAGCAGCTGCACGCAGCGCAGGCCTGTTGAAGTGAATTGTTCAGACTTGGGTTGTGTGACAGCAGTTGCACAGGGTGTGTGCGCTGCCCACCCATGTGACGCATGAAAGTCGTTCTACAAGCCTGTCACGCCAACCACCCAGCGGCCCAACCTGATACCCCGTCAGCGCTGCGCGACATCAACGTGGCAGTTGGCAGCGGCGAGCACGTGGCCATTATTGGACCGTCAGGTGCAGGCAAAACAACCTTGCTGCAGGTGATGGCCTGCGCACTCCAACCCTCTGCTGGCACGGTACAGCTGGACGGTATACGGCCATGGGAGTTGGGCAGCCGTGCGCTGCAAGGTGTGCGCAGGCGCTTGTTCTTGGCGCCTCAAGTGCCACCACTGCCACCACGTCAACGGGTCGTTACGGCCGTGTTGGCAGGACTGCTGCCCGACATGGGTTTGTGGCACAGTCTCAAAAGTCTGGTGTATCCAAACCACATAGGCGTGGCAGATGCAGCTCTCGCCCAATTTGACCTTGACGACAAGCTGTTTGAACGTGTGGACCGGCTGTCAGGTGGTGAACGCCAGCGTGTGGGTTTGGCCAGGCTGGTTGCATCGAGCGCTGCGCTGTTGCTGGTTGACGAGCCGCTGTCGGCATTGGACCCTGAACGGGCACGTCAAGCACTGCTCTCGCTTAAGCACACTGCGCAGAATCGCGGCGCAACACTCGTCGCCACGCTGCACCACGTCGACATGGCGCTTGCTCACTTCGCCCGAATTGTGGGCCTGCGCGACGGCGAGTTGGTGTTTGACCTGCCCGCCAGCCAAGTGACACCCGCGCTCTTGCAGGGCCTGTATGCCAGCCGTTTAGACGAGTTGGCCGGCTTGGCGCCTGCCATAGACTTCGCCCCGCCCGCCAACGCCCACGCCACAATGCCTTGCCGGTAACCATGCGACGTACTGTTCGTCACAACGGGGGCTACACCGATCCTGCTTGGTGGGGTCGCGTGTGGTGGACCTGTGCGGGTTGTGTTCTGCTGTGGCCCATGCTGTCCTTGACAGAGTTCACACCTTGGGAGATCTTCTCCCCAGAAAGCCTGCGACCTACAGTGCGCTTTTTGGCGGATTTCTACCCCCCAAAATTAGAAGCAGAATTCCTAATCGTGGTGGCCCATGAAACGTGGCGCACCGTGGCAATGGCCACTGTAGGCTTGGCATTGGCCATGCTGCTGGCGATCCCCTTTGCACTGTTGTCGGTGCGCACACTATCGCTGTCCGCGCTGTCTGGGTCCATGGCTACAGCTCCTGCCATGCTGCGCCAAACCGTCAGGTGGGTGTTGGTCGTATTGCGCAGCGTGCCAGAGCTCATCTGGGCGCTGGTGTTTGTACGGGTGGTGGGATTGGGGCCCACCGCGGGCGTATTGGCCATTGCCCTGACGTATGCCGGTATGCTGGGGAAAGTGTACGCGGACATCCTAGAGTCAAGTGACACACACCCCACCCACACCTTGCTGCGCAACGGCTCTGGCCGACTGCAAGCCCTCGCCTATGCGCTGTTGCCCCAAAGCGCCGGCGAGCTGACCAGCTACACCGTATACCGATGGGAGTGCGCCATACGGTCGTCGGTGGTGTTGGGCTTCGTTGGAGCGGGCGGCCTGGGCCAACTGATGGACGCGTCTATGAAGATGTTCAACGGCGCAGAAGTCGCCACCATTTTGTTGGTATTCATGACCCTGGTCATGCTGTCAGACCGGGTCAGCGCGTGGCTGCGCGATGGGTTAACGTGACACAGCGTCGGCAACAACCTCCGGTAAACATGGGCTGGCGCGGCTATGGGCTTGCGGTTGGGCTGCTGGCCTTGGTCGTCGCCAGCTTTTGGTCACTCGATTTGCAGTGGGGCCAGTTTTTATCGATAGATGCGCTGCGAGCAATGGGCGCGTTCGTGAGAGAGCTGTTGGTCCCCGAGACGGACCCCAGTTTTTTACTCAAGGTGGGCTGGGCAACGTTGGAAACACTGGCCATGTCAGCCCTAGGCACTGTATTGGCAGTGCTGGGTGGGCTGGCACTTGCGCTACCTGCGGCTAAAACCCATCAGAATGACCCCGCCTACTGGCGCAGGCCGGCGCAGTTGGTGCTCAACGCCTTGCGCAGTGTCCCTGAATTGGTGTGGGCCTCGCTGCTGTTGATTGCGGCTGGTCTTGGGCCATTGGCAGGCACCTTGGCACTGGCCTTACACACCACCGGGGTGCTAGGCCGCCTGTTTGCCGAAAGCTTGGAGAATGCACCGGGCGACGCAGCCACCGCGCTTCGCTTGCGAGGGATCAGCAGCGTGCTGGTGTTTTGCTACGCGACGCTGCCGCAAGTGTTGCCGCAACTGATCAGTTACAGCTTGTACCGATGGGAAAACAACATCCGTGCGGCCACCGTGCTGGGTGTCGTGGGCGCCGGGGGCTTGGGCCAAATGCTGTCGTTCCACTTGAGCTTGTTCCACATGCCAGAAACCAGCACCGTGCTGGTGGCCATGGTGCTGCTCGTGGTCATGGTCGATGGCCTCAGTTACGCCAGCCGCCGGGCATTGACAACCTAATGACAACAAGCGGCTCGAACTGCACGATGGCGTCTTGACCACATCAACGAACAAACGAATCAATAAGTGAGCTGTTGACGCATAGAGGCTTAGCGGCTTGTACCACGTTGCAACAACCAACCATGCTTACAAACACGGCACGTATGAGATGTGGGTTGTTGCGGCACACAGGCCGTCGGTTACAAGGCCACCTTGGCCCGCGCCGCGTGCAATTTTTTGAAACTTTCGATGTGGCGCTGGTGTCTGTCTAGGCCATCTAAATGCATGCCCGTTGGTGTTAAACCAAAAAACCGCACAGTGCCATCCACTGAACCCATCACCGCATCCATCTGCGGGTTTCCAAACATGCGGCGAAAATTAACCATGTAGTCGGCCAGTTCTAGCTCGTCATCCAGCAGTACCTCCAGCACCACATTCAAAGCTTGGTAAAACAGCTTTCTCGCCACCGTGTTGTCGTTGTACTGCAAAAAAGCCCCCACCAACTCATGTGTGGCTTCAGTGTGCTGCAACGCAAGGTGAATCAACAGCTTCAACTCCAAAACTGTCAATTGCCCCCAGACTGTATTGTCATCAAACTCAATACCAATCAACGTGGCGATGTCGCTGTGATCATCCAGCTCATTGTTGTGCAAACGCTCAAGCAGTGCCTCTAGCTGCACGTTGTCAAGCTGGTGCACATTCAAAATATCGGCGCGAAACAACAGGGCTTTGTTGGTGTTGTCCCAGATTAAATCCTCTACCGGGTAAATTTCTGAATAACTGGGCACTAGGATTCGGCAAGCCGTGGCGCCCAGTTGGTCGTACACCGCCGTGTACACCTCCTTGCCCATGTCTTTAAGAATGCCCAACAAGGTCGCCGCCTCCTCGGTGTTGGCGTTTTCGCCATGCCCAGAAAAGTCCCACTGGACGAATTCAAAGTCTGCCTTGGCACTGAAAAAACGCCACGACACCACACCACTTGAATCAATGAAATGCTCCACAAAGTTGTTGGGCTCTGTGACTGCGTTGCTGATAAAAGTGGGCTGAGGCAAATCATTCAAGCCTTCAAAACTGCGCCCCTGCAGCAATTCCGTCAGGCTGCGCTCTAGCGCCACTTCCAAGCGTGGATGCGCACCAAACGACGCAAATACACCGCCTGTGTGCGGGTTCATCAACGTGACACACATCACTGGGTACTCACCACCGAGGGAAGCGTCTTTCACCAACACCGGAAAGCCCTGCTTTTCCAGACCCTGAATGCCAGCCAAAATACTGGGGTACTGTGCCAGCACCTCGTGCGGCACATCAGGCAAAGCAATTTCACCCTCTAGGATGTCGCGTTTAACCGCTCGCTCAAAAATCTCAGACAGACATTGCACCTGTGCCTCTGCCAAGGTATTGCCAGCACTCATGCCGTTGCTGGCGAAAAGATTTTCAATCAAGTTAGACGGAAAATACACAACTGCGCCATCCGACTGCCGCACAAAGGGCAACGAACAAATACCACGCTGAACATTGCCAGAGTTGGTGTCAATCAGGTGCGCGCCACGCAACTCACCATCGGGGTTGTAAATACCAACACAGTAGTCGTCTAAGATGCCAGCCGGCAGCGCGTTGTCTGCACCAGGTTGAAACCAACGCTCGTTGGGGTAATGTACAAAGGCGGCATTGGCCATGTCCTCACCCCAGAACGAGCCCGCATAGAAATGGTTGCAACTCAGCCGCTCTATGTACTCCCCCAGAGCCGAGGCCAAAGCGCCTTCCTTGGTGGCACCCTTGCCATTGGTAAAACACATAGGTGAGTGCGCATCACGGATATGGAGCGACCACACATTGGGAATAATGTTGCGCCACGACGCAATTTCAATCTTGATGCCCAGCCCCGCCAACAACCCAGACATGTTGGCGATGGTTTGCTCCAACGGCAAGTCCTTGCCCACAATATAGGTGGTGACATCAGACACAGCGTGGCCCGCCAGCAATACCTGCGCGTCGGCGTCCAAACTCTCAACGTCTTCAACAACAAATTCGGGACCAGCTTGCACCACTTTTTTAACAGTACAACGGTCTATAGATCGCACAATACCTTGACGGTCTTTGGGCGAGATGTCTTCAGGCAACTCAACTTGGATCTTGAAAATCTGCTGGTAGCGGTTGTCCGGATCAACGATATTGTTCTGTGACAACCTGATGTTTTCGGTGGGAATGTGGCGGTTGTCACAGTACAACTTTACAAAATAAGCAGCACACAAGGCCGATGAGGCTAGAAAGTAATCAAATGGACTTGGGGCAGACCCATCGCCTTTGTAGCGAATGGGTTGGTCGGCCACCACACTGAAGTCGTCAAACTTGGCTTCTAAACGAAGTTTGTCGAGAAAGTTGACCTTAATTTCCATGAGAAAAAATCCAAAGTAATAAGCAAAAAATAGTTGTCTTACATTATCTATTTTTTAACTTTGCAAAACCGACCCCACGCTGCACACAGGCGTCTGTACAGCGTAGAAAACGTATCTCTAAGCCGCCGCACTTACACCAGCTGCCGGGCATAACGGATGGCGCACGGCGCACGGCGCTGGAAAATACTGGTCAACACCACATCGGTCTAACCATGTGGCCTTTGTAGGTTTACAGGTAATCACACCGAATCGTAGCGGGAGAGCCCCGCAACTGAGTCATCAAAGCGTCTGTAATGAGGGTGTCAACATCGGTCATTGCGTAACCAATGTCTGCTTGGGTTTGCAACTGTTGGGCCACGATGTTTAAGCCCTCTGCCGCAAAAGCCGCATTCATCTGGGCAATGACGCCAGGCTCGTTTCTATGGATATGCAGAATTCGGTGACGCGCATGTTTGGGTAGATACGCAATCTCTGGAAAATTAACCGCAGACCGTGTCGTCCCGGCACGTAAAAAACGGGCAATTTTATCGGCTACTTCGCGTCCAATATTTTCTTGTGCTTCCTCCGTGCTACCGCCTATGTGCGGCGTCAAAATAACGTTGTCCAGCCCACGCAGCGGCGAGATGAATTCCTCATGTTGATTGCCCGGCTCTGTTGGGAATACATCGATTGC
>Ga0209491_10002127_pt1 | contig 36181 bp, 25 predicted proteins | sample BON02_FD_187213 | JGI IMG/M metagenome (GOLD analysis project Ga0209491, IMG submission 187213) | Freshwater microbial communities from Lake Bonney liftoff mats and glacier meltwater in Antarctica - BON-02 (SPAdes) (version 2) | ecosystem: Environmental > Aquatic > Freshwater > Ice > Glacier... | reverse complement strand
AGTAAAAATCGAGCTGGTGCATCGTCTGCAGGACGCAGGCTTGCTTGAGATTGAAGTCACCAGTTTTGTGTCGCCAAAATGGGTGCCGCAAATGGCCGATGCACTGGAGGTGATGGCGGGCATCAGGCGCAAACCGGGTGTTCGCTATTCGGTGCTGACACCAAACATGAAGGGCTTTGAAGCGGCGGTAGCGTCGCGGCCAGACGAGATTGTGGTGTTCGCTGCTGCCAGCGAAGCCTTTAGCCAGCGCAATATCAATTGCTCGATTGAAGAAAGTATCGAGCGTTTTAGGCCGGTGGTCGAGGCGGCTAAGGCGAAAAATATTTATGTGCGCGGAGCTATTTCGTGCACGGTTGGCTGCCCTTTTGAGGGCGAGATCGCGCCAGCGCGGGTAGAAATGGTGGCGCGGTTGATGAAAGGTATTGGTGTGCAGCACATGGGTGTTGCTGACACGATTGGTGTGGGCACGCCCCTTAAAGTGCAGCGTGCGTTAGAGGCAACGCTTAAGCACTACGACATCAACGATATATCAGGCCATTTTCACGACACCTATGGCCAAGCGCTGGGCAACACGCTGGCCTGTTTGCAAATGGGGGTGTGGCAATACGACACCTCCTCTGCCGGCCTGGGCGGCTGCCCGTTTGCCAAGGGCGCAACCGGCAATGTGGCGACGGAAGACGTGGTCTACATGCTGCACGGCATGGGCATTGACACCGGGATTGATCTCGATATGCTGATCGATGCGGGCAAGTTCATCAGCGACTTTCTGCAGCGCAAGCCGAACTCGCGTGCTGCAACGGCTTTGTTGAATAAGAGGATGAACTGATGCATGGTTCGGAACTGCTTGCCTCATCTGAAGGAGGTTATTGGGGTCAGACGCCAATTTCATTGCGGTGCGTTGCACCGCCCCCGAAGGGCATGCCGGAGGCACGATGAATTTGGACTCTGACCCCAAAAACCTCCTTCAGCGTGCCATCGCGCTTGTGAAAATGCGCGCTCCCGGTATCACCGCGCAGACCGATATCCAGTCCCCCTGCATTTCAGTTTGCCGCATGAGCGACAACTCGGGTTTGTGTATGGGCTGCTTCCGTACGGGCGATGAAATTGCCGGCTGGAGCAGTGCCGGTGATGGCGGCAAGCGCGGTATCTGGAAGCTGATTGAACAGCGCATGGCAGCATTGCAGGCCGGCCCATGAAACACATCACCTTCTACCTCGACTTCATCTCGCCCTATGCCTACTTGGCGTTTGAGCACCTGCCCGAGGCCTTGCGGGGTTTGAGCTACAGCGTCAGCTACAGACCCGTGCTGTTGGCCGGCCTGCTCAAGCACTATGGGCAACTTGGCCCTGCCGAGATCGCGCCCAAACGTGACTGGACTTACCGCCATGTGCTGTGGCTGGCCCACAGCAAAGGCATCGTGCTGCAAATGCCAGCCGTCCATCCATTTAATCCGCTGGCCTTGCTGCGCCTGGCCACAGCGTGTTCAACGTCGCTTGAGACTGGAACACCCAACCGCTATGTTTGCGAAACCATTTTTCGCCACGTCTGGCAAGGTGGGGCAGATGCGGCTGACGCACAGCGGCTTGAAACACTTGCGCAGCAGCTTGCCCAGCAAAATCATGTGCCAGCTGATGAAGCGAAAGTCCTGCTCAAGAGAAACACCGATGAAGCGATTTCAAAAGGTGTTTTTGGTGTTCCAGCGTTTGAAGTTGACGGCAAAATTTTCTGGGGCCTTGATGCCTTGCCCATGCTGCGTGACTACCTCGCTGGTGAGGCGTGGTTTGCTGGCGAAGACTTCCAGAAAGACCATGCGTATGAGCCAGAGTGACGATCAAAAAGAAACCATCCGCATTCGCGGCGCGCGCCAGCACAACCTTAAAAACCTTGACCTCGACATTCGCACCAACGAAATGACAGTGGTGACCGGCCCTAGCGGTTCGGGCAAGTCATCACTGGTGTTCGACACCCTGTTTGCTGAAGGCCAGCGCCGTTACGTTGAGACTTTCAGTGCCTATGCGCGGCAGTTTCTGGACCGCATGGACAAGCCTGCGGTAGACAAAGTTGAAGGCGTGCCGCCCGCGATTGCGATTGACCAGACCAACCCGGTGCGCTCCTCGCGCTCCACCGTTGGCACCATGACCGAGCTGAATGACCATCTGAAACTGCTCTACGCCCGCTCGGCGCAACTGTTTGACAAACAAACCGCGCAGGCCGTGCGGCACGATACGCCAGAGTCTATTTACGCGGAACTGATGGCGCGCACCCTTGCTACCGATGCTCGTGTCGTCATGACTTTCCCGGTTGAATTACCAGGCAACACCAGCGCTGAACAATTGGAGCAATGGTTATCCGCCAGTGGCTTCACGCGTGTACATGCAGAGCGTGAAGTGGCTACTTCCGCAGGTCCCCATAAATTGTTAGATGTGGTGGCAGACCGATTTCGTATCCAGAACATCGAAAAAGCACGCGCCATTGAAGCGATTGAAACAGCGCTCAAACGCGGCGGCAAGTTAAATGTCTATCTAATGGGGTCAGATCCCAATTCGGCGAGCCAGATTCAACAAGAGGCCAAATCTAAATCCGATTTGGGCTCTGACCCCATCTCCCCAGAGATGTGGCGGTTTTCATCAGGCCTACATTGCCCCGAAAGCGACACCCGCTACACCGACCCAACCCCCTCACTCTTTTCATTCAACTCTGCCATGGGTGCCTGCACCACCTGCAAGGGCTTTGGCCGCGTGATTGGGGTTGACTACGGTTTGGTGATCCCCAACAACAAGCTCACGCTGCGCGCTGGCGCCATCAAGGTCATGCAAACCCCGGCCTGGAAAGAGGCGCAAGACGATTTGATGCGTCATGCCGAGGTCGCAGGCATTCCGCGCGACACGCCCTGGTACAAGCTCACGCCCGAACAGCAGGCCTGGGTGATTAACGGCTCACCCAGCTGGAACGGCAAATGGAATCAGCACTGGTTCGGCATCAAACGCTTTTTTGAATACCTGGAGTCCAAGGCCTACAAGATGCACATCCGTGTGCTGTTGTCCAAGTACCGCAGTTATACCCAGTGCGAGACCTGCGGCGGCGCGCGCTTGAAGCTCGAATCATTGCAGTGGCGGCTTGGCACCAAAGAAGCGGCTGATGCGGTGTTGCCGCCCGCAGAACGCTTCATGCCCGTCGGTGTGCAGTGGACACGCACACAGTTAGAGGCCATGCCCGGCCTGTGCCTGCATGATTTGATGCGCCTGCCGATCGATCGCCTGCAAAAATTCTCCAGCAGCCTTTCGCTCGCAGCACTGGGTGACGATGCGGAACAAAAAGCGTTGAAGTCGCTGTTCGAAGAAATCCAGACCCGCCTTAAATACCTGTGTGATGTTGGCATCGGCTACCTCACACTCGATAGACAAAGTCGCACGTTATCGGGCGGTGAGGTGCAGCGTATCAACCTCACCACGGCACTCGGCACGTCACTCGTCAACACGCTGTTTGTGCTGGACGAACCCTCCATCGGCCTGCACCCGCGCGACATGAACCGCATCATCCAGGCCATGCACCGCCTGCGCGATGCTGGTAATACGCTGGTGGTGGTCGAGCATGACCCAGCCGTCATGCTGGCCGCCGACCGCATGATTGACATGGGCCCCGGCCCCGGTGAGCGTGGTGGGAAAATTGTGTTTGACGGCACGCCTGAAGACTTGAAGCACGCCAATACCCTGACGGGTGATTATTTGGGCTCGCGCAAGCAGATCGGCATGGCTTACAAGCGCCCGGTGACTGACGCTACACCGCGTTTGATTCTGGAAGGCGCACGCGATCACAACTTGAAAAACATCACGATTGATTTCCCCTTGCAGCGGCTGGTGTGTGTGACTGGCGTGAGCGGCTCTGGCAAGTCCACTTTGATGCAAGACATTTTGGCGCCCGCACTGCTGCGCCAGTTCGGCAAAACCACTGAAACGCCCGGCTTGCATGACCGCCTGATGGGGGCTGATCATTTGACCGATGTGGTGTTTGTAGACCAGTCACCGATTGGTAAAACCGCGCGCTCCAACCCGGCCAGCTACGTAGGCGCATGGGACGCCGTGCGCGAGCTGTTTGCCCAGGCGCCGCTGGCGCGGCAACGCAGCTATACCGCGTCGAAATTCAGCTTTAACAACGGCGACGGGCGTTGCCCGACCTGCGGCGGCTCAGGCTTTGAGCATGTCGAGATGCAGTTTTTAAGCGACGTGTATTTGCGCTGCCCCGATTGCGATGGTAAGCGTTACAGGCCAGAAATTCTGGAGGTAACCATCGAGCGAAAATGGGGGTCAGATCCCAATTCTGAGCGAGTGGGGTCAGATCCCAATTCGGCAAGCCACCTTCATCAAAACTCCAAACTTAAATCCGATTTGGGCTCTGACCCCACTCTCCTCGCCCCCCATTTGCGCGGCCCAAGAATAATGAACGTCTCCGACGTCCTCAACCTAACCGTCAGCGAAGCCATCAAGCTCTTCGCGCAAGACCGCGACGTAGTCCGCGCGCTGCAACCCATCGTTGACGTAGGCCTTGAATACGTCAAGCTCGGCCAGCCCGTTCCAACTCTCTCGGGCGGCGAGGCACAACGCCTCAAGCTCGCAGGCTTTCTGGCCGAAGCCGCAGGCAGGCGCACCACCGCATCGCGCCAGCCCACGGCAACCAAAGGAACGCTGTTTTTATTTGATGAGCCCACAACAGGCCTGCACTTTGATGACATTGCCAAGCTCATGCGCGCGCTGCGCAAGCTGATGGATGCAGGCCATTCGCTGATCGTGATTGAGCACAACCTCGATGTGATCCGATCGTCCGACTGGCTGATTGATCTGGGGCCAGAAGGGGGTGAAGGCGGTGGTCTGCTGGTGGCCGAAGGTACACCTGAAGATGTGCGCGAACACCCCACCAGCCACACCGCCAAAGCCCTGCGTGACTACGAGTTGGCGATGGGCGCAGTTCACAAGGTGCAAGAGGCAAGCGCCAAGGCGTGGAAGACCCGGCCCGTGTTTTCAAACCTGATCCAAATCGTCAACGCCAAAGAAAACAATCTGAAAAGCCTGTCGGTGGACATTCCACGTGGCAAGTTCAATGTGGTCACTGGCGTATCAGGCTCGGGCAAATCAACTCTGGCATTTGATATTTTGTTTAACGAAGGCCAGCGGCGTTATTTAGAGTCGCTCAACGCCTATGCACGCAGCATTGTGCAGCCAGCAGGCCGGCCCGAGGTCGATGCGGTTTACGGCATTCCGCCCACAGTGGCGATCGAGCAGCGCCTGTCGCGCGGTGGGCGCAAATCAACGGTAGGCACAACGACCGAGGTGTGGCACTTTCTGCGCCTGCTCTACGTCAAGCTCGGCCTGCAGCACTGCACCAAAGATGGCGCAGCCGTCATGCCGCAAAGCCCCGAGAGCATTGCCGCGCAACTGCTTAAACATTACCGGGGCAAACACATCGGCCTGCTGGCCCCGCTGGTGATTGCGCGCAAGGGTGTCTACACCGAGCTGGCCGACTGGGCACGGCCACGCGGCTACACGCACCTGCGCGTTGACGGCGAGTTTTTACCGACCAGCAACTTTCCGCGCATTGACCGTTTTAAAGAGCACACGGTGGAGCTGCCGGTGGCCGATATTCACGTCACACCTGAAAATGAAGCGGGCCTGCGCGCCGCGCTTGCCGTGGCATTGCAACATGGCAAAGGGGTGCTGCATGTGCTGGCCCCGCTCGATGGCCTGAAGGGTGCCATGCTGGCGGGGACATCGACCAAAGCGATTGGCAGGCTGGAGGTCTCCTCGACCAAGCGGGCCTGCCCGGTGTGTTCAAGTTCCTACCCCGAGCTTGACCCGCGCCTTTTCAGCTACAACAGCAAGCACGGCTGGTGCCTTGACTGCGTCGGCACTGGCGTGAAGCTGACCAAAGAGCAGCGCAAGGTATTTGACGATTCGGTGCGTGACGACGACAACAAAGGCAGAGAGAAAAGCTTTGAAGAGCCTGATGTTGAAGATGTTGAAGGTACGCTGTGCCCCGGCTGTGACGGCACGCGCCTGAACAAACAAGCCCGTGCCGTGCAGTTCAATGGCGTCGGCATTGCAGACATTGCGCGCCTGAGCGTCACAGACGTTCGCGCATGGGTCGAAACCTTGTCCCTGACCGGCCGCGAAGCCGGCATTGCCCGCGACCTGATTCCCGAGATCAAAAGCCGACTGGAGTTTATGGAGGACGTAGGCCTTGGCTACCTCACGCTGGATCGTGGTGCGCCCACGCTCTCAGGCGGCGAGGCGCAGCGCATACGCCTGGCTGCGCAACTTGGCTCGAATCTGCAAGGCGTTTGCTATGTGTTAGATGAGCCGACGATTGGCCTGCACCCGCGCGACAACCAGATACTGCTGCGCGCCCTCGGCAAACTCAGCGAGCGCGGCAACACGCTGGTGGTGGTCGAGCACGACGAAGACACCATTCGCCGCGCCGACAACATCATCGACATCGGCCCCGGCGCAGGCAAGCGCGGCGGGCGGCTGGTGGGGCAGGGCACAGCCGCAGAGTTGGCGCTAGTGCCTGAATCATTGACGGGGCATTATTTAGCGCACCCGCTGATCCATCCGTTGCACGCAAGGCGAGAAACGAATCCAGCAGCGCAGGGGTCCGCTAAATCGGGGTCAGAGCCCAATTTCGTTACGGCTGTTGATTCGGTCGAGGCATCGCCTTTGAAATTGGGATCTGACCCCAATTCAGCTATATCGTCGCCCGATTTGGCGGCACCCAGCGCTCCAACGTCAAAACCTATCAGCAAACAGAAAGCCGCCAAGCTAAAAGCCGCCGCCCTAAAAGCTAACGCCGCATCCGCCAGCATCGCCCACAACGCAGCACCTACAGCCGCTAGCAAACACACGTCTTGGCTGACCGTCACCAAAGCCGATTTACACAACCTGAAAAACGTCACGCTGCAAGTGCCACTCTTCAGGCTGGTCGCCGTCACTGGCGTATCCGGTTCAGGCAAATCCACACTCGCGCGTGACGTGCTGCTTACCAACGTCCACGCCGCCGTCATGCAGCGATCCACCAAAGCCGGCCGTGACCTCGACGATGCGGGCAAACACCCGGCTTGGACTGGCTGCGAAAGCATAGAAGGCTACCGCGTCGTTGACCGCGTGCTCGAAGTAGACCAAACCCCCATCGGCAAAACACCACGCTCATGCCCCGCCACCTACATCGGCTTCTGGGACACGATTCGCAAGCTGTTTGCCGACACACTGGAAGCACGCGCGCGCGGCTACGCGGCAGGACGCTTTAGCTTTAACACCGGCGAAGGCCGTTGCCCGACCTGCGAAGGCGCGGGCGTGCGCACCATAGGCATGAGCTTTTTGCCCGACGTGAAAGTGCTGTGCGAAACCTGTCACGGTGTGCGCTTTAACCCTGAGACCTTGGCCGTTACCTGGCGCGGCAAAAGCATTGGCGATGTGCTGAAGATGGAGGTTGATGAGGCGGCAGAGTTTTTCAAATCCATGCCAGCCATAGGCCACCCGCTGCAACTGCTGAAAGACGTTGGCCTCGGCTACCTCACGCTCGGCCAGCCGTCACCCACGCTGTCAGGCGGCGAAGCGCAGCGCATCAAGCTCGTCACTGAACTCAGCAAAGTGCGCGACGACATTACGCGGCGCGGCCAGAAAGCGCCACACACGCTCTACGTGCTGGATGAGCCGACGGTAGGCCTGCACATGGCCGACGTTGAAAAGCTGATCCACGTGCTGCACCGCCTCGTCAACGGCGGCCACAGCGTGGTGGTGATAGAGCACGACCTCGATGTGATCGCCGAGGCCGACTGGGTCATCGACCTCGGGCCAGACGGTGGCAACGCCGGCGGCCAGGTGGTGGCAGCAGCGCCGCCAGAGGCAGTCGTCAAGCTCGGCACGCACACCGGCAAGGCGCTTAAAAGCGTGTTGGCGCGGGTTTGAGATTCTGAAGTTGCTACTTATTTAGGAGCTTCTCAGGCTAGTATATATTGGTTGAAGCGGGGTCTGATGTTAAAAAAGGCACTTACTGTGCTCTCAGATAGTGGGTCAATTTTGAGAAATTTTCTTAATCCGACAGAACCAAATCAAGCGCCTGCACTCAGGGTGCAAAGTACGCCGACAGGGCAGGCTGCAAGGTTTCGATGGTCATCGTTGTTGCTCCTCGGCGTCGAAGCCGGCGGCTCTCAGGACGTCCAGAACCTGCGCAATGTGTTCGCGCCCGCGGGTCTGGATCACCAGTTCAATATCCACGTTTTGGGCGGCCAGCATCGTGAAGGCCCGTTGATGGTGCACCTCGTCAATGTTGGCGCCGGCGCCGGCCACGGTAGCGGTGATTTGAGCCAGCGAGCCCGGTACGTCGCGGGCACTCACGCGGATGCGGGCCAGTCGTCCGGCGCGCACCATACCACGTTCGATAATCGCCGCCAGCAGCAGCGGGTCGATATTGCCGCCGCACAGCACCAGACCGACTTTCTTGCCCTTGAAGCGCGCCGGGTATTTCAGCAGCGCGGCCAGGCCCGCAGCGCCCGCGCCTTCGACCAGGGTTTTTTCAATCTCCAGCAGCATCACCATAGCCTGCTCGATGTCCCCTTCGTCAACCAGCACCAAGTCATCGACCAGGCGCGCAATGATGGCCTGCGTAATCACGCCGGGTGCGCCGATGGCGATGCCCTCGGCGATCGTGCTGCTGCCCTGTGGGTGGTGTGTGCCCTTGATGGCATTGAACATGGCCGGAAAGCGCGAGGTCTGCACGCCGATGATTTCAATGCCCGGCTTGATGGCTTTGACCGCTGTCGCCATGCCGGCGATCAGGCCGCCACCGCCGACGGCCACGATCAGTGTGTCTAGTCCGGGCACGGCGCGCAGCATCTCCAGGCCGACCGTCCCTTGACCGGCGACGATGGCCTCATCGTCATAGGGGTGAATGAACACCAACCCCTGGCTTTCGGCCAGACTAAGGGCGTGGCTGCGTGATTCTTCCAGGGTATCGCCATGCAGCACCACCTCAGCGCCAAAGCCGCGCGTGCGTTCAATTTTGACGCCGGGCGTAAAGCGCGGCATCACAATCACGGCGCGCAGACCCAGGCGCTGCGCATGGTAGGCCACTCCCTGGGCGTGGTTGCCCGCGCTCATCGCCACCACGCCGCGGCGCCCTTCGTCGCCCGAGAGCTGCACCAGCTTGTTGCAGGCGCCGCGCTCCTTGAACGAGGCGGTGTACTGCAGGTTTTCGAATTTCAGGAAAACGTCCGCGCCGGTAATTTGTGACAGCATTTTCGATGCCACGCAGGGCGTATCCAGCAATTGGCCTTGTAGGCGTTGGGCTGCGGCCTTAATATCGGTCAAAGTAAGCATGAGCGTCTTTCTGGAGAAGCGCTGATTGCGGCTGGTTTGTGGCGCAATTCACGGCGTGGTTCAAAATGTTCGAGCTGACGAGGATTGTTGGCAAACATTTGAGCTGAGGCGGGGGTTTGAGATTAAGCCGCCAGGCCTGGCTGCCGCAGATCCAGTGCCCGCCAGTCTCGCTGGGCGGCGATGGCCGCCAGCTTGGCGTCGGCGTTTACGGCCACCGGGTGCTGGACGGCCTCGAGCAGAGGTAGGTCGTTGATGGAATCGCTGTAAGCCGTGCTTTTGCAGTCCTTCAGGCGCAAACCGCGGGTTTTCATCCACGCATGCAGGCGTTCGACCTTGCCCTCGCGCATATTGAGGATGCCGGTCGTGTTGCCGGTGAAGCGGGCTCCCTCTACTTCGGGCTCGGTGGCAATCAGGTGCTCGATGTCAAAGTAGATAGCGGTCAGTTCCGTGATGAATCGATTGCTGGCTGTGCTCATGATCACCAAGTCGCCGGCCGCCAGATGGCTGTTAACCAGCGTAATGGCTGCGGTCGGGATGCGCGGAATGATCCACGTGGCCAGGAACTCCTGCTGCAGCGGTTTCCATTCCTGCGCACTGCGGCCCGCCAGCGTGCCGACGTAGAAATCGGCGAACTCCTTGAGACCCACTGTGCCCGCCGTGTAGCGCGTGCCCATGTCGGCATTGCGCGCTGAAAACTCGGCTTTGTCGAGCACGCCTCTTTCAATCAGGAAGTCGCACCACAGCACATCGCTGTCACCGTTCAGCAGCGTGTGGTCCAGGTCGAACAGCGTGAGGTTCAGCGTGCGCCGCGCAGGGCCGCCCCAAGCAAGCACAGCCCCCTCGGGGGGCAGCGCATTACACGCAGTGAAAAGCGTGGGGGTCATTCTCGGAGATGCCAGGCCTTGGGCCGGGTGAAGGTCTGGATACCGTAGGTCGATAACGTCAGTCCGATGCCAGAATCGCCATGGCCGCTCCACGGCAGGCGCGGGCTCACGCGGTCGCAGCAGTTCCAGTAAACGCTGCCTGCGTTGACTTGAGCCAGCAGTGCTTTTGCCCGGGCTTCATCAGGCGTGAACACGCCGGCAGTCAGGCCGTAACGCGTGTCGTTCATGAGTTGCACGGCTTCGGCGTCTCCCGCGACTTTCTGGATGCCGATGAGGGGGCCAAAACTCTCCTCGCGCATCAACTCCATACTGTGGTTAACGTTGGAAAACACCGTGGGCTCGTACCAGTTGCCGGGCCCTGGCAGGCGCTGGCCGCCCAGCAGCAACGTAGCGCCTTTTCCTTTGGCGTCGGTGACCTGTGCATCCAACACATCAAGCTGCGGTGCGCGGGTGATAGCGCCGATGTAGGTGGTGTCAATCATCGGATCGCCAACTTTGAAGGTTTTAACCGTGTCTACAAATGCAGCCACAAACGCATCGTAAATAGTCTCGTGCACATAAATGCGCTCCACTGAGCAGCAGCTTTGCCCGGTGTTGTACATCGCGCCATCAGCCAGTGATGCAGCGGCATTTTGTACATTGGCATCTTCACAAACGTAGGTCGGATCTTTGCCGCCCAGCTCTAGCTGCAGCTTGACCATGCGCGGGCCTAAGGTTTGTCCGATCTTTGCACCTGTAGCGTAAGAGCCAGTAAAAAATAGCCCGTCGATTTTTTGCGCCAGCAAGGCCGTACCAACTTCTGCACCGCCGATCAGTGCTGCAAAAACATCTTTTGGAACACCTGCTTCATACAGCAGCCGCGCCATAGCCAAGCCTGTCATCGCCGCAAATTCAGATGGCTTGTACAACACGGCGTTGCCCGTCAGCAGTGCAGGAATAAACACATTGCCGCCGACGAACCAGGGGTAGTTCCAAGCGGAAATATTGGCCACCACACCGAGTGGGGTATGCTCAATTTGTTCAGTCATGCCGCTATCGTTAAAAACGGTTTGAGTTTCGGTGCTGGCATCAACCTCGGTCAGAAAAAAATCAATTCGGGGCAGGAAACCATTGATCTCATTGCGCGACATGCTGATGGGCTTGCCGGTCTCGCGCGTCATGATGGCTGCAAGGGCATCCAGCTCAGCCGTGATGCCTGAACGGAAACGGCTGATGCAAGCCTTGCGTTCGGCCAGAGGCACTTTTACCCAAGCTGTTTGTGCCGTGCGCGCCTGGCCCGCTTTGGCCGCTATCGACGCGGTATTGTCTTGTGGCAGCTCGGCAATCAATTGGCCGGTAGCTGGGTTGTAAACAGATAGCAAGGTCATGGCGGTCATGATGATGTGGTTTGTAAGGGCTCGTTCAGGAATAAGCTGTGCATTTGGCCGTCGGATTTGGGATGCAATGCAAGGCGCAAAGCGTGCCGTGTGGCTCTGCCACACAAGCGATTTGCAACACCGCAGTGCGCCCAAAGCTGACGAGCCAAATGTGCATGTTATTCCTGAACGAGCCCTAAGGGGCGCGCGTTCGTTGCAGCCGCTAAAAAATCGGCCAGCAGAGGCGCGTCATCTAGCGTGCCTAGCTCGGCGCTGTGAAACTCCGGGTGCCACTGCACCGCTGCGATGTAGCTAGGCCCGGTGTGGCGGATGGCTTCAATCACGCCGTCGTCAGGGCAATGCGCTTCGACCACAAAGCCTGCTGCAAGCTGCTTGATACCTTGATGATGAATGCTATTTATTTTATAGCTGCTTGCGCATGTAAATAGGGTGCTAAGCCGTGTTTCAGGCACTATTTCAAGGGTGTGAAAGTGTCTGTCGTAGATTTCGGCGTGGCGGTGCAGGCGCGAAGCCGGCAATTGCGTAGCAATGTCTTGGTAAAGCGTGCCGCCAAAAGCAACGTTGATCAGCTGCAAGCCGCGGCAAACACCAAACACCGGCTTGCCCGCTTTGACGAAAGCATGTACCAGAGCTTTTTCATACTCGTCCCGAATACGGTCGCCTTGCCACGCGTCTTGCATAGGCTCTTCACCATAGCTGCCAGGCCACAGGTCTGCACCGCCGTGCAGTACCAGGCCGTCCAGCCACTGGGCATAGTCGTCGACGTCAGTATTGCCGCGCGCCGTGCTGCCCATCGGCGAGGGCACCATGACAGGCAGCGCACCGCCCGACATGATCCAGTGCGCCATTGACTGCTCGACGTATTGCAGGGTTTTAAAGGCAAAGCTGGCGCGGGTCTTGTCAGGGTGCATGAAGCAGGCGCTGATGCCGATTTTGAGTTTGTCATTCATGACCATGCATGCCTATAGGGCTGCCTTGAATAACACCTCAAAATCGTAGGCTGTGCAAGGCCGCGGATTGGTTTGGTGGCAAATGTCGGCCGTGGCAATCTCAACTAGGCGCGGCAGGTGGTCGGGCTTCACACCGTGGGCCGACAATGTTCCAGTGATGCCCACGCTTTGCTTGAGTTTTTTCAGCCAGGGCACAAAAGCCTTGCCGCCGCCCACGACACCGCAGACATGGGCCAGCTCGTCGAACTTGGCGGGAGCCGCTTCGTAGTTCCAGGCCAGCACGGTGTCAATCATCAGGGCGTTGGCCAGGCCATGGTGTAGGTCGCAGACCGCGCCCAGCGCGTGCGCGCAGGAGTGCACGGCGCCCAGGTCTTTCTGGAAGGCAATGGCCCCCATCATGGAGGCCATCATCATGTCGCTGCGCGCCTGCAGGTTGCCGGGCTCTTGCACGGCGCTGAGCAAGGCATGGGCCGCGATACGCGCGCCTTCCAGTGCAATGCCGTCGCACAGTGGGTGGTAGGCCGGCGAGAGGTAGCTTTCGATGTTGTGCGTGAGGGCGTCCATGCCGGTGGCGGCGGTGATGTGGGGCGGCAGGCCCAGTGTCAGCTCGGGGTCGGCAAATACCACCTTGGCGAGGATTTTGGGACTGAACACCACGCGCTTCAAGTGCGTGTCGTTTTCACTGACCACACTGGAGCGGCCAACTTCCGAGCCGGTGCCCGAGGTCGTCGGCAGGGCCACAAAATAAGGCAGCTGGTTGACGATGGGCCGCACCTGCGGGTGATCCCAGACATATTCGAGGATATCGCCTTCGTGCGTAGCGGCCAGGCCCACCAGCTTGGCCACATCGAGGGCGGCGCCGCCGCCAAAGCCGATCACGCAGTCGGCTTTGTGCACCTTGTACGCGGCCGCGCCGTCCATCACCTGGCTGCAGGTCGGGTTGCCGAAAACGCCCGAGAACACGGCGACCTCGAGGTCAGCTAGGTGGGTCTTGAATTCGGCCAGTACCGGCAAGGCGCCCAGCGCCTTGTCGGTGACGAGCAGTGGGCGTTCGCAACCGGCTTGAAGCAGTTGCGCCGCCACCAGCTTGCGGGCACCGGCACCGAATTGGATGATAGTGGGGAAGGAAAAACGGGTGATGCTCATGATGATGGTGGGAGTTGACGAAGAAGTAGGCTCAGATGATTTCAAAGTAACGTTTCAGTTCCCAGTCGGTCACGGCGTCCAGCCACTGCCGCCATTCCCAGTCGCGGGTGGCGGCGAAGTGATCGACAAAGGTGTCGCCGAGCCAGTCGCGGGTAATTTCCGATTGCTGGAAGATGCGCGTGGTCTCGATCAGGGTACGCGGCGCGCGTGCCATGTTTTCCGCGCCGCCGTTGGTACCGATAATTGGCGGGGCGCTGAGCTTGAGGCCCTTTTCCACGCCATCCAGCCCCGCCGCAATCACCGCCGCCATGGCCAGGTAGGGGTTCACATCGGCACCCGGGCAGCGGGTTTCCAGCCGCGTCGTCTTGGGGCTGCCGGCGATCACGCGAAAGCTGGCGGTGCGGTTGTCCATGCCCCAGCTTGGTTTGACTGGCGCCCAAAAGCCATCAACCAGACGTTTGTAGCTGTTGATGGTGGGCCAGATCATGGGTCCAAAGTCCATCATGCAGGCCACTTGCCCAGCGACGTAGCTTTCAAACAGCTTACTCATCTTGCGCGGATTTTTGGCGTCATAAAACAGATTGTTTTTACCGTCAGACAAGCTCTGGTGAATGTGCCCGCTACAGCCTGGCAAATGCTGATTGGGTTTGGCCATAAAGCTGGGCATGATGCCAAAGCGCGAACCGATTTCTTTCACCCCGGTCTTGAACAAAACGGCCCGGTCGGCCTGCTCAAGCGCCTCGCTGAAAGCGATGGCGACCTCGTAAACGCCAGGGCCGGTTTCGGTGTGAAGGCCTTCAATCGGTACGCCAAAGGCCAGCATCTCGTCCATGATGGCCTTGAAGAAGCCCTGGTTCTGGTTCATGCGTAGCAGCGAGTAGCCGAACATGCCCGGTGTCAGCTGCGCGGGCCCCACGCCTTTTTTGGCGGCCCAGCTGTGCGGTGTTTCCAGAAAATTGAACCACTCGAACTCCATGCCGGTCATGACCTGGAAACCCATTTTTTCGGCGCGCCTGAGCACGCGCCTGAGCGTCTGACGCGGGCACACAGCATGGGCTGATCCGTCGGCGTTGACAAACTCGCCGAGAAAAAATGGCACACCGTCGTCCCAGGGTACATGGCGTGCGGTGGCCAAGTCCAGCCGCGCCAGCGCATCCGGAAAGCCGTGCTGCCAGCCTGTCACCGCGCTGTTGTCGTAGCAGTGGTCCATCATGTCCCAACCCAGCACCACGTCGCAAAAACCAAAACCACCTGCCGGGTAAGGCTCGGCGGCGCCAAAAAACTTGTCCTTGTGCAGGTACTTGCCACGCAGCACACCGTCGATGTCACTGACCGCTACCTTGATTTTTGCAGCACCTGACTGTCGGATCGCCGCAAGGGCGGGATGTAGCTTGTCGGATGTTTTCCTGCTGGCCATGCGGGACTCCTTGTGTTTGGTTCTGGTTAGGGCTCGTTGAGGAATAAGCTGTGCATTTGGGCGTCGGATTCGGGATGCCATGCTAGGCGTGAAGCGTGCCGTGTGGCTCTGCCACACAAGCGATTCGCAACAACGCAGGGCGCCCGAAGCTGGCGAGCCAAATGTGCATGTTATTTCTCAATGAGTCCTTAATGCGCCGGTGCGGCGCAGGGGATGCCCATGTCCTGCAGTGCCCCCGCTATGGCGCGTACGGCCTGCGCCATCTCATTGGGGCCAATCGCGCCAATACAGCCTACACGGAAAGTTTCTACCTGGGTCAGCTTGCCTGGGTATAGGACAAAACCGCGTTCTCGTGCGGCTGCATAAAACTTTATGAAGTCGTAGCGCTTGTCCGCCGGGGCGTGGAAGGTCACGATGATAGGCGCCTGGATGGCCGGGTCCAGAAAAGGTTTGAAGCCGAGTTGGGCCATACCTTCAATCAGCGTGTTGTAGTTCAGGGTGTAGCGCGCCAAGCGCGCCGGTTGGCCGCCTTCTTCTTCAAATTGTGCAATGGCTTCAGCCAGCGCCACCACCACATGCGTGGGCGGGGTGAAGCGCCATTGCGTGGTTTTTTCCATGTAGCTGTACTGGTCGTACAAGTCCATGGCCAGCGACTGGCTGCGGCCGGCGCAGCCGTCCAGAATGGCCTTGCGGATAAAGACAAAGCCCATGCCGGGCACACCCTCCAGGCATTTACCGCTGGCGGCCACCAGCGCATCAAAACGGATATTGCGCGCGTCAATGTCGAGCGCACCAAAGGAGCTCATGGCATCGACAATCAGGCCCTTGCCCTGCGCCGCGCACAGGTCGGCGACCTCCTGCAGTGGATTGAGCACCCCGGCGCCGGTCTCGCAGTGAATCAGTACCACATGGCTGATGCTGGCGTCCTGCTTGAGCCTGTCGGCCAGCGCCACTGCCGACACGGGCGCCGCTTCGTCAAACGACAGCACGCTGCAACGGCGGCCCATCAGTGTCGTGAGCTTTGCGGCGCGCTTGCAGTAGGCACCGTTGTCCAGCACTAGCACGTGGCCGTCCTGTGGGACCAGGGTAGCCACGGCGGCCTCCACGCTGAAAGTGCCGCTGCCCTGCAAAGGCACGACCACGTGCGATTCGTGGCCATGAAGAATGTCCAGCAGGCTCTTGCGCACACTGGCCGTGACGGCATTGAAGTCGCTGTCCCACGAACCCCAGTCTTTCAGCATCGCAAGCTTGGTGCGCAGCGTGGTGGTGAGCGGGCCGGGCGTTAAAAGAATTTTGTCTCTGTCCATGGCTTGGTAGTGTTGTAAAGGTTCAGGAGGTGGGGCATCATGCTTTCCAGGCTTGGGTGCGGCGATTTACCCACCAGGCCAGCGCCATGAACAGCAAAGTGGCAATGCTCGAAGCGATCAGGATCAGCACGGCCATGGCCGCAGCTGCACCCATTTCACCGGCTTCATCTAGGTTCAAAATTGCAATCGACGCGACCTTGGTTTCGGGTGAATACAAAAACACCACGGCCGAGATGGTGGTCATGGCATTGATGAAGAAGTAGCGCGCAATATCCACCAGCGCCGGTGTGCAGATGGGCAGGGTCACGCGCCAGAAGGTTTTGAAGAAGGGTACCTTGAGTGAGGCGCTCACCGCTTCAAATTCGCCGTCCAGGCTTTTCAGCGCCGTCACGGCCGTCAGGTGGCCGGTGGTGTAGAAGTGAACAATGGTGCAGACAGTGAGCAAGGTCATCGTGTGGTAAAGCCCGCCCAGTGGATTATCTGGCGCATTGAAAAAGAAAATATAACCCAAACCCAGCACCAAACCTGGCACCGCCATCGGCAGCATGACCAGCATGCGCAGCACGCCGCGCAGACCGTCCATGCCTCTGGTTTTCTCCAGCAGATAAGCGGTGCAAAAGACCAGCGCGGTGCCAAAGAAGGCCGTCCCCGCCGCCATCTTCAGGCTGTTGATAAAACCCGCGCCACCCTCTGCATCGACCAGTCCCAGTGTGTAGTGGCGCAAGCTGGGCGTGAGGTTGTAGGGCCAAAAACTGGCAAATGAGGCAAACACCGCCATGCCCAGCATGGCCAGTACCAGGAATGCAACCGCGCAGCAATAGGCCGTCATGACCGCATCGTAAGCGCGCGAGGGTTTGGGGCGCAAGGGTACGGAGCGCGCCGTCAGCATGGCGGTTTGGCGTTTGCTCACGTAGCCATCCACTGAAAACGTCAGCAGAGCGGGCAGCAACAGAAAAATGGCCACCACAGCGCCTTTGGGAAAGTCCTGCTGGCCAATCACAAGTTTGAAAATATCGGTGGCTAACACATTGAAATTACCGCCAATGACTTTCGGAATACCGAAGTCAGTGATCACCAAAGTAAACGTCACCAGCGCAGCAGAGACCAAACCGTATTTGGCACCTGGCAGCGTGATGGTGAAAAACTTGCGTGATGCACTGGTGCCCATGGCGTCTGCTGCTTCGTACAGGCGTGCATCTGACAGGCTCAATGCCGTGACCAAAATCATCAGCGCATGCGGAAACACGGTAAAGCATTCAGCCAGCACTATGCCTGGTGCCCCATAAATCTGCTCAATGCCGACAGAGAGCATCCAACTGTTAAGCACGCCCTGATTGCCAAACCAGTAAATCAGTGAAATGGCCGATAGCAGCGAGGGTGCCAAAAGCGGAATAAGGGTGATGCCGCGAAACAGTGCCTTGTATTGCATGCATGAGCGTGTCAGTGCATAAGCAAAACCAAATGCCAGCGGTACGGAAATCAGTGTGACTAGGCTAGATACCCAAACGCTGTTCCACAAACTTTCAAGCAATGCGGGGGTTTGGGCGTACGCAATAAAGTTGTCGAACCAGATCAGTCGGCCGGTTTTGTCCTGTAAGGCTTGCTGCAAAATCGCCAGCAATGGGGCCGCTAAAAATGCCAAAAGTACCAGCGCAATCAGCGCCAGCAGCAGATGACCCAGGTAGTCAACCCAATGTGTCTGCTGTTTGACGGCGGGACGCGCTATGACCGCTTGCATCAGAAAACCTTGATGCGCTCAGGCAGCAGTTTGAGTTTCAGAGTGGAGCCGATTTGCAAGGCTTGTTCAGATAAAAAATTGAGCGATAAATAGATCGTGAGCTTGTGCGCTCCCAGTGTCGGTGAGCCTACGCGCACATGACAAAACGAACCGAGAAACTCAATTTTCTCAAGTGTCGCGTCAAACACGTGTTCGTCAGCGTCAGCAATCGGGCTAGCCAACACGTCTTCAGGTCGCAGGTAAATCTTCACCTCGCGGTCGGCACCACCTTCCGGCAGGCAAAATGCGCCAAAGCGCAGCACACCGTTTGCTACACGCGCTGGCAGCACATTGACCTTGCCCACAAAATCAGCCACGAAGGGGGAGGCTGGTTCACGGTAAATCTCCATCGGCGTGCCCACTTGCTCAATCACGCCATGGTTCATCACCACTATCCGGTCTGCGACGCTGAGCGCTTCTTCTTGGTCGTGCGTCACCATGATGGTGGTCACGCCCAATGTTTGCTGCAATGCGCGAATTTCTTGCCGCAGCCGCACCCGCTCCAATGCGTCAAGGGCGGAGAGTGGTTCGTCCAGCAGCAGCAAACCCGGTGACGTGGCCAGTGCGCGTGCCAAGCCAATGCGCTGTTGCTGGCCACCTGAAAGCTGGCTGGGGTATTTATTTTCGCTGCCAGGCAAACCCACCAACTTGAGCAGTTCGGTGACACGTTTGACGGCCTCGGCTTTAGGCGTTTTGCGATTTACCAAGCCATAAGCCACGTTGTCTGTGACACTCAAATTAGGGAAAAGCGCATAGCTTTGAAACACAATGCCGTAGTCACGCAGCGCGGGCGGCAGGCGCGAGATGTCTTTTCCGTTTTGATGTACTTTGCCAGCCGTTTGCACATCCAGCCCGGCAATGATTCGCAGCAGCGTCGTCTTGCCGCAGCCAGACGGCCCGAGAAAACACACGAACTCGCCCTTGCGAATATCCAGATTGATGTCTTGCAGCGCGGTGAACGCACCAAACTCTTTACGGATATGGCGCAACTGGAGAAATATGTCGTGGGTCATTCGTGGATTATTGCCTTGTGAAGGCTGTTCTTGCCGGGACGCGGTGCCGATAGATCACGATGCAAGAACACCGCGGAACCGGCTTTGCCGGGCCGCTGGTGTTGTCCCCCTGAGGGGGACTTCGGGCTACACGAAGTGAGCCCGAGACAGGGGATCTACCTCTTCTCGGTCTTGCTGTTGTAGCGCTTCGTCCACTCCGCCAGCACGCGTTCGCGGTTGTCAGCCGCCACATAGAAGTCCATTTTGACCAGACGCGTTTCATAGTCTTTGGGGATATTCGGCAAAGGTAAAGCCAAGCCGGGCTGTGCGGTAATGGCAAAGTTTTTGCCGTACAAAATCATGGCGTCCTTGCTCGATGCCCAGTCGGCCAGCTTCTTGGCAGCAGCCAATTTCTTGGTACCCTTGTGGATAGCAAACGCCTCCAGATCCCAACCCAAACCTTCTTTCGGGAAGATCAAATCAATCGGTGCGCCCTTGGCCTTGTTGGCATTGCCACGGTATTCAAACGAAATGCCCATGACGAACTCGCCGGCCGACGCCATGTTGCAGGGCTTGGAGCCAGAGTGCGTGTACTGGGCAATGTTCTCGTGCAGGCCGTCCATAAACTTCCAGCCACCGCCCTTGCCGTTATCGTCGCCAAACAAAGTCAGCCAAGCGATCACGTCAAAGTAGCCCGTGCCACTGGACGCGGGATTCGGCATGACGATTTGACCCTTGTAAATGGGTTTGGTCATGTCTTTCCATGTTTCCGGTTTTGGCAAATTTCTTTTTTGTGCCTCGACGGTGTTAAAGCAAACGGTAGCGCCCCACACGTCCATGCCAAACCAGGCCGGGACTTTTTTAGTGTCGCGGTACTTCATCATGATGGCGTCCAGATTCAAAGGCGCATATGGCTCCAGCATGCCCTGCCTGTCAAGCAGTGCCAGGCTGGATGCGGCGACACCCATCACGGCGTCGGCTTGGGGGTTTGATTTTTCAGCCAGCAGCTTGGCAGTGATCACGCCGGTTGAGTCGCGTACCCATTTCAGTTCGATGTCTGGATTAACCAGGTTAAAACCTTCTTGATAGGCCTTGAGCTGGTCTGTTTCCAGCGCGGTGTACACCAAGAGCTGGGTTTTTTGCGCCGATACCGAGGCGGCGACGGCCAGCAGGCCTGCCACGACGATGGCCTTCCAGAGTGAGGTGAGGTGGGTAGTCCGTTGCATAAGAAATCCTTTATAAAAAGCTTGTAATGATGCGACCTGCTCGTTTCGGTGGAATGACACCGTGATGACGCAACCTGTGTTCAGGTCAGATCAACTCAGCTCAACTTCTATTTAACACCGCCCCTTTTATCTTGTCAATTGTCGCTGAGAAATTGTTTTTTGAAGATTGAGTATTGAATATTGTTGACAATCGTTCGTTTGTGTTTAAATACAGGGCATGAGCGCCGTGTTTTATCCCACTATTGCGCTGCTCCAAAGCAGCTCGCTCACCACGCTGGTGCAGCAGGAAATCGAGCGCGCCATTCTGGTCGGCGAGTACCAACCCGGCAGCAAGCTGATCGAGGCCGCCCTAGCCGAAAAAATGGGCGTCTCGCGCGGGCCGGTGCGGGAAGCCTTTCGCATGCTCGAAGAAGCAGGGTTGGTGCGCAACGAGAAAAACCGCGGTGTCTTCGTGCGCGACATCCCGATTGACGAAGCCGTCGAGATTTTTGACCTGCGCGCGGTGATGGACGAACTCGTCGGTCGCCAGTTGGCTAAAAACATCAGCGCAGCGCAGCTCAAGGAGATCAGGGGGCTGGTCGATGCTATGGAAAAGACCGTCAAGGCCGATGACGCCTACAACTACCACCTGCTCAATCTCAAGTTTCATGACCGCCTGGTCGAGATGGCCGGCAACCGCAAGCTCACGGAGATTTATCGCAAGCTGATCAAGGAGCTGTCGCTGTTTCGTCGCCTGAATATGGCGGACGGCTGGCACATGCCGATCTCGGCCATCCAGCACCGGCAGATTGTCAAGGCGATTGCCTCGGGCGACGCGGATGCAGCGGGGCGCACCATGTTCGAGCATGTGATTAAAAGCAAAGACCTGACCATTGCAAACGACCTGCGGCGCCGGGCACCCACCAAAGCCGCACACCTTACCAACCCCGCCAACACCGGAAAAAACCCGGACAAAGAAAGACTCCAACGTGGCAATCGCTGAAAAAAATGCTGAACTCAATGTGAACGGACGGTCTTACAAACTGCCGTCCCAGCCCACCGTGGTAGTGTGCGTCGACGGCTGCGAGCCCGACTATCTGGCGCAGGCGGTGGCCACCGGTCACATGCCCTGGCTCAAGCGCACGTTGGCCCTGGGCTCTGGCCTGACCGCTGACTGTGTGGTGCCGAGCTTTACCAACCCGAACAATCTGTCCATCGTGACCGGCGCGCCGCCCAGCGTGCACGGCATCTGCGGCAACTACCTGTTCGACACGGCCAGCGGCACCGAGGTCATGATGAATGACCCGAAGTGGCTGCGCGCACCCACGCTGCTAGCTGCCCTAGCAGATGCTGGAAAATCGGTCGCGGTCATCACCGCCAAGGACAAATTGCGCACCTTGCTCGGTCACAAGATGAAAGGCATCTGCTTTTCGTCCGAGAAGGCCGACCAAGTCACGCTTGCAGAAAATGGTATTGAAGGCGTGCTGGGGCTGGTTGGAAAACCGCTGCCAAGCGTGTACAGCGCCGACCTGTCGGAGTTTGTCTTCGCCGCGGGCGTTAAGCTCATGCAGACGGTTCGGCCCGACGTGATGTACCTCTCGACCACCGACTACGTGCAGCACAAGCACGCACCGGGCACCGAGGGCGCGAATGCGTTTTACCGCATGATGGACGGCTACCTGGACCAGCTCGAAGCACTGGGCTGCGTGATGGTGCTGACGGCCGACCACGGCATGAACGCCAAAGTGGCGCTGGACGGCACCCCCGATGTGATTTACCTGCAGGACTGGTTTGACGAGTGGCTGGGCGCTGCCAAAGCACGCGTGATACTGCCGATTACCGACCCTTATGTGGTGCACCATGGTGCGCTCGGCTCGTTTGCCACGGTCTATCTGCCGGAAGGCTCGAATCTGGCAGCGGCCTGCGCGCGGCTGGGCCAGCTCAAGGGCATGGAAGTGGTGCTGACCCGCGAGCAGGCGGCCCTGCGTTTTGAGCTGCCGGCGGATCGCATTGGCGACATCGTGGTGGTGTCGGAGCGCTTTACCGTGATCGGCACCTCGGCGGCGCGCCATGACCTCTCCGCGCTCGAAGTGCCACTGCGTTCACACGGCGGCATAAGCGAGCAGCGCGTGCCCCTGATCGTGAACCGTAAGCTGCCAGGGCTGGACCGGAGTCGGCGCTGGCGGAACTTCGATGCGTTTGACTTGGCGCTGAACTACGCGCAGTAAAACGCGGCGTCAGACCACCGCTTCGAAAGCCGCAAAATGATTGATCAATACATCCGCGACCACCAGCTCAACGCGATGCGCCTGGCAGGGCGCAAGGTCGGCGCCGACCGGACCGGCGAGCGGGCGATCCAGGTTTTCAACCCCTACACCGAGCAGCTGATCGGGACGGTGCCCAAGGCCACGCTGGAAGAGGTCCGCGATACTTTCGCGAAGGCGCACGCCTACCAGCCCACGCTGACGCGCTATGAGCGAGCGGCGATCCTCAATCGCGCGGCAGCCATCATCAAAACCCGGCTGGATGAAGTAGCCGGGTTGATCACCGCCGAGTCCGGGCTGTGCCTCAAGGACTCGATTTACGAAGCCGGGCGTGTGAGTGACGTGTTGCTGTTCGGCGCCATCGAGGCGCTGAAAGACGATGGCCAGATATTCAGCTGTGACCTGACACCGCACGGCAAGAAGCGCCGGGTGTACACGCATCGCGCGCCGCTGCTCGGCGTCATCAGCGCCATCACGCCCTTCAACCACCCGATGAACCAGGTGGCGCACAAGGTGGTACCCAGCATCGCGACGAACAACCGTATGGTGCTTAAGCCCTCGGAAAAAGTTCCGTTCTCGGCCATCCTGTTTGCCGACATCCTCTACGAAGCCGGGCTGCCGCCCGAGATGCTGAGCGTGCTGACGGGCGACCCGCGCGAGATTGCCGATGAACTCATCACCCACCCGCTGGTGGATCTGGTCACGTTTACCGGCGGCGTGGCGATCGGCAAGTACATTGCGTCAAAAGCGGGCTACCGCCGTGTGGTGCTGGAGCTGGGCGGCAACGACCCTATCATCGTGATGGAAGACGCGGATATTGACGAAGCCTCCACGCTGGCGGTCCAGGGCTCGTACAAAAATTCCGGCCAGCGCTGCACCGCCATCAAGCGCTTGCTGGTGCATGAGGCGGTGGCGGATGTTTTTGTCGAGCAGGTGCTGGTCAAAACCCTGGCCTGGACCTACGGCGACCCGGCGGACAAGAGCAACGACATGGGCACGGTGATCGACGCTCAAGCGGCCAAGCTGTTTGAGTCGCGTGTCAACGAAGCGGTGGGACAGGGTGCCAGGCTGCTCGCCGGCAACCAGCGGCGCGGCGCGCTGTACGCGCCCACCCTGCTTGACCACGTAGCGCCGCAGATGATGGTGGCGCGCGAAGAAACCTTCGGCCCGGTGTCGCCGGTGATCCGTTTCAAGAACATCGAAGAGGCCATCCGGATATCCAACGGCACGGCTTACGGTCTGTCCAGCGCAGTGTGCACCAACCGCATGGACTATATCAACCGCTTTGTCAGCGAGCTACACGTCGGCACCGTCAACATCCGCGAAGTGCCTGGCTACCGGCTGGAGCTCACGCCTTTTGGCGGCATCAAGGACTCCGGCCTGGGCTACAAGGAAGGGGTGCAGGAAGCGATCAAGAGTTTCACCAACCTTAAAACCTATTCGATGCCATGGCTTTGACCTTGTCCGATATCGCCCGGCTTTTTGAAGCGCGCGGCGGCGAGCAGTACAGCGGTGAACCGGTGACCCAGCTGCAACATGCCCTGCAAACCGCGGCGCTCGGTGAAGCGGAGGGTGCGGGCGACGCGCTGGTCAGCGCCGCCCTGCTGCACGACCTGGGCCATTTGCTGCATGAGTTGGGCGAGACGCCCTCGATGCGCGGCATGGATGACGTGCATCAGTACCGTGCTCTGCCGTTTTTGCGTGGCCTATTTGACGATGAGGTGCTAGTGCCGATCAAGCTGCATGTGGATGCCAAACGTTATCTGTGCGCCACACGGCCGGGTTACCAGGCCAGCCTGTCCGCCGATTCCCGGCGCAGCCTGCTGCTGCAGGGCGGTATTTTCAGCGCTGATGAAGCGGCAAAATTCATCACCCAGCCCGGCGCACAAGACGCTGTGCGCCTGCGGCTGTGGGATGACCTAGCCAAAGATACAGCCATGATTACCCCGCCGCTCAGCCACTTCATGCAGCGCGCGCTACGTTGCGCAAAGCTAGGAACGGCGCTTGCAGAGTGATGCACTGAGCCTGAGCTGGCCCGTGTTTGCGGCCGTGTTGTTCGGCGCGTTGCTGCATGCCAGCTGGAATGCACTGGTCAAGTCCAGCACCGACAAATCGCTGGACATGGCGGTGATCCATGTTATTGCGTCCTTGTTTGCCATTCCTTTGGTGGCGCTGGTAGGCTGGCCCAGCGCTGCGGCCTGGCCTTTTATTTTGCTATCCATCACGATACACATTGCCTATTACATCGCCGCCACCCAGGCTTATGAGCATGGCGACTTGGGGCTGACCTACCCGTTGATGCGCGGCGTTGCGCCGCTGCTGGTGGCGCTGTCGGCCACCTTTACCTTGCATGAACAGCTTTCACCGATGGCCTGGGCGGGCATTATCGGCATCAGTTGCGGCGTGTTGGTTTTGGGTTTGACGCGCCAGGTTTGGCATGCACCCAAGGCAGTGGGTTTTGCGTTGGCCAATGCCGTCATCATTGCCATTTACACCGTGGTCGATGGGCTGGGGGTGCGTGCATCAGGCAATGCGATGCAGTACATCGCCACCTTGTTTCTGCTCGACGGCTGGCTGTTTGCACTGCTGATGTTCGCCAGGCGCGGTAAGCCCATGCTGACTTACGCACGCCAGCGTTGGCCAATTGCCAGCCTGGGCGCAGTAGCAACGATGGGCTCTTACGGCATTGCACTGTGGGCCATGACGCAAGCGCCGGTGGCCACGGTGGCGGCCTTGCGCGAAACCTCGGTGCTGTTTGCCGTGTTATTCGGCACCTGGTTGCTGAAAGAACCGTTTACGCTGCGCCGCCTGCTGGGCACCTGTGCCATCGTCGGCGGGGTCATGAGCATGCGGCTTGCGTAGTTCCGAACTTAAGGTTTGAAAAACTCACCATGACTCTTCCTACCCACGCAGAAATTGTGATTGTGGGCGGCGGCATCGTCGGCTGCTCGGTGGCCTACCACTTAGCCAAAATGGGCAGGACGAATGTATTGCTGCTCGAGCAAGGCAAGCTCACCAGCGGCACCACCTGGCACGCGGCCGGGCTGGTGGGCCAGATGCGGCCGAACCGCAACATGACGCAGATGAGCCGCTATGGTATCGAGCTTTACGCCGCGCTGGAGCTGGAGACTGGCCTGGCGACGGGCTGGAAACAATGCGGCAGCGTCAACGTGGCCAGCACGCCCGAGCGTATGAAGGTGCTGCGCAAGCAAGTCGCCATGGCCAACAGCTTCGGCGTTGAATGCCACGAAATTTCGCCGCAGGAAGCTGGCGACAAGTACCCCATCATGCGTACCGACGATCTGCAGGGTGCGATCTGGCTGCCCGGCGACGGCAAGGCCAATCCGGCTGATCTGTGCATGTCGCTGGCCAAGGGCGCGCGCCAGCGCGGCGTGAAGATGGTCGAGGGCATCGAGGTCACTGGCGTGATCACCGCGCACGGCAAGGCCGTCGGCGTGCAGACGGCGCAGGGCGAGGTGCGCTGTGAGGTCATCGTGAACTGCGCTGGCCAGTGGGCGCGCCAGTTCGGCCGGCTCGCCGGCGTCAATGTGCCGCTGTATTCGGCTGAACATTTCTACATCGTCACCGGCAAGATCGCCGGTGTGCATCCCATGCTGCCAGTCATGCGCGACCCCGATGGCTTTATTTATTACAAGGAGGAAGTCGGCGGGCTGGTCATGGGCGGTTTTGAGCCCAAGGCCAAGCCGTGGAAGATGGATCCGATCCCGGCTACCTTCCAGTTCGAACTGCTGGGCGAAGACTGGGACCAATTCGAGATCCTCATGACCAACGCGATGCACCGTACGCCCTGCCTGGAGACGGCCGAAGTCAAGATGCTGCTCAATGGGCCCGAGAGCTTCACGCCGGATGGCAACTTCATCCTCGGTGAAGCGCCCGAGCTACGTAATTACTTTGTCTGCGCCGGCTTCAATTCGTCCGGCATTGCCAATTCGGGCGGCGCGGGCCGTCTGATGGCCGAGTGGATTGTGGGCGGCGAGCCGAGCACCGATTTGTGGGATGTGGACATACGCCGCTTCGGCCCCTTCACGGGCAACCGCAAGGCGCTGGCCGAGCGCACCGGCGAAACGCTGGGCCTGCACTATGCCATGCGCTGGCCGCGCCAGGAGCTTGAAACTGCCAGACCGCTGCGTACTTCACCGCTGTACGACATCCTGGCCGCAAAAGGCGCTGAATTTGGTAGCAAAAACGGCTGGGAACGCGCCAGTTATTTCAAACCTGACGGCTCTCTCCGCCCCGACTACACGCTGGGCAAGCCCGGCTGGCTGCCGTGGATGATAAACGAGCAGCGGGCCACGCGCGAAGCCGTGGCGCTGTATGACCAGACCTCGTTTTCCAAGTATTTGCTGCAGGGCCGTGATGCGCTGGGCCTGCTGCAGCGCCTGTGCGCCAACGAAATGGACGTGCCCGTAGGCAAAATGGTCTATACCGCCATGCTCAACGAGCGCGGCGGTTTTGAAAGCGACCTGACGGTGATGCGCCAGGCCGTGGACCGCTTCCTCATCATCACCGGCTCGGCCCAGACGGTACGCGATTTTGACTGGATATCGCGGCATATTGAAGCGGCCGAACATGCGCTGCTGACCGACGTGTCGGCGCTGTACTCGGTGCTCTCGGTCATGGGCCCGAAGGCGCGCGAATTGCTGGCCCTGGTCAGTCCCGACGACCTGTCACCCGAGGCGCTCAAGTTTTCCTGGACCAAGGAGATAGATGTCGGCTTTGCCCGGGTGCGAGCGGCGCGCATGAGTTATGTCGGTGGTCCGGGGTTTGAGCTGTATGTGCCGATTGAGATGGCGCGTCATGTCTATCTGGCGCTGATGCAGGCTGGCCAGCCGCTGGGCCTGGTTGATGCGGGCTACTACGCGCTCGATGCCCTGCGCATTGAGCAGGGCCGCCGCGCCTGGGGCGCCGAGCTGGGGCCGGACGAAACGCCATGGGAGGCGGGCCTGGCTTACGCCGTCAAGCTCGACAAGCCCACCGGTTTTATCGGCAAAGCCGCGCTGCTTCAGGCCCAGGGCCAGCCCTTGCGCAAAAAACTGGTCACGTTGGTTTTTGACACTGCCGACGCCTTCGCCTGGGGTGGCGAGGCGATTGTGCTGGGCGGCCAATTGGTCGGCGAAATCTCCTCGGTCGGCTGGAGCCCGCTGGCCGGCGCTTGTGTGGCGCTGGGCTACGTAAGAGGCGATAGCGCCCGCCATTCGCATGCCGGCACGGCGGCACAAATTGAGCTCTGGGGCGAGCGTGTGGCAGTCACACTCTACGACCAGTGGTCACCCGCGAAACGCTAGATATTATTAATAGCTTACGCCCGCATTCTCAGCGGCAGAGGGCTTAAGTAAGTGCCATTCCGTTATAGTGATCCTCATCGTTTATGAAGCATCTGTTGAATTTACTGGCAGCTATCGCGCTGCTGGTCTGGGGCATCCACCTGGTTCGAACCGGCATCCTGCGCGTGTTCGGGGCCAATTTACGTCACATCTTGTCGCGCAGCATCAGCAATCGTTTTACGGCGGCCCTGTCGGGCGTCGGTGTGACGGCGCTGGTGCAATCCAGCACCGCCACGTCGCTGATCGCCTCTTCGTTCGTTGGCCAGGGATTGATCACGCTCCCGCTGGCATTGGCCGTGATGTTGGGCGCCGACATTGGCAGCAGCCTGATGGTGGTCGCTTTTTCCTTTGACTTGTCATGGCTGTCGCCGCTACTGATTTTTACCGGCGTGGTGCTGTTCATCTCGCGTCAGTCCACCAACGTCGGGCGCTTCGGCCGCATTCTGATCGGCCTGGGATTGATGTTGTTGGCCCTGCGCCTCGTGACCGACTCGACCGCCGTGCTGACTTCCAATGCCGCCGTCAAGGTTTTGCTGGGAACACTGAGCAGCGACTTGCTGCTTGAGATCATGGTCGGGGCCGTGCTGGCCGTGCTGGCCTATTCCAGTCTGGCGATTGTGCTGTTGACGGCCACACTGGCAGCCTCCAGTGTGATTCCGATGGATGTTGCACTGGGCCTGGTGCTGGGCGCGAACCTCGGCAGCGGCCTGCTGGCGGTGCTGACCACTGCCAAGTCGGCCGTCGAGGTGCGGCAGGTGCCCTTGGGCAATCTGATATTCAAGGCGCTGGGGGTGCTGATGGCCGCGCCTTTCGTCAGTCTGTGGTTGCACCATGTGCGGCCTTATCTGGGCGACACGGCGTCTGTGGTGGTGCTGTTTCATCTTTGCTTCAACGTGCTGCTGAGTCTGATTTTTATCGGCTGTACACAGGCGATTGCAGGCTGGGTTGAAAAGCTGCTGCCCAAACCCGAGAAAAAACCGCACAATGGGCGACCCCATCACCTGGATCCGTCGGCGCTGGCCACCCCTTCGCTGGCGATTTCATGCGCGGCGCGAGAAGCGCTGCACCAGGCCGATGTGGTGGAAACCATGCTCCGCGGCATGCTGGACGTGATCAAAAAAGATGACCTCGCGCTGGCCGAGAACCTGCGCAAGATGGACGACACGGTCGACGAATTGTATTCATCCATCAAGTATTACCTGACCAAGATCTCGCGCGAAGCCCTGGCCGAAGACGAAAGCCGCCGCTGGACCGACATCATCAGTTTCACCATCAACATGGAGCAGATTGGCGACGTCATCGAGCGCGTGCTGATTGACATCGAGGACAAAAAAATCAAGCCTGGGCGAAACTTCTCGGAAGCCGGCATGGCCGAGATCTGCGAGCTGCACCAGCGCCTGATCGACAATCTGCGTCTGAGCATGAGCGTGTTTTTGACTGGCAGTGTGCACGACGCGAAAAAACTGCTGGAAGAAAAAGCGCGCTTTCGCGATCTTGAACGTGCCTACGCCACTACGCACCTGGGGCGCCTGTCTGACAACACGACACAAAGCATAGAGACCAGCTCGCTGCACATTGACCTCATCAGTGACCTCAAGCGCATCAACTCGCACATCTGTTCCATCGCCTACCCGATTCTTGATTCCGCCGGTGCGCTGGCCCCAAGCCGACTGCGCCAAAGCGTGCTGCTCGATGAGCTGCCGCGCTGATGGCGGGGCGATGCTGACATGAACTCGGTTCTGTCGTATTAAGTGAGTTTTCCAAAATTGATCCACTACCTGTAGCGTCTCAATCTTCCGAATACGCTACTTACTGGTTTCCAAAACTAAACGAAATCAGACATGCTCGGCCTTCAGCTTGGCGTGAATGGCGCGCGCGGCGGTCTTGCCCTCACGCCAACACTGTCCGGCGGTTTTGACGCCTGTACGAAGATTGCCGCAGGCGAAATAGGCGGGATCGCTGCAGCGGAATAACGCATCAGTGATCGGCCCCTGCGTGTGCGGGTCGATCTGCAAATGACTCTGCGTCAGCAAGGCCGACTCTGGACGAATACGTCCGGTAAAAATGATCCCATCACACTCAAGTTGTTTGCGCTTGCCACGATGATGAAAGGCCAGCGCTTCCACGCGATCGATGCCGAGGATGCGCAAATCGCTGCAATCAGTGAGTACCGGAACACCGAAACCCAAGCGTGCGATCCATTCGGCCGGGCGCCATGCAGAAATGCGGGAATGCTCTTCAATCATCGCCACTGGTTTGATGCCAACATGGCGCAAAGTCAGCAGGGTGGAGAAAGACACCAACTCCGAGCCGATCACCAGCGGGCGTTGGCAAGGTGTCTTGCCGTGCAGGTAAACAAATTGTTGCAAGGCGCCAGTGGTCATCACGCCCCAAGGCCGCGTACCTGAAACTAGCCGTGCGCTACGGGGTGTTTCGCGCGCGCCCATCGCCAGCAGCACTTTGCGGCCATGCAGCGTGTGCGCGCCAGCAGGTCCAGTGATCTGGACGCTGCCATTGGCTTCGAGTTTGAGCGCGGTATGGCCAAGCTTGAGCTGGTCAACGTTGATGTTATCGACCAGTTGTTTGGCGAATTCCGGTCCACTCATCCAGCGACCGAATTGCAGCAGGCCGTAACCACCATGGCCGCAATGACGTGGGATGCCGCCGGCAGTGTGTTCGCGATCGACAATGACAACATCATCGATTCCCAAGCGATGCAATTCAGCGGCAGCCGACAATCCCGCCGGGCCGGCGCCTAGGATGATGACGTCGTGCCGCGTCATGGGTTGATTTTTCCGTGCGTCAGCGCCATCACCTGCGCACTGCAATAGAAACCCTGACAGCGCCCCATCATGGCGCGAGTGCGGCGTTTGAGTCCGCCGATATCGACGGCAGGTAACGGGCCTTCGCATGCAGCTTCGATTTCGCCACGCGTCACCGATTCGCAATGGCAAATAATTTCGGTGCCTTTTTCGCTTTGATAAGCGCGCGGGGCTTGCTCGCAAAGATTGGCTACCGGTGTCCAGATTGGCTGAGCATCATCGAGTGGGCCGAAGTGCTCGGCATACAATCCGGCGACATGTTCAGCAATGCCGAGTGCACTAGTCAGTCCCGTAGAGCGAATGCCTGCGACGGTGATCCAGTTGCGTTCGGCTTGCGCTTCGATCTGGTAATCCTTGAATTGCGTGGCTGGACGCAGGCCTGCATAGAGGGCGGTGACATCGACATCGGCTAGCCCCGGCAATATTTCGATGCCGCGCGTGATGAGGTTTTTCAAGCTTGCCTGATCGACTTCCGCTGCGCGCCGATCCTGTTGATCTTCAGCAGTAGGCCCAACCAATACATTGCCGAAGGCGGTACGACAAATCACGATGCCTTTGGTGCGCTCGGTTGGCACCGGCAGAATAATCGCGTTCAACAAGCGCGAGGCCGGCTTGTCGAATACCACGAACTGACCTTTGCGCGGCGTGACGGTAAAGGGCGGCGGGCGATTGATCGCTTCGACGTGGTCGCCGAAGTTTCCAGCAGCATTGATCACCCGATCGCAACCGATCGGGCCCTGCGTTGTTTGCAGATGCCAGACGCCGTCGAAATTTCCGCTCAGCACTTCGCAACTTCGAACAACGCTGCCGCCGTGGGCGATGCCTTGATGCGCGTAGGCTAGGGGTGCCGACCACGGATCGATGATGCTTTCGCCGGGTACGCAAACTCCGGCAAGCGCATTCGTTGAAAGTCCAGGCTCGTTACGGCGCAGGGCATTGCCATCAATCTGTCGTACATCGGTCACGCCATTGCCATGCGCCTTGCTGATGATGACGTGCAGCTGTTCAAGCTCCTGTTCGTTCCAGGCCACCACCACAGCGCCGGATTTCAGCAAAGGCAGGTTCAAGTGTTCATGGATTTCAAGATATTCACGATAACCGCGTTGCATGCAGGCCAGTTCCAGCGAGCCATCGGGCGCATCGAAGCCGGTGTGCAGCAGGGCGCTGTTGCCTTTGGATGCGCCGGAAAGAATGTCGCGCCCGGCTTCGAGTAACACTGGTTTGAGTCCTGCGATCGCCAATCGACGAAATATGGCGCAGCCAACCACGCCAGCACCAATGATCACGACGCGATGGTGGGAAGCGCGATCCACGCGAATGCTTTCTCAAGCAAAAACAACGGCAAATAAAAAGGGAGGCAGTTCGCACCGCCCCCCTGTTGAATACTTCACAGCAACATGACTCAGCCCGCGCCGCCGAAAGCAGCTTCTTTGCTGGCGATTTCGGTCTGACGTTTGGCAACGTCTTCTGAGGGATAGGAAATTCGACCACATGAGCCCAAGTATCCCACCAAAAATCGGTTCTATAGAACACTCACTCGGCCTTGTCCAAAACGAGGTATCGGCCTGCTCATTACAAGGATAGTGATCAACATGGACGAGACAAAGTTGCGCCTGATTGCCCAACTGCAGGAATTTCTGGACGCAACCCCTGAGGTCAGCTTTACAGGCACTGTCGGAGACGGTGATAGCCAACGCTACGAGCACATCAGCCGCGTCCGGAGGTGTTTTGACTACCCCCCGGCGCAACAAACGCGAGCGCGGGGTGGTGCTGGCCTACCTGCGCCTGCGCCGCGTCGGGTGTGATCGCGCCGTCGGTGGTCAGGGTGTTGTCGATGTCGGTGAAAACGCCGGTGATGCGCCGTCGCGCGGCAAGGGGCCAGTCGCCGAGATTCAGCATTTGAGAACAATCGGCTCCAGCGCATTGCCTTGCAGCATCACTCGGCCAATCGCGGCGGTTTTGCTGTAACCGAGCTGGCGCAGGGCGGCGATGCAGGCCTCGGCCCGGTCGGCCGGCACGCTGGCCAGCAGGCCGCCGGCAGTTTGCGGGTCAAAAATAAGCGGGTAGCAGGGATGCTGCAGCGCTTCGGCCTGGTTCCGCAGGGCGCGCCGCAGGCGCACATTGGCCGGCTGCAGCGAGCTCAAAATCCCCGCGGCACTGGTTTCCAGCGCGCCCTCCAGCAAGGGCAAGGCGGCCAGGTCCAGCTCGACATCGACGCCCGAAGGCCGGGTCATCTCGACCAAGTGACCGAGCAGTCCGAACCCAGTCAGGTCGGTGCAGGCGGTCGCGCCATGCGTCTGCAGGCATTGCGCACCCAAGCGGTTGGACTGGATCATCGACGTCAGCGCCGCATCAATCCAGCGGCCACGCGTTTGCAGCCGGGCGTGCGCGGCGAACAGCGTGCCGGTGCCTATCGGCTTGGTCAAAATCAGCACATCGCCGGGCCGCATGCCGCCTTTTTTCATCACGCTGTGCAGGCCTTCATCGACCAGGCCGTTGATGGCAAAACCCAGCGCCAACTCCTTGCCCTCGCCGGTGTGTCCGCCCACCAGCGCGCAACCGGCTTCATTAAGCACTTCCACCGCGCCGCTCATCATCTGGAACACCGCGTCCTCGACTTTGGCCTCCAGCCCCGAGGGCACGGTGGCAATCGCCGTGGCGGATTGCGCCTGGCCGCCCATCGCAAAAATATCGCCTAGCGCATGGTTGGCCGCGACCTTGCCGAACAGGTAAGGGTCGTCGATGAAGGCACGGAAAAAATCGACCGTGTGGACCATGGCCTGGCCCGGCGGCACGCGGACGATGGCAGCGTCGTCGGGGGCGTGCAGGCCAATCAGTACATCGTCACGCGCTATCGGCTGCAAGGCACCCAGCGCGCGCGACAGCACGCTGGCGCCGACCTTGGCGCCGCAGCCGCCGCAACGCATGGCGATCGCCGAGATCGCCTGCGCGGCTTCCTCGGGGTCGAGCTTGACGCCTGACGGCGCCGCCCCGGAGGTCATGGTCGCTTCGTCCATCGCGGGGAAGGACTGAAACTTGTCCATGAAGCGGCGGTCTATCCAGTCTTTCCAGCGCCAGACCCAGTCGCCGTGCCAACTCAGACGCCCGTGAGATGCCACGGCATGGCGGTCACCGGTGCTGATCAACGCCAGCCACTTGCGCTGCGGTCGGTAGCTGAGCAGCGGCTCGTCGAGCACCGAGCGCCGCAGATTCGCCGCTAGCGGCTTGGCTTGGCGCACCGCAAACACGCCGGCCTTGGGCAGCGGGCGGCTGACCAGCGTGGCAATGTCGCCGGCCGCAAACACGGCCGGGTCGCTCAGGCTTTGCAAATGGTCGTTGACCTCGATGAAACCATCGGCATCCAGCGCCAGCCCGGTCTGGCGCAACCAGGGCGCGCCGCCGGCCTGTGTGACCCAGACGATCTCGTCCATCTCCAGCAGCGTGCCGCCCTGGGTTTGCAGGCCGCGGTCGGAAACCTGGGTGACTTCACTGTCGGTGTGAATCACGACTTGCCGTTCGGTCAGCACACGCTCAAAGCTGCGCCTGACCCGGCGGTTGTGCGTCGGCAGAATACTGGCATCGCTGCTGAACAGGTGAAAGTTCAGCTCGTTCGGGTCACGCCCCAGGCGGCGCAATTCATGCCGCAGGCGATGCTGCATGGCCAATGTCAGCTCGACCCCACCGGCACCGGCGCCGACGATGGCAATGCGGGTTTTGCCCGCGTGTTGCTGCACGCGGGCAAGCAGGGCCAGCCAGCGCGCATTGAACAGGTGAATCGGTTTGACTGCCACCGCGTGTTCTTCCGCACCGGCGACCTGGCTCATTTGCGGCGTCGAGCCGATGTTGATCGACAGCCGGTCGTAAGGCACGGGTGGGCGATGGCGGCACAGCACCTTGCCGGCGGCGCGGTCCAGGCCGATGACTTCATCGCGGAAAAAGCGCGCACCGGCAAACATGGCCAGCGTGTCCAGGTCAATATGCACATCGTCGTAGCTGTAATGCCCCGCGATGTAGCCCGGCAACATGCCGGAGTAGGGTGTGTGGGTGTCGCGGCAGATCACGGTCAGGCGCACGCCGGGCAGGGGCCGCATGCCAAAACTTTTGAGCACGCCCACATGGCTGTGGCCGCCGCCGACCAGCACGATGTCTCTCAGGACCGGTTGTTCCGGGGATTGCATGTCAGCCTTTGTTTTAAAAATCGGGTGCTTCGGTGGCGCCCGGCGCTTTGCCGGCCGCAGCGTCCGGCCACTGGCGCACGATCCGCACCGCAAAGTGCGGCGACAGTATTTTCCGCCAGTATCGCGCAGTCTGCCAATTGCCATTGTTGGCATCGGCCAAAGCCGGGCTGACAATGACGACAGAAGTGTGGTGGGCTGGATCAGGCATGGCAGACAATGTAGCAGGGGCTCGCGTCTTGTTGGGCGCAAGGGTTTTCATTGTCGGGTTTAATATCTCTGGTGTTTTCCACTGACTGTTCAGGAGCCTTCTGTGTTCAAACTTTCCCGATCCGTTGCCTTCAGGGCCTTGGCTGCCTGCGCTGTGCTGGCTTATGCGGGTGTGTCGCAGGCGCAAGCCGTTTTTCGCGTGACGACGATTCCTGAAGAGGCGGCGACCGAGCAGATGCGCAAGTTCGGCCCCATCGTGAAGTACCTAGAGCAAAAACTCGGTATGAAAGTCGAGTTCACGCCAGTCAGCGACTACCCGGCCGCCGTTGAGACGCTGGTCAACAAAAACATCGACATGGCCTGGCTGGGCGGCTTTACCTTTATCCAGGCGCAAAACCGCTCTGGCGGAAAAATCATTCCGATCGTCCAGCGCGAAGAAGACACCAAGTTCCAGTCAGTGTTCATTGCAAAAACCGGCTCGGGCATCAAGACCCTGGCCGACCTCAAGGGCAAGCAGGTCAGCTTTGGCTCGCAGTCCAGCACCTCCGGCCACCTGATGCCGCGCAGCTTTTTGCTGCAGGCCAATATTGACCCCGACAAGGACTTCAAGCGCGTGGCTTATTCGGGCGCGCATGACGCGACGATTGCCTCGGTGGTGAACGGCAAGGTCGAAGCCGCCGCGCTGGACATTACCGTGTGGAACAAGTTCGTCAAGGAAAAACGGGTCGATACCAAAGAGGTCAACGTCTTCTACACCACGCCCGGTTACTACAACTACAACTGGGCCGTGCATGCCGACATGCCGGCTGCCCTGCGCGAGAAGGTCACCAAAGCTTTGATCGATCTTGACCCGGCTACTCCGCAGGGCAAGGAAATCCTCGACCTGAATCGCGCGACGCGCTACATCCCGACCCAGGCAGGCAACTACAAGGGCATTGAGACGGCC
>Ga0209491_10002120_pt1 | contig 36282 bp, 23 predicted proteins | sample BON02_FD_187213 | JGI IMG/M metagenome (GOLD analysis project Ga0209491, IMG submission 187213) | Freshwater microbial communities from Lake Bonney liftoff mats and glacier meltwater in Antarctica - BON-02 (SPAdes) (version 2) | ecosystem: Environmental > Aquatic > Freshwater > Ice > Glacier... | reverse complement strand
CGCGAATTTGTTGCGTTAATTTATGCAACGGGTTATGCAATAGAATCGTCAAAATGGTGCTTTTCGGTGCATTTCCGTGCATTTTTGTCACACTTGAAGCGGACAATAAAAAACGCTGAAACCTTTATGGAATCAGCGTTTTTTCGCCTTTTTAGGCATGAAAAGGACGGTGGGTAGGGCTGGATTCGAACCAGCGTACTCAATGAGAGCAGATTTACAGTCTGCCGCCTTTAACCACTCGGCCACCTACCCGGTGCCGCTTGTGCGGGGCGGAATGTTTGTTTTCGAGACGGGGTGCTGACAAGGAAAAAGAGGGTGAATGAGCGAATTTTTCGTGACTATCCCCTCCTTCAACACTTTTGAACAACTTTGTGCTTCGTCTGCACGGCCTTTCGCGTTGTTCTTTTTAGAAATGCAAACCCTCTTGATCGCTCTCGGATCGCTTGTCGCGTATCTGATTGCCTACCACACCTACGGACGATGGCTGTCGCGAAAGATCTTTAAGCTCGATGCTTCAAACAAAGCTCCGTCAATCGAATACGAGGATGGCAACGATTACGTCCCGACCACTAAGAGCGTGGTCTTCGGCCACCATTTCACTTCGATCGCGGGTACAGGACCCATCGTCGGGCCGGCTCTTGCGGTGATCTGGGGCTGGCTCCCCGCATTGCTGTGGGTGCTGTTCGGGTCGATTTTCATCGGCGCGGTGCATGACTTCGGGTCACTGGTCGTTTCGATGAGAAACAAAGGTCAGACAGTCGGCGACATCTCCGGGCGAGTGCTTTCGCCGCGCACGCGTATTCTTTTCCTCTCCGTCCTGTTCATGGCGCTGACCATCGTGCTGGCGATCTTCGGGCTGGTGATCGCTGCGGTGTTTAAAATGTTCCCTTCCTCGATCTTTCCCTGCCTGGTGCAAATTCCCATCGCGGTCGCGATCGGTGTCTGGCTGCACCGCAAGGGCATCAGCCTTTTCGTCCCCTCGCTCATCGCCTTGGGTATCATGTATCTCAGCGTCGCGTTTGGTGACTGGGGCTTCCTGCACTCCTTTAACACCACGCTTGCGAGTTGGCCGGTGATCGCTTGGGTCATTCTCCTACTGCTCTACTCTTACGCCGCCTCAGTGCTCCCCGTCTGGGTGCTGCTGCAACCGCGCGATTACATCAACTCTCTCCAACTCCTCTCCGCACTCGGGCTGGTTGTCATCGGTCTCGTCGTCGCCGGACTGTTTGGATTTAGCAGCGGAGCTGAAAAGCATGCATTGGAAATCGTCGCTCCTGTGGCAAGGCTCGGAGCTGATGCCCCGGCGGGCGCGCCATGGATTTTCCCCTTCTTGTTCATTACCATCGCCTGCGGAGCCATCTCTGGCTTTCACTGCTTGGTCTCCTCTGGGACTTCCTCGAAGCAGTTAAAATGCGAGACTGATGCCCAGTTTGTCGGCTACGGCTCGATGCTGACTGAAGGCTTTCTTGCGGTGCTCGTAATCCTCGCCTGCGTCGCGGGTATCGGCCTTGGTGTTCCTGAAATGGTCGATGGAAAAGCCACCGGGGAGATGCTCTTTGGCGAGGCCGCTTACCAATCCCGTTACGCGACCTGGCAAGCCTCCGGCGGACTCGCCGCAACGGTCGGCGCCTTCGTCTCCGGCTCGGGAAATTTCATTCAGGCACTCGGTTTCGGCGCAGCCTTTGCGACCGCATTGATGGGTGTGTTCGTTGCCTCCTTTGCCGCAACGACTCTGGATTCCGCTTGCCGCCTCCAACGCTACGTCACCCAAGAACTCGGAGCGGCGATCGGCATTAAAACGCTGACAAATAAACACGGTGCGACGATTTTTGCCATTGTCATCGCCGGAGCCATCGCAGCAATGCCCGCGCCCGGTTCAGTTTACGCCACCGAAAACCTCGGCAAAGGCGGGCTGATCCTCTGGCCGCTCTTCGGCGCCACAAACCAACTCCTAGGTGGCCTCGCCTTTCTCGTTATTCTGTTCTGGATGTGGCGCAGAAGCCTCCCGATCTGGTTCGTCGCGATCCCCGCAGTCTTCATGCTCATCCTCCCAGCCCTCGCGATGATTTCCCAGCTCTTCATCGGCCACGCCGCATGGCTCACCGGTGAAAACCCTAACTACCTGCTCGCCTCCATCGGCATTATCACCTTAGTCCTCGAAGCCTGGATTCTGGTCGAGGCCGCGGCCGCATGGCCGAAGGCAAAAGGTATACTTGAGCAACCTGCATAAACCACTACCCATGAACACCGCCCCAGTCACCTGTCCGACCTGCTTCGAATCCTTCGAGATCCCCATACCGCCAGAGTCCGAGATGCCGACGGAATACGACTACGATTGTGAAGTCTGCTGCCGGCCGATGCTAATCATGCTTAATTCGTCAGACGAAATCTACGCGCAGGGGCTTGGAGATTGAGGAGGTGGGGCATTCCTGTCGCGTCAATTCGGACAGGCAGGGACAGGAATATCCCTGCTTCTGATAATTTCCGTATTCTCCCTTTGCACCCGCGTGCCATAGCGTTTCAACTATCCGCATATGAAAAAGGTCGACAAAGAATTCCTGTTCCAGCTTCTCGAAACCCCTTCACCGACAGGCTTCGAAATGCCGGGCCAAAACGTTTGGGCAAAATATCTCAAGAAAACCGCGACCAAGGTCGAATGCGACGCCTACGGATCCACCTGGGCGACGCTTGAAGGTAAATCCAAAAGGGTCGTCATGCTCGAAGCGCACGCGGACGAGATCGGCTACATCATCAAACATATCGATGAGAAAGGCTTCCTCCGCATCGATCGGGTCGGCGGCTCCGATGCCGCGACCGCTCGCGGTCGCCGCGTCCACATTCTCGGCGACAAAGGGGTCATTTCCGGAATTATCGGTAACACCGCAATCCACCTCCGCCGCGATTCGCTCACCAGTGAAAAGGCTCCTGCTGTCCACGATCTTTGGGTCGATGTCGGCGCATCGGATGCGAAGGAGGTTGCAGCAATGGGCCTTCGTGTCGGACACCCGATGGTCAATCAGGACGGCCCTGCCGAGCTTGCTCACAAGCGCCTGATCTCCCGTGCCCTCGATAACCGCATTGGCGGCTACATCATCGCACAAGTGATGAAACGAATCGCCGCTTCCGGCAAGAAACCTGCGGTCACACTCGTTTGCCTAAACGCGATTCAGGAAGAGATCGGCGGCAACGGCGCGATGATGGCCACCTACCGTCTGAAACCTGAGATCTGCATCTGTCTCGATGTCACCCACGCGACCGACACTCCGGGGATTGACCCTGCGAAATTCGGCCTCGTGAAACTCGGTGCCGGCCCGACGGTCACTCATGGCACTTGCAATCACCCGCTCATCGTCAAGCGCCTGATTGAGCTTTCGGAGCAAAACAAAGTCGGCATCCAACATGAATCATCCAGCCGTTTCTCCGGCACTGATACTGACAAGATTTTCAACTCACGCGAAGGAGTCCCGAGCGCACTCGTCTCGCTGCCATTGCGCTGCATGCACTCAGTTGTGGAGACCGCCCACCTCGATGACATCGAAGCGACGATCCAACTCTTGGAGGCCTTCGTGCTTTCCGTGAAGGATGTGGACAATTTCCACCAGACCCTAGGAGAATAGCTTAAAAGCTACTCTCCAATCCTGATTTTCATCTCATCACTGTTCGCCCGCAGCTCCGGCGCATACATGGCTTCTGCTTGCGTTGGTAGGGCGCTGAATTTCCCGGGGATCTCGGCGCGGAGGCGGTAGCTGAGGTTGTGGCGTCCGCGTGGGAGGTTCTGCACGAAGAGCGAAACCTTCTCGTCCCGTAGCTCCATGTAGGCGCCTAGACCATTCGGGTTGTATCCGCTGCGGACTTTCACGGCTTCCATGCCTGCGGCTTTCCAGTCCTCGAAGAGCAGGTATTCGTAATCGTTTTTGCTATCGATCCCGAGTTCCACTTCGATCAGATCGCCGCTCTTCACTTCGTCGCCCGACTTCAGCAAGACGCGTTTGTAGCGCGAGCGTTTCTGATCGATGGCCTGGCCCTGCGAGTCGACTGCATCGATCATCTTGTTGTCTGGAACGAGTTTGTAATAGGTCCGGTCCACTTTGACTTCGAGACCGGCTTTGGTGATGAAATCTTCGAGCGTGAAATACTCAACGTATGCATTCGCGTAGAGCGGCCCTTTGCCTTTTTTGCGTAGCTCGATCTTGTGTTTGCCGGTTGTGAGAATGTCCCCGGCGACGATCACTGAGCTATCGAAGGAGAAGAGGTTCTCTTTCGTGATCTCCACCGTTTTAAGCACCTTGCCATCGAGCAGGACCTCCACGCTGAGTTCCGGATCGCCCTCACCGCTGGCTTTCAGGTAATCGCCGATCGCTTCAAGGCAGTAAGCCGTGTCGCGGGTGGAGTTCCAATAGGTCGCGTGACTGCGGTTGTTGATCAGGTATTTCACCAAGCCGCGTGCATCCGGGCTTTCCGGTTCGGCGGCGGCGAGCAGTTTAAGGAACCAGGCCTGCGCCTCGAACTCGCTGCCATACCAATACCACCAGTAGCCACTGTTCCCGAGGTCGAGATAGGCGGTCTGATTTTCGTCATCGCGTTTGAGGAACTGCCGGATGTTGCGAATCACATCATCGCGTTTCTCCATATCCTTGGTGCGATGCAGCTCCAGCCCGAGCAAGGCCTTCGCATAGATAGGCAGATCGTTTTTATCGCGGAAAAGGAAGCCCTGCATCTGCGCGTGATCCTTGCCGCCTTCGCCCAGCACACGCCGAACGAGAGCATCCATGGAACCTGCTTTCTCCTTCGTGTTCTTGTCGCGTTTCTCCCAGTTCACGATCTTGTCCACCTCCGTTTCCTCATACTTCGCGAGCCATGCAAGGCCGCGTTCAATCATATCGGCAGGGATCTTCGCGCCGTTGTCGCGAGCGAGGAGTAGACCGTGCATCACCACTGCTGTGGTGTGCGGATAGGATTGATTCCCGTAAGCAGAAAACCATCCCCAGCCACCGTCGGGATTCTGTTGGTCGCGGAGCTTGGCGATCCCCGCACGCTCCATTTTCGCAACTTCTTCTTCATCCCACACGGGATTCCAGTTAGGATTTTTAAGCTGCCAATCTTTCGCGCGCTCCTTCGGATCTCCGATCTTCTGAGGGTTGAGCTGGGAGCGCTTGTCCTTGATCGCCGCAAGGTCGTGCCCGAGATCTTTGAGGATGTTATGAACGACCGTGGTCGGCACGAAACGGTTGAGCGTCTGCTCGGTGCAGCCATAAGGATAGCTCGCAAGGTATGGCAGGGCATCGACCATCGCGGTGGCCACGCTTGGCGAATAGTTGATCGTCAGCTTCGTCTCGGAAGGGCGCCTTTCCTCAGGCAGAGTGAATTCGATCACCGCCTTGTTCCCCTCCAGCGCGATTGCGCGGCTGTAGGACTCGGTTTTCAACATACCGTGGACATAGACAGGGAATTTCATCTCCATCGCGTCCGAGTCGTCGGCGGCAATGGCTTTCATGCGGATGGTCACCTCACCTTCGGAAACGGCTTTCACCTTCCAGTCGATGCGGGTCTCGCCCTTTGATGCAATCACCGCCCGGCGCTCCATGTCGCCGGATGACTCAAGATTTTTACCATCGAGTTCAAGGCTAACGGTCACATCCTTCGCTTCCTTGTGGTAATTGTGGACGACCGCACTCAGCGTCACCTCGTCCGTCTCTACGAAGAAACGCGGTGCCTGTAAGCGGATGATGAGATCCTTGCTCGTCACGATCTCCGCCGAGCCCTCGCCGACACGCGTGCCCTTGCCCATCGCCCATGTTTTGATCTTCCATGTCGTCAGGTTATCCGGCATCTCGATATCGATGGTCGCCTCGCCCTTCTCATCGGTCTCCACAGAGCCTACCCATTTCAGCAGATCCGCGAATTCGGAACGCACCATGACTTCGGGTGACGCGTCGTCTCCTGCCGACTCATTGGCAGCGAATGGATCCGCGTCCGCCGAAATTTTCATCCCAGACATGGGGGCTGCTGCTTTTCGAAGCAGCAACGCACCACGGATGTCACTAACATCCCCGAACGGATCCACATCGGCACCGCCTCCGAACATCCCGAGCTGCTGCATGAAGGTCGTCTTCGGCATCTGCATATGGCTGCCGAAAAGGTTTTGCGAATGCTCCACGCCAGGGCCGTAGTGATGTCTTTTCCAGTCCCAGAAAAACGGCACGATCTCGCCCACGTTCGAGCCGCCGGAGATGTATTCCAGACTCTTGTCATAGATCGTGATCGCCGCCGATCCCTTGTAGGGTTCCCCGTCGGAATCGGTGATCTTGATCGTCAGCGAGGTCTTCTCGCGTGGCTTGAGCTTGTCCTTCGCAGGGATCACCTCGACCCCCAATTTACGTTTCTCCGGCGGCAGCACGATCTCGCGGGTTACCGTGTGAACCTCACCATTAGCCACCGTCACGGCGTCGATGAAAAAGTTAGGCATATCGCCGAGCTCGACCGGGATTTTCACCACCTGCGACTTGCCCTTGATCCGGATAATACGTGTTTCTTCCTGCTTGCCCTGGCTGGAGCGGATGAAAAGCCACACGCGGGATTTCCGTTTATTGACGTTCACCAGCAGCTTCACCGTATCGCCGGGGCGGTATTCTTTCTTGTCGGGAATGAGCTCGAGGTCGTTGTAGAGAAAATCACCGCCCTCCTCGCCTTCTGCACCGCGTATGGAGAACACCGTCGCTCCCTCGCGCTTACGGCCTTTCTTGTCAGTGAACTCCACTGCCATGCGGTATTGCCCCGGCTCCGATGCCTCGAAGACCCAGTTCCCGCTCTCCGGCGTCCACTTCGCCACTTCTTTTTCCGTGATCTTTCCATCCGCATCGACGCTGGTGCTGTAGAGGATCGCCTTCGCATCCCCCTCCACCGTTTTCCCATCGAGAGTCCGCGCTGCGAAACTTCCCGTCACCTTGTCGCCAACCATCGCATATCCGCGGTCCAGCCAGACGGTGACATCATACGGCTCGCGTGCCGCAAGCACCGATCCGTTCCCGATAATCGTCCGCCGCGAGGCGTCCACCACCTCGGCGGTGATCGTGTAGCGGTGATCCTGATCGCCGTGGACCAGCTTCGCGATCGAGCTGTCGATCTTCACTTTCACCTTCCCGTCTGGACCAATCGGCCCCGTTTGCTCAAGCACCAACTCCGTTGCACCAACGCGGCCACGATCACCCCACCAAGGGGCCGGCGGACGAATGCAGCCCCACCTCGACCAGCCGGGATACCACGAATATTCGCCATAGTTCCACCAGTAACCCGGGCCATAAAGCCAGTCCCACTCACCATCTGGGAACCAACGCTCATTGTAGAAATTCCTCTCCACCTTGATCTTCACCGTCGCCTCCGTCACCGGCGCACCGTGGTAGTAGTTTGCGGAAACGGTCGCCTCAAAGGTCTCTCCCAGCGCCATCGGCTCGGACGGAGCCTCCACCTTCACCTCGAATTCCGGCTTCTTGTATTCCTCCACTCGGAAATTGAAATACGTGTTCGGCACCGCACCAGTGACCCTGACGTTGTAGTTCCCTAGCGCCGCTTCTTCCTTGAGTTCGAAGTCGAACGTGATCCCGCCGTATTCATCGGCGGTGAGTCCGTCCTTTTCGAACACAACCTCGTTCCTCCCGTCCCTTACCTCGACCTTCGCCGTCTTCCCGGCATAGGAGGAAACCTCGCCGAGATCATACCTTGCCTCACCAGCCCAAAGTTTCACATACACTGTCTGTCCCGGGCGGTAGACCGGACGATCCGTGATACCAATCGTCTTTTGCCCGACATATTGGTTTGCGTTGCCATTATTGGCCCGCCAACTCAGCCCCCTGTCCGCGAGGTAAGTCTTCCGCTCCCCAGCGTGGGCTATGATCTGCCAACGGTCCCTGTCCCAGCCCTTTTCCTCTTTCAGCACCAGCTTGCCGTTCTTATCCGTTTTCTTGCGGAAGTGGTGGGTAACGATGTTATAGCGACGCTTGCCCTCGGGCTTCTCGATGCGCTCCACTTGGTATCCGAAGAATTCCAACTCGCCCGCCACCGGCGCGCCCGCTGCCCCATCGGTCAGGTAGAAGACCTCTTGCCCCGCCTCACTCCTTTTCAGCAACACGAGATCCCTTACCCAGATGACAACCCAAGCTGTGTTGCCGCCCTCCATCGCGGACTTCAGCACGTAGCAACCGGGAGCGAGTTTCCCGAGATCGAGGTCCACATCCTTGTTCACGTGCCCATCCGCTGGCGTGAGTTCCTTCGTCCAAGAACGAAGCTCCTTACCAAGATACTTCTGCCTGTCCTCTTCCAGCAAGCGACCGCCGAGCTGCGAAAAGGAAGTCCTCTGATAATCGATCTGCTCCGGACTCCCTTTGAGATGAGCCATGATATCTTTCATCACCATCTCCTCTTTCACTTCCGTGAGGCTGAGCTTCACCGACTTCGCATTGCGGAAAGTCATCGGCACCTCCACCGGCGCGGCGGCGAAATAGGTCGGCGTCATCCCGAACTGGCTCCAGTTCCCCCGGACCTGCTGGAGCAGTTTCGTCCGGCTGTCGTTTCCGCCGGTGCCATGCAGGCGGATCACCTCTTCCAGCGTCTCCGCAGCAGTGACGAATTGCCTGCGGTTCATGAAAACCTGCACCAGTTGATCCCCGGCCTGCCAGGATGGACTGTCTTTTCCCGCACGCATCAGCTCACGCAGCCCCGGGATGAACTGGTAGTCCTCGCGCAGCGTGAAACGTTTCACCCCGTTTGCCAGCTTGGCGATGGTCTCCCCCGCTTTCAGCGTCGATGCCTGGAGTATCCCATCGCGCTCTTTCACATCCGGTTGCGACCACCAGCCGTAGGAGGCCAGCGTGTTCACACCATAGTTTTGCTGGCAGAATTGCAGCCATGAAAGCTTCTCCCGCTCACCCTCCGCCGGTGAAATCCTGGCGATCTCCGACATCGTCCACCGCCAGCGCTCGCCATCGGAGGCTGCGGTTTCCCAAGATTCCGGTATGTCGATATAATCCGGCTCCCCGTCCTTGGCCACGGGTGCACCGCCGCTGGTGATCACATCGACCTGCTCAGTATAATCCGGTTTCGCGGAAAGATCCGTCTTCAGATAGAGCCGCCACATGTAGCCGCCCATACGGTTCATGGTCAGCGCACCGTTCAAGGCTCGGATTACCTGCACCTCTGCCTCCCCGCCCTTTTCGATTTTCTCCCACGCCTGCATGTAACACTGCAGCGCGCGCAGCCTGTCCTGATCCTGCACATGCCTCCAGTCACCGCCTCCGCTGTTGCCGCGCTGGAATTCATTATCCAGCAACTGTCCGTAATGCTCTGCAGCGAGATACGCCTGCCCCGCCGCTAGCATGAAATCCGGGTTGTCCTGCTTGGAAGCTGTCAGCTCCTTCAACAGAGGGTCGAACAGCTTCTGCTCCCCCAGTCGGTTCTGGGAGTTCAGCGCCAACTGCAAGTCCTCGCCCGATTGCGGATCATTCACCTCGCGAAGCAGTTCCACTCGCAGATCATAAGCCTCCCGCCAGTTGCCTTCCTTCTCAAGCTCCGCCGCCTGTTTTCTCATCTCGGGAGCCTCAGCGGCGAAAATCACGCCACATGTCATCAGGAATAGTATCAGGAATTTCATATCTCTAGCATAGAAGACACGCGACCCTAAGAAAGCTTAGAATATTTCCGAAAAAAGGAGAGTAGGACCTACCCTACCAAGGGCCGCGGGTTTCGACCCGAATATCCCGGCGCCTAAAGCCTATGCTCCTCAAGGAACGGCACCAGCTCATCCACCCCGAAGTCCGCCAGCACCTCACCCTCCCAGTCCAGTGTCGGAGCCTTGCTCTGCCCGGAAAGCGCGACCATCTCATCCATCGCCTCACGATTTCCCGAAACCACAACCTTGCGGACTTCAATATCATTCTTTTCCAAATACAATTCGACCTCGGAGCACCAGGGACAACCGTTCTTCACGTAAAGGATTCGTTCATTTTCCATCTGCTGAACCAAGCCTGAAAAGGCATCCCCCGCAACCGAAACCTCTAGATAACCTAATCAACCCTCAGCAGCATTCTGCTGGCGTGCGATGTCGTTAAGCGTCAGCCACCCGAGCAACTTGCGCCCATCCGCCTTACTTACCACAGGGACCTGCTGGAAATCCCTGACAATCATTCGGTTCGCCGCATCGCGAATCGAGGTGTCCGTGCTCACGGATAGAATCTCCTGCTCACCCATAACCGATGAAATCGACTCGGCACGATAGTTCCTTATGATCTCCTGGCGAGTGATCACCCCTGCCAGCAAACCCTCGTCATCGACCACCGGATAGGCGTGGAATTTGCGGTCTTCTAAATTTATCCGTTTCAGTGCGTCTGCCGGTTTCTCGGAAAATTTGATCGTGAAAACGTCATGAGTCATGATCGTCTGCACCGGGAGCTTTCTATAGTCCTGCGCACCCCGGTAAGCCGGAAGTTTCCGGAGAGAAATTCCATCCTGTAACAATAAAGAGGTGTAAACACTCTCCGGCTGCAACCGCCTGGCGATCTGCCACGCAATCATATTACCAGCCATCAGCGGCAGGATCAGCGAGTAGTTCCCCGTCATCTCGAAAATGATAATCAGCGAAGTGAAAGGACATCGCACCACCGCCGCAAACATCGCCCCCATCCCCAGCAGAACGCAGCCACCGATGACCTTGGTATCAGTCGGAAACGCTGGAATCCATTCCACGAAATGCTGAAAATCAGCCAAGCCCACTCCGATCAAGCCGCCCAGCATTCCCCCGAGAAATAAAGTCGGTGCGAACAAACCGCCCGAACCTCCCGAGGCGTAGTTGATCACCACCGCAAGAAACTTCGCAACCAGCAGCACCGCGATGATTCCCACCGAAAGCTTGTTCTCAAATGCCAACTCAAGACTCTGGTAACCAATACTGAAAACCGAATTCTGAGCGTTCCCCAGATGCCCGGTGAAATAGAACGCACCCAGACCGATGAGCCCGCAGGAAAGACCACCCGCCGCAGGACTCAACCAGGATGGAAAGACCTGCCGTGTTTTAAACCACTTCCTCAGATTCAGCGTGGAAGAAACGAAAAGGTGTCCGATCAAACCAGCCGCAACCCCGAGCGGCAGCGCCACCAGCATCCATGCGGACGTCTTGTAATCCTCCGCAATGCGCGCCATCAGCACCGGATCCTCCCCGAGGATCGTCCGCGACACCGCCGCAGCTACCACCACCGCAATCACCATCCCGCCGATGGCTTTCATCGAGAAATTGTCCAGCAACTCCTCGAAAACAAAAGTCAGGGCGGACAGCGGCGCGTTGAATGCCGCGGCGATGCCAGCCGCCATCCCAACCGGAAGCATCGACTGCACCCGTGCCGGATCCTTGAACGCCCAGCGCCCAATCCTCGAGCAAATCGCCGCGCTGACATGGACCGTCGGCCCCTCTCGTCCCAGACTGTTTCCGAAGCCGACGTATACCGATCCCAAAATAAATCTCAAGACACCCGTCCGGCCCGAGATTTTCCCTCCCTTATTGTAGTAGGCAGCCTTGGTTTGCGGAATCCCGCTGCCTGCCGCATCCGGCGCGAAAAAATGCACAACCAGCCCCACCAAAAGCCCTGCAAAAGTCGGCGCCGCCAAAAGAATCGTGCAGAACCAGAACGTATCGCGTGAGGAAGCCTGCTCCCACAACCATTCGAAGAGATGGTGGATGGAAAAATGAAACGCCACCGCCGCCAGCCCGCACAGCAAGCCTGCAAGAACACAGAGCACAAGGAAGCGCTGGGCATCGCTCAGCCGGGATCGCATCCACTCCGGCAAAGTTTTTCTCATCCACACACTCATCCTCGACACCCGCCTTATCACCCAACCACACCCTTGGCCAGCATCGCTTTACTCCCCTCGATATTTGACCAATGGCATGTTTGATGCAGTATCTTGGACATGCGTCGATATTCCTTGCCCTTCCTAGCCGTATTCGCCCTCGCCTGCCCGCTCCTCACCGGGCAGGAAAATTCCCCTGCCGATACCAGCGCACCTGATCCCAAGGTTTCGACCGACGCCCTGACCCTGAGCCTCGATCCGATGACTAAGGACGAGCTCGAAACGGAAGCAGCCGCGTGGCTGGAATTGCTCAGAGCGAAAGCCACTGAAATCGCAAACTTGGAAATCAAAGCCCTCGGCGGCGTCACCGAAGATACCAAACAACGCCTCGTCGTCCTGCGTAATCAGAAAACCGAGCTCGTCAAACGCACCGAACTCGTCCTCGAAGGCTACGAGGTCAAGGGTGGCGATGTGGAAATCGCAGGCAAATACGTCGCCGCCGTCAAAGGCATCAAGACCGGCGTCAACGACGTCGGCTCCCGTATCCACGCCTTCAACACATGGCTGGCTTCCCGCGATGGCGGCATCAAGCTCGCCTTGCACATCCTCCAGTTTATCGGCGTCATGGTGGTGTTTTGGATCCTCGCCGCCTTCGTCAGCCGCTTCATCCGCCGCACACTTGAAAAGCAGTTGCAGTTTTCCGCACTCCTCAAAGACTTCATCAATAAAATGTCCCGTCGGGTCGTTTTCTTCATCGGTCTGATCGTCGCGCTCGGCACCATCGGCGTGAACGTCGGCGCAGCCCTCGCCCTGATCGGCGGCGGCGCCTTTATCATCGGTCTTGCCCTCCAAGACACCCTAAGTAACTTCGCCAATGGCATCATGCTCCTCATCTACCGCCCATTCGATGTAGGCAGCGCCGTGGAGGTCGGCGGAATCAAGGGCAAAGTCGATAGCGTCAGCATGGTCAGCATTACCATCCTCACCTTCGACAACCAGAAAGTCCTCGTTCCTAACAAAAAGGTATGGGGAGAAATCATCACCAACATCACAGCCATGGACACCCGCCGGGTCGACATGTTGTTTGGAATCGGATACGACGACGATATGTCGCTGGCCCAAGAAATTATCGAACGTGTCGTCTCGGAACATCAGTTGGTCCTAAAAGAACCTGAACCCAACATCGGCGTTCACGAACTCGGTGATTCCTCGGTCAATTTCCGCTGCTGGGCATGGGCAATCACTAGCGATTTCCTAACCGTCCGCACGGAAATCACACGCCGCGTCAAAGAGGAATTCGACAAGGCCGGCATCAGCATCCCCTTCCCGCAGCGCGACGTGCATCTTTATACCAAGGAAAAACCTGTCATCACCATCGAGGAATCGAAACCGGAGGAATGATTCGCTCCTTCCCGGTGATACTCCTCGCAGCCGAGCAAACCGAGCGGTCGTTTCGACTTACTCGTTCGTATAGGGACCAGTCAGGTACTGCACACCAGCGCGACCTTGAGCCAAAATCCGAAAAACCTCTTTTTTCCAAAAAAGAATTCTTCAGGACCCAGTTCGGAACGGAATCACAAAGCCTTCGAGATCGCTCTTGAAAGCCTCGCCAAAGCCTCATTCATCGCCACGATCCTGCCCCGCTTCCCCGTGTTGATCCCCTCGCCAGAGATCGCCACGACAGGGACCGTTGTCCGGAACGATCTCGGCGCCGCGACCCCGCCACGGACTGGCTGCGCCTTCCATGTGCACTCCAAAACCAGACTTCCGTCCGGCAGTGGATCGAAACGCTCGATCCTTACCTCGACCAGCACCGAGTAGTCTTGCGTGATAAAATTCCCAGATGGTTGGATGTTCGTCGATCTGGTCAATCTCCTTAGATTATCGGCCAAGACCCGCGAAATCCCTGAGTCGAGCGGCTCCGACCAAAGATCTTTCTCGTGGATCTCAAGCGTCCCCGCTCCCGATCGGGTCACCAGCTCTGAGCGTTCAAGATAGGGAGGAATCGAGGGCCTCGCAATAGCCACCGCAGGACTTGATGAATTTGCCGTGCGCGGGGAAACCGCAGCCTCCAAGAGATGGCGAACCGGATCGTCCGGGACCGGTGAGAACAAACTGCAAGAGCCCAGAAATATCGGGATGCATATGATGAGAAGTATTTTCATTCGGAATCTTTTCCTCGCAGAAGACTGTTCGGGTTGCGTTTCAAATCGTTGGTCAGCTCGCGGAGTTGCCGCGATGTCGTCTCGGTATCATGCAGCAGATTTTGTAAATCCAAGAGCATAGGCGAACGCGGATCCGTCACCTTGGAAAGCTCTTCCGCAGTCGCATCAATCTTTTTCAAGCTCTCACGTGTGCTCTCTGCCACTTCCCTGATATCGGCCAGAATCGGATCGAAATTTTTGTTCGCCTTATCACTCAACTCCCGTATCTCTTTGAGCGCTGCATCGAGACTTTCCAGAGAAGTCTCTAGCTTCTCGTCACTGGTGAAAGCCTTTACGTCCCGAGTGATCGTGGTGACGTTCTCATTGATCTCGACCAGGTCTAGTTCGGATACCTGCTTGTTGAAAACCTTCAGCACATCGATCATTTCCTCAATGAGGCCGCCCAGTTCGAGGTCATTGATTTTCTTCAGTCCGTCGGTGATACCGGAAATAAGTTCATCAATCTCCGTGGGAATAGTCGGAACCACAGGATGCGGTTCGTCTCCAGCTGCCTTGTAGACAAAGCCCGCTTGATCAGGAACAACATCGAACTCGATATAAAGTTGGCCCGTTACCAGGCTCTGCTGCTTCATCCCCGCCCGCAGCCCCTGCTCTACCGCCAGCCTCACTCCCTCCTTCGAGGAGAAATCGAGCGCCCCTTTGCCGCCTCCCGCGATATTGGTCAGCTCCTTTTCTGTTAGATCGACGACCACGGGAATGATCTTCCGGTTGTCCATGGTGTCGATAATCACCCGGATCGATGAAACCTTACCAATGCGGACACCTCCGAACCGGACATCCGAGCCAACCTGGAGGCCGTTTACGCTCTTGTCGAAATAGAGTAAAATCTTATGCGATGTCTCAAAATACCTTCCGGCACCGAGCATCACGAGCGCTGCGCCTGCAATCAACAATCCCACCAATGTGAAAAGGCCGATCAATGTCGAACTTGCTTTTTTACTCATGATTGATCTGCGGTTTCAATGTCCTCACCCCGGCTCAGGAAAAGCCTGACCGTTTCATTCTCGGTTTGGTCGCGTAGCTCTTTAGGATCGCCTGTGGCCCCCTGCGTTCTAGTCTCGGTATCGAGGAATAGCGAATTATTCGCGATTGCGAAGATACTGGCAAGCTCGTGAGTCACGATCACAAAAGTCGATCCCAGCGAATCACGCAGACGAAGAATCAGTTCGTCGAGTCGCTGGGAACTCAGCGGATCAAGCCCCGCCCCGGGCTCATCGAGAAACAACACCTCAGGGTCCAGCGCCAGCGCCCGCGCTATTCCCGCCCGTTTGTTCATCCCGCCGCTGACTTGCGCCGGATAATAATCCTCGTATCCGGAAAGCCCGACCAACGCCAACTTGTAGTAAGCAAGATCGCGGATCTCCTTTGCGCTCAGATCCGTATTCTCCTCAATCGGCATGGTAATGTTCTCGGCCAAAGTCATTGAAGACCATAACGCACCCGACTGATACATCACCCCGAAGCGCCGAATATACTTCAGCCGCTCGTCGCCATCCGCTGCCGTGAAATTTTCCCCTTCGTAAAAAACCGAGCCCTCTGCTGGCTCTTTCAACCCGATCATGTGCCGCAGCAGGGTGCTCTTTCCACATCCACTGCCACCCATGATCACGAAAATATCCTCCTTCTGAACATCGAAATTCAGATCATTCATCACCACGAAGGAACCGAAAGCCATTTTAAGCCCCCTCACCGATATCTTCGCGTTCTTGTCGGGTTGTTCTGTCATTACTAGATATCCAGTATCGTGAAAATAATAGCAAAAGCCGAGTCCAGAATGATGATCGCAGTGATCGAGGCCACAACCGCCCGGGTCGTCGCCCTGCCAACGGCTGCCGAAGAACCACCGGACCTCATCCCCTGAAAACATCCTGAAATCGCGATCGCAGCGCCGAAAAACACACTCTTGAAAACTCCTAGCGAAGCTTGAGTCAGATCGACTATCGTCAGCATCTCAGTCCAGAACAGAGCCGGTGGGATCCCCACCGCCGCGCCAACTGTCATCCCTCCCAGGATACCGATGATGTTCGAATAAACCGTCAGCACAGGCATCATCAGCACCAAGGCGAACACCCGCGGCAACACCAGATAGTCGAAAGTATTGAAACCGAAGGTTTTAAGCGCATCGATTTCTTGGTTCGCGTTCATGCTCCCGATATGAGCTGCGAAGGCCGCGCCGGTCCGGCCACTCATGATGATCGCGGTCATCATGACGCCCATCTCGCGGACCATCGCGATCCCCACTAAATCGGCCACGTAAAGACTCGCCCCGAAGCTTGCCAATTGCACATTCCCCACAAACGCGAGGATCATACCTATCAAAAAACTGATCAGTGCTACGATTGGCAAAGCACTGGCCCCGCAGTCCTGAATCACGCCCCAGAAATCCTCGCTTCGAAATTTTGCCTTTCCTACAAAAAATCTTAATGTCGACCGCACCGTGTCGCCGACAAATTCCAAAATAGAGGCAATCGCCAGCCACGCAGCCCTTGATCTCATACCGAGCGAGTGCAAACCGTGTGGCTCACCCTCCATATCCTTCGCTTCGCTGCGTTCCGGAACCCTGAGCGCCAATTCCATCAAACCCCGTAGATTTTCGGGAAGCCCCTCGAGTCCCGGATCCTCGACATCCCCCTCACGGAGAATTCTCAACAAAAACGCAGGTAGCATCGAATCAAAATCACCCAGATCCTCAGTCACAAAAAAATCCGGCCATCCTTTGTCATTCCCACCCTCCACTTCGACCTTACTCCCCCGAAGCCATATCCCAGAAAGCTGCAACACGATCCTGCCACCATCCTCCTTCCAGACGGCTTTCGGATTTCCCGGAGAATCCTTGCGTTTTTTACTCATACCAGACAGCCGCTTAAAATGACAGTGCACCCGCACCCATTGGCCACTCCTAATATGAACGCCCGCAGCGCCCCTTGCGAGCCGGAAATAATCAACCCACACTCGGCGCGGTGCGACAAGTCCTATGATGCCGGAACCGCATTGAAAATCTTCACGGCGTCGGATCTCAAAGAAGCGCGATAGCCTGCCCTGCCGAGGCTAGACTGTCCCGCGTAACTGGTTCGAAACCAACCTCCTCAACAGCGCATAAGACCTCGCTTTTTGTCAAAACAGCGTCGCCAAAGTAAGTGCACACCGCCACATCAGCCGCATCTCTCCCCGTCGCGATTCGCACCATACCGTTTAACGGTGCAAGTCGTGTCGGATCAAAAATATACCACATTCCTCCTATGAACACCTCGAAGCAGGCATGGAAATCCTGCGGAACAAGCTGGTGGGCGTAAACACTCGTGTAGCGGGCGGGCACACTCACTGCCCGGCAAAGCGCGATCCCAAGATGAGCGAAATCCCGACACACCCCTTCCCGGTTGTTGAAAGTTTCCAAGGCCGAGCAGGTCTCTCCCGAGCTACCCATCACATAGGCAATATTTGCGTAAATCCAATCACTCACCGCCATTGCAATCTTGTAAGGAGACTCGAGATGTCCGAACATCTTATCCGCCTGCTGCCTCAGAATGTCTGACTGGCAATATCGGCTCGGGAAAAGATACGGGATGCCCTCTGGATCGAGCTCCGCAACCTCATCTCGAACCATGCTCGCCACATTCACAAGACACGTCGAGGCCTCCACCTCCGCCTCGTAAAACATCGAGATCCAACCCGGATTGTAAGTCCGAAACCGACAAAAACGATTCATCCCACTATCGATCCGAAACTCCTCGACCCGCACTTCGGGGAGCGTCCTCAGCGATTCCACCAAAACCTTCTGCCCCCCCGTCTCCAGACATTTCAGGGAAAACAGAAACGTCGCTGGATCGTTGAGTTTATAATCAAGCTGACAGCTGACTTTGAATTTTATGGTGACTTTAGGAATCATTGGAAGCACTCCGATGGTTGTAATCGCATTCACTATACCAGATTTTCCAAGCAGAGCCGCTTCGCAAAATTACCACCGGACCGAATTTCTCGGTCGGGCACCAAAGTTCCGCAAGAAAATCTTAATACAACTCGACCCTTCAACAAATTCACACCCCTCAAATCCCCGAATTCGCGCCCCTAAAGCGGATTCCTTCTTTCCCTCGCATCCCAATTCGACTCAACTCATCCCGCCATGCCATATCTCGACGAAAACTTCTTCCTCTATAGCGAAACCGCGCGCCGACTCTTCCACGAGGTTGCCGAAAAACAACCCATCATCGATTACCACAACCACCTCTCACCCAAAGAAATCGCAACCGACCACCGCTGGGATAACATCGCCGATATGTGGCTCAGCTTCGACCACTACAAATGGCGTCTACTCCGCGCCAACGGCATCGATGAAGACCGGATTACCGGAAACGCTTCCCCACGCGACAAATTCCAAGCCTTCGCCGAAACCGTCCCCTACACCCTCCGCAACCCAATGCACCACTGGGTCCACATGGAACTCCGGCGCTACTTCGGTATCGAAACTCTCCTCACTCCCGATACCGCCGATGAAATATGGGAAAGGGCCAACGCACAGCTTTCCCAACCCGAGTTCTCCACCCACGGCCTCCTTAAAAAATTTGATGTCCGCGTCGTCGGAACCACCGATGATCCCGCCGACTCACTCGATGACCACCTTGCCATCGCCGCCTCTGGCCTCGAATGCAAAGTCGTCCCAACCTTCCGCCCCGATAAAGCCTTCCAAGTCGACCGCCCCGACCTCCTCAATCAATGGATCAACCGCCTCGAAGTAGCCTCCGGAATCTCCATCGTCCATCTCTCAGATCTCCTCGCCGCGCTCCAAAAACGCCACGATGACTTCCACGCCGCTGGCGCGAGACTTTCCGACCACGGGCTAGACCGCTGCCCCGCGCTCCAATGCTCCGATGGCCAGGCCTCCAACATCTTCGATCAGGCACGCGCCGGAAAAGCGGTCTCCGCCGAAGACAAAGAACGCTTCTCATTTTACCTCCTGATCTTCACCGGCCAGCTCGACGCCGCCCGCGGATGGACCAAACAACTCCACCTCACCCCCGCCCGGAATACCAACTCCCGCATGTTCGAAAAACTCGGAGCCGATGCTGGATTCGATACCATGGGCGACACCCAGCAAGGCAAAGCACTTGCCATTTTCCTCGACGCCCTAGCCTCACGCCAGTCACTCCCGAAAATGGTTCTCTACAACATGAACCCGCGCGATAACTACCTCTTCGCCGCCATGACAGGAGCCTTCCAAGACGGCACCATCCCCGGCAAAATCCAGTTCGGCTCCGGTTGGTGGTTCCTCGATCAAAAGGAAGGCATGGAAATGCAACTCAACGCCCTCTCCAACTGCGGCCTGCTCTCCCGCTTCGTCGGAATGTTGACTGACTCACGCTCATTCCTATCATTCCCTCGCCACGAATATTTCCGCCGTATCCTCTGCAACCTTATCGGTAACGAAGCGGAAAAAGGCGAACTCCCCGACGACTTCGAAACCCTCTCGAAACTCATCGCCGACATCTGCTTCCACAACGCCAACCGCCACTTCGGCTTCAACGTTTGACCAATATGGCTGGCGCATCCTGAGTCCTCCTGCCTTTTGATGACCCCCGGCGATCACTAGACCGTTTGCCAAAAGTTCGTGCGTAATTAATCGTGGCTGGATTATCTTGCTCCAGTCCGTTTTTGGGGCATCCTGCCGCACGAACTTACATACACGCACGGACTTTTGGCAAACCCTCTAATGGAAAGCCACGCTTCCAGCCGGCTTCCCCGATTCGGGTCAAATCTCGGCCGCGATCCTAACAAGCTTCTAATTGAACGCCCTTGCCCGCCGACTACCACTAAAGGCCAATATCTTTTTCAAAACCGAAGTCTTCCTTGAAGTTTGAAGTTTGAATTTTGAATTTTTGCACCAAGATACCCCCCATGACGTCGTTCCTTATCACCTGCTGCAACGCCACCTGCGCTATCCCGGAGGCCCAGCGCGAACTTTTCAAAGGCTCGGAGGATCTCGTGACCTCACCCGAAGGCTGGGAACCCGGCGCACTCAATCTCGCCCAAGGGCTCGCCATGAAGCTGAGCACCCCACTGGTCCACGGAGATGTCTCTCGCCTACTGATCGATCTTGAGGAAATCGGCGACAAACAATGGAGCAATATCTCAATGAAAATCCCCGAACCCAGCCGCTCCCGACTCGGTGACCGACACAATAGAAAATTCCGTCACGCCATCGATGTGAAACTGGCAGCAGATTTCAAACGCAACCACACGATCATCCATCTCGATATCCACACATTACCGATTGCCGATGGCAGAATCGTATTCGAATACGCAGGCGATCCTCTTGCCGAAAATTTTGCAACAACCGCAGCAAAACTCATCACTGGCGTCGAAGTCGTTTCAACCAGCACCCCACTCGATAATCAAAGTGAATTCATCAAATGGATGCTCAAAAAGGACGAGGGCGGGAAACTCGGTATCGTCCGCATCTCCGTCTCCCAATCATTCTTTCTGAAATCGATTCCCCTCCGCTGGGAAACGATCAAAAAGGACATCATAAAAGCTGTCTCCAACGCCGCTGCATGAGAATCGACAATATCACCGCGAGAACTTCCTCGTTCGTCTAGAGTTTGAAATTAAAAGTTTAAAGTTTTGCCCGCCAAAGCCTGGCTCCGCCGAGCCATCACAGCCCCTGAATTTTCCGAACGCCTGGCTCCACTAGCCACCGGCAAGAAGCCGGTCGTGTTTGATCACGCCGAAGAAGCATCCCATTCCTTCTTCGCCGCCCTCGCCTGCACCGCCTCTTCGGATCTCGGAAAAAAGCGCCACTGGATTGTCCACGAATCCCCCCGCCAGCGCGAACGCCTAGCCACCGAACTCGAACTCTGGGGCATCACCGCGCTTATCCTGCCGGACTCTCCAGTGGAGCGCCGACTTCAGTCGGCAAGTGAAACGGAACAGGAACACAATGGGAGCGTAGGGGATATGGAGGAACAAACTGAATCCAAATCATTCCTCAAACTTGAGTCCGCAGCACAACCCGAGGACTTCGCCATCCCAGAAATCCTCGACCCCGAAACCGCCGCCGAATGGTTCGCCATCCTGGAAATCCTCGCAACCTCCGACTCCTTCACCATCCTCTGCGGCACGGAAAATTTCTCCCAATACGCCCCCTCCCCCAAAGCCCTACTCTCCAACCGCTCCCACCTCAAGCCCGGCCAAACCCTAGACCCCACCACCTTCGCCGAAAAGTTAACCGAACACGGCTACGAGCGCTTCCCAACCGTCACCGCCCGTGGCCACTTCGCCATCCGCGGCGGTATCCTCGATCTCTTCCCCTTCCAATCCCCCCGCCCTCTGCGGCTAGAATTCTTCGACACCGAACTCGAATCCCTCCGCGAGTTCGACATCAACACCCAAGCCTCCACCAGAAAACTCCAGAATATCGACCTCCTCCTAACCGAGCCCCCCGCCACAGCAAAAATCGCCGATTACCTAAAACCAGATGACACCGTCATAGAAATCCAAGAAGGGGCTGCATTCTGCTGCCCAGCATTCATCACGGCAAAGCGAAGCGACGACGGAACCCGAGCACTCAACCCGAGCTTCCTAATCACCGAAAACGCCGAAGGCCAAGGCGAAGAAGACTTCACCCTAGCTGCATACGCATCCCCCTTGGGCACCTTCGACGCCGGAGACTTCGTCCTAGACGAACTCCGCCGTGAAACCTTCTTTAAACAGCTCAACGAATGGCAGCGCGAGCAATGGGACATCGGTATCGTCTTCTCCACCAAAGGCGAACTCGAACGCTTCACCGAACTCTCTGGCAAAGACCTCGAACGCGACCTCGGCCTCACCCCAGTCTTAGGAGAATTAATAAGTAGCTTCACCCTCCCCGCCACCAAACTAGCCGTCCTCTCATCCAGCGAACTCTTCGGCCGCTACCGCACCCCCGGCGCAGCCCGCCGCTCCACCGTCGAGAAAGCCCGCGCCATCCGCGCCCGCGCCACCCTAGACGACATCGAACCCGGCGACCTCGTCGTCCACTACGAATACGGTATCGGGAAATTCAAAGGCATCGTCGCCGAGGAGGAAGGCGAAGAACTCCAGATCGAATACAAAGACGGCTCCATCCTCTCAGTCCCGCTCGAACAAGCCCACCTCATCGGCAAATATGTCGGAGTCGGCGGCAAAACCCCGGACCTCAACAAGCTAGGAAACGCCACCTGGCAGAAAAACCGCAAACAAGCCGAAAAATCCATCCTGGATTACGCCGCCCGCCTGCTCCGTATCCAGGCCGAGCGCGAGCACGAAAAAGGCTACGCCCACCCCCCGGACACCCGCTGGATGTTCGAGTTCGAGCAGTCATTCCACTACACCGAGACACCTGATCAAAAACAGGCTATCATCGATACCAAGCACGACCTCGAATCAGAAAACTCCATGGATAGACTCATCTGCGGAGACGTCGGATTCGGGAAAACAGAAGTCGCCATCCGCGCCGCCTTCAAAGCCATCACCGGCGGCAAACAAGCTGCCCTCCTCTGCCCCACCACCGTCCTCGCAGAACAACACTGCCGCACCTTCCGCGAAAGATTTTCTGACTACCCCATCCGCGTCGATCTCCTAAACCGCTTCCGCACCCCCGCCGAAGTCCGCGCCACCATCGCCGGCATAGCCGACGGCTCAGTCGATATGGTAATCGGCACCCACAGGCTTATCTCCGGCGATGTAGAATACAAAAACCTCGGCCTCGCCATCGTCGATGAAGAACAACGCTTCGGAGTCGCCCACAAAGAAAAATTCAAAGACCTCTTCCGCCAGATCGACGTCCTCACCCTCTCCGCCACCCCCATCCCTCGCACCCTCTACATGGCACTCATGGGCGCGCGCGACATGTCCACCATCGACACCCCGCCGCCCAACCGCCTCCCAGTTTCCACAACCGTCACCGCCTACGACGAACGCATCATCCGCGATGCCATCCGCCGCGAAATGAAACGCGGTGGCCAGGTCTTCTTCCTCCACAACCGCGTAAAAACCATCGAGCAAGTCCACAAAAAGCTCAAAGAACTCGTCCCCGAAGCCCGCGTCCTAGTCGGCCACGGCCAGATGGACAAAGACGACCTCGAAACCGTCATGCACGCCTTCGTCAACAACGAGGCCGACGTCCTCCTTGCCACCACCATCATCGAGACCGGCATCGACATCCCCAACGCCAACACCATCCTCATCGACCGCGCCGACCGCTTCGGCCTCGCCGATCTCTACCAGCTCCGCGGCCGCGTCGGCAGAGCCGGGGAAAAAGCCTACGCCATCCTCATGCTGCCAAGGGAAATGGTCACCCAAGGCGATGCGAGAAAGCGCATCCACGCCATCAAGCAATACACCGCCCTGGGCTCCGGCTTCAAAATCGCCATGCGCGACCTGGAAATCCGCGGCGCCGGCAACCTCTTAGGCACCAAACAATCCGGCCACATCGCCCAAATCGGCTTCGACCTCTACTGCCAGCTCCTCCGCCAATCCGTCGACCGCCTCAAAGGCAAAAAAGACCCAAGCCTCCAAGAAACCACCTTCAAAGCCGACTTCATAGTCCCCACAGAAACCCTTTGGGTCACTAAAAATTCAAACTCTAAACTTCAAACTTCAAACCTCAAAAAAGAAGAACTCAAAGACTCAAGTTCCGTGTATTCCGTGGTTAAAAATTCACCACTCACCACTCACTCTTCACCATTCGAAATTTTGCCCGCCTTTATCCCAACGGGATATTTGGCGGATGCAAAATTGCGCATCAACGCCTACCGCGAACTCGCCGAAGCCAACACCCCTAAATCCATCACCTCCCTCGAGAAAAACTGGATCGACCGCCACGGCCGCCTCCCCCACCCCGTCCAAAACCTCTTCACCATCGCAAGAATCAAAGCCGAAGCCGCCTCCAACAGCGTCACCTCGGTCGAACTCTCCGCCCAACGCCTTATCCTCCACAAAAACGGCTCCCCCATCCTCCTAGATGGCTCCCGCTTCCCCAGACTTACGAAATCCAAACCAGCAGAAAAACTCGAAGAAGCATTGGAAATGCTGAGGAATTTCTAAACAGACACAGTCTCAAGGCATTTGTTTGGAATTTTTTTACCACAATGGGAGCAGAGCGGACAAGCACGGACTGACCTTTTTTCATATTTCCGTCAAATTTCGCAGATGCACACAGATAGAAGAAATAATCCTTAGAATTCCTTTGGAAACTTAAGGGAATCTCATGATTCCACTCCACAACTAAAGTTTCATCGTCCCGGATCTGTGTCCATCTGTGTAATCTGTGGTTGAAAATCTTCTGGTTCGGTATTGTCGCTCCAAAAGCAGATGCCCTGGACACCCTCCAAAATTTCCTTCCGTTCCCAACCGACAAATGCTACCTTCCTTCCGTGAACTTTCATGATCGCATCACAATCAACCCGGACAAGCGCAGCGGCCAACCCTGCATCCGTGGGATGCGTATCACAGTGAAAGACATACTCGAATATCTCGCCGGTGGTATGACCCAGCAACAAATCCTCGAAGACTTCCCGGAACTGAAGCCCGCCTTCCCACTGGCATCCTTGACATCAAAGCATTCGAAAGGCTCCCCCCAATGAATGTGAGACGAATGACACCAATGAGGTTTTGCGTCTGAATTTCTCCACCTTCGATCCTTCAACCAGCCTGATTTTCCCCAAAACCGAACCATCACCCTCGATCTTGCTTCGCACGAAAAATGTTCTTATGAACACTCTTTGTGCCCGCCATTTACCAACCCCGCCGCCCCCGCGCTTCGCCCCTCTGGCAAATCGTCCACCACGGCTGGGACTCCTTCCTCGCCCACTACGAAAAATTTCACCGCAAATTCATCGGCCCGCTCGATCCCGCCGCCGTCGCCACCGTCCAATCCTTCCTCCGCTGCGGCAACCTCGCATCCGGCTTCACCCGCCTCCAATGCCCCGATTGCGGCCACGAACGCCTGCTCGCCTTCACCTGCATCCGCCGTCGCCAAAGGCTATGGCGGACAGGAGGGCCGCCACTTCTGCCCCGCCTGCCACCAGCGCCGCTCCCGCACCATTGGCGACTGGATTGCCACCGGCGTCTGCCACGAAGTCCCCCACCGCCAATTCGTCTTCACCATCCCCAAAATCCTGCGCGGCATCTTCCGCAAACGCCGCCACCTCCTCACCCACCTCTTCCACACCGCCACCGAAACCCTGCGCGATTCCTTCCGCACCCGCCTCAATCTCCCCGATGGGAAACTCGCCGCCATCGCCGGAGTCCACACCTTCGGCGATTACCTCATCTTCCATCCCCACCTCCACGTCCTTGCCGCCGACGGACTCTTCGACGCCCAAGGCCGCTTCCACTGCATGCCCGCCGAAGATCTCGCCCCCGCCATCGAACTCTTTCGCCACCGCTTCCTCCACGCCCTCCGCGACGCCAAACTCATCAGCCCCAAAAAGCTCGCCGACCTCCTCTCATGGAAACACAGCGGCTTCCACATCGACAACGGCGGCGAAAAACCCGTCCCCGCCCACGACACCGCCGGCCGCCGAGGCCTCGCCGAGTATCTCCTCCGCCATCCCTTCCTTGGGGGTCGAAGGCTTCTTGACCTTCGTAGCCTTGGCGAAGTAGGTGGCGAAGACCCCTCCCTCCAGAAAATCACTTGGAACGCCACCACCAAGACCGTCATCTACCGTTCCAAACGCCATCACAACACCAAGCGAAACTTCGAGATCTTCAAAGCCCCCGATTTCATCGCCGCCGCTCTTCGCTTCCGTGCCGAAAGCTTCGAATGGCAGGCCATTGGAAAGCCTGCGGAAGCGAAGAATGCCCTTCGTAGCCATCCTGACCTTCGTAGCCTTGGCGAAGAAGGTCGGCGAAGAGGGGTTGCTTATGCCGAGAACTTACTTCAAATCTGATCGCATGTTTTACCCTTACATCCTGCGATCCGAGCAGAATCCAAAAAGATTCTATTACGGTTTTTCATCGGATCTGAAAAAACGGCTAAAAGTTCACAATCAGGGTGGAAATGTTTCGACCAAAACCGGCGTGCCTTGGACTCTGGCGTGGTATGGTGGCTTCGAATCCGAAAGCGCGGCCATCGCTTTTGAGCGCTATCTCAAGACCGCATCAGGAAAAGCCTTCGCTCGTAAGAGGCTTTTGCGCCCCTGATCTTCCTCGTCTGCCCTGCCGTTGGTAGCGTCAGCGAAAAATGGGCCTGCCATTCGTAGCTTTAGCGAAGAATGGAGCCAATCGAACCGCCGTGGCAGGCGATCAAGGAATGGATCCCCGACGACGAGCCCGACCTTGACTGGTTCAACCGGCCTCGGAATCCATCAAACCCTTATCCCTAGGGATTCGATCAAAGCCCAACTTGGCAAGCACCTGAAATCCACTTGGACGACGGTCGCACCCTGGTTCTCGAATACACCTGACGCCGTCCATCTGTCAAAACAACCGCTGCCAAAAGAAATGTTGGCAAAGCGGTTTGGAAAGTTACGCTCGCGACAAATGAACTTTGCCGTAAAATCTCTGACTCCCACCAAGATTAGGCGTCGAATGGGGATTTTTCTTACCGAAACACCGCCCACTGCCTCACTGAAACACCTCATCCGCCCCCTTTTCCCCCGCAACCCCCTTTTCCCCGCCCTCCGGTCTTCGCCAAGGCTTCTACCGGCAGGCCGGTCTAGCCCAACGGCTGTTCAGGAGCCTCCCGCAAAAAGCAAATTCCTAGCAGTAAACCATACAAAACCATATGAAAAACTCAAAATTTAGTAACATTGCCGTTGTCGGCATCTTGCTGTGCCTCGGTAGTTTCCCCAGAATCTCAGCCGAGGAGGTGAACTGGAAATCGATGATGACCGTTGCCGAGGTGAAACGCGGTGAGCAAGGCAAGCTGTTGCCGCTTCAGTCATACGACGAGACGATCAAACGAGGTATGTCTTTCATTTTGGACGATCACCTCAAGTGGTTCAAAGGAGACCAAAAGCTTCTCGTTGATGAGAAGGGCAAGACCCAGATGCCGTGGGTCTACTACTCGAATTTGCAGCACAATGGTGCGCCGTTTCCAAAGTCGGTGGATCGCTTTGTTTCCTACCCGGCCAATCACCACTCCCAGATGATCCGCACCCTGATCGGCTACTCGAAGTATGCTAAAAAGCCTAACTTGCTCAGGGATGCTGTTGACTTGGCTGACTGGAATATTGCACATAGCACACCTAGCGATTGGGCATACGGAAGCCTTCCCTACAGCACTTTCGAGGAAAAGAAGCCCGGTGGGTTTCGCGATAAAACGGGTCTGATGCCAGATAAAGCTGCGATCATGGCTCTTACTTATTTAGACCTATACGAGGCATCTGGTAAAAAGAGATTCTTAAAGGCCGCCGAAGCTATCGGCAAGACGCTCAGTAAGCGCCAGCGACCGAATGGCACTTGGCCATTCCGAGTAGATCCCAAAACTGAAAAAGTTATTGAGGAATTCAGCAGTAGTGTGATTTACGCCGTGATGTTATTTGAGAAACTGGACACCACTAACGGTAACACCAAATACAAAGCTAACCGCGATCTCACCTGGAACTGGCTCAAGAACGGCCCTATTAAGACTAAAGAATTCCGTGGATTCTACGAGGACATCAAGGCAAGTAAAAATGGCCGCACCAACTACGACTGCCTCGACACCATCCGTTACCTGCTTGCGAACCGAACCAAGGAAAACGGCTACCTCGCAATGGCGAAGGAACTTAACGTCTGGGTCGAAAAAACCTTCCTGGACAAGATCAAAGGGTTCGAACCAGCCGAGGGCATTCGCGAGCAGTTGCAATGTAACGTCGTCATGGGAATCCACAGTCTGAACTGGGCGTCGATGTTGATGGAACTTTCAAAAGCCACCGGTGACGAGAAGATGCGCCAGCGCGCGATCCAGACAGCCAACTACGTCACCTACTACCTTCAGCCCGACAACCGGATCGTCGTCGGTTTCCAATACAATCAATGGTGGTATAGTTGCCACACCGGCGTGGTCCTTTATCTGTTCGATTTCGTCGAGCAGCCGTAACTCCCCATTGAACCAAAATTTAGTCACTAGAATCACAATAACACCAACGTAAAAATAACAGGGTGCATGACAAAAAAATCAAAAATCCCCGCGAGCGTTTGTTTTTTTGGTCTTGTCATTGCCTATGTACATAGTTAATTTTGTTTTCGATGAAAATACCACCTGTCATTCCAACCTGTGAAGCCCTCATTGAACAACTTGGCAGCATCACCCACATGCAGCGAGGTACCCGTACCGAACAATATCTGCAGCGACCTTCTCCCGACGGCCATGGCACCGTCACACTTGGTCCCTACTTCAAATTCCAAGTTTGGGAAGACGGGCGCAATCACACCCGCAGCGTTCCCGCTGATGAAGCCACCGCCTTGCGTGAGGACATCGCCAACCACCACATCTTCCAGCAAGCCAGCCAACAACTCGCCGACCAGATCATCGCCCGAACCCGCCAATTGCGAGCCTCCCAACATGCCGCCAAATCGGACTCCGCTCCAACTATGGAAAAAAAAACCTCCAAACCCAATGCCTCGCGGAAAAATACCGCGAAACGGAGCAATTCCTCGCCCAAGCCCGTCTCCGCCTTATCCAACAAAAGACCTCCGAAAACCTAACGGACTATTTCGAGGAAGGACTGCGCGATGCCTTCGCCCGCGACGCCCGCCGCATCGTCGAGGAACTCTTCAACGACCGCCAACTCGTCCCCGACGACACCCCGCCGCTGCCCGGAGAAATCGTCCACTCCGCTCGCCCCATCAACGTGCAAACCCTCTTCGGTTCCATTGTCCTCAAGCGTCGCTACCTCTATCATCCTAACAGTCACAACGGCCGTGCACCGCTTGACCTCAGCCTGGATTTGGTTGAGCGCCACACTCCAGCCGTGGCCAAACTCATCTGCCTTGCCTCCGCCAACAGTGCTTCCTATCACGAAGCGGGTGAAACCCTCAACGCCTTCACCGGACTACATCTCGACGAACGCTCCCACCACCGTCTGGTCAACCGCCTCGCCCCCGACCTCAGGGAAGCTCTTGGCACCCTCCAGCCTCCCGCTTCATTCAAGCCCATCCCTATCCTCTATGTTGAAACCGACGGCACCGGAGTCCCCAGCCGTGCTAAAGAACTTGCCGGACGCCCCGGCAAACAGGCCGACGGCACTGCCAAGACCCGGGAAGCCAAACTCGGTTGCATTCAAAGGGACAGTCCTTTTGCGTTTCGACGGAGTTGAAAGACCCCGAGGAAGGTTTCAACCGAACTGGAGTTTCACGCGAAGTGAGCTCCACTTACACCATGTCGGCGATCCCGTCGGCGAGGCGGTCGATGATGGCCTCATCGGTCCGCGGATTAAAAAGCACCGCCTTCCACGCTGGAACGTTCACGCCGTGGGGCTGATAACCGATCGAGGTGGTAAAGCTCAGGCGTGCGTCGAGCGCAGGGTCCATCGATTTCTGACGTGCATCAAACGAACGGCGAATCTCTGCGGCATAGCCAGCGAATTTCTCCGGCGTGAGCTGACCATCCTCTAGCCGGGCGAGGATGTCACGTGCGTTGCGGCCCTTGGGCAGGACCCACCAGACCACAGCCGGACCGGTGGCTCCAGCGTTGAGGACCACGCAGTGGTCAAGGGCGGCGAGCCGATCCTTGAGCCGCTGCGCAAGTTCCAGCGAACGCGCAATGAGTAACTGCCAGCCGGTCATGCCGATGGCGTTGAGCGAGGCCATCACCGTGTAGGGGCCGAGTGCCGGCCGCGAACATTCGAGGGTGAACAAGGCGGGATCACGCCGACCATCGGCCTCGGAGAAATAAGGCGTCTCGCTCACGTCCCGTGCGAGGTAGCGGAGATCGGCGCGGTTGTTCACCAAAAAGGCGCTGCCGGGATAGTGGCCCCAGCCCATCTTGTGGAAGTCGATAGTGATGCTGTCGGCGTGCTGCAGGCCGAGGGCATGCGCTTGGGCGCGGCCGAGCAGTGGCAGCAGAGCATCGGAAAATCCGTGCGGATTACGGGCAACATCATACTCGGCGAAGAAACTAAGCGCCCAACCCACGGCCGCATCGACATGAAGTTGCGGCACGGGCATGCCGTGGGCACCTGCGCGCTGAGTGATGACCTTGCGAATGCCGGCGATGTCGTCCACGCCCGAGGCATCGGTGGTGCCAAAGGTGGCGGTGACGAAGGCCACCTTGGTTCCTTCGGCGTAGAGCCGGTCCAGCTTTTCACCTAACAAATCGAGCCGCATCGCCATGTTGGCGTCGGTCGGCACCGCATGGAGTTGTTCGGTCCCGAGGCCCAACCAGCCGGCTACGCTGCGGTTGCTGTAGTGGGCGGCGGCCGAAACGATGCCGGCGAGCTTTTCGCCGCGCAGCCCCTGCTGCATGGCACCGGGCAGAACCTTTTCGATGCCGATCCTAGCGCCGTAGAGATTGGAAATGGTGCCGCCCATGGTGAAGACGCCCCACGGATCGCGCGTGTGATAGAAGAGCAGATTGGCCAAGGCCGTCACGGCTTTGACCTCAAGTTCGTTGGATCGCTGGCTGTAAGTGTCGGTGCAAAGGTTGGGATTCTTCAGCAGGCAAGCCAGCGCCCCGACCAGCGAGGCGTAGTTGGCGGGACCCTTGACGTTTTCCAAGTGCAGCGGCGAGGACCAACTGTCGGTGCCCCAGAAGTAGGGAAAGACCGCGTCGCGCGCGTCTTTGAGATTGCCCGGCAGCACATGGATCTCCGGATTAGCGCTGGCAGTCTCGTAGTTCTGGGCCATCTGACCCACCGGCGGCAGGGTGTCCTCCGCAGTCAGAGCGTTAAGGAACTCCCGGAAGATTCCGGCGATGGCCTCCGGATCGCATTGGAAGAAAGTGCGCAGGATTTGGCCATGCATGTCGCGGTTCATGGTTGGATTCTTGCGGCATGCGGCCGCTTTACGCAAATCATTTTGACGTGCTACCGAGCACGGCAAGGGGAAGGACATAGACCGTTTGCCAAAAGTCTTTGCCGTTATTCGGAGTGTGTGCGGCAGACGGATCGGATCGTTTACGGGCGATCGAGCAACGAACTGTAGCGCGTGGCGTGCCGCATTCAATGATCCGACCATGCCATTTGGGATCATCACCCAGGAAACGGACGGAGAGCCGCAGACCCGAGAAAACTTTCTTCCTAAAATGGTCGACGAAGGAATTTATGTCCACATTCAAAGGGACAGTCCTTTTGCATTTTTTGTGGAATCCTTGACCAGGCGCTCAACGCCCTGCTAACCGATCTCGCCGCAAGCGGAATGTTGGAAAAAACGCTGGTGGTGCTTCCCACGGAATTCGGCCGCTCGCCGGAGATCGATCAATACGGTGGGCGCACGCACAATCCCTTCGGCTACACCTCGCTGCTGGCCGGCGGAGGCGTCACCGGCGGTGCGGTTTACGGAAAATCCGATCCATCGGGTCACGGTGTCGCCGATGATCCGGTGAGCCTGCACGACTTCAATGCCACCATCGCCCACGCCCTGGGTGTGGATCACACGAAGAACGAACAACCCGGCTCCGGCGGCCAGTGGTTCTTCATCGCCGGCAAGGATACGGATCCGAAAAAAGGACAACCCCTCACCAAACTGTTTTCCTGACGAACTCTCTTACCCTCCAGGCACCCGCTCTGCACCGCTGTCCTCGTCTCGACGCTTCTGAAATAGTTACCAATTTTTCCCACTCAATCCTCCAAATGCCCCTTTCCCCTTGTTAAATCAAAGCAGTCAACAGCCCGCGCTCGCCTCAGACGATGATCCATACAGTGACAGCTACATCTGCACAAACGGGGAAACCCTCGCGATTCTCCGCGCGTGCTTCAAAAAAAACTGGAAAAGTCCTTGAATCCACCCTTTGAAAAGTTAATCTAAAAGATACCGAAATTATCAATCGGCAAGCAATCCAATATATGAAAACTCGCAAAAAAACTCTCATACTCGCCGCCACATACGGGCTGGCGATGACATCTGGTGCTCATGCGGCGACCATGACCACCCTCGGACTCGATGGCAGCAGTAAATATCAACCCCCCTTTTCCCGCCCTCCGATCTAGCCCAACGGCTGTTCAGTATCCTCCCGCAAAAAGCAAATTCCTAGCAGTGCAGTCAAATTCCTAGCAGTCAGTCAAATCTTCGGCGCGAGCAATTTTGCGCCAGCCGGACAAGGGAGTTCTCAGGTGGTGGCGAGTTGGGTTGCTTTGTTCGTGCAAACTCTCGGCGTTTTCCTCGCCTAGCCACTGATGGCGGTCGTAGGTATGAACCGATGACGTAGGTAACAAAAAACCGAGCACATGGGTTACACATTAGACTGCGCGCATGCCCTGGAAAAACGGGTCATCTGCCAGTCTTTTGGAGATGCCGCATTGAAACATATGTCCCCAACGATAACCCCAACGAGATGGTTACGCCGACTGAAGTCAGCACTTCATATTGCCGCCATTCGGTTCATTCCTTTCGGAATGATATTTCCAAGGGAAAGTTTCGCCACACTGACTTCAATCTACATCGATTTTTCGCATTATTTCAACTTTTTCGGTCGCTCTATCAAACAGGTTCCGCCATTACTTTAAAATCGATGAACCGAATAACCACCCTGTTTCGAAGCCTGGCCCAGACCGTAGCTTTGGCGGCGCTTACCTGCTCCGCAGATGCCGCGGAGGCCGTGTCCGGGAATGATTCGACCGTCATCCTCGACAACGGTGTCGGATTGGAATTCGTGCTGGGGAAAACCGGCTTCCGCTATGGATTCCGGCAGAAAGGTGGCGAGTTCATGGTTCCCGTCCATGCTACAGCAGGGCTGTTAGCGGGGCCTCCCGATCAGCTCTCACCGGCCCGAGCTACAAATTACCTAGGAAAGGTGAAGGAGCTTCACGCCTTCGAGGTAACGCTAGCGGACGCACGCAAAATTAAAGTTCATCTAGATTTCGGGCAGGATTCCGCTCGTTTCGAACTCATCAATACGGGTGACGAAGCCATCAGCATGGCTTTGCGTAGCGGCGGAGTCAGCCCGGGCTACGGTCTAGGCGATGTCCTCACGAACTGGTGGCAGAGGCGGGGCGCACAAAAAAATAAGTTCCAAACCGAGATCACCGGATTCGAAAATTACGATTTCAATTCCACCAATGGCTACGCGTCGCGGATGGTGAGCAATTTCGCTATCTACCCGGTAAACCGGTTCGGCGTGGTGAATATCGATCCTGGTTCCAAGATCGTGGTCAGCAAGGACGACGAGATCATTCAGGGAAGCAGGCAAGCGCAGAAAATGGATGCCTTTTATTACTTCTTCGGCACCCCGGCAGAGATTTACGCGGGTTTTCTGAAAGCGCGGAACGCGCATGGCTTCCCTGTAATGAAACCAAGCTATGACATGTATGGCGTCGGCTGGGAGGCATGGGGAGCTCTTGCTTGGGATACCGCACAGGACACGGTGATGGCAGACATCGACCGCTATCTTGAGGAAGGATACCCGCTGAAGTGGGCGGTCGTCGGGTCAGGGTTCTGGCCTCATCAAGAGGAGCGCTTCGGGGCCACCACTAGCTTCGGGATGTGGGACGAAAAAAAATACCCCGACCCTGACCAAATCAAAAAGGACTTCAAGGATCGGGGCCTTCGGTTCCTCGTCGGATTGCGAATCGCCTTTCTGCATGATGGCCCGTTCACCAGTCAAGCAGTCGATAAGGAATTTTTCATCATGGAAAAAGGTAAACCGAAATCTTACGTGATCGGCTTTCCCAAGGCTCCCGTGTATCTGCTCGATGTTCACAAACCGGAGGCGGTGGAATGGTATGTCGATCTCTGCGAAAAATGGGGAGTCGATGGCTTCAAAGAGGATCTTTATGGCTACGGTGCCTATCCGTTTCCGGACGACAAGCTCGACCCAGTGAACGTTGCCCTGAAGAAACGGGGACATGAGATCATCGTCAGGAATACCTACCTAACCTCTCCCGGCTCCCTGCATCGGATCGAGGATTTCAACTACGATATGAATCAAGACCGTGGTCCGGTGAACACGCTGGCACTGGCCTACAGCGGGTTTCCGCTGACCTATATGGACATCGTCGGCGGGATGTTCGGCGGGCGTGAGTTCGATGGAGTCGTTTCCGACCGCATCAAGATGTATCTCATGCGCAACGCCCGTATCGCGTCTCTGCACAGCTCGATCTCGATGGGCAAGGGCCCGTGGCATTACAACGATCCGCTGGTCTCGGAAGTGCTGCTGGAATCCGCCAAGCTGCATGGGCGCCTGCAACACTACATCCACAGCAACGCGATCAAATTTTACCGCGATGGCTATCCGCACACCATGACCCCGCTGCCCATCGCGTTCCCAGACGATCCGGTTGTCCACGGGCGCGAGAACAGCACCGAACGAGCCTTCCAATGGATGATCGGCGATGCGCTCATGGCCTGCCCCTTGTATGGAGAGGACTACGAGACCGCCAGCAGCCGCGATGTCTATCTGCCCGCAGGCGACTGGATCGATTACGATTCCGGAAAGCGCTTCGCGGGACCAATGATGCTCGAAGACTTCGAACTCCCCGTCACCAAGACCCCGCTTTTCATCGGAGGAACCGGAGTCGTGATCGAGGAAATCGAGGGTGAGCTAATGGCTCGCGTCTACCCGATCACGAATCAAGCTGAAGCGTTATTTTACGGACGAGACGGCGTGACAACCTCGAAGATCACCATCGCCGATCCAGATTGGAAGAAACCCGAAATCACTAACCTAACCACAGGCGAAAAAGTGATCTCGGAGAAAGTTCGTCATGCGTATCAGTTCCGGTTCACCGACGGCCATAATTATTCAGTCAAGTGATCAAAACGGCTTACGATTTGCATATGGCGACTCAAACTTACCCCATTTTCCCAATCCTTTCCAGACGATTTCCTCTCGCCATGGCGTGGTAAATTGCATCAGGAAAAAGAGAAACCTCAAGTCACCATGACTCATTTCTATGCCTGACCCCTTTTTACTTGTAGCCGAACGCCTTCGCGTTTGGTCCACACCTCATTCCCCTGCCCCCATTCCCCTGCCCTCATTCCTCTGCCGTAAAAAAACGACTGGCAGAGGAATTGGGCTCCAGCAAACAGTCCAACGTGTCAGCTCAGTGCTGCTGAACGTTTGCTGAAGCTGCACGCTACGAAGAAAAGGTTAGGCTACTTAAATAGCCTGTGTATTTAAAACACTAAAGAACAACCCCCTTTTCCCCGCCCTCCAGTCTGGCTTGGGCAGGCGTAGCTCAACGAAGACTCCCCCAACGGCCGTTCAGGAGCCTCCCGCAAAAAGCAAATTCCTAGCAGTAGTCAGTATCCTTCAGACCTCACTAAACGACCTCGTTTTGGCGGGAGGGGGGAGCAAGTTGGTTTCCCTCAAATTTGGGGGGATTGGGGAGTGGCATGGACTCGTTAGGTCGCGGTGGAGTCGTCGATGCGCACGCTGATTTGTTCCTTGCGGATGAGGCGCAGGCGGAGGGGACGGCCGCTGCCGTCGGGTAGGGTCAAGCCGCTGATGTTGAGTTCCTCAAGGTGCCGCTCGACGATTCGGCGCAGTTTGGGCGGGTAGTTGACTTGCGGCACGAGGTGGACTTCCACTTCACTACCGGTCCAGCGCAGGACTCCGTCGCATTGGGTGAGTTCGCGGTAGTAACCGTGGTCGTCGCGGTAGTTGTCGTAGGCGGTCTTGAAGGGCGCAAAGAGCCGGTAAAAGAGATTCCTGGCGCTGATCTTGATGGCGTCCATTAGGGTTTTGTTCTTGAGATCCATGCGCACCATGTCTTGTGCAATGAGTTGATCGAGGCGCGAGACCTCTTTGTTTATGGCTGCTTTCTGGGTGTCGTTTTTCAGGATTTCCTGGTGAAGGGTTTCGATTTTGAGGACTCGCTCCTGGCGGTATTTGTGGTGGCGTTTGGCGGCGTTGATGTGACGGGCAATTTCCTTTTTTTCTTCGGAGGTGGGGGTGCTTGTGGCGAGGTTTTCGGGGGCTCGTTGGGCGATGCGCTTGTGGAGTTGGTTGAGGCTGAGTTGGCGTTGGATCTGGTCGCGCTGGGCTTTGTCCTCGGCGAGGAGTAGGCGGGCTTTTCGCTGGTCGAGCACCCGGCCTATTTTTACCTTTTCCACATAGGCGTGGTTGGGAACCTGGCGGTCGGTGAGTTGGTCGCGCAGTTGGTCGTAGGGGGTGGAGCGATAGCTGGTG
>Ga0209491_10002119_pt1 | contig 36304 bp, 27 predicted proteins | sample BON02_FD_187213 | JGI IMG/M metagenome (GOLD analysis project Ga0209491, IMG submission 187213) | Freshwater microbial communities from Lake Bonney liftoff mats and glacier meltwater in Antarctica - BON-02 (SPAdes) (version 2) | ecosystem: Environmental > Aquatic > Freshwater > Ice > Glacier... | reverse complement strand
CGACCATCATCACGCAGCATGTCGCTGTGATTGCTCAGCACGAAGAAGTCATTGCCGCGCAGCATGACACGATCGAGAAGCAACTGAAGAAGCTCGAGCGTCAGTATCAGCAAATCGCTCGCCTGCTTCGTCGACAGTACGGGCCACAAAGGGAACGCATCGACCCGAATCAGTTGACTCTCTTCACCGTCGAAGAACTGACGCAGCTGGCTGCGGAACTGGCACAGGGCAAAGTCGATTCCGTGACTGCTGATCATTCCATCGCAGCTCAAAGCACTGCAGCATCAGCGAGTTCGTTATGCGTGCGGCGCGTGCGAAGAGAATGTCGTCCTCGCGCCAAAGCCACCGCAGCCGATCGAGAAAGGTTTGCCGGGACCAGGCTTGCTGGCTCATACGACGCTCTCGAAGTACGGCGACTATTTACCGCTGTATCGTCAGGAAGATATTCTCTCTCGCAGCGGCATCATCATTCGTCGCAGCACACTGTGTGACTGGATCGCGGCTGTCGCTGATCTGCTCACGCCGATGTACAACGCGATGTGTCATCGGGTCCGCCGCTCGCGTGTGATTCACACCGATGATACGGGTGTCAAGATGCTGGCGGAAGGTCAGTGTCAGAACTGCAAATTCTGGACGTATGTCGGCGATGATGCGAATCCTTTCGCGGTGTATGAATTCAGTCTGACTCGCGAAGGCGAAAATCCGTCACGGTTTCTCGAAGACTTCGAAGGCTATCTGCAGGCCGATGCGTTCAGTGGTTACGATCAGGTGTATGCCAAAGGCAAGGTGATCGAAGTGGCGTGCATGGCGCACTGCCGTCGCTACTGGTGGGAAGCGAAGGAAACGGATTCTCGCCGAGCTCACGAAGCGATCAGCTACATCGCGCGGCTCTACACGCTGGAGTCACAGTTCGAGAAGTCGCAACTCAAGGGCGACGCGCTGCGTGATGCGAGACAAAAACACGCCCTCCCGATCCTGACGAATTTCGAATCATGGCTGACGAAAGAACACGCGAACGTGCTTCCCAAAAGTCCGGTCGGTAAAGCATTCACCTACACGCTGAACCAATGGCAGGCGCTGTGTCGTTACACTCAGGATGGTGCTCTGGAGATCGACAACAACATTGCCGAAAGAATGGTGAAACTGCCTGCGATCGGCAGAAAGAATTGGCTGTTCGTGGGCAGCGAAAACGGCGGTGACCGGGCTGCCATTCTGCTGAGTGTCATCGCCAGCGCCAAGCTGTGCAAAGTCGAACCCTGGGCATGGCTGAATGCTGTGCTGAAGGAACTCCCTATCCGCATGGCGGCCATCACCGCGTCAGACATACCACCCGACCTGAGTGACCTCTTGCCCGACGCCTGGCTCAAGAACAACCCGAAACACCGCTGGCAGATCGACGACATCCGACAAGTAGAAAGAAAACGCTCCCGCCTCCAAAAATCCTCCAAGCGAAAAAACCTAGGCGGCTAAAACCGACCCTGCGGTTCACCGTGCGCTTACACGTCTATTTCATGAAACAAGCTGAACTCGATCGCGCATTGATCGAATTAGTGAAAGTCAGAGCAAAGGAACCACCGTACGGCGCCACGCCACTCCCAGCAACTCCAAACGACTCCAAGTAACTCCCCGACATCGTTTCGATTCTTTCAATACCTCGCACAAGCCGTTGAGTTTGTGCGAGGTGTTTTCGTTTAATCGCGTCAGCCCGAACAGGGAATCAAGGATCAAAACACGATTTGAAAGGCCGAACACGATGGCAACTGCGACGAACATGGAACCGAATCGACATGACCGGCGACACCCGGACGAACTGCCAGAATGGATGACAAAAACGCAGGTTGCTGAGTACCTGCAAATCTCGCAACGCCAGGTGGAACTGCTGACGAACAAACGACGTATCTGTCAGCCGGTGTATTTGGGCTCAAGTAGCCCCCGATGGAAGCGGGCGGAACTTCTGGCGAGTCTCGAAGCGAACAGCCAGAACGCAGGGGGTAAGTAATAATGAGTCTGCAACAACTCGGTACTGTCCTGATTCTCGGCTGGCTTGTGGTGGCTGTTTCTTTCGCTCGCCTGACTGCCGGAGGTGGCAAGTGAGACACATCACGCAATGCCTACTCGACCATGTTCGTGATGAACTGAAGTATCAACCGATCGACAAGATCAGCAGTGCAATCGGATTCGACACGGATCATCTGGCCAGGCTTCTCGGCTTGCCATCACTCCAGCCAATCCCGGCAGATGATGACGCGCCGTTCGATCTGTTCGAAGCAACTGAACGACTGCAGGGCCAACTATGAACCCCTAAGCGATCGCCCGAATTCGCAGTTAACGCGGCTTCAATGTCTCTTGGGCGGTCATCGCAGAAGCTGAGGATACGACAGTTGATGATTGTCGTGACTCACTGCGGGCTTCTCTTTTCTTCATTCGCTAATTACGGCGAACAGCACAAAAAAGGATCAATGCACTATGTCAATAAATAAAGATGACGGCAGGCGGCGTTGCCTGGACGATCAACAGAAATTCGCCGCCAAACAGCTGATGGAAAGCGGCTGGGCGATTCTCGACGTGGCACGGGACTGCGGGCTTTCAGAGACCGAGTTGCGTCGTGAAATCGGTTTGCCTCAATGGCAATCTGAGCCGGTTCAGGAACGACAGCAAACACGGTTTGACATGGGGGGCAAATGATGACCCTCAAAGCCGATGACATTAAATGCCAGGCGGCGGGCCAGTGGATTCAAATTCTGAAATCCGTCTGCCGGTTGACTGCCGAACAGTTGAATCCAAAGATTCACCAGGCTTGCCCACTATGCGGCGGAACTGATCGTTTCCGCGCACTGGATGACGTTGCAGAGACTGGCGGACTGTACTGCAATCAGTGTTTTTCGACCCGCAACGGTAATGGATTCTCGGCCATTCAATGGCTGAACGGATGCACGTTCTCAGGTTCAATGAAGCGGGTTGCGGAGTTCCTTAGCGGGAATCACTCTGGCCAGGTGAATGGACATCACAAGGCGAAACCAAACGAACCAGCTAAGGCGAAAACCGTTCACGCGACTTCAGAGAAAGCTGCGGACGCATTCGCTTACGGACTCGCGCAAAGTGGTATTCTTCCAGAGAAGCGAAAGCCGGATGCAGGCTGGCGGTATTGTCATGCAAACGGAACCGATGCGTTCTCAGTTGGTCGATGGAACTTGCCGGATGGTACAAAGACATTTGGACAAATCGCTAAAGTGGATGGCGGCTGGATCTGCGGCGGTATGCCACAGCACCGACCGTTGTATCGTCTGCCGGACATCATCCAGGCTGCGGAAGTCTGGATCTTCGAGGGCGAGAAGTCAGCCGACGCTGCCGTATTGTTGGGACTCACAGCAACGACATCGGCGGGCGGTTCAAATTCTGCTGAGAAAAGCGACTGGAGACCATTGGACGGGAAGACGGTTTACATCGTCCCCGACGCTGACGGGCCGGGCGAGAAGTATGCCAGAGAAGTTGTTGAACTGATTCGCAATCAAGCGCCGAACGCCACGGTTCAAGTGAAGCGGCTGAAAGAGGAATGGCCAGAGATCCCGGAGGGCGGCGATATCGCCGACTGGTCTGAACGATTCGATTCATCGGACTCGGAAACCCTGCAGGCTCGCCTGCGTTCAATTCCCAATTCTCTTTCTGAGTTTGTCGGCGATTGCCCTCGGAAGCCCAATGCTAACAGGGTATTCGCCGACAAGGCAAACGAGTTTATCCCGTTTGCATTGGATGAATTGCCACCTGTACTGGCGACGTTTTGTCGTGAAGTCAGTCAGTCTATTGGTTGCGATTCGTCATATCCCGCTCTGACAGTACTGGCTGTTTGCGCGTCATCTATCGGGACTTCTCGACAGGTGTGCTTGAAGAAGGGGTGGTTTGCACCGTCCCTTTTGTGGACTGTCTTAATCGGGGAAAGTGGATCACAAAAATCACCACCATTCAGACTGGCCATGAAGACAGTAAATGCCCGTCAAGCGGATGACATCCTAGGTTTCAATAAAGAGATTGCCAAGTACAACATCCAGTACGCAAACTATGCTAAGGAATCAAAAGCGTGGAAAACCACCAGCGAGGGGAAACAACCGCAACCCCCCGAAAAGCCGAAGCGCCGTCGATGCATCATGCAAGATTCGACGATTGAAGCACTAGCACCAATATTGCAAGACAATCCCCGGGACGTGCTCATGGGCCGTGATGAGTTGTCAGGGTGGCTGGCAGGATTCGATAAGTATTCTTCTAAGAAGTCGGGGGCATCGTCCGACGTCCCGAAGTGGCTTGAAATTTATAATTGCGAGTCGATCACAATTGACAGGAAAACTGGCGAACCGCAGGATCGCCACATGTACATTAGGCGGCCGTCAGTGTCGATCACTGGCGGGATTCAGCCAGGTATTCTTGCACGCTGTTTGACAGATGAGCATAAGGAAAATGGACTACAGTCACGACTGCTGATGACGTATCCGCCACGGGGTAAAAAACAGTGGCGAGACGATGAACTTAGCGAAGCTACTGAGCAGGCTTACGCGAAAATGGTTCAGGACTTATTCCTACTGCAAGGTGACACTGATTCAGCGGGCGAGGCTAGGCCAGCTACTCTAACACTCACCGCCGAAGCACGTGCGCTATTCAAGGCATACGTAAACACTACGGGCGAAGAACAGGCGTCACTGCATGGGCACGCGGCCAGCCAATGGTCCAAGCTTGAGGAAACACCAGGCCGATTGGCGATCATCATTCATTGCGTGAAGCAGGTCACAACTGGGGTGGATGACTTCTGGAAGATCGACGGCAGTACAATGCGATCTGCTATCGCTCTGGCTGAATGGTTTAAGACGGAAACGTTACGCATTGGACGGGTGCTAAGCGAGTCTGACTCTTTGCGTGAAGCCAGACATTTGGCAGCGTGGATTCAATCACGAGGCGGACGGATCACAGCGAGGGATTTGTGCAAGCTGCGGCGGGACATTTTCAACACTGACGAGGCTGAATTGAAACTGAGTAATTTGGTTGAACTCGGATTTGGCACATGGCAAAGCATCCACAAGAGCCGTGAATTTGTACTGAATCAGCAAGCGTCGTCGGCGTTTGATACCTGAAATGCTGTGGAAACAGGCTATTCGCCGACAATTCGAGGTTGAAAAACGGAAAAGGGAATACGGGAACGCACAGTTTGCACTTTGAAGCTTGGGAAACAGGAGTGCTTTCCAGTTTTTGTAGACGATGGAACGGTTTCTCACAAAGAGTCAATTGACACACATTCAGGGCCGATTAGACTGTGAGTCAGGTGACACACAAACCTGAAAGGCTGAATGCTGAGAATCGCCACGGCTTGTATCTGATTTTCTACAGAGGGACAGGCAATGGACGAGAGTTGGCGGCACTGATGGCCGGTATCGACCCCGAAAGGCGGGGTGATGCCTTCACAATGGCAGAAAGGCAGGACGATTGCGGCAATGGCAAAGAAGAAGCTACAGCGGAAGACTCTTCCCCAAGGACTCAGGGAAGCGATCGAGAATTCGGGAAAGACGTCCTATCAGCTGATGACGGAAACCGGAGTCAATCACGGGGTGATTCTCAGGTTCATGAAGGGGGAAAGGGATGTCAGGCTCGAGACTGCTGAGAAGCTGGCGGAGGCCGTTGGGCTCACGGTAAACGTGCCGCCCGCAGAAGAAACAGAAACGACTGACTGACACTTCCCTCGCAGGCTAAACAGGAACGGACTTCAAAATCACAACACACGTTCAGGAGCGTTATTGAATGGCAAGCGTTGAAAAAGACGGACAGGGCTATCGGGTTCGATTCATCGACCACAACAAAGAGCGTAAGACAATTCGTCTCACGGGCATCAATAAAGCGAACGCACAAACGATTGCCCACCATGTTCAGCAACTTGTGAACTGGAAGAAAACCGGGCTCACCTTGGATAGTCAGACGGCTGACTGGATCGCCAAGAAAGTCGGGCCGGAACTTTACGACAAACTAAGCAATGCTGGTCTGATCGAACCACGGGAAGCCAGCACGCTGGGGATGTTCCTGAAAAACTACCTTCTGCGACGTTCAAACGTTAAACCCGCCACCATGCGGAAATGGCAATCGGCCGTCAATCACCTCATTGAGCATCTTGGAGAAAATCGAGACCTGCGGAGTATCAACGCAGGTCACGCCGATGAATTCCGGTCTTTCCTGTACAGTCAGCCGCAAGCGGAAAACACTGTTCGCCGATACTGCGGACTCGCAAAACAATTCTTTCGCGCTGCACAACGGCGAAAATTGATCGACGAAAACCCATTCTCTGATCAGGTTGCAGCGGTCACTGGTAATGCTGCAAAGTTCCATTTCATCACTCGGGACGATACCGCCAAGCTGCTGAAAGCTTGTCCTGACACACAATGGCGGATGATTGTCGCACTGACGCGGTTTGGCGGATTGCGTTGTCCGTCTGAAGTGCTGGCGCTTCAGTGGGAAGATATCGACTGGCAAGGAAAGCGGTTCACGGTCACAAGCCCAAAGACGGAACACCACGTAAGCGGGGAAAGTCGCGTCGTGCCATTGTTCCCGGAGCTGGCTACAGTTCTGAATGAGGGCTACGAATGGGAATTCGAACGGTTGAACGGTTTGGCATCTAATTCCAATTCGGTGCCAGTCGTTTCCGGTCCAGTCATTACGCGCTACCGGGATTCAACCCAGAATCTCCGAACAACCTTCCTGAAGATCATCAAGCGGGCTGGCCTGAAGGCATGGCCCAAACTGTTCCAGAATCTGCGAAGTACTCGAGAAACGGAGCTGGCAGAACAATTCCCGCTTCAGGCCGTCACGGCGTGGATGGGGAATTCTCAGTTGGTGGCAGCAAGGCATTATCTGCAGTTGAGAGACGAGCATTTCGACCGAGCATCGGTTGAAGTCACCCACCCTACAACAAAAACGCAGGGGGAGGGGCACAGCCAGGGGCACAACGCATGCGCAACGGTAGAAAGCGATAAACCCACCAAAGCAAAGAACCCCGAAAAACTCAATGTTTTACGGGGTTCTTCGGATGATTTCGCACCCTTGCGGGATGCCTTAGTGGGCGCTGAGGGACTCGAACCCCCGACCCCCTCGGTGTAAACGAGGTGCTCTAACCAACTGAGCTAAGCGCCCGGTGTCTGTTTGGATCAGACAGGCCGAAGTATCGGCGGTTCGGGGTTTGTTTTCAAGTCAGGACGCCACTTCACCAGGATGAAGAAGATTTTTGCCCGTGCCTGCCGTCAAAACCTGCCAGTGACGCAATCCAAAGCTGGATCGCTGGCGAGAAAAACGGGGACGATGGCAGCGGCCGGGCGCAGAAAGTTTTCAATTGAGGCCGAAATTGCAGTCCAGCCGCTTGGTTGGGAGACTGTTCTTTGCGGACTACGGATTGTCCTAAAGGGGGGGGGGGATTTCTGAACGGAAGAGCGCCACTGCTCCCGCAGTGGCGATGAAGAAATCGAACCCAGAGTGCCCGTTACGTGGATCGATCAATTACTCTTCAGGTCAAAATCCGCAGATTGAGTGCCTTCGAGTGGAACAACTACTGTCAATTCGGATTTTTCGCGACTGCTATATTTTTCGGGCACCAGTTGTTTGGCAATTGCACTCGCTGTCTTTCCGCTGCCGTCAGCCATTTGCATCGCTTGTAATTGGCCGGCATCCATTCCTGCTGCAGAATCGAGCTTGACTGTCCCAACACCCTCGAACTTGCTCACAACAACCATGTACTTCAATGCCTGCGCACCACCTGGAATCTGAAAACATCCGTCCTTATCAGTAGTTGAAACGCGAGCTTCACCTTCGGCGTAAAGGGAAACCTCAGCGCTCTCAAGTGGTTGACCATCCATTTTTACAGTGCCTGCTACGGGAACGCGGTGGACAGCGTCGCCGCCGCCACCGCAACCAGTGATCAGAAACATCAAGCCTGCTGTAAAGATGCTGCTGCTGCTGCAGATCCATCGGAGGCGACCACTTTCACAAAGTCGCAGAATAGATACTGCCGTCATTGAAGAGAGCCCCTTTGCCAAAGCGTATGAATTAGAATTCACCAAGTGTGTTTCCGTCCTGAATAAAATTCAGCCGCAGGAAGGTCAGGTAGTCCAGATTTTCGCTCAGGAAGCGAACGGAGCCGTCCGCCAGCAGGAATTGAGCACCGCCGGTATGCTGGCTGTTAAAAGCCCATGCATACGATTTCTTCGGATTTGAACCGGTAGCGCCGTAGTCAGCATTAATTTTCCAGTCTCTTGCGTCAGCTGCCGTGTAAGATGTTGAGTTGACGAGTGTGGAGTAATTCGTGCCGGTCTGAACGACTCGACCGTGAATGCTTGTGTGAGTCCCACAAAGACCCCACGGTCCAAACCCAGTGAAGGTTTTGTACCTGCCGCCCGATCCTTCCCCAAGTGCGATGGTGTTGCTGGTTCCATCCGTCAGGTCAGCCATCCTTGCGGCACCGTTGTTCCCGAACATTCCGCGGCCAACGTCGTTAGCACACTCTTGCCAAGAGCGGTCGTAATCGGTGAAGATACCCGTTGCCAGGAAGTAGCTGCTGCGTTTGGCCTGGTTGCGACTGTAAAAGTCGGAGGGAGTGGTCGGGCTTTCGGTGTCTTCCTGACCGGCAGAAGGATCTGACGGGCATTCGAGATTCTTAAGTCGCATGGAGGTGATGGGAAGATTGGTGAGCCCAAGATCAGCCCCCCCGGCCACTGTAATTCCATGAGGGGAACTGACGGAACCGGGAAGACTGGAATCGTATCTTGCAAAGGCTGCCGACTGTTCCACGAACGGCAGCAAGCCGATCCAGCCTACCTGATTCTTCACGCCACCCGTGAGCATCGTCAGACCAGGATTGTTATATCGGCCAGAGTTAATCAGAGCGGGTACGAAGACGTTGTGAACATCGTGGTAGTTATGCAGTGCCAGCCCCCAATTGTGCAGATTATTCTTGCACTGTGTTCGGCGAGCTGCCTCGCGGGCCTGCTGCACTGCCGGTAGCAGCAATGCAATGAGGATCGCGATAATCGCAATCACCACGAGGAGCTCTATCAAAGTAAATGCCCGTCTACGAACGCTCATCACACTCTCTCCTCGTTACCACATAGAAAAGCACGAGTCACACCGCGTTTGAGCAACTGCCGCAACCTTCAGGGAATTTCACGTAGAGATCGTTAGAGTTTGAGACATTTGATAACAAACGCAATGGATGACGACTTCGTCGGTCGCATTTCATGCAACAGGCCTGAACTTCGTCTTCATTCTCCAGATTCTCGCCCGCTGATAATCCTTGCCGTACGGGAAGACTGGAAGTCGCCCATTCGAATCTGGCGGGTATACCAGTGAACTTTTGAAAACTTTCAGACTGATTGGCGGCGCCCCGCACCCAACAGGCGGGGTTTGGTAGCCGAAGTCGTGAGGCTTCGGAATCGTTTCCTGGCGAATGCCCGAATTCTCACGAATCCGGCTACAAAAGTCCGTAAATGCGTTGCCCCACCCCCAGCGAAGATAGCCAGCCACATACTCGGACATTGGTGGCAGGGGGAGGGCATTTAAATCGCGCCACTAAAGTCTACCTTGGGAATCTGTGAAAACGGACGTGGCAAGCCATCGTTGAAAGCCCCGAGTTAACGGGGCTGGCGGGGCATGAGCCTGCATGCCAAGGAAAGACGAGCAACATGCTTTTCAATAACATACGCCTGCGTGAACTTTCGGTGGACAGTTAGGATTTCTTGGGCAGCGTCGTCCCCGGCGGTCGAATCTGTCCCGAACTGATAGTTTTTGGCGGAATTTGTTGTCAGACACTTGCAGGCGGTGCCTGTGGCAATCACCTTTCCACGTCCCGATTCAGTCGGGGGGGAGATCTGAGCGATCGGGTTTCGATATTTTGTGTTTGGCCTTAACCATTGGATGACCCATCGTGGCGGTGATTGTTCAGAAGTTCGGTGGTACCAGCGTCGCAAATGCCGGAAAAATTCGTGAGGCGGCTCAGCGCGCTGTCGACGCCAAACGACGTGGTTATGACGTTGTCGTGGTCGTGAGCGCTCGTGGTCACAAGACCGACGAACTCGTGGACCTGGCAGCTGAAATTACAAAGACGCCCCGGCCGCGTGAAATGGACATGCTGTTGTCCACAGGCGAACAGGAGTCGGTCGCGTTAATGGCCATGGCCGTACACGAACTGGGCGAGGAAGCGATCAGTCTCACGGGAGCCCAGATTGGCGTTCTAACCGACACGACTCACACAAAAGCTCGCATCGTCAGTATCTCGACCCAACGCATGAAGGAACTTTTGGCCGCAGGCAACATCGTGATTGCGGCCGGGTTTCAGGGTGTCGACGCGAACATGAATATCACCACGCTGGGACGCGGCGGCAGTGACACGACCGCCACTGCGCTCGCCGCTGTGATGAATGCGGAACTGTGCGAAATTTACACGGACGTCGAAGGCGTCTTCACAACCGATCCGCGACTTGTGCCTTCCGCCCGGAAGGTGGAACGCATCTCCTATGATGAAATGCTGGAACTGGCAAGCCTGGGCGCTGGCGTCATGCATTCGCGGTCGATCGAATTTGCTAAGAAATATCGCGTTCACCTGCGAGTCCGACCGTCTTATTCGGACGGTCCGGGGACGTTGATTGCTCCAGAAGCAAACGAAGCCACGTCGATCGTGACGGGCGTTGCGTTTGTTCGGAATGAAGCCCTGATAAGTCTTGTGGGTCTGCCCGATCAGCCGGGGGTGATGAGCAGTCTGTTTACAGCATTGTCGTCCGCAAAGATTCCGGTCGACATGGTTGTGCAGAATGTGGGTCGACAGGGCATTGCGAATGTCTCGTTTACCGTGGCTGAAGATGAACTTCCGGCCGCGATGCAGGTTGTCGAATCCACTGCTCAAGGACTTGGTGCGCAGGACGTGACCACCAGAACGGGTCTGTCCAAGGTTTCGATCGTTGGCCATGGCATGCAGACGCATACCGGCGTGGCAGCTCGCATGTTTCAGATTCTCTCAAAGCACCGCATCAACATCAATGTGGTGACGACCAGTGAAATCAAAATCTCCGTGCTGATTGCTCGTGAACGTTGCAGCGATGCGGTCCTGGCAGTGCATGAAGGTTTTGAGCTGGATCGGGCGAAGGCTTCACTGCCACAGGTTGGCTACGTTGCCACAAACCGTCGCAACGCCGGCAATGATCCGTCGAACGCGGCTGTGGCAAACGATATTGTGTCGCGCCTTGAAGGCATGGAAAGCATTCTGGTCAGCGACATTTCTGTCGATGTCAATCAGTCCCGCATTACCCTCGGTAATCTGCCCGACGACCCGGGGATCGCCGAAAGCGTGTTTTCCGCGATCGCAGAGGGTGGCGTTCTTGTGGATATGATTGTTCAGAACATGGCTCGAGATAATCGGGCGACGATCACATTCACTGTTCCGTTTGGCGATCTGGATCGATCCGTGCTGCTTCTGACGGAACTGCTCGAACGGTACGAAGGTTCTGCCGTGACTTCCGACCGTCACATCGGGATGCTTTCGATTGCCGGCATAGGTCTGCGAAGCCACACGGATGTGGGACGGCGCGTCTTCCGGACGCTTGGAGACAATGGTATCAACGTGCAAATGATCAACACGAGTGAGATCAAGCTGAGCATTGTGATTGCGGTTTCCGAATCCGATCGAGCGCTGATGCTGCTGAGGACCGAATTCGGGCTTGTTTAGAACAAAACCGGGACAGGCACCCTGTTGCGTCCTGTGTCTGGTTCTTCAGCGTTTGACGGCATTGCCGGAAGCCAGTCCCGGTTTTGGTAAGGTCTGCTACCCATCACAACCTGACGCGGCAGTTTTGAAGTTGCGCCTTTCGAGACAGCGGTTGATCAAAGGTGCGAAAATACAGGGACTTATCATAACCCGACGCGTCAGCGAGGGATCTACAGCGAATAACACCGCCAATTCCATCCCTCGCTGACGCGGCGGGTTGTGAAAACGACTAAAAGGCATTCATCACTCAGAGAGTGATGGCTACTATAAACGCAAAATGAGTGGCATCGGGCGCCTGCCGTCAAAGAAAGAAGCCCGTCCTGAAAAGGGCGGGCTTCTGAGATTTCTGACGGTCAGTGCGTCGCAATTACTCAGGCAGACGCGCTGAGGAGACGAATGGAAACGAACCTGTACAGGCTCGCATGAATTCCACAAGATCCAGCTTTTCCTGCGCGGTGAGTTTCAGAGGCACGATCTTGTCGCTCAGCCACTTATTCTTGTCCCCGCCCTTGTTGTAATGCTCGACGACTTCTTCAAGAGTCGCAAGGCTACCGTCGTGCATGTACGGGGCCGACAGTGCAACATTTCGAACCGTTGGAGTCTTGAAGGCGCCTTTGTCCTTCTCAACCTTTGTCTGCTCGTAACGGCCTAAGTCAGGCTTCTCAGCCGACATGCCAATTCCCAGATTGTGATACTGTTCATCGGACAGATTCGCACCGACGTGACATGCACTGCAGCCGACTCGCTTGCTGAAGAACAGGTCGAAACCGCGAACAGCGCTGTCTGACATGGGATTGATCTGAACAGCCAACTGCAGCTGCTCGTACTGTTCGTAAGTTTCCGGAGAGTCATCTTTCAGTTCAGCAAGATCTTCCGCCTCTAGCTCCGCAAAACGCTTGTAAGCTTCGTAATAATCGTACGGTGACGGACCGGTCACGAGCGAACGTTCGAAGGAGGCCAAGGCCATCCCGATGCCTTCAATTGTCAGGCCCTCGCCCGGGAAAACCTTTTCAAACTGCATCGCGTAACCGGGAATCTCCGTGAACGCAGCTACGCAGGCTTCGTGGGTGTAACCCATTTCGATTGGATTCTGGATTGGACCAATGGCCTGAGCTTCCAGAGATTCCGCTCGCCCGTCCCAGAACTGTGCATCGCTCAGAATGCGGTTGTAGCTGGATGGAGAATTACGGCCGCCTTTCTGGCCGGTGATGCCAACACCGGTCGGTGTGTGTCGCGAAAAACCTTCCTGAGGATGGTGGCATGAGGCACAGCTGACGGTTCCATCCGCCGACATTCTGGTATCAAAATAAAGCTGTCGCCCGAGTTCAATTTTGGCACGAGTCAAAGGATTCTTGTCCAGACCCTTGATCTGCGATTCGCCGAGGTTCATGCCCAGCGGCAGAGACACCTTGAGCACTTCATGATTGGCGGAGTTGTCCAGCCATTCCTGAATCTGCTCGGTCGTCAGCGGACCAGTTCCGGGAATACCGGAGGTCAGGGATTCATCGTCGCCTAGAACCACCGCTTCTTCCGCACGAACGACCGTGGACGTGGATGCGGCAAACAAACCCAAAGCCAGAAAAAATGATCGACAAAATTTTTCCATTTACATCTCCTTAGCAAGTGAAAGATCCAAGCGCAATGCCCAAGCGATCGTTTACCAGAACCTGAGCCCCTTAAACATTATAGGGCATATGCACCGGTCTTCCAGGCACAAAGCATTGGTCACGCGACGTTAGCAGATCCGAATGCAACATGACCATAAACAGCAGCAGATCGCTGCGAAAAGTTGCGGAGCCGCGATAATTCTGACGTCATCCTCCGCTGTCGTATGCTGTTCCAGATTTCCCCGCCAATCTGACGTCCCACCTTCATTTCTGAGATCCGGCGGTTTTCACCACCCGTCCATTCTCACTTCTCATGACCGCTCCGGCCGTGGACGCGATTATCGCGAGCATAAGTCTGCAAAGCCGCACCGCTCCACTGGCGGAGAGCCGTCCTTACCCTCGCATTTGAACACCTGCGTTTCTGAAACTTTGCTCACCCAGCACCCAGCACCCAGCACCCAGCACCCCGCACCCAGCACCCAGCACCCAGCACCCAGCACCCAGCCCCCAGCACCCAGCACCCAGCACCCAGCACCCAGCACCCAGCACCCAGCACCCAGCACCCAGCACCCAGCACCCAGCAACTCGCTTCGACGTGTCGCCATTCCAATGGATTGCAGTGACGGCTTCACTAATCCGTCCATTCACTAGCTAATAAAACAGAACACACCTAGTGGCTTTTTAACTTCAACTTTTGGGGGTTCGTCATTCCCGCATCCGCGGGAATGACGGAAGTTGCGAGGGAATTACGGATAGCCCCAATTTTGAGCTACGACAAACCACTAGTGCCCTAAAAATAAGAATTACTGGGCGTACATGCTTAAAAAGACAACATCTGCACATCGATAAGGTTGACATGCGTTTTCATGTTCTATAATTCACTTCACGTTCATGGCACTGTGGGCTGGAGATACATGGCACCTCCGGATTTAAGTCCATGATTGAGCAGCAGGTCAATTCGAGTGCATGGCACTGAATGCTCTTGTCTGCTCGCCTGTTTTTTTAATTTTTGGGAATTCACCCGGAGGACTGTCATGCGAATCGAGCGTAGGCAAAAAGGTTTCACTTTGATTGAACTGTTGGTTGTGATTGCGATCATAGCCATTTTGATTGCATTGCTGCTGCCAGCCGTGCAGCAGGCTCGCGAAGCCGCCCGTAGAACTCAGTGCAAAAACAATCTCAAGCAGATTGGGCTGGCACTGCATAACTACCATGACGTTTATAATCAGTTTCCATGTCCATTCGGGATTTCAGCATTGCGTGGCGGCGCCGAGCAGTGGGGACATTCTCAGTGGGTCGCACTGCTTCCTTACATGGAGCAGGGAAACCTGTACTCACAGTGGAATTTCAATGCTCCAAATGAAGGCTGGGATGGCAATGTGGTCTTGTCGAGAGGCGCAGTCCTGCCAATGCTGCGATGCCCGTCGTCTACACTGCCAGCAACAAGTCCAAATGCCTTCCCAACATCGCACTATTATGGGATCGGCGGAGCTGTCCCTCGTGAAGTGTGGACTGACACTGGAGGCTTGAGCGTTAGTGATGGTGCTTGGGGAACGACGTCAAGCCGAGGGATGATGGTCTTTGGTGGTAAGAACATGGCTTCTTGCACCGATGGCACGTCAAACACAATCATCGAAGGGGAAATCAGCAATTTTATCTTCGATTCCACCGGTACTAACAAGGACGACCGTCGGCCGGCCAAAAATTGGAGCTGGGCAATGGGTGGTCTTTCGGGATGGCGAGATTGGGCTCCACAGGTCTCCAATGTTTGTGTTCGTTATGCTCCCAACGCACGAGTGCTGCCGCCCCCTGGAAGTATGGTCCCGCCCGGGATTAACTGGAATGACTGGCAGGATGCCGCGGGAAGCAATTGCCCGCTCTCATCCAGTCACACTGGCGGAGTTCAGGTATGTCTGACAGACGGATCCGTTCGTTTCATCAGCGACAATATCGACATGCTCACTTTGAGTTACCTGTCAGTGCGTGACGATAACAGAGTTCTTGGAGAGTTCTGAATATAACGGACAGTTTTCTGAGGCCTTGAGGGATGATCGCATCCCTCAAGGTTTTTTATTTGTGCCCAGTACATTTTTAGAGAAGTAAAATGCGCCATAAATCAACTTTCTGCCCTGCTCTGATTGCGTTTGCTTTTTTGTTCATCCCGGGCTGTGGCAGCCAAGGTGATGGATTCAGTGGTCCGCGAGGCACGGTCAGCGGAACTGTGACCATTGACGGTCAGCCACTGACCGCAGGTTGTCGCATCGGCTTCATCTCATCGACCGGCGGGTATACTGCCACCGGCGTGATTGGGGAGAATGGGACCTACACACTGGATTATGTGGACGGCGGCGGATTGCCTGCTGGCGAGTATCAGATTCAGTTCACCGCGCCGATCGCAGTCTCCACAAACGCGGCTTCGGTTGACCCGGTAAAGATGGCATCTGCAATGAAATTGGGTGCGAAGATGAAGGCTGCCGACGCAGGACCTGTTCCAACGAAATATCAGTCGACCATCACTAGCAAAATGGTGTTCCCTGTGAAGGACGGCCAGAATACGGCTGATTTTGATCTGAAGAAATCTGAATAAGGTTGACCATTCGTTGTTGCATTGCACTTCTGGTGACTGGAAGTCAGAAATTTCGGTGCCACAGAAATTTCGGTGGCAGACAGTACGAGGTCCGGGACAGGAATCGCCGGGACCACAAAAAGCCTGTCCCGCTTGAACCCTGATCAGGGCCTTCGAAGGTTGTTGGGCTGATCTTCATCTGCAATCCCCGGCGACCAGTCATCCTGAAACAAAGCGGCCATTCGGGGCTGCCTTTCTTTGCTCCTAGAACCGTCCGCGTCTTTTACGTCATCTGCTTTATTTGCCGTCGGGCTGTGAGGTGGTCTGCTGCAGTTGTGTCAGCGGGCTTTGTTCGGTGCCTGCAAATTCCAGCGGAAAGGGCATCGGCGTCTTGGCGGGATACATGTCTAATCCGTCTGCTGCCGGCTGCGGAAGCAGGGCGGGTTCGGATGACAGCGGAACGATGACCAGCCAGCGTCGGTCCTTCATCAGAATCTGAGCCCGCAGGACTCGTGAAAACTCGGGTGTGATTCCGCCGTCGCGGCTTCCAAAAATTGCGTCACCGACGGCCCGCGCTGTGGGTTCAAAACTGCTGGCGGCGACGCCCATCACCTGCTTCACCTCAGGGCTTGTCCAATACTCTTCCAGCGATTTCCGGAGCGTCTGATTGTTCACGACTGCCTCCTGCACGACGTTCCAGACAATCGACTGCAGTTCGCCATCCGTCGCCACTTTTCTCAGGCTCTCCCGAACGGCTGAACGCACCTTTTCGTTGGCGCTGATCCGTCGCAGGATGCGTTCTGTTACGTTGACGAATTCTTCTGATTTCGATTCCAGCGCGGGAGTGATTTCTTCTTTCATAAAGCGATCGAACTCAGACTGAACCGCGTGCTTTTCCGGCAGGGGGGCGACGTCGTACAGGTATCGCCATGTGAACGACCAAAGGGAAACTCGAGCCCACAGGTCTTTTCCAAGGCTTGTGGCCAGCGGTCGCACTTCTTCCTGAACGATCGGCAGAATTTCCGATCGGACCAGAGGAACCACCTGCTTGCGAATCACATCTGCCTGATATCGATCGGCCAGTTTCGCAAAATCGCCGCGGTGAGAATTCAGGACCGCCGGCAGTTCCGCATCGATGGCATTAATCGTGCGGGCGATGCTTTCTTCCAGAACCGGCTGCAGCTGAACCATGATTGTCTCGCGATGCTTTTCCCAGTCTTTCGCAATGATCTGCGCGATTTGTTGCTGTCGTTCAGGAGTCACCATCGTCTTCACAACCCGGTCAAGAGCCGTCGGTGTCGTGTGGTGCTCAAGACGATAACCGTCGGGAAACGTACGGCGGACAGCATCGTCGTAAAGAACAATGCTGGCCTTTTTGGTTGAAACTTCCGCCATGCGTTCAACAACAGTGCTTTCCGGGCGCAGCAGGGCTGGGGAGAAATGATTGCGGACTCGACCGACCTGCCGATAACTTCCGTCGGCAGTTTTCAAAAAGATCGGATCGCCAGGCGCCAGGTACAGGTTCACAGCCGAAACAGCCGTGTGCTCTTCCGGCGCACCCGCCACCCAGCGACCAATTCCCGAAACCACGTCGGTGACGCCCTGCGGCTTTGCGGAAAACTGGCTCTGAACCGCCACCGCCGCGCCTGCGATGAGCGCCAGCCATGTGAATCCACCGATGATTGTTTGTCGCGTCTGCATCTTTTTTCATTCGGTTCTGATCTGAAATGCCTGGCAACATTTCTCACAAACCCGTAATCCCTCGGAAAATGTCTGTGATCCGTTCTGGACACTGGGCCGCTTTGGAATTCCAGAGCAGTCCCAATGGCTACTTCTCCGCCAGAACAAATCGGACGAAGTCGATGGCGACCATGTATCCCTTGACCGCCTCCGGATTGGCTCCGGTGATTTCGAAGGTCAGCCGATGCGTTCCCGTGGAGATTTTCTGTGGACCAAAGGTAAGCACTCCAGTTGTGATGACTTCCGGCACATTGAACAGATCCACGTTCTGCTCAAGCACCACATCATCCAGCGAGATCTTCACGGTTGCGTAATCCCTGGCTCGTGTGAGCACCAGTTCAATCTCGTAGAGCCCATCGTTTTCGACAGGCAATTCCAGACTCAGCTTGTCTCCTGGCCTGGCCTCGGTCCACCACAGCTGATCGTTGCCGCTCCAGCGATCCGCCTTAAAATCACCCATGTTCTGACTGATCGCGTTTCCACCGGTCTTCTCAACGATCTTCAAGGATTCCCCTTCCAGCGCCCCGGGGACTTTTCCTGTCTTGCGATCGATTGGCGATGACGGGCCGCTGAGCACAACCTGGGCTGGGCTTGCGAGATACGCAACAAGATCTCGGACTTCGTCTTTCGTCAGTGTCTCCAGCTGTCGTTCGGGCATCATGGAGACATTCGCCAGACTGCGCTCTTCAATCTCTGACTTCGGCAAAACCACTTTGTCATTGATGGTCTGAATTGTCAGGGCACTGTCGGTTTCCTGCCGTAGCAGCCCATTGATAACTCGTCCGTCCGTCAGAGCCACCACGGTCATCTGATAATCACGCCCAATGACAGCACTCGGGTCCAGAATGTTTTCCAGGATGTAGTCGATGTTGGCTCGATTGGAACCCGTAACATCCGGTCCGATGTCGCCGCCCGTGCCGAACAGGCGATGACAGTTCTGGCAGGTTTTTGAGAAGACTCGCCGGCCGTTGCCGAGATTCGCTTTCGCCAGAACATTTGGTCCCAGCGTTTTCTTCAGCACCGCCACCTGTTCCTTTCGATCAGCAGAAGATTCGCGAATCTCTCCCCAGTGCATCTTGAGCAGTTCATTCAGCGACGCATCTTTGAACGACAGAATCTGTCGCACATGATAAGCATGCAGATCGCTGCTGGGCACATCGCCACTTCCAATCTTTTTCAACAGAGCTTTTGTCCACACAGGACGCGAAACCAAGGTACTGACGGCATCGTTGCGCAGTGCCGGACTGAGCTTCGCGTACCGCTGTAATAACTCGGATGGCGTTTTATCGTTGCCCAGCGTGGCGAGAGCTTTCACGGCCGCTGCCTGAAGTGCTTCGTTGCCGAGAACCGCATCGCTCAGCAGGGTGTCGGCCGACGCTTTGTCCTGGCCCTTCACAAGTACGTCCAACGCCTGACGCCGGCGTTCAATATCCTCGGTGGAATCTCCAAGCAAAGCCCGCATCGGCGCAAAGACTCGCTGATCGCCGAGCAGGACGGCCAGTTGATTGGCTTTGTCGCGAATATCCTGCTGATCGCTTTTTAACAATTCGTCATAAGCCGTCTTCCAGGATTCAGGCATTGGGATCTCAACTCGACCTTCAAACGACGCCATCATCTGGGTCAGAATTTCTCGCTGCAGCTCAGGCGACTTCGCATTTTCCAGCGCTGCGACAACGGCCGGCAACGTTTCGTTGGAAGCGGACGCACGTCGAAGGATGTAAGAACGCAGCAACGGAATTTGAGTCTCCATGGCCAGTTCAAGTGCCCGCGCGGGATCTTCTGTAACAAGCGGTTCGGTCCCGTACCACAGCATCAGCGGCAGGTTGTGATCGTCTGCATCTTCACCATGCATCGCCAGTGATTTTGCGATTCCCCAGCGCGATTGATTCGGCAAACGCTGGAGGGCCGATGTTAGATACAGGCGGACAATCGCCGACTGGTCCTGCGCCGCCAATTCTTCCATCCGTCGCACAACAGAATCGGACGCGTCCTTGTCTTCCAGTTCCAGTTGAACGGCCCAGGCTCGAACGTATTCTTCCTTATCCGCCAGCAACCGCAGAGTCATGCCTTCCGTGATGCCACCAACTGCGTGCAATGTCCAGAGATAACGCAGACGCAATTCGACAGGCTTTGACTGATCTTCAGCGGCCTGCGCCAGTTCGGCAGTGGTTTCCGGTGAGCAGCCTTTTTCCATCAGCACCTTGCGAGCCATCCTCGCAAACCATTCATTGCGGTGCTCGTGAGCGGCGATGAGCTGCTTTTCAGACCAGTCCCCAAGATTGAGCTTCTGCGGCTTCACGTTTCCAAACGAGATCCGATAAACGCGGCCGTTGCTGCGGTCCCAGACTTCGGGGTTCGTGCGATGGCAGGCGTTCTTGTCATACCAGTCAATCTCGTAAACCGTGCCATCCGGAGCACAGCGAAGATTGATGCCTCGAAAGTAATGATCGTTGGCCAGCATCAGGTCCTTACCGTGATGTCCGACGTACGCCGAAGTACCCGCCACTGGTTCCAGAATGTCGCAGTTGATCCGATTGCCGTGGACATTGTGGAAGTAAATTCGGTTGCGGTATTCGTCCGGCCAGTTGTCACCCAGATAAACCATGGCTCCACAATGAGCATGACCACCGCCTGCGTCCGCCGTTGCCCCGGACGCTTTTGGTTCGTGACCCCACCAGGCTGAGTCCGCAAGGTTGCCGACATAATGCTGATGATCGGCAATCGTTTTGATGTCATCGTAGGTGTGCGGATTAAAATGCTGACCGCCCTGTCGATGATAACGAGCCCCCTGGATGACGTGCCACAGGTGCGGAATCACGCAGGCCGTGATGAAGGCCTGGCCTTTGTCGTTGAAATCGACGCCCCATGGATTGCTGGTGCCGTTCATGAACGCTTCGAACACATCCTTCTGTGGATGATATCGCCACACGGCGGCGTTCAGCGGCAGTCGTTCAGCATCCGTCGAGCCCGGCTTGCCAACCTTCGAATGCGTGAAGACTCCATGACAGCCGTACAGCCAGCCATCCGGCCCCCAAATGAATGTGTTGAGTGTTTCGTGAGTGTCCTGCCAGCCAAAACCATCCCGCAGAACGATCGCGCCTGGCGGCACGTCTTTTGGAAACTGAATTTTGTCTGTAGGTCCTGCCTGCCGGGCAGGACTTCGCGACTTGTCGCGACCGTTCTTGAGCGATGTTGTCACGACGTCGGCCGCTGCTTCGGTTTCAACGCTGCCCTCCACAGTTCGCCTGTCGGCGAAAGTCCTTTCCGGCAGAAAGGACCTACCAGCAGCAGCGGTTTGTTCGCCATCCGGCACGTCGTCTCCGTCGCGGTCGGGTATGAACATCAGATAAGGCGCCGCTCCGACGTAAACGCCTCCGAAGCCCACCTCAAGCCCGCTGACCAGATTCAGGCCTTCAATGAAGATCTTTGATGTATCGAAAATGCCGTCGCCGTTTTCGTCTTCCAGGATCAAAATTTTGTCCTTCCCCTCACCCTCGGCAGCTCGCAGAGGATACGTATGAGCCTCCGCGATCCACAGCCGGCCTTTGTGATCGAAGCACATCGCCACTGGCTGATGAACCATCGGTTCACCGGCAGCCAGTTGCACCTGAAATCCGGCAGGCACGGTCATGTGCTCCGCCGCCGCTTGAGGCGACAACCCTTCCGCCATTTCCTTACGCTTGCGAGGCTGTGCCTGAAGGAATTCCTCTTCGCTGACCTTTGTTGCTACATGCGTCAGAACATGAGCCCCCTTCATTCCCCCGCAAACAATATCGATCAGGCCATCGTTGTTAATGTCATCCACAACCAATCCGCGGCCGATCCCCGATTCGTCATCCGCCAGATGCGGGATAAAGTCAACGGTGCCATCTTTCCCGCGATACAGCTCAAACCAGTACACAACGGCACCGGCGTCCCACATCGGACTCTGGGCATGATGCGACCAGTATGTTTTCCCCGTCACAAGATCCAGGAGCCCGTCACCGTTAATATCGGCCAGTTTGACAGCATGGGGCTCCGTGAACAAAACACCGTAGGGACTGTCCTCCTTTGTTTCGCCCATCAGAAGGTGCTTTGCAAAGGTGGCGTCTCCGCTGGCATCGACCCCCGTGTTCTCATACCACGCCAGTCCAAAATCATGAGCGCTCAGCGCCGTCACGATGTCGGAGTCCTGGTCGCCATCAACGTCGTAGGCAAACATGTCGGCACCGGCACGAGCGAACGGATACTTGCGAAATTTCCAAACGCCTTCGACCGCGCCTGCGACAGGCTGCTCCATCCATCCATCGGTGGCGATCATATCCAGTCGCCCGTCGCTGTTCACATCGCCCACGCCAAGCCCATGTCCAAAGGGAGTGGGCGCGATCTTTTCGGAGATGTTGACGAACTTCCAGGCTCCCAGCGGATTGCTCTTTTCAGGCACGTAAAATCCGTAGTGGCCTTCGCGAGTACAGACGAGCTCCGGCACACTGTCGCCGGTGATATCCACAAATTGAGGCGCCTCGTTGCTGATCGAATCGGCGACCTGGAGCTTTTCCCAAAGACCCGTCAGACCGTCTTTCCCTGGATTGCGATACACAAAACCGGGTGTGCCCGGAAACCCGGCCACCAGAATGTCGTTCCATCCGTCGCCGTCGAAGTCATGGACCCAGTTGAAGAAATTATCCGCGTAGCCTTCTCGATTCTGCGGGACGGCCGGGTAAATCTCGTTCCGCTGTTGGAACTCAGGGCCCGCGTACCAGTGAGGCCCGTAAATGACATCGGTGTGGCCGTCGTTGTTCAGATCGCCCATCGCAATGCCTTCCGAATAATAGACATCACTGAGCTGCTGCCGGGCAAAGGTGTGGACGGAAAAATCCTGTGCGCCGACGCAGCAGAGGCCAGAGGCCAGCGGAATCAGCGCATAGAGCAAACGCTTTTGCAGGAAGCGAGACATGAGCCGTGGTCCTGGAACTTTGGAAGGGAAAACGCGGAGGGCAAGTTCCCGATAAGGGAATCCCCGAGGTCAGGTGCCTGTATGTTGCCAGATAGCCACACTTTCTGCCATAGACTCGGAGAAGGTGAGGCCTTTCTGCAACGTCGGGATCTTTCGCATCCATTCCTGCATGATCTCCCCAGGAGCGGCAACCCTGATGCTTGACGTTCATCGAAAGGTTTCAGGCGAACCACTTCCTCTTCAGCGGCACTCACGATCTATGGTAGTGCAGCACGTTGAGACGCAAACCGCGTTGCAGTGCGGGCTGGAACTGAGAGTTATGCAATCCCTTTTGAGTCTTCATCACGGCGGAATTGATCTGACCTGCGACGGGTCCTTTGATGGGGAACCGGCTTTCCGAGGGACTCGTGCTGCCCCGCAGAACGTTGCTCTCCAGCGACCGAGGAGTCTGGATAATACGACATCGATTCTGCCGCAGAGCGCGTGGATTCATGGGCTGGTTCTGGCGGCGATCATCGTGGTCGGCTTCTTTCTGGCACAGTTATTCTCCACCGTTGTGGATGCCGGCCTGCTGCCCGCAAATCCAACCTTTCGCTTCCTTCAAAACAATATGTCCACATTTGTCGTGGGATTTGGTTTTGCTCTGTATGGCTGTCGTGTTAACCGTCAGCTGCAGTGCGACAACCAGCGACGAGATTTCCTTGGGCCGTACAAGCTGATGAAGCTGATCGGCTCGGGCGGCATGGGTGAAGTTTATCTGGCCGAACATGAGTTATTAAAACGTCGATGTGCGGTCAAACTGATCCGCAGCGACAAAGCCTCCAACCGAAAGATGCTGGCCCGCTTTGAACGTGAAGTGAAAGCGACCGCCCAGCTGACGCATTGGAACACCGTGCAGGTCTATGACTACGGATGCACGACGGAAGGCACTTTTTATTATGCAATGGAATACCTGCAGGGACTAAATCTGCGGCAGCTGGTGGAAGAAAATGGAGCTTTGCCTGCAGGCCGAGTCATCTTCATTCTGCGCCAGCTCTGCGGTGCTCTGCATGAGGCTGCTCTGTTTGGACTTGTGCATCGCGATATCAAGCCGAGCAATATTTTTCTGACTGAACGAGGTCAGATGTTCGACATCGCCAAACTTCTGGACTTCGGACTTGTTCGGCCCGCCTCATTCGGCACATGCCCGATTCGCAATGTCAGCCGTCAGTTGCAGGGATCACCACGATTCATGTGTCCGGAACAGGCGCAGGGGCAGAAGCCCGACTGCCGCGGTGACCTCTACTCACTGGCATGCGTCGCCTATTTTCTGCTGACGGGCCGGGCTCCATTTGAAAACGATAATCCTGTGCTGCTGGTGGTGGCTCATGCTCAGACGCCGCCCAGTTCGTTCGAAGACATAGGCGTCAGCGTTCCGTCCGACCTTGCGTCCATCATCATGCGGTGTCTGAATAAAGACCCGGCGGACCGATTTCAGTCACCTCGCGATCTTCAGGATGCGCTCGATCAATGCCGGGACGCTCACGACTGGACATGGCGTGACGCCGAAAACTGGTGGCTGGATCACCCGGAAGAAACCCACCACCAGCCTGGAGAACCAGGCAGCGCAGCTGAAACCACTCCCAGCGTTTCCATTGTTGCTTCAGAGCCCGATGAAACCTTTGTCTGCAACGAACGCAGCAATCACGACAGCCACTGCTGACGGAAGACTACATGACAAGGCTTGTTTGAGGTCCTGACAGCAGACGCCAAAGTTCAGTGCCTGAGCCCTGACACAAGTCAAAGCCAGGACGAAGATTTGCCGGAAAACACACTTTCAAAATCACAGCAGGTGCAGCTGCTCACTTGCCAGCAGATCCGTGATCACATCGTCAACCGCTTTGAAGAACCAATCTGTTCCGCCGGCACCAGTCAGAGAATCCGCAGGGTTCGTGTCTTTCAGTACGTTCGTCTTCGCTTTCAGGGAAACTGTTGGTGCTCCGACTCCCGCCCGAAGATTCGAAACGCGTTGGGCATACAGATCAGGCGAAAGCCAAGCTGTACTCAGAACATTTAAGTTGGCAAATAGTGCATCGCTTGTGGTACGACCGGCGATCAGAACGTCGTCGTCCGTACCGCCATTCAGCGTGTCTTTGCCCAGGCCTCCGATGAGGATATCACGACCAGCACCTCCGAGGAGCACGTCATCTCCCGCGTTTCCGATCAACACATTTGCAAGTGAGTTTCCCGTCAACGAATCCTCAGCGGATCCACTGCCGGCGGCGTAAGCCCCAATCGCGTGGACTTAAGGAATCCGACCGGCGAGTGGGGTACGTAAGTGCCCTGATTCCCGCATCATTCGCAACAAATCAGGGGATTAACATCCCCCGCTCGCCTTAAGTCCACGCCATTTGGCGTAAGCCCAGTGGCACTCGCTTTGTGATTAAAGTACCCGTCACTCTCTGAGTGACGAATGCAAATGGCCTCATTTTGCGGCCTGCCTCACTCGGAGAGGTTGAGAAAAAATTAAAAAGCAGGTTTTTTGACCAGGGATTGCTGGTCAGCATGCACTAAAGATCGCCTCATGAAAACCACAAGATCCTCGAGCGACACCGACCACGCGCTCTTTCCCGTGTTGAGTTAAGAAGGCGACGGGCTATGATTCGTACTGGACCAATTTTGGTTTTCCGTTCGTCATCTTGAGTATAAAAAGTACCACTCAACCTTGTCGATATTCAACTTGCCGCTGGTTGTGAAGGTGGGAGTTCCAGCAAATTCGGATCAGCCGTCAGCTCAACCGCTTTCAACGAATCGTCGCCAGTTCCGTAGAATCGCCAATTCTTTTGTGAGATCAACCGTGCGCCTCGACGAAAAGACAGGAAGGACCATGTCCAACTGATGATGACGAACAGTCGGTTACGAAAACCAGTAAGAAAGTAGATGTGAACGACCAGCCACGCGATCCACGCGGGAAATCCAGTTAAGCGATACTTCCCCATTTCCGCGATTGCACAGCTTCGTCCAATCGTTGCCATTTGTCCCTTATCGACATAGCGGAACTCGGGGCGGGGCTTTTGGTCCAGGTCACTTTTGACAACTTGCGCAAAATGTCGACCCTGCTGCATCGCTACTGGTGCGATACCAGGAAGTGGACGATTGCTTTCGCTCGCGAAACGACACAGGTCACCGGCTGCGAAAACTTCAGGGTGACCAGTGATCGACAAATCTTTTTGAACCAAAATTCGCCCCTGTCGATCCCTTTGGAATCCATCTTGATTGCTGATCTCGGACGCTTGAACTCCAGCCGCCCACAACACCGTGGCAGCATGAATGCGGTCACCCGAAACTTCAACACCGTTTTTGTCAATTCCTGTGACTTCGCTATTGGTCCAGGCTTGAACTCCGAGCGACTCCAGATCTCGCATCGCACGACTGGCGAGACTATCCGAAAACATTGGCAAGATCCTTGGGCCAGCTTCAATCAAGATGATTCGGGCCAGGGTCGGGTCGATATTGCGGAAGTCTCGTGCCAGTGTGAAACGACTCATCTCGCCAATCGCTCCGGCGAGCTCAACGCCGGTTGGGCCTCCACCGACAACAACGAAAGTCAATTGCTTCCGCCTTTCACGCATATCCGTCGTCAGTTCCGCCTTTTCGAAGGCTTCCAGTACGCGCCGTCGGATTTCCGTTGCTTGCTCAATGGTCTTTAAGCCAGGCGCACTCTCTTCCCATTCGTTGTGTCCAAAGTAACCATGTTGAGCTCCGCAGGCGATCAAAAGGTAATCGTAGGGTAATTCACCAAACGACGCTTGAACCTTCCGCTCCATTAGCGAGATTGAATTGACCGTGCCGCAAAGTACCCGAACATTCTGCTGTTTCGACAGGATGCTGCGAAGTGGAGCCGCGATATCAGCTGGGCTTAGTCCTGCCATCGCCACTTGATAGAGCAGCGGCTGAAACAAATGATAGTTGCGTCGGTCAATCAGCGTAACGTCAACTCGCTTCTCTTTGGCCAGTGCCTTTGCGGCGTTCAATCCCGCAAATCCACCGCCAAGGATCACAACGCTCTTTAGCTTTAAATCAGTCATTTTGTTTGCACTCAATGTCGATCAGCCAATCGGCGGACCAGGTTCCACTTAAAGTCTCAATGACGGCGCTAGGTGCATAAAAAGAATGTCGGTTTGGCGCAAACGGAGTGACGCAGGATATGCTATTCACGTGGGGGGTACCATGGGGACGGGGGCACCATGGGAGCAAATCAGAGTTGGTGGTTATTGTATGCCAGGGAGGCGTCTATTCGGACGAAGCATTGACCGGTCGATTCTGGAGATAGGTTTCCATTCGCGAGTCATCGCAAAAGTGCAGAAGTTCGGATTTGCAAGATCGATTCGCCGCCTTTGATCGCATCATTCCAGAACATTTCCGTCCCCCTCACTCGCAGATTTGGGGGCGCAAAAAGGTGCCAGGATCTCCCCCGATCCCGGCACCCCGGATCCCGCTATTAATAGTCGGCTGGCCCCAAGATCCAGCCCCCGGATTTCACCACTACGGAATGTCGCGTGCTGTGGCCAGCGTCGGTTCATTCCTCGGGAACGTGCTGCCGGGTGCTTTTGATTTTGTGCTTTCGCATTTTGCCGTAGAGCGTGGTGGGCTTGAGCTTCAACTCCGCTGCAGCGCCGTCAGGACCGTAGATCTTTCCCTGACAACGGCTCAGTGCGTCCAGAATGATCTGACGCTCGATCTCCGCCAGGGACTTTCCGGCAAACGTAGCTCCCGCGTCAGGGCTGAGTGACGGATTGAGTGACGGATTGAGTGCAGGGCGGCCGTAGAGCCACGATTCGTCAATCGCCAGAATGTCTCCCTGGCTGATGATCATGGCCCGCTCAATGATGTTCTCCAGCTCGCGCACGTTGCCCGGCCAGGTGTAATTCATCATCAGCTCCATCGTGCGACGGTCCACTTGCGTTATCGACTTGTTCATGTGCACAGAGAAGCGTCCGATGAAATGGTTCAGCAGCGAAGGAATGTCCTCCCGCCGCTCACGCAGGGGCGGAACGCGGATAGGAAAGACGTGCAGCCGGTAATACAGATCTTCTCGAAACTGGCCTGATTCACAGAGCAGCTTCAGGTCCCGATTCGTCGCCGCGATCACACGCGTGTCGATCTGAATCGGTTCATTGCCACCGACGCGTTCGATTGTGCGTTCCTGAAGCACTCGCAGCAGCAGCACCTGGGTTTCCGCCGGAACTTCGGAAATCTCATCCAGAAAAATGCTGCCCCGGTGAGCCAGTTCGAAGCGACCTCGACGACGCTCGGTCGCCCCCGTAAACGCGCCGGCTTCATGTCCGAACAGCTCGCTGGGGATCAGATTCGGAGCGAGCGAAGCGCAGTTCACCTTCACCAAAAGTTCATCACGCCGGGAACTGAAATCATGGATGGCTCTGGCGATCAGTTCCTTTCCTGTGCCGGTCTCGCCGAGGATCAGCACGGTGGAATCCGTCTGCGCGACTTGCTCAATGGCCACACGTACCTGCTGCATGGCACGACTGTCGCCGATGATGTTTCCAAAGTCCTTATCCGTCCGAATTTCATCTCGCAGGTAGATATTCTGCTGCTGCAGTTCTCCTTTCAGACGATCGATCTCGCCATAGGCTGTGGCATTGTCAACCGCAATCGCCAACTGTCCGCAGGCTTCATTCAGCAGCTCAAGATCCCAGTGATCGGGTGCCTCCGACTGACGCGACGCGATTCCCAGCACTCCCAGGAATTGATCGCGAGTCGACAACGGCAGGAAGACTTTCGAAGCATAACCTGCCTCCCAGAGTTTTTGATCGTCCGGAAACGAATGGGAACTTTTCAATGAACGAACCACGTGCGGCACTCGATGCTGCATAACCCATTGAAAGGCCGACTCCAAGTGTGGCTGCACTGCGGTTTCCGTCATTCTGCGGCGATCGGAGACAATCTCCACCGCCAGTTCGCTGCGCGCGAATTCAGCTCCGGCCAGCAACAGGCTTACGCGGTCGCACTTGAGCAGTCGATGAATCTGATCGGCCGCATGCTCAAAGATCGTGCGAATGTTGAGACTGGAATTGAAGACATCGCCAAACTCCACCAGCAGTCGATAGCGGGATTCCGAATGTCGCAGTTGTTGCGTCTGTTTATCAACCTCCTGCTGCAGAGTTTCCAGAAATCTGTCCTTCGATCTGTTCGCCGTAGCCAGCTCCTCGTTCTTCCGCTGCAGCTCACTGATCAGCTGAGCCTTCTCCAGACTGATGGCGATGTGACCCGCCAGGCGACGAAGCAAGACCGCGTGCTGTTCCGTGTAGATGCCAGCTTCGCGGCTGGAGAAGAAGATCACACCGATCGGTTTGCCATTCGCCAGCAGTGGCAAAGTCAGACTCGACTTCATGCCTTCCCGCCGAATCAACTCTGTCGAAACGGACTGAGGTTTCCGGGAATGGTAGTCGTCCAGATCATTGATGATGCGCGACTGACCTGTGGCCAGCAGCGGGGCCAGCGTTGAGCCAGCGAGTCGCGCCGTATAGCCGACTTTCAGCGTGACGTCACCGTCGGACCGGCAGGACGCAAGCCGCAGCAGGTCGCCCGGTTCTTCGCGTAGAGCCACCGCGATTCGATTGTACGGCACGATTCCCTGCAACTGGTTATACACCGAGTCAAACAGGTCATTGAAGCTTTGCCCCATGTTGAGCTGTTCGAGCATCTGCTCGACAAGTTGCTCGTAATTGCCGTGCTCGCAATTGCCGTGCTCGCGTGGCTCGCTTAATGTGAGTGATGTCATCGAAATACAGCCATCTAACGAAATATGGTCACTTCCGCGTTTTATCAGCCCGACCTGCTAAAAAACAGCGTGTTTATGGCTCTTAAGCCAGTGATATGGGACTGAGGATACCCAGAGAGTGATTGGAATTGAATCAGAAACGACCAAATATGGTTACTCCCGAACGATCTTCTCAGACAAAAGGATTCGTGTTAAGTGTTTTAATAGAAACGGTTTACAGGCAGTGGCGGCGTAAAATCAGCTTCGCGGCACAGCGGTTGCTTTACTGAGAGTCAGCCGCAAACACTTCAAGGGCAAGTATCCCATGACTCACGTTGTTGCTCAACCATGCTACGATTGTAGATACACCGACTGCGTCGTCGTTTGTCCTGCCAATTGTTTTCACGAAGGTCGACGGATGCTGTATATCCATCCGCAGGAATGCATCGACTGCGAATCGTGCGTGCCAGCTTGTCCGGCGAACGCGATTTTTCATGAAGATCGTCTGCCACTGGAATGGGCTCCATTTCGTGATCTGAATGCCACGATGGCGCGGCAGAGTCCTTCGATCCTTGAACCCCGAAATGTCATGAAGCCACTTTAGAAAGTCAGGAGATCTCAAGATGTCAGTCAAAATTACGGAAAGTGCCGCACGCGAATTCAAGAAGGTCATTGTCGAGCAGCAGATGCCTGATACGATCGCGCTCCGCGTAGGTGTGAAGGGCGGCGGCTGCAGCGGTTTTGAGTACCAACTGGAGTTCGACGACAAAGTAAACGAAGACGCTGACATGCTGGTTGAGATGCATGGTGTTCGCGTGGCGGTCGATAAGAAGAGTGCCTTATTTCTGGAGGGCACTGAAATTGATTTTCACGAGAGCCTCGACAAGCGCGGCTTTGTCTTCAACAATCCGAATGCGACTAAGTCCTGCGGCTGCGGCAGTTCTTTCTCGGCATAAACATTATTTGAAATTTCGGCTGTGGACTTGCCGCTGGGATCTGAACGCTGCCAGCGGTAACTCCGGCTAATGATCGACAACAGGGGAAACGGACATGTCAACGGATAACGCATTGCTCGAAGAATACTCCCAGCGCGAGTACAAGCACGGCTTCGTAACGGACATCGAAGCGGATGCGATTGCCCCTGGCCTGAACGAAGACGTCGTGCGGCTGATTTCGTCAAAGAAGAACGAACCCACTTGGCTTCTGGAATGGCGGTTGAAAGCTTACCGGCACTGGCTGACGCTGAAGGAGCCCACATGGCACAACGTCAAGTATCCTGCGATCAACTATCAGGATTCCATCTATTACTCCGCGCCCAAGCAGCAAGTGAAGCTCAACAGTCTCGATGAAGTCGATCCGCGCCTGCTTGAGACTTATGAGAAGCTGGGGATCCCGCTGGAAGAGCAAAAAGCTCTGGCGGGAGTCGCCGTCGATGCGGTATTCGACAGCGTATCCGTGGCCACGACTTACAAGGCCACGCTGGAAGAGCATGGCGTCATCTTCGGCCCTTTTTCCGAAGCCGTCCACAGGTTTCCGGAGCTTGTGAAGCAGTATCTTGGTTCGGTGGTTCCCTATTCGGACAATTTCTTCGCCGCGTTGAATTCAGCCGTCTTCAGCGATGGATCGTTCTGCTTCATCCCGAAGGGCGTGCGTTGCCCGCTGGAACTGTCAACGTACTTCCGAATCAACGCGCAGAACACCGGACAGTTCGAGCGAACTCTCATCATTGCCGAGGAAGGCAGCTACGTCAGCTACCTCGAAGGCTGCACAGCTCCGAAGCGTGACGAAAATCAACTGCATGCCGCGGTGGTAGAACTCGTCGCGATGAAAGACGCTCAGATCAAATATTCTACCGTCCAGAACTGGTATCCCGGTGATGCGGACGGCAAAGGCGGGATCTATAACTTCGTGACGAAGCGTGGTGCCTGCCGTGGCGACAATTCAAAAATCTCATGGACGCAGGTGGAGACCGGTTCTGCCATCACCTGGAAATATCCGAGTGTCATTCTGCAAGGCGACAACTCTGTCGGCGAGTTTTATTCGGTGGCCGTGACCGCCAATCATCAGCAGGCCGACACCGGCACAAAGATGATTCACATCGGCAAGAATACGAAAAGTACGATCATCTCAAAAGGGATCTCGGCTGGATTCGGGCAGAACAGCTACCGAGGCCAGGTGAAGATTCTGAAGGGGGCCACGAACGCTCGCAACTTTTCTCAGTGCGATTCGCTGCTGATCGGCGACCGCTGCGGAGCTCACACGTTTCCGTATATCCAGGTCCGCAATACCACGGCGAAGGTGGAACACGAAGCATCGACGTCCAAGGTGGGCGAAGACCAGATTTATTACTGTCGACAGCGCGGCCTCAAGACTGAGGACGCGGTCAATATGATCGTCAACGGGTTCTGCAAGGAAGTCTACGACGTGCTGCCAATGGAATTTGCGGTTGAAGCGAGAAAGCTGCTGAGCGTCAGTCTCGAAGGCAGCGTTGGGTAAGGTTGGACGAGAATTGAACCCGGACGAGAATTGAACCCGGACTAGAATTGAACCCGGACTAGAATCGGACAGTGATTTTCGTTCAGCGAAAGCCTGCCGCTCGGGCAACTGGTTTCCCGCCCGCCCACTGAACATTTTATACGAAAGAATAAACATGCTGGAAATCAAAAACCTACACGCGAAGTCCGAAGATAAGGACATCCTGCGTGGCATCAATCTGCAGGTGAATGCTGGCGAGGTTCACGCCATTATGGGACCGAATGGTTCCGGAAAAAGTACGCTCGCCCACGTTCTGGCCGGTCGTGAAGACTACGAGGTGACTCAGGGAGAAATCCTTTACAACGGCGAGAATCTGCTCGAGATGGACATCGAACAGCGCGCCGCCGCAGGACTCTTTCTGGCCTACCAGTATCCGATCGAAATCCCTGGCGTCAGCAACAAATATTTCCTCAAGGCCGCCATGAATGCAATCCGCAAGCAGCATGGCCAACCGCTGATCGACACGACCAGTTTTCTGAAACTGCTCAAGGACAATATGCAGTTGCTGGGCATGGACAAGAGTATGATGGAACGCTCAGTCAACGAAGGATTTTCCGGTGGCGAGAAAAAGCGGAACGAGATCCTGCAGATGGCGATGCTGCAGCCCAAGCTGGCCGTGCTGGATGAAACGGATTCGGGCCTGGACATTGATGCGTTACGAATTGTGGCCGATGGTGTGAATACGCTGCGTGGCCCTGACAGAGCGATCATCGTGGTGACGCATTATCAGCGACTGCTCGACTATATCGTGCCGGATCAAGTCCACGTACTGGCTGAAGGACGCATCGTTCGGTCCGGTGATAGAACTCTGGCTCTCGAGCTGGAAGACAAGGGCTATGGGTTCCTCGAGACACATTCGACCACCGCATCAGCAGCCGCTGTGTAGCGTGTAGGGAATACTGTTGAAAGATAACCCCGCCTGGAAGAATCTTAATGGCGTGGACTTAGGGCAGAATCAGTATTAGCCGAACGGCGCTAGCCTAATGGTACTTACTTTGCGATTAAAGTAGCCGTCACTCTCCGAGTGACGAATGCTAAGGGCCGCGTTTTGCGGCCTGCCTCACTCGGAGAGTGAGGTCTACTATGGGAAAGTGACTGCCGAAGGACGCTAGCCCCGGTTTTCTCGGCGAATCAGAAGTCCTAAACCGGGGCTTGCCTCCTGCGGCGGATTAAGTCCACGCCATTGTGGAAGAATCCGGTCGAGTCGTTTGCGGTGCGACGGATCACTCGGTTTCCGTAATTTTGAGAGAACCTTCAATGATTGCGACTAAATAATGATTGCCACTGAAACAGATGCTTATCTGGATGCCTACCAGCGGTTCCATGACGCTCGCGCTGACACCTTTCCTGTGTCGTTGCGAGCGCTGAGCGAACGCGCATTGAACCGGTTTACGAAGCTCGGCATCCCGACAACGAAGGATGAAGACTGGCGATTCACCAACATCGCACCGTTCGCCGCGCGGTCATTCCAGATTGCTGAGTCGGCGGAAGGCGCTGCGTCAGGCATCGAGAGCCTGGTGAAAGAAGCCATTCTGGACCCAGACTTTCATAGGCTGGTCTTCATCAACGGCCGCTATGCTCCTCAATGGTCTCATCTGCATCCGCTTACGAACGGCGTGATCGCCGAGAGTTTGGCGCAATCGATTATCACGCGTCCGCAGTCCATCGAGTCTCGCCTGGGGCAGCATGTCGCTTTCGAGCATTCTGCGTTCATCGCGTTGAACACGGCCTTTGTCGAAGACGGAGCGAACATTGTTGTACCGGATGACGTCATCGTCGATCGACCGTTTCATCTGATTTTTCTCTCCGTCGCGGACGAACCCGTGGTCAGTCATCCGCGGAATCTGATCTCCGTCGGCAAGAACAGTCGAGCCACGCTGATTGAGAGCTATCACGGACTGGATGGGGCCGCCTATTTCACCAATGCAGTGACGGAAGTGGAACTTCACGATTCGGCTCATCTGGATCATCACAAATTGCAACATGAGCAGCTTAACGCTCTGCACGTGGCAACGACTCAGGTTTATCAGGGGGCGAGCAGTCACTTCAGTTCGCACTACTTTTCCTTTGGCGGTGATCTGAGTCGCAACGAGTTGAATTGCAGGCTCGACGGGGAAAAAGCCGTGTGTACTCTCAACGGGCTGTACATGCCCGCCGGCGATCAGCACATGGACTGTCGCACGCGGATCGATCACGCCAGGGCGCATTGCAACAGCTTTGAACTCTACAAGGGTATTCTGGACGACCGGTCGAAAGGCGTTTTCAACGGCAAGATTTACGTCCATCAGGACGCTCAGAAGACGGACGCAAAGCAGAGCAATCAGGCTCTACTGTTGTCGGACGATGCCATTGTAGACACCAAACCGCAACTGGAAATCTATGCCGATGACGTCCGCTGCACTCACGGCGCCACGGTGGGTGAACTGGATGAACAGGCCATTTACTATCTACGATCACGCGGCATTCCTTCAGATCTGGCGCGGACAATGTTAATCTTTGCGTTTGCCAACGATGTCGTGCGTGGTGTGGAAGTTCCGGCTCTGAGACAGCATCTGGAAACGATTCTGCTGGCCGATCATGGGCTCGACAATGTCTGAAAGGGAAGATCCCCGCAAACAGGATTGAGCGGGCTTTGCTGGCGATTCGGAAAGTGATAAAGGTGTTTCCATGTTAGACCAGGAATTTCGCGAGATCTATGAAGATCTGATCCTCGATCATCAGCAGGACCCTCGCAACTTTGGGCCGATGACGGATCCTACTCACCGAGCTGACGGGTTCAATCGTAGCTGTGGAGACCTGATTCATCTGTCTCTGAAGCTCGACGATGATCGCATTCAGGAAGTGAAGTTCACGGGTTCTGGCTGTGCGATCTCCACTGCATCCGCGTCGCTGATGACGGAAGCTCTGCAGGGGAAAACGCGAGCCGAAGCGGAGATTCTGGCGAAGCAGTTTCGTGAACTGCTCATAGGAAGCCTTCCGGGCGATAAGCCGTTAACCACTGAGCCCGTGGACCTGGGGGACTTGCAATTTCTCTCGGGCGTGAAACAGTTTCCGATTCGAGTCAAATGCGCTACTCTATGCTGGCATACGCTGGAAGCCGCCTTGAACAGAAAACTCGACGGGGCCAGCAGCACGGAATAATCCGTGTCAAATGACTCTGATCAACAACTCCACTTAAACACTGAAATAATAGGGAAGCAACGTTGGCTACGACGAACGAACTTTACAATGCGGCCATGAAACTCAAAGACAGCGGGCAGCCGGAAGCCGCCATTGAGAAGCTCGGCGAACTGCTTGCTGAAAACGACACGTATGCGCTCGCGTATTCAGCGTTGGCCGTTCTGTACGGCAAACTGAACCAGCACGACAAAGCGGTTGCCAATGCTGTGCGGGTGAGCGAGTTGGCGCCGGAGGATTCTTTCTCCTGGACCGCCTTGAGCGTGATCTATCAACGAGCCTTCGCGGGAACCAACGAACAGCGTTACATCATGCTTGCTGAAGATGCGATGGCGAAATCGAAGTCCATGACCGGCCACTGACAGGCGTCTCACAGCGAACCAAGGGAGATCAACAGCAACGTCTGATTCGAAAGCCAAATGAAATGATATCGCTGCCAGACTCAACACGTATCGACAATCCCGACGTTATTCTGATCGGAAGCGGCATTATGTCGTCAACGCTTGGCGCGATGCTCAAGCGACTGCAGCCGGACCTGAAAATCCAGCTCTACGAGGTGACCAAGGAACTCGCTCAGGAAAGTTCGGACGGCTGGAACAACGCCGGGACCGGGCATGCGGGAATCTGCGAACTGAGTTACACGCCGCATCGCAACGCCGATGGTTCGGTCGATGTGTCGAAGGCGATCGAGATCTATCAGCAGTTTGAACAATCAAAGCAGTTTTGGGCTTATGCGATCAGTGAAGGAATGATCGATAGTCCGCGCGAATTCGTGAATCAAATTCCTCACATCAGCTTCGTTTATGGTCCGGAACAGGTTGACTTTCTTAAGGCCCGTTACGAGTCCATGTCGGCCCACCATTTCTTTAAAGAGATGGAGTTCACAACGAATCGCGAGGTCATCAAAAGTTGGGCACCGTTGTTGATTGAGGGTCGCGATGACATGCCGGTCGCCGCAACCAGAATGGCCGCCGGTACCGACGTCAACTTTGGCGCGCTTTCCCGGAAACTCGTGCATTGGCTGGCCCGCCAACCCGGCTGTGGTGTCGCCACCGGGCACCGCGTCATCGATCTCGACAGAACGTTAGATGGCTGGAATGTCAAAGTGAAAGACATTTCCGGCAACCGCAGTTTCAACAACCGAACGCAGTTCGTGTTCATCGGAGCTGGCGGCGGCAGCCTGCCATTGCTGCAGAGATCGAAGATCGACGAG
>Ga0209491_10002116_pt1 | contig 36340 bp, 18 predicted proteins | sample BON02_FD_187213 | JGI IMG/M metagenome (GOLD analysis project Ga0209491, IMG submission 187213) | Freshwater microbial communities from Lake Bonney liftoff mats and glacier meltwater in Antarctica - BON-02 (SPAdes) (version 2) | ecosystem: Environmental > Aquatic > Freshwater > Ice > Glacier... | reverse complement strand
TAACTAACAATCAGGTGTTGCTTGACTGTCTCCCCACTTCCCACAATATGTTGCGGGTAGCCTCCCGCAACATATTCTTCGATGTGTTCGTAACACCCAAAATGGGCGATAACACATCATTGTAAAAAACCAATAAAAACCCAGGAAGAAAATAACCTGTTTGCCATCCTTGCTTCTATCTACTGCTTGTAAAATCCCGGTAATTGATTTCAGTTTGTGGTGATTACAGGATGTTGAATCGACACGTGGTACGAAAAAAAAAATGGAAACGCGTTGTGAGTGTTCGAGTACACACACAATTGGAAGTCCTATAGTTTTCAGTATATCTTACTGCTTATTCTATAAACTGGACACGAACAATAAAAAAGAGCGGCGAAGTGGATTTCACACGTTGTTACACGCGTTTCAAAATTTTCACTTTTTATCAAACTGGAATCGATATGGGTGTAAAATCAGTAGAATATCTTGATGGAAGCAAAGAGAGTGGGAAAGAGTTGACTAGAGCTGGTCATGCTCGTGTAACGTACGAAGATGGAGAAGTGTTTGAAGGTACCTTTGTGCAATCAAACGATTCACTCGTGAAAGAGGGACACTGCCGATATCATTGGGCCAGTGGTGCGGAATACGAAGGATCCTATAAAGCAGGAAAGAAAAACGGAGAAGGTCGCTATGTCTTTCCTAACGGTGATGTGTACAAAGGGAGTTGGAAAGATGGAGTTAAGTGCGGGAATGGTGTGTATACGTTTACAAATGGAGATGTGTTCAAGGGCCATTGGGATAATGATATGAGATCGGGTGAGGGCGTTTACACTTACAAAAATTCAGGGGCAGTTCTTGAAGGTACCTGGGAAAACGGTGAATTTGCCACCGGCCGTTGGCGAAAGGGAGATGCTCGAATGTCCACGGCTACCGTCAAGAAGAGTTTAAGGAATCTTTCGTCGCGTTTATCTAAAAGGAAACCAAGCGAGAAAAACACACCTTTGGGCATTATTATATCAGGAGCTCCCGCTAGTGGAAAAGGAACTCAATGTGAGCTCATCCGAGAGAAGTACGGTGTAGTCCATTTATCAACTGGTGATATGCTGAGAGCAGCAGTTGCAGCTGGAACCCCAGTGGGTAAGCAAGCCAAGGAACTTATGGAGTCTGGGCAACTTGTCTCAGACGATTTAGTAATTCAAGCAGTCAAAGAGCGACTCAACCAAGAGGATGTGAAGAAACATGGATTTCTATTGGACGGATTTCCAAGAACAGAGGCTCAGGCAAAAGCGCTAGGGGAGTTGGGTTTCAAGGTTGATGTATTCCTTATGCTACACGTACCTGATGAGCTCTTGGTGGAGAGAGTGATTGGGCGAAGGATCGACCCCCATACTGGTAACTCCTATCACGTGTCATTCAATCCACCTCCTGAGGAGATTGAGAACCGTGTGATTCAACGCGCTGATGACACAGAGGAGAAAGTTAGAGTTAGATTGCAGCACTTTCATGGCAATATTAACTCGGTGAAGAATTTCTATTCTGATAAAGTTGTAGATGTTCACGGGCACCACCCTAAAGAACACGTGTGGTCACAAATCCACAAAGCACTCGGATCGTTTCTTTAACTTTAGAGTATGAACAATAATAATTATTAATTTGTAGTCATATTTTCCAAATACGACACGATATCCCCCACTCCGGGTAAAACACTAGAAGGCCTGTAAGGGAATTTCAAAATGTCAGCAGATGAGGTTACTCCACTTAATACCAATACAGTATCGATTCCAGCCTCAACACCAGCTTTAATATCGGTGTTCATCCTATCGCCAACCACTACTGCATCAGATCTATGCACGTTTAGACGCTCGATGGCACTTTGAATCATTAAGGGATTCGGTTTTCCGAGATAATATGCTGAAAACCCACTAGCGGCTTCTATTGGTAGGGTTATTGCACCGGTACCAGGCTGTAATTCCAGCCCAATACGATCAGCAACATCTTCGTTAGTGCCAAAGAACCTAGCTCCTCGTCTTACCATCTTTACAGCAAATTCGATTTTCGAATAGCTGTACACGTCATCTGATGTGCATTCTCCTACAACTAGAAAATCAGGAGTACTCATTTCTGCTTTCACTTCATCAACTACCTTGACACCTTCTGCTTCCAAGCACGCTTTGAGTGACGCAGTTCCAATCACAAAAGCTCTTCCTCCTGGTTTTTGCCGTGCTAGAAATGTGGCGGTACTCATGGCGCTCGTGTAGAAATGCTCGGGGGCAGTCGACAGACCTAATCTAGAAAACTTGTCAACTAGTTGATCATTGGTTTTGTCACTAGCATTGGTCAGGAACAAATGGGCAACGTTATTGTCCTGCAAGTAGTTCACAAGTTCCTTCGCCCCTGGTAATAAATTTGTACCATGATATAGCACACCGTCACAATCAATGATGTATGCTTTCTTTGAGCGAAGCATGTGCGAGGTGAAAGACATATCAGCGGCACTGGGACTGAATCTCCTGAATTGAGATGACAGTATACGCTTCCTGAAACCAAACATGATTATTAATAAAGCTTCGTTTTTTCAGACTAGTAATGTCACCTTCAATTGTACCTACCCGACAAATGAAATAAAAGGGCTTTCAAAAAAACTCTTTCAAAGTAGATTCAAAGTAGATTCTATCTTCGATGCAAACTGCATTAATAATCCACTACCTATTGGTATGCGTGGTGTTTATATACCTGATAAATCATTTCCTGCGTCTCTGTGATTCAACAGACACCTTCTCCATTCGATATGACCAATACACTACTGGGTCCGATATCGTTGATGTCATTATTTTGGAGAACACTCTAACAGGAGAGATGGTTTCATTCATTCCGGAATACGGAGGAGGCGTGGATCAGCTGAGGCTTCTTGCGGGTGCGCGCTTGCGAGATGTATTATGGTCGTTTGATGGCAACGCCACTGAGATTAAACTGAATCCCACGTAAGTTTTCTGGCTCTTTACTTGGATTGTTAACACTAAGCGTCGTGGCTAGATGGAAGGGGAAAATGCTGATCCCTTATGCGAACAGGATTGGTGGAGCCACTTACAATTTCAATGGGACTACATTCTTGTTACCCAAGAATGATGTTGCTGGGTTGAACAATTCACTTCACGGGTTATTATGGAACAGAAAAGTAAGCTTTTACTTCTCATCATATTTATTCTTATCGTATATAGATGCAAGTTTCAAACACAAGTGTTAACGAAACCAGTTCGTCTGTCACCCTGACTTACAGTTTTAATGGCAAAGATGTCGGGTACCCGTTTCATCTCCAGGTTTCGATCGAATATATTTTATCTTTCGATGGATTCTTCGTCAATATTGTTGCTTTTAATAAAGACCAAAATGGCTGGCCTCTTCCTTTTTTCCATGGGTTTCATCCATACTTTTTAATGAATGTGTCAAGAGCAGTTCTCGCTTTGGACAATTGTGGTGAGAAGAATCAGTACACTCACGTGCAAGTAACAACTGGACCTCAATATCCGCCGCCAAGATATAGCAATATGATACCCAATGGGAAGACCGCAGGCCCTTGGAATCGTTTCAATGGATCTTCTTCTTTCGGAGGTACGTTTTCCAAACCGGAATACTTCGACGACGAGGCAAAAGCTTTGAATGTCGCGGAATGTGGACACTGGCTTCGACACACCTTGACTGATTTTGAAGAAGGGGTTCGAGTCACGCTACTGACAACCCAGGATTTTAAATATCTTCAAATTTTTACTGGAGCTGTGTCGACTTGGGGAGTGAATGCTGTGGTACTTGGTACGTTTCAAAATGTTATTGACAATAACAGACTATTTATTTTAAATCGTTGCTACGTTCTAGAGCCTCTCAGTGCCATGAGTGACGCGTATAATAACCATGACGGCTTGCACATACTTAGTCCGTAAGTTGCTCATTGTAACCATTAGCTTTGATCTTATCTTGGCTCTAGGCTTGAAACATTTCGATCTTCCTTTGGAATAACTCAGGATAGTGTTTAATTAAAATATGAATAATATTACTACTATTAAAACAAAGGAAAAAGGAATACGTGGTGCACTGCTAATAGAGTCGTCGTAGTTGACAAACAAGGAAATATTTTGCTGGAAAACGCTGGAAGTTAATGAATTGCTTTCAATAGCTATCGCAGTGCAGTTTTCTACTCCACGCCAGTACCCACCAACAGCTACCCCATACTCCACCACCCACAAACTCAGCACATAACCGACAACATATTGTGACGGATGAACTCGCTCGAGGTCACATCGAACAACAGTGTCATCGGACAACTCTCGTCGACGACCAAACCGAAATTCAAAAGAATTATTTGAATACTTGTCCACATGGTTCTGCCAAACATCTTGGTCGTCTAATGCGCAACTGACTCCGTACGTTTCTTCCATTTGATACTCCAACCTTGAATTGCCGCAGCACTCCAGACAAAAAGCCCCCCCACCATTAGAGTCCCACAAAAAAGGGAAATCAGAGACCTCATAGTTGACCAACTCGTTTTGGTGAACGTTGGAAGTACACACCCCTCCCTTGATCCCTTGAAAGCAAGTCATGATTTGATCGAGGTCCAGCGTCAAGTTTGCTTCTGTCACATGTCCCCATATGTTATAGGTCGATCCCTCGCAACAACTAAGTACTTGTATCAATACCAGGAACCTCAGCATTTATTGTTGTTATCAACCTACAACAGTAACTATTGAATTTATCCACGAAACTTAACGGATACATTTTTCCCACACGATGGCTAGTGTGTTGACCTGGATGTTGCTACTTGGAGTGTGTGATGGTTTTTTATCGCAATATGACATCCGTGGATATATGGCTCCACTAACACAATTCAATATCGAAACAAACACCATGGAACCTACTGCTGATGATCTCAATTTGATCATGAAAAGCTGTTTCGAAGGCGCAGGAATGGATTCATGCACATATGATGATTCTGGAGTGATCGATGATTTAACTGGATATTCTTCTAACATGGTTGATTTCCCGTTTGCATGGGCTTCTGAATTCCCTGGTAGTCTCAAATATTGTCTGCAATGTTGCGGGAACCACAGATTGTCGTACTATTTTGACGAAACCTTTCCATTGGTGTGTAATTTGGACAGCTTCGTCTCGTCAAATGTAATGCGAGATCTCAATAATGAATATTATCCGGATTATGAATTCAGATTTGCCCGTTATGAAACCAGTTCGGATACGTCGGTTACTCGCTGTGCGCTTGAAAGAACCCACAGAGAGCAAGGATGGGAACTTATGGGTTACAATATAACTATATGGGTAGAAGAACAAAATAATATCATAGGTTTTTGGAGAGGTGTTCGAAAATGTGAAGCTCTTGCCTTTGAAACAAATGATACAGTGATCAAGGCTGAGAAGCTGTTCTATGAAAATATCCGTCTTTTAGTGAACGATGATACCATTAATGCCGGTACTAGTAGGTTTTTAAAGGCGGTTTCGTTGCAATTGCTGATGCTTTCCTTATTTTAGAATATCTATTATATGGGGGCTATCTACTTGAGCCTTCACTGTTTCGTCTCACAAGTTATTATTAGACTTTTTATTATAATTTCGCTTTGAGTGACCTGCTTTTACTTTCAATGTCTCTTGATATAGTAGATATTTGCTCTCGAGGTACAGGTGGCGGTTGCCATAACCACGCACCGCCATCCACTACAATGGTATCGCCAGATATAAATGATCCACCTGGAGTGCACAGAAACAAACTGGTAAATCCAATGTCAGAAGTCTTGCCTGCTCTCTTCATAGGAATAGTTTCTATGAGCGCCTCTAAAACATTGGGTTTACCGCCTGTTAGCTTGGTTAGGCCTGGTGTCCCTTCAATCGGGCCGGGAGCAATCCCATTGACTCGAATTCCATAAGTTCCCCATTCTAGTGCCAGTTGCTTGGTGATCTGATCAATCGCACTCTTAGCTGCACATGCATGAGTCTGGTACCAAGTGGCCCCAAAATGCAATGTAGCACTGATATTAATAATAACGCCATTACCGGCTTTCTTCAACTCTTGAAATGAGGCAGTACACATATTGAACACTCCAAATGTATCGATTTCCATGACTGTTCGAAATGCTTTCATTGACATCTCTTCTGCCAATGCTAAAAAATTTCCGGCCGCAGAATTTACTAGAGTATCCAATCTACCGAATTTCTCTACTGTAAACTGCACTGCGTTCTTCGCACTTTCCTCTGATCGAACGTCCCCCACAACATAGGCACTCTTGCAACCGAGATCCGAGAGTTTCTTGCATGCATCTCTTAGAAATTCTTCTCGTCGCCCCATTAGCACAACAGTAGCACCATGGGATGCGAGTACCTTCGCAATGCCAAAGCCAATCCCTAACTCAGAACGATCAAAACAAGGATAAGGCGTTGTGATTCACTTACCTGATCCACCACCGCTGATAAGAGCAACGCGTCCGGCAATGGCATCTGGTTTAAAGGGAGAGTCGTCCATCTTCAATAGTGATGTATTTCGAGTTTGCGTTGAAATACACCTTGTCCTACCTTGCGAACTCCAATATTGTATGGCCCCCGCAGCAACATATGTTTTTTATCCATCATTTGAAACGACAATTTCTATTTATTTCTCTAGGATTTCCTTACATGAAACCATAGTAGTCCTCGTAACCAAACCAGATGCGTTCTTCCCGCAGTAGTAGTTCTTATGTATTTTGCCTATGTATTATTGTTTTTCCATTCGCCTTCGCCGAACGTTGTCAGTCCAAGAGTCACTTGGAATTTCCCCTTGTTGTACAATCGTAACCTCAGCTTATCAGGTGTGCACTCGCTTGGACGCAGTTTCTATACTGATTGGATCGGTTTGTTGATACTTCTTTTTTTTGAACCACAAGCAGATGGATCTCCGCACCCAAGGGATGTGTGTTCCTCATCCCACCATGAATGCTGTCCCAAGTATGTGGATGGGTCCAGGTAGAATGAAGGACTCTTATATTCAAGGCAATGGAGAGACGCAAAAGGCTGCCAAGATCGTTTGGGATTGCAACCGCGTCCTTTCGCTGCTTAACGTCGTGTATACATTAGAAAACAATAAAAGGTCAGAGCGTTGCTGGAAATCTTTGGCCACTCATTTCAACAATAGGCTCGATATGGATCGCCAATTTAAGCCGGAAGATATAAAAATGAAAATCAAACATTTGCTTCAAGAGCGTAAGAATCGACATCAGTTGCGGTTCTGGGAAGCAGCTCGTATGGGCGCGTCGGTCGAAGACCTTTATCAGCGACTAGAGGGAGTCATTGAACATTCGGAAGGTGATCCAAAACAATGGCCTGTCAAAGAGATGTCAGAATATCTGTTTTCAATCCAAGCCACTAAACACCTACCTAGTTTGCTTTTGTGGAGTTCTGAGGTGGGAAAGCTTGTGGGGGATTCGATCATGAAGCTTCATAAAGAGTTTGGGACGCGTATCATCCGGATCCATCAGCCTATTTCAACAATATTTCCTCAATCAGAAATAGAGTTGTATATACTTCACAATTGTGAATGTACTATTTGCTCCAAATGGAACTTGCTAAAGGCCAACGATACCAGGTTGGCTTGGACGCATAAGAAATGTAAACTGTATGCGACGCTTCTAGTGCTGCATCAGACATTGCCGTGGAAATTTATGCTGGCTGAAATCCAACGAGACACGACGACATATTTTTGGTTGGAAGGATGGCCAGAGCATGAAATAAAGCAACTTATGGAAATATTGCATTCAACTTCTAATTGCGAATTTTGCCAGCCTGGAAAACGGAGAAACCGCGGAGTCAAGGCGGAAAAAGGGGTTTCTTTGGAGGAGATGATAAATGTCATTGTTTCATCTAAATTGCAAAAGAAACCGAAGCGGGCCAAGATCAACGAAGTAGGTTCGTTTCAAATAACTCAGCCGTCTCAAGTAGTTTCAAATCCGGTTGAGCGAAATATTTGGCTTCGTCCTGAAAGTATAACAGCTGCCACAAATACAAGGCGATCCTTTTTCGGTGGTGGCAATCAACCTGCTACAGAGGCACTGAAAAACATGGCGGTTCAGCTTCTAAACGATAAGAACGTCACTGATGGATTTCGGCACTTCGGAAAATTTTAACACCTTAAGAATCTTCCATTTCCTTTGCATATCATTATTAAACACAACAAAAATCGATTATTATTATTAGTTTTAAAATTATAATCTGGAATAGAAATCCGGCGAGTATCTCTACAATTAATTAGCAAAATTAGGAACATCATCCAAATAGGACAAAATACTAATAGTGTTTACACCATTTTGCGTTGACTTTATGGTTGGCTTGTAGGGCATAGAGCACTGGTCCGACTCCCAAGTGCACCTCGGTTGAACGTGATGTTGTTCAAGGATAGATAACGGAGGAGGATGCTCCTCGCTGTGTCAGGTCACTAAACCATAAGATGAAAAAGAGAGGTCTTGGTTATCGACGACTCCATTCAAGTTATCATTTAGGACAACCAAGATGAACACAGTGTTGCTCAAGGCAAGCAGACGCAGGTTTCTCGCTGTGTCAGGTCACTAAACCATAAGATGAAAAAGAGAGGTCTTGGTTATCGACGAATCCATTCAAGTTATCATTTAAGACAACCAAGGTTGAACAACACTCCAAGATTGAACACAGTGTTGTTCAAGGCAAGCAGACGCAGGTTTCTCACTGCGTTTATGTCACTAAACCATAAGATGAAAAAGAGAGGTCTTGGTTATCGACGACTCCATTCAAGTTATCATTTAGGACAACCTTGCAAGTCACTGAGTCATGTTTTGGTTATGCTTGAAATGAAGAACGAAATGCGCCAATGATGCGCGTGGAGAGGGTGTTCTAAATATTATAGTTTTTTCTATTTACATTTCCAGGAGTCATTTTCCAAGAGTCGGCGTTCTAGAACAAACGTTAATGTATATTCTTGGCTAACTGATGCAACCAATAGTGTCCTCTATATACTACTAATCATTTAATTTAGTCTAAATAAAGGAATACAAGAGTTGTATTCCAATTATTATTAATATATTTCTTTGGCAAAATGATCGTCCAAGAATTTTCTAGATCATTCTTGAATCAGTCTTGAATTTTCTAGATCATTCTTGAATCAGTCTTGAATTCGATTGAAGAATCATGAAAAGCAAGTTGGAATTTGTGCGCAAAAGACTTATTTATTTATTCTCATTGAAGTATTTTATTAGTGGTACTTCATGGAAGGCGTTTCCAAGCGACATTGCTGTCAAGTCGAGGGACGGAATTAAATTACATCAGGAGCGACACAATGCGAATTCAGTGATTTCTCATAATGTTTTGCTTGGATTACCGCATGGATTGTCATCAGGCTGTTTTCTAAGAACAACAGTAATTGTTTTTTGAGAAATTCACGTTTGATGGCTTCTATCCACTACTTCAAGTATTTGAAATTTCGTATCAGCTTAGCTTCTTCTGTCAATCGATACAAGTTCAGGCAAGTTGAATATTGTTTAACCTCATTACATAGGGAAGTGAAAGGAATACTTGTCATCGGAATCTTGTCGTTCGGTTTGGTAAATATTTCGTAATTTGCACAAAAGGTAAACGTGTTACCTCGAAGACAAATATACCAAAACGTCCAATTTGAAGACGGCTAATTTGAGAAAATAAACATCACCACAATCGTAAAACGATCACTATTCGGGAGATTTTGCTAAGTTTGCCAATTTATGGTCCTGTTTTATGTACATACGGAGGGGGACTATTGGAAGGGGGTATTCTATTGAAGTCCCACAAGGAAATGAACTTTTTGAAAGGGTAAGTGTATTGATTGACGAATAGTTCGCATGTACTCACCAGCGACATACACAGGAGAAGCAAAAGTACTCTCCGTCCTGTAAAGAAGCATGCCACCAGCAAAAGAAGTACACTATCCCAGTACACCAAAAGAACCTTAGGAAGCGGTAACTTAAGAGCGGCTGTAACTCTACCGGACAACGAAGAGGCCACTGAATGGCTAGCAGCGAATACTGTGGATTTCTTCAACGAGATATCTCTCCTGTATGGGCTGGTGTCCGACGATGCTAAAAAATACGGAAAACCTGGTGAAGGATTTCCTCCTGGGTTCGAATACAGGTGGGCTGATGGTGTGAACGTGGTCAAGCCAATGCGATGCTCCTCTCCAGAGTACGTTGAATACGTCATGATGTGGGTTGAAGATCAAATCAATAATGAAGATATTTTCCCAGTGCAGGAAGCGCAACCATTTCCATCTGACTTTTTGGTTTATGTCAAAGATATCTTCAAGAGACTCTTCCGGATCTTTGCCATTATATACCATCGACATTTTCAGACTGTGGAGTCCTTAGACGCTGCCGCGCATTTGAATACTTGTTTCAAACATTTCATGTTTTTCGTGCTGGAGTTTGGACTGGTTGATGAAAAGGAGATGAAGGCTTTGAAGGGGCCCACTGAAAGAATGATTCAAGAGTACAAATCTCAAGCAATCAGTTAGATTATTCATTAAGTAGATCATCTTTAATATAGTACATCAACACGAAAGACTAAAATTGTAATTCTCTCACACCTTTCATTAAGTTTCATATTAAATAGTAGTACATTAATCACATGAACGAAGGATTCGAGCCTGGTGCTGCCGAGAAAAAACAACACCACGAGCCCTTTGGAAACAATCTTCTCGCGGATTCACAGCAGACATTTTCATAGTGACGCACGCTTCGTCGAAGTCTTGGGTGAACAGCATGTCAGCATTGTCCATGATCAATGTAACAGCAACTTGAAAGAATCCAATCCACCCCGTTTCAAAGAACAGGTCCCAGGCTTGTACCAGAGCATCAAACGGCATGGTATACGTAAACAGCGTAGATATCCATTGGTATGAAAAATAAAGGTCATCAAAACCAATGTGCTTGAAGTGAGCAAACAAAGCTGGCATTCTGTCTTTAATAACGACTTTCAGGGTCTCACATATCTTGCTGAGTCCTGGTAGGCCATCAACAAACACCTGTCGCAATGAATATTTAGGATTCACGAGTATCTCGACCATCAAACGATGAGTTTCCAGCTCCTCTTTCGTATGCAACATGAGATACCCCGCAATAAAGTTCATTCCTTGAACGTACCCAACATCTGGTACTGTTACTGCAACTGCTAGCAGTATCCTTTTGAAGCTACATCGCACACTTATATCTTCAAAGTAATCTATCTCCGGGAAAGTCCGCGGAATATCTACATCGATTTGATGCTTCCATTCTTCTTCGATGTTACAGTCGTCCTCAAAGGCCCATGACATGTCAGCTCCAGGTACCAACAGAGAAGATTTCATTGCGATATCAAGCCAATGTCTGCCGCACGGATGCATCGAGTCCATCCACTGCAACGACCTCTCCTTCCATGTCACACTCGGTTCGGATTGCAAGAACCATATCTTCTCCCATATCTTGTCACCCGCAGGTTTTATTCTAGAGAATAACTCACTATAAAGCGCTTTTGAAGCTTCGTTCAGTCCCTGTTGATGCCAGTGTCTTAGTAGACGCTCGCCCTTCCCCACTAACTTGGCACCCTTCACCAGATAATCTTCGATGCGTGCCGAATCATCTTCCCGCGCGAGTCTTTGAATACGCTCAACGTTCATAATGGTGTTATCCCCTCGGAATATAGAAGGCATCGGTAAATGACTGGCGAGAGAGGCACAGTAAAACTTGGAAAGTATCTGGTTGACTCCACCGCGACCGCTGTTTCTCGTGCTCCACCCCAACAACGGATTGATGCCTTGAATTGAAACTCTAGTCGTATCATGCAAAGAAAAGAAAATAATAAGTTCCTCACGAAGAAAATTCACTCCATTTGAAAACGAAACCAGATCCTCTCCGTAAACAGTTCTCAGTTCCCGGTTGATGGTGGCGATGTTTTTACCCCTAACGAAGTCCTCCAGACCTTGCATATGCAGTGATTCCCAGGGATATTTGTAGAAGTATACCGTTAACCAAGGAATCAGAACTAGAGCTACATCAACTGGCGAAGGTATGAACGGTGGCACAAGCACGCCTGCTTCAAAATCCAACAATGACAATCCGTAATTCATAATGAGATACACCTTGAGCTCTTCTTCAGACTTGTCCAACAGAGACTTGACACACTCTGGTCCAACTCGACTTTCATCTACAACGGAAAGATACCTCACTAATTTCAATTGCAGGTCCTCCATCTGTTCCGGAATTGTGAAGGAAAATTCCAAATGGGGGGCTATTCTAAAATAGAGTGTGAACCAACCAACAATGGGACGTAACAGTGGAAAACGTGCTCAGGAAAAAACCCAGAATTCAAGAGCTAGGAAAAAGCACAGAGGGAACAAAGAGCAAAGAAGAGCCTTGCGATCAGAGCTTCGAAGCAGTATCAAAGCGGGAAAAAAGGCTCGAAAATTGGTCAAGGATGATGATGATGAATTGGCCATTGAAAAGAAAACCGATCAAATTTTGGAGACGAATAAAGTGCAATTGGAGAGATTGACACATGAATCATTTGGGCGTCGACGAGCACAGAAACGATCGTTGCTAAAGAAGCAACTCAAATCCTCGATTGATGAAGATGAAGAACGTTTGGTTTGCTGGTACCCTGGAAAAGAAGAGTTTCTTGAAAACAAAGAAAAACAAAGAAAACGGTTTGATCCTGAAAAGCTTCGTGGATTTGCAAGGCCCGCAGAAGAAGCGTATCCAGATTTGTTTCCAGACTATCATGCAGAAAAAGAGCGAAAGGACTTGGAAGAACGAGAACAAGATTTGAAGAAAGGTGATGATTACTTGGCAAAATACGACAAGCACTGGGGTAACAATGAGCAAACGAGGGCATTGCTAGGCAAATACATTGAACTGGCCTTACTTATATTCGAAGGAGCCAGTCGCGGACTCGGTGACAAAACGAAGAATGCGTTGAAAAAATTTGAAAAGATTACTGAGATGGACTCGGATAAATATCTTGCATTAAGAGTGACTTGGTTTAAGACCGCTTGTTTGATTGACCTTGGAGATTTGGGTCTGGCTAGAAAAGAAATCCAGGATAATATTAAGAGTGATGACGCGTTCAGTGCTATGCTATTATGGGACTTGGTACTTATCAATTTCATTGGTCGAAGGGTGCTTGAGGAAGAAGACACAACTGAAGAAGAACTTCAAACTTCTTTTGAAGCAGCAATGGCCGTGAATCCATATATAAGCAAATGTCTCATGCTCCACAATAAATATGCAAAAGTTATCAATCAAGAGTCAGTGGATGCGAAGATTCACTATGATCTCAAAAAGACCATGGACGATTTCATTGAAAGCAACGATCAACCAAAAGTTCCTGGCTGGAATTTAGAGGAGCAATCGATTATCTATTTTGTTCGATCCATTAGCTGGTGGCGTGATGCAGGAGACGAAATATTTGAATTTGTTGGTGATTATGTTCGAGAAAATGCAGATTCATTGGCAGATTTTGAATACGAGACTCCATTTCACTCTCCTTTGGTTAAAATGTATGACAAAGTATCATTTGATGACGACGATGAGGAGGAATCAAGTGAGGAAGAATCAAGTGAGGAAGAATCGTTTATCCAAGATATAAAAAAACAAGACAGTGAAAGCGATGATAGTGATGATAGCGATTCTAGCAGCGAATAGATTCTTTTGCTCCGCAACCGCATTTCAATTTTATATTACCATGGTATTTCATAGTTTTAATTAGATTAATTCAATCTCAGGATAGTTAGGTGCCGTAGCAAAACCACATATATTTCCATCAAGAGCAAGTCTAGCAAAGCCATTCTCTCCCCAGTGGGTAGACCAACTGTTCCTCATTACCATATATGGAATGTCAGCATCCAAGTTGTAGCCCACGCCAAGTACCGCATGATCCAGATGTTGACTCCCGCCCAGACACTTGGAGGACGTGAAAACACCGGACTGATAGAAATAAAAGTCCTTCGGCTCAGCATTGATGGAGATCGCTAATGGTCCCACAGTAGACAACTTGTACATGAATGCAGAGACAGAATCTTCGGTAGAGACAGAAGTGTCATTCTCAAATCGCTCGGTAACCATCGCGCATCCAGTAACTCTGAAAGGACTAGGGTCCACTCTGTTATCAACCAACTCACGCGATATATCAAAGTGACAAAGACCATCTTGGCTAAGATATGGGTATGATTCCAACGTAGCGATGAGTCCCTGGTTGTTGTTCATCGCCCATTCAAACCCTCGTGGAGCGTCCCCGCCGTCGCATGCTTTGTTCTTATATTGTCCTCCCCAGCTGCAGTCCATTATGTTTTGTGCACTGACTTTGGTTTGCAACCCACCTGATAACTTAGCATAGGCACCTTCCAATGCACCAACAGCAGAGAACGACCAGCATGACCCACATGTTGCTTGGTCGCCAGGAGCTCCGATTGTTCCGTCACTTACATAGTCCACCACTCTTGGAATACCATTAGCTGCGATCTCTTCTTTGATCTGTACATTCGTCTCGGTGTGACAGTGATAAGGTTCCGTAGATGATGGCTTGTGTCCTCGTAACTCGGCTAGCTCCTCCTCAGTAGAATGGGCCAGGTGGTTCGGAGCCAAGATGTATGAATTACCGAGGCGATTGGTGGCTTGAATATGGCGCAAGTTGGAACGGAAAACAGAGGATCGAAACGATTCCTGGTTTCCAAACGTCTGGTTGAATTTGTTCTTATGTTTTTCAAAGTGTTGCGCCTTTTCAGTTTCACTTCCTGGGAGTAAAAGATGCAAATTGTGGTCAAACAATGAAGCCTTTTCTTCTTCGATGATTCCTCGGCGATCGGAGCATGCTTCAACATTAGGAACTTCGAACACGGATGGATCTTGAGTTTCACCGCCTGTGTAAAACTCAAAATAGTCTATTTGGTATTCATCAACGTGCGATCCACCAAAAACAATATTGTGTCCGATCAACGCTAGTCGGACCGGGATATTTCCATTAACATAGAATGTATAATTGCCAAAGTATCCATCCTCATCCCCGACTGATTTGTTAACGTGATATTCAAACACAGTGCAAACAACGCCATTCACTGTCTCCTGCTGGTCACGTTTTTTGAAATGCTTTTCAAAGTTTTTGGGGAAAACATCCACAAGAGGAGTTCCACCTCCTGTTTGAGTTGACGCGTTGTATCCCTTACCATTATCGAAGAAACATACTTGATCACCTAGACGAGGAACGATTGAATAGGAGGTACCTGACCTATTGTTGATGAACACATTGGAGTCCTCGTAGTAACTAATTCGCTGCATTCCTCCCTCGACAATAACAGATATTCTCTCTACCAACCCAGAATACGGCAGAGATAAATTCGCTCGGACAGAGTAATTTTCAGGGATATGAAACCCAGAAGCCTTCTGATTGCTCGAAGTTGATTGAAGTCCAACGAACATACCCAAACCTACCAGCAAAACAATGCCGACACTTGCGCTTTTATTTAGCATCCATCCTCTATTAGGGCGTTCTACCAGCAGCGGTTCATCCAGAGATTCATCCATTGTGTATTGGATTTGGTAAATTTGGGAGTTCACAAAAAATTTGAACTGCGAAAAAGGGGGTCGTTTCGCCGTGGTGGGGGGGGGGCTACAGCCTCAGTGGAAGGAAAACGCCTGTTTTTCAATCCTTTCTAGAGTACTTATTAATCAACGGATAAGAGTAAAACGTGTGTACTAATCACAAGGCAAAAACTGAACTTGCGATGATATCTATGATGCTTGCTCTGGGTGTACTTTTGCTCGCTGGTTGCAGTGAAGGTGTCACTTATTATATGACAGTGAGAGATTTCATTCCATCTGCCTGCTTGCGAGCATCGGAATTCACCTCCGCCTGGGGTTCGTCTCATCCTATTTCTCTCACTGACCAAGAGTTTACCGACAAGAAGATTAGGGACAACATGGGGAGTAGTTATGGGTATGAGGCAAAATACGGCTATCCCATAAGCGTTGCTGATGTCAACGCAAGTCTCTATTGTCCGTACTCTAACTACATATTCGACGGCCTCGTTTCCGGTCATCCAGATTTTGAAATGGAGGGTGCAAGAGCGGGGGGGTCATCAAAATGCTACAAAGGAGGGTTAGCTCAAACCTGTAAGGCCATCAACTCAATTATCAGTCCAAACATGACGAAGAGTACCGGTGGACTGATGAAGATGAAGTATTGCTCTGACGGAGACGAGGATAGGTGTGGGAAATCGACCGATTCGAGTTCAAGTATGTATGCGTCATCAAGAGGCAAATACTTTAAATCGTGGTATCATGACGTTCAGAAGTATAACAAACGCACTGGGACTTCTCTTGAACTGGAGAAAGTAACTGATGGTGTCGATACCGGATTATTTATTTTCGACAGCTACAGTCTGGTCAAAGACCGATATTTTAAAATACCTGCATTTGCGCCTTTGAACGAATACAGAGAAAGTGTTACCCAGGAAACATATCCTGATCCATTCAGAGCACCAGTATGGCCGAATTCATTAGTTGAGTTGGAATATATCACCAACAAGTCCGACACCAATTACAACCGTGGAGGCAGTAAGATGTGGTATACTACCGAAGTGCACACCTACTTTGAGTACCGTGGGAATGAGACATTCAAGTTTAGTGGTGACGATGACTTCTGGGCGTTCATTAATGGGAAGCTTGCCATTGATATTGGAGGAGTTCACGGTAAAGAATCGGACGAGATAAAGTTAGATACATATGCCCACGAAGAAGCTCTAAACTTAACTGTCGGCAAAGTTTATACTATGGACATCTTTCACGCAGAGCGGCATTTCAAGGAGAGCAATTTCAAAATCACCACTTCGCTTTCTACAGCTTGTAATGTTGCGGAACCCGGGTCGGCAAAGCTTCAATTCAGCCAAGCCAATGCAGCCAATGAAGACATTTTTACGTCCTTGTCTAGCAGTTTTGAAAATGGGATGCTAAACCTTGTGCAATCAGATTCCGCTGAATTAACCTCCGTTTTCGCATTTACCGCAAACCGTCATAATGTGGGTACAGGATTTGTCACTGAGTTTGATATACATGTGAACGATGAGAGTGCGTCACAAGGATTCACAGTGGTGGTACATCAAAGAGCTGACGGTCTTGATGATCTCCCAAAATCCACGGGCAGCGGTTTAGGTTTTGCTCATCTAACCAATGCAGTTGCTGTTGTTTTTGATTTATGCTTCAACTTTTCTGGTAATGAAGCCTGCAATGAGCAGCAAGTTGGAGTCTATTACAATGGCGAGAATCCTGACAGTCAAATTGATCCTCGTATGCATCTTCATGTTTACGACAACATCATGCGTGATTTCCGAGGTGAGACTCACAGGATTCGGATCGAATACTTAGAGTACCCTGATTGGCTTCAAGTATACATTGACGATTCGTTGTATTTGAGACAAGAGAATTTTAACCTTTCGGGTATTATAGGAGGAAGAGATGCATATGTTGGTTTTACTTCGACAACTTCACGGGCGGTGACGCCAATTCAGATTAGCGATTGGGATTTGTACACGGTTAGTATCGACCCTTCCAAATCTCAATTCGAACAAAGTTCGAATCCAAAGTTTGTTCTTGCAGACGGAGTTTCAAATGACGGGTTTTCTCTTATGACGTATGACTTTTGTAACAATACCATAGAATATGGAGGATTTTCATCCATGTTGAAAGGCGTATTTGTGGAAATTCTTCAAGGTGACACATACTCGAACGGTACTTCTAGAAGACTGCAAAGCGGCAACCTAGAACCACTAATTATCAATGCGACGATCGTGGATAACCTCGATGGGACTTACTCGGTTACATTGAACACCAAGAGTGTGGCATCATTTGCACTATATATATGTGTAGGAGTTCCTTGTGACATCGAGGTCGCTATTATTCCTCGTAGTAATGGATTGCCTTCCTTGACTGAAGTTACCTATTCCAACGCATTATATTCATCAAGTATTGCACAAGCCATAACTATGATAGCTTTGACCCAAACACCATCTAAGTCTCCTACAACTTCAGCTCCTACGGCGGCTCTTGCCACTGACGAGGCCGTTAAATACGGATCCGTAATTGCAGGCGTTGCAGGAGGTATCGCATTGATTTCTATACTATTTTTGGTTGCATATAGAAAACAATGGCGCAGAGACAAGAGTTATATTGACGATGGTAAAATCCACCGAATCGAGAGGGACTTGCACTACAACAAAGATGATGAATTTACCAAATTGGGCGGTCTTGTATTATCTACACGAGATATGATTAGCAAAGAAAGATCAAGAGCAACGGTAGGTAATGAGCATGGATCACAGATTGTTTCCTTGCAGCTTGAAAACGAAGCCTTACAAGAACAAGTGAGAGTTGAGAAGATCAAGGCAACCATGCAAGGAGGAAATATGTTCACCCGGGCTAAGCGAAATGTATCGATGAGGTTTCAACGAAAAGAGTTCTAAATACGACTACTAAATCATTAGTGACTAAAAGTGTTCTAATTTAAAATAGTAGTTTGAAAATTACGTGTAGGTCCCCTCATGGTTCTTCATAAAATTCTTTATTAAAGTTTATTAGTACAGTTTTTTAGTTCGGTTGTATAGGTATGCATCGAGATGAATGGGGAAGTTTGGCTCTATCAAACATACTATAAAGCTAAATTAGCAGCGGAGGGCGTGATGAACATGATCGTATCTGGGCGCAGTAATCAAACGGTTTATCTCTTTAGCAAGCAATTCTTGATGCACTCTGAGCACAGTCAAGGATATGGAGATTTCGTGAATGCGTTCAGAAAAGTGGTGTGGCTGACGTATAGGAAATCGTTTATTCCCATGCAACCGCCCTCTTCGTTTACCACTGATACTGGATGGGGGTGCATGCTACGCAGCGCTCAGATGCTTCTAGCCCGAGTGATCGTCGTTCACAGAGGCGAATCCGAGTGGGGGAAATATCTCCCTGTACCATCCGAAGCTCATTGCAGAATGCTGCGAATGTTTATTGATGCACCTAAATACTTTGCTTATTATTCTATTCACAGGATGACTGAATGTGGACGTCAGTATGGAAAAAAACCTGGGGAGTGGTATGGACCTACGGCTGTCGCTTTGGTGATACGGGACCTGGTGGAGTCTCATCAATCTATTAAGGACTCCTCCTCAAAATATACTTCTCTATCTTCTGATACTGGGCAGGGAATTGCCGTATTAGTAACTGATGATGGCACTTTGTATCTAGATGAAGCTATAAAATTATGTACTGATCCAGCTCTGGTTGAACAAGTAGACCTTCAAGACGATCCCATGTACAACCCTAAGCAGCAACCTTGGATTTCATCCTTGTTTTTAATTGTGCCTTTGAGACTTGGTCTGAATGAACTGAATGCCGAATACATATCTCCTTTGATTGAAGCTCTGAAGTTTCCTCAATGTGTAGGAATGATAGGTGGTAGTCCAGGACATTCATTGTACTTCATTGGATCTCGTGATAAGTCTTTGCTTTATTTGGATCCCCACACCGTGCAAGAAGCCGCTACTGAAGCTGAGTGTGAAGACCCGAAGTTTCCGAATGTCGAAGCAGTGGACACATATCATTGTAAAGTGCCAAGATTTGCAGCCGCCAGTTCTATTGATCCATCTTTAGCAATTGGCTTTTTTTGTAAAAGCTCTTTCGAGCTTATGGATCTAGTAGCTAGGATGGGGCAGTTGACGCATTTTGGACTGCCTTTCATGGGCGTAATGCAAAGTAGACCGTCTTATGCTGCATTCGATGACGATGAAGAGGAATATCCTAGAACCAAAAAGAGTCCGAGTTTTGAAGATGATGAGATGGAAACTGCATCTGAAGGGGATGACATACAGGATTTTGTACTGTTGTGATTATTTGATACCTAAATTATTTCTAATAACAAAAATCGATATATTTCGATTCAAAAATATGGACGGTACGACCCCCATCCGATGTAACGGTAATACCGTTGTTTAGTCCTAGGAAGTCCTATTGTTTATCGTAGCTAGTTCACTATCACTACTATTTTAAATGCTAGTAGAGTACTATGAAGGTGTAGACCATGGAGCAAAACGGTCATTCACCCAAAAACATCTTTAGGCTTATAGATTCCAGTAACAAGACATGTAGGGAGTCCGTCGGTGGACACTAATTTTAACGTTGAAAGCTTGAAAACTAATAACGGCTCTTGCTCACTCACGTCTTTGCTTTGGTTCACTGCGAGCAGCGAGCTACCAAGATACAAGGAAGTAAGATAAGAAAAGAGAGATAAAGAATATGGCGGAAAAAAAACGCACTGGTAAGAAGGTGAAGTTGGATGCGCCTGAAACGGTGAGCAAGCACGAGGACAGCCGAATGGAGTTTCTCTTCACCAGCATTCAAGATTTCTTCAGGTCGCACACATTGGATAGTTTCCGATCGAATGCAGAGAATCAGAAGAAGATGATGGAATTTCTAAACCGTGAGAATGCAAAAGTGCTTTTCGTACTGGAAGTGGGATCGAATAACTTGGAGGTGCGTACGGCGGCACCAGTGAATAAAGGACCCAAACAAAAGATGCTCTTCTTTTCCAAATGTAAAGACTCTTCCATCAGTGAAAATGGAATTGCCGAAGAATTGATTCTTGGAGATTGTAGTGTAGATCCTGTGCAGCATTTGGAACAAGTGACTCAAAACATTTTCATTCCGCTGTTGAGCAGTGCAGTAAATCAGGACTCGTGGTCTGAGGTTATCAAACAAGATATTTCAGAGAGTATGACTAGTTTCATCACCAATATTCAAATTACCAGTGGCTTAATAAGGGGCGAAACGTACTTGCCGTTGCCTAATGCCGAGTATCAAGTTGATGAAGATGAAACTGAAAGAAAATCGGAACCTGCCCCATCCCTCACATTAAGCAAAAAGAATACCTCTACTGCTTCAGCACCGGTATTACCGACTGGTTCATTGGACACGGAGGTGTTGCAGAAGGAGCTCATTCACACTTTTGAAAGTTCCATAGTCACGTGGACACAACAAATCAAGAATGTTTTGCGCATGGATCCTGAAGAGAAGTTTAAAGAAGGTATGAATCCCGGTCCACTTACTGAGATTGAGTTTTGGGAGAACAAGGCTACCAATTTGAATTCGATTTTCATGCAATTGCAGTCTTCGCGTATTCGTAAAGTACTTACATTTCTGGATGTGTCCAAATCATCCTACAACCAATCGTTTGCAAAGCTTTGTAAAGAAGCATTTGAAGCACGAATTGAAGCGAATGAAAATGCAAAGTACCTCCGTACCCTGCGTCCTTGGGTGATCAAGTTGTCTGATGTGACTCCATTCGATCAGCTCATTGTAGTCTTTCGCCCAATGATGCATTTGGTACTTCTCATTTGGAAACATGCGGAACATTACAGTACCATTCCTCGTCTTGTGATTCTTATGCGTGAAATCGCCAATGCCGTTATCGACAGGTGCACGCAAGATTTTACTGGGGATAATTTGTTTGAAATGTATCAGGCAGAGGAACATGACCAAGCATTTGAAAAACTGTGTTACATTTTGAAAGTTGTAGGGGCTCTCAAGAAGGAATACTTTGAGTATAAATCGAGAGTCAGCGTAGAATGTCCCACTAATCCATGGCGCGTTCAAAACACCGCTTTGTTCTCTAGACTTGATTCGTTCTTGGAACGTTGCCATGATTTGTTAGAGCTGACCAAAATGATCATGCACTTTTACAAACTGGAACAAGTAGAAATTGGTGGCACCAAAGGCAAAACATTGAGCACTTCGGTTCATCAAATCAGTTCCGACTTCCAGGTTGCTATTCAAAGCATCAAGGATGTTTCTTATGATGTGATGAGTGTGGACTGCAAGACATTTGATGACGACTTTTACAGCTTCCGAGTCAAAGCAAAGGAGTTGGAGAGACGTATGGCGTCCGTGCTAACTCAAGGATTTGACGACTGTGCTACTGTGAATGGATGTTTTAAACTCCTCGAATCTTTTGATCAAGTTCTCGAACGCCCTCTGGTAAATGAGGAGCTAGAAAACAAAAATCTTTCATTGTTGATGGAATTTGGCAAAGATGTGGCGCTGGTTCAACAGGAGTTTTTTGAATTTCAAAGCAATCCACGAATATTCAGCAATTTGCCTCCTATTGCGGGTGCAGTTACATGGTGCAGAGGTCTCTTGGATAGAGTGAGTGGTCCTATGCAGAAACTGCGACACTTACATAAGAGTATTTTGGACCGAGATGGAGCAAGGGATATTATCAAATCCTACACTAGTCTTGTTGCAAGTCTTGCCGAGTATGAAAACAGCAAAGTGCGTGAATGGGGCGAAACTATTGAGACCTCCTCGATCAGCAAATTAAAACTACCTCTTTTGCGAAGGGACCATGACACCAACCAAATCAAAGTCAATTTTGATCCAGCACTAGTTCGTCTTTTGCGTGAAGTCAAGTATTTCATTTTGCTAGAGTTGGAGATTCCGGAAAGTGCCATGGCCATTTACAGTAAATGTGAGGAATACAGAAGGGAAACGGGAAATTTAGAACTTATTACACAGATGTACAATAGGATGCAATCTAGCTTACTACCCGTTGAGCGCCCATTGGTAAACAGTCACTTGAATAGGATTGACAAAGTGTTGTCTCAAGGAATGAAGACTCTCACATGGAAGAGCCACGGTATAGACGCTTTTATAGCAGAGACCACAGCTGTGGTTAACGAAGCAGATGAAATATTGAGCACTATGAAAGATGCATTGGTTACTATTGATGGTATGATGGAGGGATGGGCTGAAACCAGCATGATCTCTAGATCAGCTAAAACAGTTCCCATCGATGAGTTCAATGAGCAGTTTCAAAAATCGCGAGCTCCAAAATACCAACTCATTACTGAACAAGGAAAAGAATTACATAAGATTCTAAAAGAGATCTTAAAACAGCTCAAGATCAGTGCAGGACTCCCAGATTGGAAATCATACGTGGATTACATCAATAACATCGTGCTAGGTGGACTTTCGAAGACCATTTGTACTTCTGTTGAATACTTGAGTCGCGAAGTAAACACGGAAGTGATTAATAGCGAGGGTAGAGGCCCTATGTTAGAAGTAGAATTGCTATTGAATAGTAGAATGGTATTGTTTTCTCCTGTGCTGGAGGAGACTTCAAAGAAGGATGGTATCAAAGATCATGTGGGCTTGTGGGTGGAGGCGTTCTTTCACATTGGTGGTCTATTTAAGAGGATTGACTCCCCTAACGGCAATTACAACAAAGAACTCACTAGTGATCCAGAGGTGAGACAATTTATTGCCGAAATTTACAATTGCATCGATGGTACCAAGGTTTTAGCGGATGAAGTTGCTGCAAGTTTCAAACAGTATGAATATTTGTGGACTACTGATCTAAATAAGATGTTCCAGGAGTTTCTTCTAACAGCGTTTCTTCCTAGCGACGAAGGCGATTCATCAGACGAGGAGGGAGAAAAGCAAGCTTCTGGGTCGAAAACAGAGTGGCCCAATTTGGAGAAGTTCGATGAGAAAATTAAGTTTTTCCAAGAGCTTCGTGAAGAGATCTCGGAATTACCACCATCTTACAACATCGGATATTTGCGTATTAACTCTCAACCTATCAAGCAAGCATTGTCAACTTGGGTCACTAAATGGATATACACCTTCACTCAGTACCTCCACGAAAATGTGACCAAAAACCTTCAAAGCATGGATGATTTCGTGTGCCAAGTGACGACAGGTTTATCGTTCGATGTCAACGGTGTCACATTCGATGATGCTGCCCTCCGTCAAGTGGTGCAGCATGTTCAAGGAGTACGAAAGAAGATGGGTCCTACAGAGTCTATGTTCACTCCGCTGCGTGAGACCATTCAGTTGCTTAAATCGCATGGGTTGTCTTTCGATAAGGACACGATCGGTGAAACTCCAATCCTCGAGTATTTTGAAAACGCGAAAGAAACATGGGATACTGTTGTGAATATGGCATTTAAGGCCAGGGAGCAAATTCAACCTAAACAAAATATGATGACATCGAATATCAAAACGCAAGTAAGTTCTTTCTGGTCGGGCGTCACAGAGTTAGAAAAGGATTTCATGACCAAAGGTCCATTTGCTGATGATGGGGTCCTTCCGCATGCCGATGCTGCCTATATATCGTTGCAGAAATATTCCAATGACTTCCAGAGCAAGGAAGAGGAGGAGGAACGTTTGGGCAAATTGGAAATATTATTTGAAATAGAGAGTTTCACAAAGAATCTTCAATTGCAAGAAATGTCCAACAAAATCAAGCTTCTGAAAACCACTTGGGATGTGCACTCCATGGTGATGGACCAATATCACTCGTGGAAAGATATGAACTGGGAGAAAATTGATGCAGAATATCTTGAAGTCGAGATCTCTGAAATTGCCAAGACCATAAAAAAAGTCTGTCCTAGATCTGTCTATGAATGGGGAGTGTACAAGGATTTGAACAACAGAATGGAGAATATTGGTGCTACGGTTCCTCTTATTAGAGATCTCCGTCATCCTGCGATGAAAGACCGACATTGGAAAACATTAATGACGGAAACCAATTGTCATTTTGAACGTCTGCCAACTTTTGAACTTGAAAAGATATTTGAAATGAATCTACATATGCATTTGCAACCAGTTCAGGATTTAATTGAACTTGCACAAAAGGAGCAGAAGATTGATGAGAAGTTGAGATCCATTGAAGATGCATGGGTTTCATTGGAATTAACCTACGTGCCTCATGGTCCAGTTATGGTACTGAGCTCGCCGGATACCATCATCGAGATTCTTGAAGAGAACCAATTGCAATTGCAATCACTTGCTGGATTGGGCAAGTTCGTGGACTTCTTCAGAGAGAAAGTCGTGCGATGGCAAAAATCGTTAGGGCATGTGGAAAGCACTCTGGCTATGTGGCTCCAAGTGCAGAGATCATGGGAGAGTCTAGAGAACATCTTTTTATCTGGTGCTGATATCAGACAGCAGTTGCCGGAACATACCAAGATATTTGAGGGTCTAGACAAAGAATTTCGTGCCATGATGGAGGAAGCAAATTCAACCCCAAACGTACTGTATGCATGCACTGTGGAGGGAAGACTAGAGCTACTGCAAGGAATGTGGAAATCATTGGAAGTTTGTCAAAAGGCTTTGAATGAATATCTAGACCAGAAGAAAAATATCTTTCCAAGGTTCTTCTTCGTGTCGAATACTGCGTTGTTGGACATCCTTTCAAATGGAGATTTGCCTGAAAAGGTTATGCCGTATATCAGTGCGTGCTTTAGTGGTATCAGCAGTCTCGAGTTGATTGACAGTGAAGTCCAGCCCAAGAAAGGTTCGATAGTTGCAAAGACAGCTATTTCTATGATATCTCCTGAAAACGAGAAAGTTACTTTTCCAAAACCATTCCCTATCAGTGGCGCTGTAGAGAACTGGTTGAACGGTGTCACAGATATGATGCAATCGACTTTGAAGTACACTTCCAGTACTGCATTGAAAGCCACAAACAACTGGGGTACTGAAGGAGGTCGCGAGGCATGGTTGTTTGAATACCCAGCGCAGGTCATTCTTCTTGCATCTCAAGTAGTGTGGACTGATGAGGTGAGACTTGCACTTGAAGAAACTGAAGGTGGAAATGAAACAGCACTCGGGAAATGTCTTACAACTCTGAACACGAGATTAGAAGGGTTGATTCGATTAGTACAAGGAGAACTTAGCAAAGAAGATCGCGTGAAAATCATTTGTCTTATAACCATTGATGTGCATGGTAAAGAAGTGGTTGAGAACATGGTGAAAAACAGAGTGGAAAAACAGGATGACTTTGCGTGGCAATCTCAGTTGCGATTCCAATGGAATGACGAGGCAGAAACTTGCGAGATTAAGATCACCGATTTCGTGACCAAGTATTCATTCGAGTACATCGGTAATGTAGATCGACTGGTGATCACTCCTTTGACAGATAGGTGTTACATCACTCTGACGATGGCTTTGCGCCTGAATTTGGGAGGAGCTCCTGCTGGACCTGCCGGTACTGGTAAGACTGAAACGACCAAGGACCTTTCTAGGGCACTTGGACTTGCTTGCTATGTTTTTAACTGTTCGGACCAAATGAATTACCAAACTATTGGAGATATATTCAAAGGATTGACTCAGAGTGGAACATGGGGATGCTTTGATGAGTTCAATCGTATCCCCATTGAAGTATTGTCTGTAGTTGCCTCACAGGTGAAGCTGGTACTAGATGCAGTCCGTCATTTTTCAGAGCCATCTAACAGAAAGTCTCCTTATGATCAACTACCAGCTGGGAAGCCTCCTGGTAAAGTGGGAGAGTTTGATTTCATGGGAACCGTCATCAGTTTAGTTCCTACTACTGGATTCTTCATTACTATGAATCCTGGTTATGCTGGTCGTAGCGAACTTCCTGAAAATCTCAAAGCGAATTTTCGTTCTTGTGCAATGATTCGACCTGATCTCCAACCAATTTGTCAAAACATGCTGATGGCTGAAGGATTTATCAAGGCGCTGCCATTGTCCATCAAGTTTGTTACTCTCTATGAATTGAGTTCTGAACTCCTGTCTCCTCAGGTGCATTATGATTGGGGACTGAGAAATGTGAAGTCAGTTCTCAGAGTTGCAGGGATGTTGAAACGAGCTCAACCTGATGTGGACGAAACACCGATTCTGATGAGAGCTCTTCGTGACTTCAATGTGCCCAAATTGCCTTTCTTTGATCTTCCCATTTTTCTCAACTTGATTCGAGATATTTTCCCTGGTATTACAATCGATCCTGAGAACGATCCTGATCTTAGAGCAAGAGTCGTGAAAGCGTGTATTCAGCGGAGAATCACTTTTGATGGAAAGCCAGATCCGAAGTACACACCTCCAGATCTTTTCGTTAGCAAGACATGTAATTTTCAAGAACTCATTGATGTTCGTCATTCGGTGATGTTATTAGGACCTCCTGGTTGTGGAAAGTCTACAGTGTGGAAGACTCTTGCTGATTCTTGTAATGTGGATTTGCCAAAACCAACTTGTGTTACGAAAGTAGTGAATCCGAAATCTATCACTAGCAATGAATTGTATGGTTACATGACGTTGCAGAGAGACTGGAAAGATGGATGCTTGAGTATGATCATGCGGAACATGTCTGAAAGAGTAGCACCGTACCATGCTACACAGCAACATCACTGGGTAGTTCTTGATGGAGATATCGACGCTATCTGGATTGAGAGTATGAACACTGTGATGGATGATAACAAAGTGCTAACCCTGGTGAGTAATGAACGTATTCCACTTACTCCTCAAATGCGTTTGATTTTTGAAATCCATTCTCTGGAAAATGCAACTCCCGCTACCGTGTCACGTGCAGGTATTTTGTATATCAACGAAAAAGACATTGGGTGGGGGCCGTACTTAGATCATTGGCTGGCGAAGATACCTTTCTCCAACTATGTCAAGGAATACTTTGAAGTACTTCTCAATGAGTTCATGCATGTAGGGTTGGAAGAAGCTTTAGCGCTTCCTCACGTTGTTCCTCGACAGTCTATTGCGATGGTTGAGGCTGTATGCAGGATTCTAGAAGCTACAATGGACCCAAAGGTCAAGTACGATGTTAGCCACAAATCGCTTTTGGATCACAAGTTCTCCTTTGCGATGATTTGGGGGCTCGGAGGATCTCTTGAAAATGAGAAAATAAAACAAGTTTTCTCGTCCAAGTGGTCGAGCATCTTCAAAGCAGTGGAATATCCTAATTGCGATGTGTTTGCTTGTTTCTATGATCATGGTGCAGGTATTATGAAATCCTGGAACGAGAAGGTCGAGGTTTTCATTCCAGGGGATAACGTTTCATTCTCGAAACTGATTGTTCCGACGATTGATTCGGTTTGCTTCACATTCTTCCTGGAAAGTTTATGTGCAAAACGAAATCCAGTATGTCTTGTAGGATCTAGTGGTACTGGAAAGACTACGGTTATCCAAGAGTTTTTGTCTGCAAACAGAGATAAGATGGTGAACACTCGCATTAACATGAATTACTACACCGACTCCGCGGCATTGCAGGTGCAACTGGAACAGCCTATTGACAAACGCAGTGGAAAGATATTTGGACCTATCGGAGATAAACCGTTGTGCTACTTTGTTGATGATCTCAATATGCCTTTTGTGGAAGAGTACGGAACGCAGCCTCCAATTGAACTGATCCGACAATACATCGATTATGCCAGATGGTATGATAGAGTCGATCTTGGTCTAGAAAAGGTTATTCAGGACACACAGGTAATTGCAGCTATGAATCACAAATGCGGTTCTTTTACAATAAATCCTAGACTGCAAAGACATTTCGCAGTTTTAACTTGTGAGATTCCAGGTCAAGAAGCCCTTCGACAGATCTACGGTTCGATTCTTGGTTCGCATTTGGATTCGTTTCAGGAAGGTGTCCGAGGTCTTTTGGATAAGGCTGTGAACTCGATGCTTGAACTGCATTCAGTGGTTTCGCAAAAGTTCATGCCATCTGCTTCCAAATTTCATTACGTCTTCAACTTGCGTGATATTTCTGCCGTCATGCAAGGTCTACTTCGTGCATCTAGCCAGGTGTATAAAACTCCATTGTCATTCGTTAGACTTTTGCTGCATGAGTCTACCCGCGTTATTGCAGATAGATTCATCAATGAACAAGATGTAAATGCCTTTGAATTCCTTTTGGAGGGTGTTGCTAAGAAATACTTTGATGAAGATATCGACAAGATGCTGGAGAAACCTTTGATTTTCACCAATTTTGTAAAAGCTGGAGGTCAAAAGTCTGATGAGGAAGGTATGAACTACACATGCGTTCCAAGTCTGGAAATTTTGAAAAAGACACTAGATCACAGTTTGGTTCAATACAATCAATCCAAAGCAAAGATGGACCTGGTGTTGTTTAACTTGGCTGCGGAACAAGTATGTAGAATTACTCGAATTCTCAGTAATCCAGGTGGTAATGCACTGCTTGTGGGAGTGGGAGGTTCAGGCAAGCAATCGCTCTCAAAATTAGCAGTGTTTATTTGTGGATATGAGCTAGTGACATTGCGAGTTACCGGCGATTTCTCAATTAACGATTTCAAGGAAAGCATCAAGGTTATGTACAAGAAGGCAGGAGTGAAATCCAGTAATCCACTTGTTTTTCTTTTAAACGATTCACAAATTATAGACGAGAGATTTCTTGTGTATGTGAATGATTTGCTATCAAGTGGTTTCATTCCTGATCTGTTCGCTCCGGATGAATATGATGGAATCTTTTCGAGTATTCGCAACGAGGCCAAAGCTGATGGAATTCCGAATACCAGAGAGCATTTAATGGAGTATCTTGTAGGACGAGTTCGTTCAGCATTGCACATTGTCGTATGCCATTCCCCAGTGGGAGATATGTTTCGCAATAGAGCGCGCAAGTTCCCGGCTTTGGTGAATTGCAGCAGCATCGATTGGTTTCACCCTTGGCCGCGTGAGGCGCTAGTAAGTGTCGCAGGTAGTTTCCTGAAAGAACTGGATTTAGGCACGGAAGATGTCAGCGAGAACGTAATTCATCACTTTGCTGAAGTGCATTTGAGTGTGACTGATTTGAGCGTCAAATACCGTGAGCTGCACAAACGCTATAACTATGTTACACCCAAGAGTTTCTTGGAGTTCATTGCATTCTATAAAGGACTGCTTAAGAAAAAGCGTGCTGCTAAACTTGCAGGTATCGAAAGACTTTCAGGAGGTCTTACCATCTTGAGAAAAACTGCAGAGGATGTAGGACAGTTACAGGACAATCTCAAGGTAACCATGGTCAAGGTGGAGGAGCGTAAAGTGGCTACCGATGCTTTGCTGGAAGAAATGGGTACTCAGAAGGGAGAAGCCCAAATCCAGCAGGATATCGCTTCCGCTGAACGGGCTAAGGCGGAAAAATTCGCTAGAGAAGCAGCCGAAATAGAAGCTGATGCTTCAGTGGAACTTGCACAAGCACAACCGGCAATGGACCAGGCCAGTGAGGCGGTTAACTGTCTCACCAAAGCTGCCCTAACCGAGCTGAAGAGTCTTAGTAAACCTCCTGCTGGAGTTGACAAGGTGACCACTTGTGTGCTCATCATGGTCAAAGGGGAGAAGAAGAACTTTTCATGGGACAATGCCAAGAAGATGATGGCGGCAATTGACAGATTCAAGACTTCTTTAGAAGAGTACGATGCCAAGAATATTCCCCAGGAAATCGTAGATAGAGTTTCTACTATCATTGAAGATCCAGACTTCACATATGAATCCTATATGAAGAAATCCTCCGCAGCTGCAAATATGGCAAATTGGGTAATTAATATCATTGCTTTCAACAGGATATTCAAGAAGATCAAACCATTAATGGAGCGGTTAGAGAATGCCCGTGAAAGCAAGGAGTCGGCAATGAAAGACCTGGCAGTTGTTGAAGCTCAGCTTGCCGAAGTGGAAGCAAAACTGAATGCTCTTCAGGAAAGGTTCATGCAAGCTACTCAGGACAAAGCAGCTGTCGAAGCGGAAGCAAAGATGTGCTCAGATAGGTTGAACCTGGCCGAAAGACTTGTAAATGGGTTAAGTAGTGAGAATGAGCGATGGGCTAGTGAAATTGAGCAAATGAATCATCAGATGAAGTGTATGGTAGGTGATACTTTGTTGGCTTCAGCTTTTGTGAGTTATGTTGGAGCTTTCCCTGAGCAACTGAGAGCCACGTTGACCAGTGATTTATGGACCAGTGACATCGCCGCCAGGGAGATTCCCCTAACTCCAGGTATCATGCCATTGCAGGTACTAACTGACGACGCAGAGATAGCTACATGGGGCATGGAGGGTCTGCCAGTGGATCCGTTTTCCACTGAAAATGGAGTACTAATAACCGCCAGTAGCAGATGGCCTCTCATTATCGATCCTCAGATGCAGGCGTTGACTTGGCTGAAGCAAAGACTGGCAGTGAGCAAGGGCAAACACTCATTGGGAGAGGATAATCTTGTCGTGATGCAGACGTCTCAAAAAGGATGGCTACACACGTTGACGAAAGCCATCAGCAGCGGTCAATCTGTGATCATTGAAAATGTTACTGAGAAGATTGATTCCACTTTAGATCCGTTGCTGTCGCAATCATTCTACTTCAAGGGAAAGCAACCATATCTTGATATTGGAGGCCAAGAAGTGGAATACGATTCAAATTTCAAATTGTACCTACAGTCGAGCATGTCGAACCCACATTTCAAACCTGAACAATTGGCACAATGCACTTTGATTAACTTCATTGTCACTGAATCTGGACTAGAAGAACAGTTGCTGTCTAGAGTCGTCGGTTTCGAGCGAGCAGAACTGGAACAACGGAAACAAGAATTGCAGACAGCTTTCAACCAGTACAAAATCCAGCTGCATGAACTTGAAAATGATTTACTGGAGAAGCTTGCCAATGCTCCTGTTGATATTCTCTCCGATGTCCAGTTGATTGAAAGTTTGGAGGCAACGAAAGCGACAGCTACCGAAGTTGCGATCGCTGTGGAAAAAGGAAAAGAAACGGAGCAAGGAATTAACGAGGCTCGAGAAGGATATCGACTGGTCGCAACCGAGGCAGCTATGTTATACTTCATGATGATTCAGTTGAGTTCTGTCAATCCAATGTATCAGTACTCTCTCAAGTCTTTCATCTACTTTTTTGAGAAAGCCATGAAAATAGCACCTGCTGTTGAAGACGGTATCGTATCTGCCCGTGTACAATCTCTTGTATCCACTTTGAGAATGACCATCTTCCAAATCGTATCTCGGGGATTGTTCGAGAGCCATAAAACAGTTTTCCTGACTCAATTGGCCTTCAATCTGCTCAGAAAGGGCATTATACCATTGCAGGATTCAGAAGATGTGTTCTCGCCAGAGGCTTTGAATTTTCTACTTCAAGCTCCAAGAAGCTTTTCTAGAGACAACGAGATTGAGTGGCTGCCGGATCCTAACTGGGAGCATGTCTGCGCCTTGGCAGAAATCGCAGGATTTGAAAATCTTCCAAGTGATATGATCGAGACTTCAGGAAGATTCCAAGAATGGTTCAATCATGCAGCTCCAGAAAAGGAGAAGCTTCCTGGAGATTGGCGAGAGTTGGAGAACAAACCGTTCTTAAAGTTGCTGGTCGTGAGAGCACTGAGACCCGATAGAACTCTATCTGCTCTCGATGATTTTGTGTGTCATACTTTGCCCAATGGAACTGCATTTGCTGAGTGTGATTCACAATTGAACTCATACCAGATCCTGGATGAGTTGTATCATGACAGTTCACCTCTGGTACCGATATATTTCATTTTGTCTCCAGGATCAGACGTGGGAAGCGATTTGGACAGGCTTGCCAAAGTGTACAACAAGGAACCGGGTGTTTCGTTCATCAACATCTCCCTCGGACAAGGACAGGATGTTGTTGCTATTGACAAACTAGAAAAAGGGAACAAGAAGGGATGGTGGGTATGTTTGAATAACATCCACTTAATGACCAGTTGGCTCGAAACTCTTACCAAGAAACTGGATGCATTTGCTCGCGAAGGCGAATCACATGCGGATTTTAGAGTATTTCTGACTTCTGACCCATCTGATGGGGTTCCTGTTTCTTTGTTAGATAGATGCATCACATTGACCAATGAGTTGCCGACTGGATTGAGAGCAAATTTGAAACGGTCTTGGGCGCAGTTTCCCAGTGACGAAGTTGAGTCCATGGATAATAAGGCTAGAAGCATCTTGTTTGGTCTTTGCTATTTTCATTCGGTGATGATCGAGAGAAAGAAGTATGGATCAAAGGGATTCAATATGCTCTATCCGTTCAGCGGTCAGGATTTGACTGCATGTGCTATTGTGCTTAAAAACTATCTAGACACCCTATCTGGTACTAAATTACCATGGGAAGATTTAAGATACTTGTTTGGAGAGATCATGTACGGAGGGCATATCGTGAATGACATTGATCGCACCATCTGCAACACCTATTTGAACTACTATATGAACGATGGTATCTTAGACGAAATGGAAATGTTCCCTTTTCAAACTCCAGAAGCCAGTGAGGCCGGTAAAAGCAAGAATAGCTTCAGGTGCACCTCGCTTAACAGCCATGAAAAGTACATTGAGCTTATCGATAATACTCTTCCTGATGAAACGCCTCTTGCTTATGGTCTTCATCCAAATGCAGAGTTGGGTTTCAGAACTTCACAGAACAACTACGTCTTCGAAATTCTAAACTCATTTCAACCAGCACAAGCTGCAGATGATGGTGATCACGCAGCTTCAGGAAATCACTTTGCAGAGGCGATCTTGCAAGACATAATGGAGACATACAAAGAAGTCAACTTCGATCTGAATCTGTTAACATCGTCCATTGAGGATCCTAACCCATTTCAAAACATGTATCTCCAGGAATGCAAGCGCATGCAATCACTCATCGATGAGATGCTAAGATCTCTTTCCGAGCTTGAACTTGGTTTCAAGGGTGAGCTGTCCATGAACGCCAAGATGGAAGCTCTTGCCAACTCCCTTTGCACTGACGCAGTTCCCAAATCATGGGTAGCCATGAGTTATCCTACTAGACGACCTCTAGGAAGCTGGCTGACAGATCTACAAAACCGCATCAACCAACTCCAAACATGGACCATGAACCCGGATGGAAACGCAAGATTCACTTGGATATCTGGTTTCTTTAATCCCAATGCATTTCTAACTGCTATTCTTCAAATGTACGCCCGTGCCACTTCCACAGAATTGGATAAGTTGGTGGTGACCACAGAAATTCTCAAGAAAAAGGAGACCGACATTGACCAACCGTCTAGCAACGGATCCTACATCAGTGGCTTGTCCATAGAAGGAGCTCGATGGGACTTCGACAATGTTTGTATTGTAGATTCATTGCCAAAGGAACTATATGCTCCTATGCCTATCGTGAATTGCAAAGCCACTGAAAAGGACGATAAGGAAAACCCTGGCATTTACACATGCCCTGTGTATAGAACTCAGCAAAGGGGACCAACCTTCATCTTCTTCGCACAACTGAAGACAAAAGTAGCAGCTGCCAAGTGGGTGCTTGCGGGAGTCGCATTACTCATGGACCCAGCTTAATAAAGTAAAACAACATTTAATAAATAACTTCAAATAATAATTTCACTCCCGAGTTTCATTTGAGTTTCATTTGATCGAGGTTTTTGGCTTTCTGAGATGTTCACAATGTACTATCGAGATAAAATACGACAAGACTGATCGAAATCAAAACAGATCTCTTTATGAAAAACAGACGGGGTCGTATAATCCACCAGTGCATTCAAATTAAACAAATAGTCAAAGTCGGACTATTCCTTCAAGTCCACATTGAGTTTGAAGACTCGATCCTTGTGTTCTGACTTGACGAATCATAAGCAGTGTTTGAAGTCCACAACTTATTAAGGCGATCAAGTTCACGTGATAGTCGGTACCCCTCGCACTAAGAAACTCCACAATATTTTACCTAGTGGAGTTTCATAGATTCATGAACTTCACAGAATTGCCAGTGCTATTAAAAACAATGCAACGAAATGACACAACCCCGTGAAGTACACCAGCATTATGTAATGGTTCCAACGCCATAAACACTTCACAATATTTTACCTAGTGGAGTTTCCTAGATTCATGAACTTCACAGAATTGCCAGTGCTATTAAAAACAATGCAACGAAATGACACAACCCCGTGAAGTACACCAGCATTATGTAATGGTTCCAACGCCATAAACACTTCATTTCTTATGATGACCTCATGCTTGCGAATACGAGGCTGGTCCAAGCTAGTCTCGTCATCTTCACTATATGAATCATATGTTTCTGGTGCACAAAATTCACTTCCAGGAGCAATCATCACTGATGGCTGAGCAAGATTTTGATTCACTGTTTTCGCATTGCATATCTTCAGCTTGGCGCTAGTGGTGATAGGGAAGAATGATGGTCTTAGATTGTTCCTCGCTTAGTCTATTTAATGGCAAGTGCCACGAATTCGAAAACATTTGAATTGCAATATACGTATTCTGAGCCCTGGAGAATCAAGATGTTCGATGGTTGTTGGGAAAATGCACGGCTTCATTCCATGAAAATCTGGGCAAATTTTAATTTCATCAAATTTGGTATCGTAAGTCGGTTGAGATTCATCAAGTTTATTTCATTATTTCGTTTCTCGCATCAAACATCGACATTAAGAAAATGCAGCAACATTCTTGCCATAGCATGACATTTGGACCGAGCAGCCTCTATGTTATCTGTGGAAACTGACAAAAACTCTGATACAGAATTCGCAATATCGATCAGTGAAATCAAAGCAGAATAGAAATCAACCTAGGAATTCAGCTTCGATGTGAGGGCCCAAGACAACAACGCTCTCGTAGGTACTGCTAGAGGCGGACAACTCGAAATTGTGCGCTATCTGGTGAACCAGGGGGTCGATATGAGGGACCAAGACAACGAGGCCCTCGTCGAAGCCGCTGCACTGGGACTCCTCGAATTGGTCCGATACCTAGTGGAGCTCGGTGCTGACGTTGGAGCTAGGGGCAACGAGGCTCCCATAGGAGCTGTCAGGGGTAGCCACCTCGAATTGGTCCGATACCTAGTGGAGCGAGGGGCTGACATTGGGGCCCAAGACAACGAGGCCCTCATTGGAGCTGTCAGGCGTAGGCACCTCGAATTGGTCCGATACCTAGTGGAGAAGGAAGCTGACGTTGGGGCCAGGGACAACGAGGCCCTCGTCGAAGCTGCCTCTTTAGGTGGCCACCTCGAAATAGTCCGATACCTAGTGGACCGAGGGGCTGACGTTGGGGCCAGGAGCAGCAAGGCCCTGGTCAGAGCTTCCACTGGTGGCCACCTCCCACTAGTACGCTACCTAGTGGAGCTCGGTGCAGACGTTGGGACCCGAGACAACTGGGCCCTCAGTGAAGCTGCCTGGGGTGGACATTTAGAAATTATACGCTACCTAGTGGAGAAGGGAGCTGACATTAGAGCCAGGGACAGCGATGCCCGATGCGGCATTGCACATTCGAAGTCGAAAGATACAAAAGAGACCTCGCATTGGTTTGTCAGCCTGTTTGGAACAACCGAATTAAATCTAATTCTTCCACACAAATACGCTGTTGCACCGAACCCTGGGGGACCTTTTTTGCCTTCTCTTTCGCCTCTTCAATCAATTCAGAAGCATCTACATTTTTTTTTAAACAACAACAAAAATCTACTAGTAGTGGATAAAAGCCACCAAATGCTAATAAACAATTTAAAAAACAACAAAAATCGATTTTTTTTAAACAACAACAAAAATCGATTTTTT